>Ga0224512_10003599_pt1 | contig 13527 bp, 9 predicted proteins | sample SF_May12_sed_USG_4_FD_169103 | JGI IMG/M metagenome (GOLD analysis project Ga0224512, IMG submission 169103) | Sediment microbial communities from San Francisco Bay, California, United States - SF_May12_sed_USGS_13 | ecosystem: Environmental > Aquatic > Marine > Sediment | place: USA: California...
TCACCATCGACCACCGGGAGATCGAGGGCGCCACCCATTTCTTCTCCGATCACCTCGATGATCTGACCGAACTGGTGGACGGCTATCTCGATGCCGCCCTCAAGGACGAACCGGTTCTCGAAGCGAGCTGATCCAGATCCCGCGCCCCGGCGGCCCGAACCTCAGGGGTCGCCCGGGCGCCAAAGCCTTCCGCCTGTAACAGGTTCCGCCACACCCGTGGTCTGCGGCAGGCTGAGCGGCAGGCACCTCGCACTGCGAACCGCCAGGAATGCGAAGGCTTCCGCTTCCAGCGCATCGCCGTTCCAACCCAAGTCTTCCACCGGCCGGACCTCCGCCCCCACCGCATCGGCGATGGCGGCCATGAGGCTCCCATTGTGGCGCCCGCCGCCCGAGACGAACCAGGAGCCGGGCGGCCGGGGAAAGTAGGCCAGGCCACGGGCCACGGCGCCGGCACTGAAGGCCGTCAGGGTCGCCGCCCCGTCCGCGGCGTCGAGGACGTCCACCGACGAGACGTCGAACCCCGCACGATCGAGGGACTTGGGCGGCGGCTCGTCGAAATACGGGTCTTCCAGCAACCCCTCCAGCAGCGCCCGATCGACCCGCCCCGCGGCCGCGAGGGTCCCGCCCTCGTCGTAGGAACTGCCGGTATGGGCTTGGACCCAGTCGTCGATGAAAGCAGAGGCCGGACCGGTATCGAAGGCGAGGATCTCCGCCCCGCCGCCATCGAGGCCGGCACCCGGCGTGCCGATCCAAGTGACGTTGGCGACACCGCCGAGGTTGAGGATGCAGACGGGATAGGCGAGGTCGGCGCGGCCAAGGCGAGCCGCGTGGTAGAGCGGCGCAAAGGGCGCGCCGTTGCCGCCCGTCGCCACGTCGTTGGCGCGAAAATCATTGATGACCGGGAGGCCCGTCATCTGCGCAAGACGCGCGCCGTCGCCGATCTGGCGGGTGGCATGCTCCCGGGGCCGGTGCCACAGGCTGTGGCCATGGAACCCGATCACGGCGGGGGCGCTGCCGACGCCTGCGGTGTCATGCCAAAGGTCGAGAAGCCTCCCGACGGCCCGGGCGTGGTGGTCGGTGATCAGCCGCTCCACCGCCGCCACCGCCCTGTCGTCGGCATCCCCTTTGACGGCGGCGGCCAACCTTGTCCTGGCCTTGCGGTCGTATTCCAGGGTCAAGGACGGCCCCACCTCGGCGATGGTGCGCCCGTCGGTCCGCAGCAAGGCCGCGTCGACCCCATCCATCGATGTGCCGCTCATCAGGCCGAGCGCCCAAACCGGGGCGCCGGCGGGGTTCAGGAGTGCGGTATCTGTCTGTTCGGCCACGCTGTCGCTCAATTGTGCCCCATCCGGGTTCGTGCTACATGAGCGCCGGGATCATCTGGGCCGCCCCGGCGGTGCATCACACTTCGTAGCACGACAATGGTTAAGAGCGCATTCCTCAACACCGTAACCGAACGGGGGTTCGTGCATCAATGCACGGACACCGACGCCCTCGACGCGGCGCTCTCGGCGGGCACGGTGACGGCCTATATCGGTTTCGACTGCACGGCGCCGAGCCTGCATGTCGGTTCCCTGATCCCGATTATGCTGCTGCGTCACCTGCAGCAGGCGGGGCACAAGCCGATCGTGCTGATGGGCGGCGGCACCACCCGGGTCGGCGATCCCTCGGGCAAGGACGAAAGCCGCCAGATCCTCTCGGTCGAGGAAATCGAGGGTAACAAGAACGGCATCAAAGGCATCTTTGAGAATTTCCTGACCTTCGGCAACGGTGCCGGCGACGCGGTGATGCTGGACAACGCCGAATGGCTGGGGGCGCTGAATTACATCGACTTCCTGCGCGATTACGGGCGGCATTTCTCGGTCAACCGGATGCTCGGCTTCGAATCGGTGAAGCTTCGGCTGGAGCGCGAGCAACCGCTCAGCTTCCTGGAATTCAATTACATGATCCTCCAGGCCTACGACTTCCTGGAACTCGCCCGCCGCTACGACTGCACCTTGCAGATGGGCGGATCCGACCAGTGGGGCAATATCGTCAACGGGGTGGAACTCGGCCGCCGGGCCGACGACCTGGCGCTGTTCGGCCTGACCTCGCCGCTGATCACCACCGCCACCGGCGAAAAGATGGGCAAGACGGCGCGCGGCGCCGTATGGCTCAACGAAGAGCAGCTCAGCGCCTATGACTACTGGCAGTTCTGGCGCAACACCCAGGATGCCGATGTCGGCCGCTTCCTGCGCCTGTTCACCGAGCTCCCCCTGGACGAGATCGTGCGCATCGAGGCCCTGAAAGGGGCCGAGCTGAACGACGCCAAGAAGGTGCTGGCCAACGCGGCGACCCAGTTGGCCCACGGCGCGGCTGCCGCCGAGACGGCGGCGGAGACGGCGCGCAAGACCTTCGAGGAAGGCGCGCTGTGCGAGGACCTGCCGACGGTGGACATCGCCGAATCGGAGCTCACCACCGGCATCGCCGCGTTCGAACTGTTCCGGCGCGCCGGCCTTGCCGCCAGCAATTCGGAAGCGCGGCGCCTGATCAAGGGCGGCGGTGCGCGCGTCAACGATGAGCGGGTCGGCAACGAACAGGACCTGGTGACCATCGGCCAGGCCACCGGCGAGGGCGTCATCAAGCTGTCCGCCGGGCGCAAGCGCCACGCCCTGGTGCGCCCGGTCTGAGCCGGGCGGCAATCCCCATGTCTTAATTCGCAGGGACCGGGGCGGGCACCGTCTGGGGCGCCGTCGTAGGCGCGGGGACCGGGCGCGTCTTGGTCATGGGCGCCGGCGGGGACTGCTTCTGCTCCGATGGCGGTTTCTTGGATTTGGCATCGAAGATACCGAACAATTCCCGGAGCGGCCCCGGCGCCAGCGCCGCCAGCGGGTTGGTCGAAACCTTGGGGTCGCCGAGCGGACCATGCATGCGGTAGGTGGCGGCGAACAAGCCCGAACCCTTTTCGCCCACCAGGATGTCGCCGAGCAGGGGAACCCAGCCGACGATCTTGTTGAGGGTGTAAGCCGGGACCACGGTGCCGGAGATATCCAGCGTGTCGCCCTCCAGGTCCATCCAGCCCTTGGCCGTGAAGCCCAGCGCCGAACCATAGGCCTTGGCCTCCATGATCCTGAGATCGTCGCCGGTCTTGGTGAAGGGCACCACCGCCTCGTCGAAAGCGATGCCCTTGCCGCCCAAGGCGCTCAAGATGCCGTCCAACGAAAGCACGCCCAGCAGCTTTGCCATCAACGGTGCGCGGACCATCTGGAACTTTCGCACCAGGAACGTCCCGCTCAGCGGCGCGCCCGGCTTGGTGTCGTCGTACTTGCCCTTGATCGAGAGCTCGCCGCCGACCATGTCCTCGGTGACATCGAAGGATTTCAATGTAGCGCCGGCGTCGTTGGAGGTGATGACCAGGTCGCGCCCGGTTCCGGCGGGGCTGATAGAAACGTGAACCGGCGCATGCTTTTCACCCGCTTGGCCGCGGATCGACATGTTTTGCCAGTCCCCGGTGGCGCGCGATAGCGACCCTTGCACCTTGAAAACTGGCGGTCCCGGCCCGACCCGCGCCTGGTCGATATCGACCTCGATGCTCAGCGGCCGCTTGGCGTCCCGGCGGCGGCGCGATTCCAGGAACGGGCGGATGTCGACCGACTTGCCGGTAACCACGAGGTCGAGCCCGCCGTCCGCCCGCGCCTTGCCGTCCACGCCGATGTCGCTTTGCCCGAAAATCAGCTTCGGAAAGCGGAAGCTTTCCACGGTGATCCCGTCGGCCTTGAGACGCACGGTGCCGTCTGCCGCAAGGTCGCCTGCCTTGACGATTAGTCTTGGGATATGGCGCGGGGTGTCGTCGATCAGGTTAAGGCTGAACTGGGCAACGCCGGGGACGCCCCGCTTCTTGCGCCATTCGATTTCGCCGAAATTGAGGGCCGCGTCGGCAACGTTCAATTTGCCGGCAATACTCGTCCGTTTGCCTGCGAAGCGGGTGATCACCAGATCGAACCCGACCGGGCCGGTCACGTGGGGTGCCGAATCAAGGCCCAACGTCTTGCGGCCCTCGTCCTTGATCACCCCCTGGACCTGGTAGCGGCCGCGGAAACGGGCGCCAGAGTAGAAATTCTCCGTCCAGGCAAGCTTGGCGGGGACGCCGCCCAGGTGGATGGTGCCGGAAACGTCCATGCCCCGCTTGTCCACCTGCAAGGTTAGGTCGCCCTCGGTCAGATCGGCGCTGAGCGCAGCCTTGGGAATGCTCACCTTCTTGACGTTGGCCGCGGCCGAGACGTCGATCATGTCGAAGGTCACGACCTTCAACAGCGGCAGCCTGACCGACAGCCGCGCCGCCATGTCGCCCGTGACCGTGCTGGGATCGATGCCGAATCCGTTGAGCAGGTCGAGCCGGGGATGGGCCAGCAGGCCGAGCGCAGCCGGCAACGGGCCGGAAACCACCGCACCCACCTTCAGTTTCTGCTTCTTATCCTTGTCGAGGTCGGTGATATCGATCCGGCCCTCCCGAAGTTCAAGCCCCTGGGTCCGTCCGCTCGCACCCTCGATCACGAAGGTGGTCTTGGTCAGCCTGGCGCGGCCCGACATCGCCTCGATGGCGGGCATGGGCTTGAGGTAATGGACCCTGACGCCGGTGAAGTCGAAGCCGCCGTCGAGCGAGGTCAGGTCGACCGCATCTGCCTTGTCCCCCTCCCCTGCCACGTATTTGAGCGCCAGCTTGGTGTCGACGCGGCGGATCCGCCCCGAAACCAGGTTCTCCATGATCCATTCCCGGGCGCCGTCAGCCGCCCCTTCGGGCCACATCCGCTTGAGCCGGGCGACGGTGATGTCCCTGACCGTCACCGCGGCGGAAACGTCGGTGATCTTGCCCTCCCGCTTGCCCTCGGCCGACAGCCCGATCCGCACCCCGCCCAGGTCGGCGGTCAGATGGTCGAGCTTGAACCGCTGGAACCCCTCCTCCGCACTGGCTTTGATGCGTAAGCCGCGCACCGGGACAGGCCGCTTGTAAAGGTCTTTGAGCACCAGCTTGCCTGGGCCGGCGGTGGCTTCCAGCGTCAACGTGTCGATCCGGCCGCTGGTGTCCATGGTGACGCCGGCCTCGCCATCGGCGGGGAGATCGAAGCCGGCAAGCGGCGCCAGCGCGTCGCCCAGCTTAGCCAGCCGTGCCGGCACCAAATTGCGGAAGTGGACAGCCAGCCGGACCTTCTTCACCGCGGTACCATAGCCGCCGTAGATCTCCACCGGCGCCCGTTCACCGTCCACCGTGACATAGAGCCGGGCGGAAACCGCAATGCCGCTCGTATCGCGCACCAAGGCCAACGCACTGCCCGGCGACGTCAGGCGGAAGCCATTGGCCTGATCCTCGAATTCCAGGGTGGCGTCGGAAAAGCGGATGCTCCTCAGGTAACGCAGGGGATGGCCCCGGGGCGGAGTGGTCAAAAGGCTTTCCACTACCTTGGCGGTGAGCGCTCCGCCCAGCAGCGTCCCGTCCGCAGGCTTTTTCTCCACCCCGGCTCCGGATTCAGGGCCGGCCAGGGCGCTATCGCCGAAGGCGATCTGGCCGTCGGGGCCGCGCACCAGTTTCAGCGCCGGGCCGGCAAGCTCGAAGCGCGTGGGCCGGAACTGGCCGACGATCAGGGCGCGGACCGAAAGGCCGATGGCCAATTTCGGCACATAGGCTTGGGAGGCACCGTCCTTGTCGGTCACCCGGACCTCGCGCAGGACGATATCGAGGTCCCGGTCGGCCTTCGACCAGGACAGCAAGGTCCCGCCCAGCGTCACCTTGAAGTCGCCGCCCTCGCCGGTTAGCCCGCGCTCGATATGGGGGGTGAGGAAATCGAGCGAAATCGGGCCCTCGGTCAGGCGATAGGCGGCGAAGGCCACAACCACCGTCAAACCGGCGACGATGACCGCGATCAGTTCGGCAATGATCTTAAAGCTGCGCTTGACCACTGGTATCTGCGCCTTTCCCGGTCTTGACCCGTTTCGCGAGTTCGCGCAGTGTGCGGCGAAATTGCCCGACGGGGAAGACATCTGTGACCTTTGTAACCGATCCAAGCATTCTGCCCAAACCTGCGGATCCCGAGCGGCTCGAAAGCGGCCTCGCCCACTGGACGGAACGCGCGCGCGACGCCTCGGACCCCGATCTTTCCGGTTTCATGACCGATTTGGCACATACACCCGCAGGCAATGCCCTGTTGGCGGCCGTCTTCGGCAATTCCCCATGGCTTACACGATGTATCCTCGCGGAACCCGCCTTTTTCCGTCAAATTTTCGAGAATGGCGCGGACGCGGCCTTCGAATCCGCCTGCGCGACGATCGACGATATCACCCACGGCGAGGACCTGATGCGCCGGCTGCGCGTCGCCCGCCGGCGCGCGGCCCTCGTCATCGCCCTGGCCGACATCGCGTCGCTGTGGACCCTGGACCAAGTGACCGGAGCCCTCAGCCGATTCGCCGACCTGGCCGTGACCGCAGCCCTCAGGTCGCTGCTGAAGGATGCCGCCCGTGCCGGGGAGATCGAGAGCGCCGCGCCGGATACACCGGAGGAGACCGCCGGTCTTTTCATCCTGGGTCTCGGCAAGCTGGGGGCGTTTGAGCTCAATTATTCGAGCGATATCGACCTCATCGCCTTCTACGATTCCGAACGGCTTGCCTATACCGGGCACCAGGATCCCCCCCGGTTCTATGTCCGCGTCGTCCGCGACCTGGTGAACCTGCTCGAATCGCGCACGCGGGACGGCTACGTCTTCCGCACCGATCTGCGGCTGCGCCCCGATCCCGGCTCGACGCCGCTCGCCGTATCGGTCGGCGCGGCCGAGGCCTATTACGAAAGCACCGGCCAAAACTGGGAACGCGCCGCCCTGATCAAGGCCCGGGTGATCGCCGGAGACGCTCAGGCAGGCCGGGGATTCCTCAAGCATCTGGAACCCTTCCTGTGGCGCAAGAATCTCGATTTCGCGGCGATCGAGGATATTCATTCGATCAAGCGGCAGATCAACGCCCACCGCGGCGGCGGGGCCATCACCGTCGCCGGGCATAACCTCAAGCTTGGCCGCGGCGGCATTCGGGAGATCGAGTTCTTCGCCCAGACCCAGCAGTTGATCTGGGGCGGTCGCGTGCCGGAACTGCGCACGCGCGCGACCGTGGACACCCTCAAGGCGCTGGCGGCGGAGGCGCGGATATCGGAGAGCGTCCGCGACGAATTGACCGCCGCCTATGCCTACCTGCGCCGGGCCGAACACCGCCTGCAGATGATCGACGACCGCCAGACCCACAGCGTCCCGAAATTGCCCGAGGATATCGAAGCCTTCGCCCGTTTCCTGGGCTACGAAGATGCCGCGAGCTTCGCCGTGGAACTCACCGGCGAACTATCCCGGGTGGAGCATCACTACGCCCACCTGTTCGAGGAATCGGCGCCCCTGTCGGGACCCGGAAACCTGGTCTTCACCGGCGGCGAGGACGACCCCGACACCCTGGACACCCTGAAGGGCATGGGCTTCGAGGATGGACCGATGATTTCGGAGCGCATCCGCACCTGGCACCGGGGCCGCTACCGGGCCACCCGCAGCGCCCGGGCTCGGGAACTGCTGACGGAACTGGTCCCCGGCCTGCTGGACGCGCTCTCGAAAACCCCTAATCCAGACGCCGCTTTCCGCAATTTCGATACCTTCCTCTCCAACCTGCCGGCCGGCGTGCAGCTCTTCTCCCTGTTCCTTGCCAATCCCAGCGTCCTCACGCTGGCCGCCGATATCATGGGATCGGGGCCCAAGCTGGCGGCCCATCTTGCGGCCAATCCCTCCCTCTTCGACGGCGTCCTGACCGGAGATTTCTACGGCGATCTGGAATCCCGGGACGAGCTCGCCAATGCCCTGGAAGACTCCCTTGAGCTGGCCAGCGGCTTCGAAGATGTCCTCGACCGCGCCCGGCGTTTCGCCAACGACCACAAGTTCCAGGTCGGCATGCAGATCATCAAATGCATGCTGGACGCCGACCAGTCGGGCGCGGCCCTGACCAACCTCGCGGAAATCGAGATCGAAGCGCTGTTCGGCCGCGTCAAGACGGATTTCGAAGCCAAGCACGGCCGCCTTGGGGACCGCGGGCTCGCCGTGGTGGCGCTGGGAAAGCTGGGCGGGCACGAGATCACGGAGAACTCCGACCTCGACATGCTGTTCGTCTATGCCGATCCCACCGGCGGCGAAGATGCCGAAAGCGCATCGGACGGGCCGCGGCCGCTGGCGCCCAGCCAATATTTCGCGCGCTTCTCGCAGCAGCTGATCACGGCGCTCTCCGCGCCGACCGCCGAAGGCCTTCTCTATGAGGTCGACATGCGCCTGCGCCCGTCGGGCAATGCCGGGCCCATCGCCTCCAGCCTGTCGGCTTTCGTCCAGTACCAAGAAGAGCAGGCCTGGACCTGGGAGCACATGGCGCTGACCCGCGCCCGGGTGGTCGCCGGATCTCCGGCCCTTGCGGCCAGCATCGATCAGGCCATCAAAGACATCCTTACCCGGCCCCGGGACGGGGAGAAGCTCAGGGCCGACGTGCGGCAGATGCGCGGGCGCATTGCAGAGGCCCATCGGGCGCCGAGCCCCTGGGACGTCAAATACGCGGCCGGCGGCCTGGTCGACGTGGAGTTCATTTCCCAATACCTGCAGCTGCGCCATGCCTCTGACCATCCCGATGTGCTGGATACCAACACAAACCGCGCGCTCGGCCGGCTCGCCGCGGCCGGCCTGATCGACCCCGGGACGGCGCAGATGCTCGCCGACGGCGGCAAGCTCTGGCGTACAATACAAGGCATGCTGCGCTTCACCGTGGAAGGCACGTTCGACGAAGATACGGCGACCGCCGGGCTCAAGGCAGCGCTGGTCCGGTCCGCGGAAATGGACAGTTTCCAGGAGTTGAAAGACAACATGACGGACACCGCCGGGCGAGTTCGCGCCGCGTTCGTCGACCTGATCGGTGACCCGGACGCGGCACCCGAAACCGAAACCGCCAAGGACGAATGATAAAGGAGGAGGACACCATGAGCGTTGATGCCGGCAAAAAGGCCCCGGATTTCACCTTGGAAACCGACGGCGGGGGCAAGCTGAAACTTTCCAGCCTCAAGGGCGAGAAGGTCGTGGTCTATTTCTACCCGCGGGACAACACCCCGGGCTGCACCCAGGAATCCTGCGATTTCCGCGACCTGCACCCGGATTTTTCGAAGGTCAATGCTAAGGTCATCGGGATTTCCAAGGACTCGGTCGTCAGCCACGACAAATTCAAGGCGAAGTTCGAATTTCCCTTCACCCTGGTCTCCGATCCCGATCTCAAGGCCATCAAGGCGTTCGACGTCTGGCGCGAAAAGAACATGTACGGCAAGAAGACCATGGGCGTCGAACGCTCGACCTTCCTGATCGACGAGAAGGGGGTCATCGCCAAGGCCTGGCGCAAGGTCAAGGTCAAGGGCCACGCCGAGGAAGTCCTGGCGGCGGCCAAGGAAATTTAGGACGGCGAAGGGCCGTGGGGTGCGGCAGTCCAATCCGCGCCCCGGCCCTGGCCCCCTTCCGTCAGACGATCGGCTCTTGCGCGCCGGCGGGGGCCGCGGCGAAGGCCTGCACCTCGCACAGCATGTTGGGCTGGGCCAGGCCCGAGATATAGACCTTGGTCGAGGCCGGCCGCGCTGCGCCCAGGTGCTTGAGCCGCGCCGCGTCATATGCTTTGGAATCCGATCCCGCCACCAGGTTGGACGTGTAATGGATGATGTGTTCGGCGCCCATGCCGGCCTCGGCCAGCACGGTCATGACGTTGCGCCAGGCGATATCGGCCTGGGCCGCCATGCCTTCGGGCACGTTGCCCTTGGCGTCGCGCCCGGTCTGTCCCGCAACGGCGACGATCCGCATGCCGGGCGCGGTTTCGATGCCCTGGCTGTAATTCGGATTGCGACTGATGCTCGCGGGTGAAAGTTTCTTGTGCATGAGAACCCCCCTTGGTATTGCCGGTCCCGCCATTAAGCCCCAGGCACGCGCCTTTGACCAGATGGACAATCGGAGCACGCCGTGGCCTCGACCCTGACCGAGGCCGCCCGGCGGGTGCTCGCCTGCTCCGATCCGGTGGAAAAGGTCCGCCTGGCGGCGGCCTGCAAGGACGCCCTCGCCAAGGGGCGGGTCACGCGGATCGGCAAGGCGGGCGCGCCGCTCACACCGGCCCGCCCCGACCACCCGAAACTGCTGGCGCCGCGCGACATGCCCCGGCGGCGGTCCGGCAAGTCCCGGTCCGAGCGCATCGCGCTCTACCATGCCATCGCCCATATCGAATTCAACGCCATCGACCTGGCCTTCGACCTGATTGCCCGCTTCGCAGACCCCGGCCTGCCCCGGGCCTTTTATGCCGACTGGGTCTCGGTCGGTGCCGAGGAGGCACATCATTTCCAATTGCTGGCGGGCCGCCTCGAGGCGCTCGGAGCGGCCTACGGGGATCTGCCGGCCCATGGCGGCCTGTGGGAAGCCGCCGCCGCCACCGCCGACGACCTGCTGGCCCGGCTCGCCGTGGTGCCGCTGGTGCTGGAAGCGCGGGGGCTCGACGTGACGCCGGGCATGATAGAGCGGCTCGAATCTTTTGGCGATGGCGAAGGGGCGGACATCCTGCGGCTGATCCTGGCGCAGGAAATCGGCCATGTCGCGGCCGGGCGGCGCTGGTTCGGCTGGCTCGCGGCGCGGCGCGGGTTGGAGCCCCGGGCCGCCTGGCGCCGACTGGTGAAGGCGCGGTTCAAAGGGGTGCTCAAGCCGCCCTTCAATGGCCCCGCCCGGCAAGCCGCGGGTTTCGATCCCAGCTGGATCGACCCGGCGAGCGCGTCCCGGAGGAAACCGGGCGGCGGCTAGCCCGCCACCGCCTTAGGGCTGGCGGAACAGGGCACTGGCCTTAGATTCCGCCCGTCTTTCTGGAATTCGTATTCGGTGTTCATAGTGTGCAGGATATGCCGGCGTAATTTTTCCGCAGTGACCGGCTTGGCGAGGAAGCTGTGGACGCCGGCCGCCAGCGCGTTGTTCAGCTGTTTCCGCGTGGCCTCCGCCGTCAACATGATGATCGGCAGGCACGGCGCCGGGCTGTCTTCCGAATTGCGGAGCAGGCGGGTGAACTCGATTCCGTCCAGAGGTGTCATATTTAGATCGCTGATAACGATATCCGCCGCGAAACTTCGCAAGACATCGATCGCATCGGCCCCGTCCTCCGCCTGCGCCACCTCCCGCACGCCAAGGTCACTCAGACATCGCGCGAGGTACTTCCGCGCGGTTCGGCTGTCGTCGACGATCAGGACGTTGAGGTCATGCAGATCTACATGGGCCATATGCTTCACCTTGTCTCGTTACACTCTTCCTTCGGGCAATCAGGCTACTTCGTGCCAGGTCATCAATTTTCGATAATCATATTGAGTACCCTGCTATTTATGGTAATACCATGCCGCGCGCCCATGCCGAACGCCTATTTGATTGAATTTAAATGATATTTTTAGAAAAAGGCGCGGCATATGCCGGCTCCGCCCCGGCGCTTTAGGCTGGATCAGGCGTTCTCCGCCCCGTCGGCGTCGGCGGCGTCCTCTCCGGGTTCCCCGGGGCCGCCGCCGCCGATGCGGTGGGCCAGAGCCCCGGCCATGAAATCGTCGAGATCGCCGTCGAGAACGCCCTGGGTATTTCCTGTTTCCACCCCGGTGCGCAGGTCCTTCACCATCTGGTAGGGGTGCAGGACGTAGGAGCGGATCTGATGGCCCCAGCCGATCTCCGATTTGGCATCGTGGGCGCTTTGGGCCTCGTCCTCGCGTTTCTGCAGCTCAAGCTCGTAGAGGCGCGCGCGCAGCATGTTCATCGCCGCGGCCCGGTTGCGATGCTGGGACCGGTCGTTCTGGCATTGCACGACGATGCCGGTCGGCAAATGGGTCAGACGAACCGCCGAATCGGTCTTGTTGACGTGCTGGCCGCCGGCCCCCGAAGCCCGGTAGGTATCCACCCGAAGATCCTTGTCCAGGATCTCGACCTCGATGGTGTCGTCGATCACCGGATAGACGCCGACGCTCGCGAAACTGGTATGGCGCCTGGAAGCGGAGTCATAGGGCGAAATGCGCACCAGGCGATGGACGCCGCTTTCGGTCTTGAGCCAGCCATAGGCGTTGAGCCCGGAAATGCGCATGGTGGCCGATTTCAAGCCGGCCTCTTCGCCCGGGCTTTCCTCGATCCACTGCACCTTGTAGCCGTGGGCCTCGGCCCAGCGGACATACATGCGCGCGAGCATTTCCGCCCAGTCCTGGGATTCGGTGCCGCCCGCCCCCGCATGGACTTCGAGGAAACAGTCGTTGGCATCGGCCTCGCCCGAAAGCAGGCTTTCGATTTCCAGCTTGGCCGCCCGCTTGCGCACCGTCTCGAGCGCCGCCTCGGCCTCTTTTGAGATCGCCGCGTCGCCTTCGGCCTCGGCCAGTTCCAGCAGTTCCAGATTGTCGTTGAATTCGTTTTCCAGATCGGAGAAAGCGCCAAGCTGGCTCTCCAACCGGGTGCGCTCACGCATCACCCGCTGGGCCTCGGACTGGTCCGACCAGAGCCCCGGATCTTCCGCCTTGGCGTTCAGCTCCTCGAGGGTCTTGACCGCATTGTCCCAGTCAAAGGTACCTCCTCAGCAGTTCGAAAGACTGCTTGGTCTCGTTCACGATCGCTTCGATTTCGGCTTTCATTGATTCCTACCCGCGCCGCATGGGAAACGGCGCGCATAACATCACGGAACACGGGATCAATACAAGCCGCGCGGCGTGGTGGCGGCTTCGCCGCCCTGGGAAACGCCGATACCGCGCACCACGCCTCCCGTGCTGGTCGGCTCGGTTCCAGGCTTGAAGGCTTCGAGGATCACCCGCGTGTCTCCGGGCGCGGCCAAACGGCCGGTCGCGGCGTTGACCCGGACCAGCCGGATGCCGGGCGGGATCCGGAACGGCGTGGCGGGCTTGTCCTTCAATGCGGCGGCCATGAAGTCGCGGAAAATCGGCGCCGCCACCGACGAGCCCGTCTCCCGGTCGCCAAGCGGCTTGGGCTTGTCGAAGCCGACGAACACCCCCACCGCTAGGTCCGGCGAGAAACCGATGAACCAGGTATCGAAGCTGTTGTTTGTGGTTCCGGTCTTGCCGGCGAGCGGCTTGCCCACGGCGCGAATCCGCACGCCGGTGCCGCGGCGGACGACACCGTGCAGCATGGAGACCACCTGATAGGCGCTCAGCGGATCGGCGACCTGAGGACGCGTGTCGGGGATTACCGGCGGCACCGCGCTGGCAATATCCTCTACCTGGCAGCCCTCGCAGGGGCGCTTGTCGTGACGCAGGACGGTCCGTCCGTTGCGGTCCTGGATGCGGTCGATCAGGCTAGGAGATATCTTCTTGCCACCGTTGACCAGCATGGCATAGGCGGAGACCAGGCGCAGCAACGTCGTCTCCCCCGCCCCCAGCGCCAGCGCCAGGTTCTGGGACAGGTTTTCCGAGATATTCTGATGGATGCCGAAGCGGCGGGCGGCCGCGGCGACCTTATCCATCCC
>Ga0224512_10003600_pt1 | contig 13526 bp, 7 predicted proteins | sample SF_May12_sed_USG_4_FD_169103 | JGI IMG/M metagenome (GOLD analysis project Ga0224512, IMG submission 169103) | Sediment microbial communities from San Francisco Bay, California, United States - SF_May12_sed_USGS_13 | ecosystem: Environmental > Aquatic > Marine > Sediment | place: USA: California...
CTGCCGATCGCGTCCCTCCCACTCGAGATCGACGAGGACCGGGATCTCGGTCGCGTCCCAGTCGTGGACGTCGTGCGGCGTGAATTGGAAGTGCCAGCGCATCTCGCCCGTGTCGGCGTCGAGTGCGATGAGCGCACAGGTGAAGAGGTTGTCACCGGGGCGGACGTCGCCGTTCCAGTCGGGCGCCGGGTTGCCGGTCCCCCAGTAGATGAGGTTCAGCTCGGGGTCGAAGGACCCGGTGAGCCAGGTCGAGCCGCCGCCGTGCTCCCACGCGTCTCCCTCCCACGTCTCGCTGCCCGGCTCACCCGGGGCGGGCACCGTGTACGTGCGCCAAAGGAGGGCGCCGGTCGCCGCGTCGTACGCGTCGAGGAAGCCGCGAATGCCCGCCTCGGCGCCCGCGACGCCGACGATGATCTTTCCGTCGACGGCGAGGGGAGCACCGGTCATCGAGTAGCCGATGGCATTGTCCGCGACCACGGTGGACCACCGTTCGACGCCGGACTCGGCGTCCAATGCGACCAGGCGTGCGTCGAGCGTTCCGACGTACACGGTCCGGTCCAAGACCGCGACGCCCCGGTTCACGCGCGGAAAGCCGATGTTGAGCGTCTGGGACGGCACGTTCGCCTGCCACCGCCACAGCCGTCGGCCGGTTCTCGCGTCGAGCGCCGCGACGTTGCTCGGAGGCTCGGTGACGTACATCACGCCGTCGACGACGATCGGCGTGGTCTCGACGATCCCGGGACTGGTCTGGTAGACCCACTCCACGGTCAGGTCGCCGACGTTGCCGGTGTGGATCTGGTCGAGCGCCGAGAACCGCTCCGCGGCATACGAGCCCGAGTAGGTGAACCAGTTGTGCGGCTCCTCGGAAGCCCGAACCAGTCGCTCGAAGGGGACGTCCGTGGGCGTCGTGACCCCGGCGGTGGATTGCGCCTGGACGGATGGAGCGACGCCGAGAGCCGCGACCGCCCACAGCGCCGCGAGTCGGCGCGTCACGAGATCCCCCGGAGCTCGGACCCTGTGAGCGTGGCGAGGTACGCGATCAGGTCGTCCAGATCCTCTTCCGAGAGGCGATCCGCGTAGCTCTGCATGAGGCTCCGATCGAATTCCCGGTCGAGGCTCTGTAGGTCGGGCTTGTAAAAGGTTCGAATCACGCCGCGCGCATCCTTGATCTGAATCGTGTAGGTGTCTTCGTTGAGTCGAACGCCGCGCACCGCGCGACCGTCTCGATCGACCGCGCGGACGACCAGGTAGTCGACGAAGTCGCTCGGCATGGCGGTCAAGCCACGTGGCAGCGCCGCGGGCGGGTCGACGATGGCCTCCCGCAAGTAGCTCGCACCCCGGCGCGAGCCCACGGTCGTGAGATCCGGTCCCCGACCGGTTCCGAAGCCGCGCACCGTGTGACAACGATCGCACCCCTCAGCCTCGAACACGGTTCGGCCGCGAGACGGATCTCCACGAAGCGTCTCGGCCTCGTCCGCGCTCGCCGGGGCCAGGGAGCGGACGAAGAGCGCGATCTGCTCGAGTGACTCGCGGCTGAGCCACCAGGTGCTTCCCATGGCCGAGCCCGAGATCCCGGTGCGCATGATCCGAACCAGCGCCGCGTCATCGGGCGCACGGGGGAGTGTCGAGCGCGCCAGCGGCGGGCCTTCGCCGCCGCCGCCGTTCACCCCGTGGCAGCGCGCGCAATTGGCGATGTAGTGCGACCGGCCGCTCTCGAGCTCGGCCTCGTGGCTCACGACGTCCTGGGCGGGCAGGGGTGCGGCGTGCAGGCCGAAGAAGAGGAGTGCGGCGTGCAGGGCCGAAGACCGGGCGGCCGAGCGCTGGCGTCGCATGAGGAGCCTCCGGGAAGCGTGCGTCGAAGCCGTCGAAACGGGCGGAGGGTGTCAAAGTAGGGACCGAAGGGCGCCTGCGACACGCGGCAGACGAGGCGCCGCCGCCGGGACCCGCTTTCGCTCAGCCCCCCACGATCGCGCTCGCCCGCGCCCGGGCCTCGGCGACGAGCGCCGTCGCCCGTTCGTCGGCTTCGCGCTCGATCGCCACGGCGCGTTCCTCGGCTTCCCGTCGAATCCGCTCCGCCGCGGGCTGCGCCGCGGCGCGAGCAAGCGGATTGGTCGCGCGAGCGAGAACCTCTTCCGCGGCGCGATCGCCTTGGGCCCGCACCTCGGCAGCCGCCTCGCGCGCTTCTGCGCGGATGGTCTCGGCCCGTCGCTCCGCGTCCGCGACGATGCTGTCGGCGCGCGCCTGCGCCCGCTGCCTCGCCTCCTCCTCCGACGCGTCCAGCCGTGCCCGCGCCTCGTCGATGCGCTGCCCGGCGGTCGCTGCTGCTCCTTGAGTCGCCGTCGTACGGAGTGATCCGGCAGCCTCGCCGAGGCCGAGGTCCAGCGCCGGCTGCGTCACGGAGCCCGTCACGCGGACGGATAGGGGCACCGGATCGAGGGTCGCGAGCCGAGTGCCGAGCGGGCCGGCGTTCGCGGCGAGTCGTGTGAGCGCCGCGTCGGCGAGGCCGGCCCGAGGAACCTGGATCCCCAGCGTGTAGTCGACCGACTGGTCGATGCCGTTGGATCCGGTCACCGTCATCGCGATTCCGTCGACGTTGGCGCGGAACGGATCGACGCGCAGGCGTCCGTTCTCGATGTGAATGTTGGAGCGGACGGCATCGACGGTCGGGTGGGAGAAACGCTCGAGCTCCAGTCTCTCCGCCAGTCGGTCGAGCATGGGGAAGCCCTCGATCGCCACGCGGGACGTGGACAGCGAGCCTTCGCCTTCGAGCACGTCGAGCACGGGCGACAGGTCCTGTCCGAGCGCGCCAGACAGATGGAGGTTCGTCGAGAACGTACCGCGGGCGTGGCGGGCCACGGGCGCGAGCGTCCGGACGGTCACGAACGCGGCCGAGGCGCCGGCCACATCGACGCTGTCCATGACCACGTCGAGCGCGAACGTGGGCTGCTCCGTACCCGCGGTCTCATAGTAGCCGTCGAGGCCGATCCGGCCGCCCAGAGCTTCGAGCATGAAGCCCTCCAGCGTGAGTCGCTGGCCGCGCACGAGACCTCGTCCTCGTGCGTTCGTCATCTCGAGCCCGTTGAATACGAGCGTGGAGATCGTCCCGTCGAGCGTGAGATCGAGCATCTTGGGAACGGGGATCGCGATCGGGTCCTCCGACCGCCATTCGTCGAGGTGGAACCGTTCGCTGCCGAACGTGGCCGCACCGACGAGCGTCTCGCCGCCTAGCGCGAAGCCGAGGAGGTTGTCCAGGTGACCTGTGGCGCTCACGTCACTGCTTCCCAGGCGCGCGTCGAACGCCTGGAGCTCGGCTGTCCGTGGGGTGAGATGGAGTCGTGCGCGCCGGACGTCGACCGGCTGGCGCAACGACGCCCCGCGAAGCGTGACGTCTTGGGCGGTGATCGTCCCCCCGGCCGCGACGCGGTCCCAGCGCTGGTTGTCGACATCCGAGCGCCGAGCGCGCGCGTTCGCATCCGCGACGATCACGCCTCGCAGCTCATCGGCTCCCTCGAGCTTCAGTGCCCGCGCCGCGTCGTTGAGATCGATCGTGCCCTCGACCCGTACGTCCGCCTCCGGGTCCGAGACGGGGGTGCGCACCGTGAGCGCCGCATCCATCGGTTGATCACCGATCTCGAAGTGGAGGCGCGACAGATCGACGACCGTGCTGTCGACGTCGCCACCGGGGTTCGTGATGGCGAGCTCGGCCGTGATCCCCTGCACGGGGATCGGCACGTCCGGGTAGCGGAAGCGTCCGTCCGCGATGCTGAGGTCGACGGCGAAGGATGGGAACGAGGTCGGCCCGTACGCTCCTTGGACGGTTCCGTCCAAGGCGAACGAGCCCGACGTCTCGAGCGATGCGAAGTCCTGGGCGTAGAGCACCGGGAGGAGGGAGAGAATCTGCTCGAACGAGGTGCTCGGCGCCCCGAACGTCAGGTCCATCGCGATGTCCGCTTCGCTCCGGCTGAGGTCCCCATCCAGGCGGACCACGAGGTCGTTGAGGCGCAGCTCGTTGTCGCTGAGGCGCACGCGCTGCTCCCCCATGTCCACGTCGAGCTCCGCGTCGAACTCGAGCGAGATGTCCGTGAGATACGGGGCACCCGCCACGCGGAGCTCTACGGCGTCGGCGCGCGTCGACGTCCGTGCGGCCAGCGAGGCGCGTGAGAAGTCGCCCCGAAGCCAGTGTTCGAGCCCACGGGCCGAGACGAAGAGGCCCGCCGGGGCGTCGTCGAGGACGATGTCGGCGTCGGAGACCTCGAAGCGCTGGAGCTCGACCGCGACGTTGCGCCCTGATCCGCCGCCGGTCTCGGCCTCGTCCCGTTCCGGCAGAACGTCCCAGTTCGAAACGCCGTCGTCCTCGACCCTCAGGCGGACGATGGGCCGGTCCACCTGGACCGAGCGGATGACGAGAGGTCCACCTCCACGGATCGCATTGATCAGACTCGGGCCACTCATCGACAGCCGGAGGTCACCCACGGAGGCGAGCGTGTCCCCCTCGAATCGTTCGGTCCCCACCACATCGAGCCCGTGGAGCGTCAGCGTGGGGTTCGGGAAATCACGAAAAAAGCCGAGGTGGACGTCGGACCAGGCGACGCGCACGAGCGTAGCCTGCTCGATCCCCACACGTACGCGGGACTCGACTCGGTCGATGAACAGGGCGGGCAGGACGAGAAGAGCCAGGAGCAGGGCTGCCACGGCCCCGCCGGCGGCAAGCAGGAGCTTCCTTGGTCGAGACATGGGATCTCTTACCCGCCGGCCGGGCTCAGGATCAAGGGACCGCGGCGACCGAGGTCGAGGGCGTTTTCTTCCCATTCCACACGCCGGGTCGAACTTCCACTACCTTCCGGCTGCGGGATCTCACCCCACGCCCCCGAATCCGGGGGACGACCCCTGCTTCAAATCTCTGCGCGAGCCTCTCGAGCCGGATGTTCCGGCCGGCCTGCTCAGCGCTGCTCAATGGAAGGACAAGTGGCTTTTTCTAGCCTCAATCTGCACCCGACGCTCGTCGAGAGCGTCGGGACCCTCGGTTTCGAAACCCCGACCCCGATTCAATCGCAGGCGATTCCGAAGGCCCTCGAGGGCCGGGATCTACTGGCCTGCGCTGCAACGGGAAGCGGCAAAACCGCCGCGTTCCTGCTGCCCATCCTTCACCGGCTTCTGGATCGACCGCGTGGGACGACCCGTGCCCTGGTCCTCGCGCCGACGCGGGAGCTGGCGCTCCAGATTTGTGACGACTTCGCCGGGCTGGCGCGCGGCACGGGGCTGAGCGCCGCGACCATCCACGGAGGCGTCGCCATGGGTCCGCAGGAGAAGGCGTTCCGTACCGGGGTCGATCTTCTCGTTGCGACGCCGGGGCGCCTTCTCGACCATTTCTCGCGCGACTACGCCCGACTGGCCGGCCTCGAGTACCTCGTGCTGGACGAGGCGGACCGGATGCTCGATATGGGATTTCTCCCCGATATCCGGCGCGTGCTGCGTCACGTCCCGACACCGAAACAGACGATGTTCTTCAGCGCGACGATGCCGCCACCGATCGAGAAGCTGACCCGCGAGATACTGCGGAACCCGGCCAAGATCACGCTTCAACGAAAGGCGGCACCCGCGCAGGGTGTGGCTCAGTGGGTCTACCCCGTCCCGTCCGGGCTGCGCGGCGCACTTCTCGTCGAGCTGCTGAAGAACGGAGGCTTGGACGACGCCCTCGTGTTCACCCGCACAAAGCATCGGGCGAACCGGCTCTGCAAGCTCCTCGGTCGGAACGGGATCTCGGCCGAGCGGATCCACGGAAATCGGTCGCAGGCACAGCGGACCAAGGCCCTTGCCGACTTCAAGTCCGGCAAGGTCCGGGTTCTCGTCGCGACCGACATCGCGGCGCGTGGGATCGACGTGAACGAGCTCGGGCACGTCGTGAATTTCGACATCCCCGGCGCCCCCGAGGACTACATTCACCGGGTAGGCCGAACCGCCCGCGCCGACGCCACCGGAGACGCGATCACCCTCGTGTCTCCCGAAGACGAGAGCGACCTCTCGAGGATCGAACGCGCGCTCGGGTCGAAGCTGCCGCGGGTCCGCCTGGAGGGCTTCGCCTACGACGCGGTGCCGGGCGAGCGCCTCGAGGTTCCTCGCGGAGAGCGGATCGCCGCCATCCGCGCCAAGAAAGCGGCGGATCGGGGCCGGGCGGCCGCGAAGGCGGCGAAGAAAGCCAGCGCTGAGGAGTCCTCAGGGAGCAAGCGGCCCAGACGGAGACGTTTCGGCGGTCGCCGGCGGTCGTAGGCAGAACCGTCGTTTCCAGCCGGGTCGGCGAAGGGGGCCGGTCGAGGGCCGTCAGCACGTCCGTGCCGAGGACTCGAGCGGGGAGCGAGCCCCCCTGACCTCTCGTCGTGGGAGCCAACTTTGGCACCGGCCGCCGAAAGGGCGCGTCTGCCCCACCGACCCCTGGACTCGGGCGTAAAGGGGGGTCTCTCGCGACAGCGCGACTCGGGTGTCATTATGGGCGGCGTGAGTGGGCGGCCGCGCTGAACGGCAGCGGGCGGATGAGTCATTGCGAGAAGGAGTGGTGATGAGCCTCGTCACATTGCGCGTGAACGGGACGGAACACACGGTGGATGTCGACCCGTCGACTCGACTCCTGTACGTCCTCCGAAACGACCTGGGCCTGCGGGGGCCCCGCTTCGGCTGCGGGCTCGGACAGTGCGGGGCCTGCACTGTGATCATCGACGGCGTCGCGACGAGGTCTTGCACCACCCTGACGTCACGCGTGCAGGGCGAGATCACGACCCTCGAGGGCCTCTCCCCGGACGGAGATCTCGATCCGGTGCAGCTGGCGTGGATCGAAGAGCAGGTACCGCAGTGCGGCTTTTGTCAGAACGGCCAGATCATGACGGCGAAGGCCCTCTTGGACCGCAACCCGGATCCCACCGACGAGGAGATCCGTACCGGCATGCAGCGTGCCTTGTGCCGCTGCATGACCTACTACCGCGTCCAGGCCGCCATCAAGCGGGCGGCGGCCACGATGCGCCAGGGTGCTCCCGACGCCGAGGAGACTGCCCGATGACCGACTTCACGGAGGTGCCGCGGAGCATCGAGGACGTTCTGAACGCACGTGAGACGCTGACGTCGCGCAGGGAGTTTCTCCAGCGCTCGGGCGCGCTCGTGGTGAGCTTCGGCGCGGCGGGCGTGCCAGGCGGTGACCTCCTCGCGGCGGCGGTCCAAGCCGGCGGTCCGACCCCGGACCGGATCGCCGGACCGTATCCGGATCCCGACTACCTGCAGCTCGACACCTGGGTCGCGATTCACGCGGACAACACGGCCACGTTCTTCGTGGGCAAGACCGACTTGGGGCAGGGTACCGGTACCGCCTTCCGTCAGATGATGTCCGACGAGCTGGACATCGCCTTCGAGGCCACCCGAGTCGTCATGGGTAGCACCGACGTCACCCCCGATCAGGGCGGCTCGGGCGGCTCCGACGCGATTCAGACCGACGGCTGGCCCATGAGGCGGGTCGCGGCCGAGGCTCGTCGCATCCTGCTCGAGATGGCGTCGGAGCGGTTCGGCGTGCCCGTCGAAGGCCTCCACGCGGAGGACGCGGTCGTCAGCGTGCGGTCGGATCCGTCGCGGACGGCCACGTATGCAGAACTGATCGGCGATCGGCGCTTCAACGTCACGCTCACCGGCCGCAACGTGAACTCGGTCTCGGGCGTGGCGGAGGTCAAGCCGGTTCAGGATCTCCGGATGGTCGGCCGGTCGCCGCAGCGCCACGACATTCCCGCGAAGGTCGACGGCTCGCTCGAGTGGGCGGTCGACGTTCGGCTCCCCGGAATGGTCCACGCGCGCAACGTCCGTCCTCCGGTCGCGGGCGCAACGCTCAGGGGCTACGACGAGGCTTCGGTGCGCGATCTGCCGGGCTTCGTCCGCGTGGTGGCGAGGGGCAATTATCTCGCGGTCGTTTGCGAGCGCGAGGAGCAGGCGATCGAGGCGGCGCGGCGGCTCGAGGCGGACTGGGAAGCGCCGAGCCGGGCTCCGTTTCCGACCTCCGACGATCTGTACGCCTACATGCGCGGCGCGACGCCGACCTCGAGCTCGGACCCCGCCCTGGTCGGGGATCCCGACGCGGCCCTTCGCCGCGCGGCCCGGGTGATCGAGGCCGACTACGAGGTCCCGTTCCAGGGCCACACCGCCCTCGGACCCGCGCACGCGCTCGCCGATCCGTCCGATGGTCAGATGACGATCTACAGCAACGACATGAAGTCGTACGGCATGCGCAACGGAATCGCCGAATTCCTCGACATGCCCCGAGATCAGGTGCGCGTCGTATGGATGGAAGGGCCCCAGGCGTTCGGTCGGACGGCCGCCGACGACGCCGGCTTCGAGGCGGCGTTCCTGGCCAAGGAGCTCGGCCGGCCGGTCCGCGTGCAGTGGTCGCGCGAGGAGGAGTCCGCCTGGGACACCAAAGGTCCGGCGTTCGCCATAAGGCTCCGTGGTGGACTCGACGAGGGCGGAGAGCTCATCGCGTTCGATTACGATGCGCGCGCCGCCGACTACAACCACGTCGGGTACAACGAAGTCGAGACGGTGCTGATCTCCCAACTCATGGGCACGCGTCTCGACACGCCCAACCAAGGGCGGGCGGCCACGCCGTCCGAGATGTACGCGATCCCCAACCGACGGATGAGCACGCACGTCGTCCGCCTTCCGTTGATCTGGGAGACCCCGCTCCGGACAGGAAACCTACGCGACCCGAACGGCCCTCAGGTCACCTTCGCATCCGAGTCGTTCATCGACGAGCTCGCGGCGGCGGCCGGCGCCGATCCGGTCGCGTTCCGGCTGAAGCTCCTCGAGGGCTCGACCGAGGATGACGGCGGCTTCAAGCGGGCTCGTTCGATCGCGACCGTGCGGGCGGCGGCCGAAGCGTACGGCTGGGACCCGCGTCCGTCACCGAAACCGCTCGACACGGGGCGCACGCTCACGGGTCGCGGGATCGCCTACGCGTATCGGAGCCAGACCGTCGTGGCGGAGATCGCGGAGGTCGAAGTCGACCGCGAGACCGGCCGCGTCTGGGTCAGGCGTCTCGTCTGCGCGCACGACTGCGGCCTCGTCATCAACCCGGAGGCCCTCCGCCGAGCCGTGGAGTGCGGGATGCTGCACTCGCTGAGCCGGGCGCTGCACGAGGAGGTACAGTTCGACGACGAGAAGGTCCTGAGCGTCGACTGGGTGACGCACCCAAGCCTCAGGCACCGCGACACGCCCGAGCGAATCGATGTTGTCATCGTCAACGGGGACCCGAACCCCGAGCGACCCGATCTACCGCATTACGGAGCCGGCGAGACGGTGTGCAAACCCCTCATCGCGGCGGTGGCGAATGCGATCTTCGACGCCACCGGGGTCCGGGTGCGGCGGGTGCCCTTCCGGCCCGAGCGTGTGCTTGCCGCGCTGCAGGAGGCGGGGTTGTAGGCGGTGATTCCGATCGTGGTTGCGCGGGGTGGGGGGCGACGGCCCGGATCGTTCCATGCGCTCGGACTCGCGATGGTCATGGGCGGGTTGGCCGTCGGCTGCGCGAGCCCTACCGACAGCACGCTCGTCCGAGACGTGCAGGTCGTGGACGGGACGGGCGCCCCGGCCTTTCCCGGCGCGGTGCGGATCGCTGAGGGTCGCATCGTCGAGATCGGTGAGCTGAGCCCCCGAGCGGGGGAGCGCGTCGTCGACGGCGAGGGGGCCGTCCTCGCCCCGGGGTTCATCGACACGCACAGCCATCATGATCGAGGGTTGCTCGGGGAAATGCGGTCGGCCCGAGCGGCGGTGAGCCAGGGCATCACGACGATCGTGGTGGGTCAGGACGGCGGCTCTCGTTATCCGCTGACGGAGCTCTTCGATGCCCTGCGGGAGACGCCACCGTCGGTCAACGTTGCGTCGTATACGGGACACGCGACGCTACGGAGGGCCGTGATGGGCGAGGATCTGGGCCGGCCGGCCACTTCGCGGGAGGTGGACTCGATGTCGGTGCTGCTCCGTGCCGACATGGAGGGCGGTTCCTTCGGCCTGAGCACCGGGCTCGAGTACTCGGCCGCCTTCAACAGCACGACCGAAGAGGTTCTGTCACTCGCGCACGTCGTGTCCGAATATGAGGGCCGCTACATCAGCCACATCAGGAGCGAGGACCGCACCTTCTGGGACGCGATCGATGAGCTGCTGCTCATCGGCGCGGAGGCGGGGATCCCGGTTCAGGTGAGCCACATGAAGCTCGCGATGACGAGCCTATGGGGCCGCGCCGACGAACTCGTTCGCAGGCTCGATGCCGCACGGGATCGAGGCGTAATGGTGACGGCCGACGTCTATCCGTACACGTATTGGCAGTCGACGATGCGGGTGCTCGTCCCGGACGGGAACTTCTCGCGCGACGCGGTGGATTTCGCGCTGCGTGAGGTCGCCGTGCCCGACGGCATCATCCTCGGACGGTTCAGTCCGGCGCCGGACTATGTCGGGCGCACCCTGTTGGAGGTCGCGGAGCTTCGCGGTGAGGATCCCGTCACGACGTACCTTGCGCTACTCGACATGGCGTATGGTCCCGATGCCCCCGACGATGCCAGCGAGTCGATCGTGGCGCGGAGCATGACGGAAGACGACATCCGCGCTCTGTACGGGTGGCGGCACACGAACGTCAGCAGCGACGGCGAGCTCGCGGGTCCTCATCCCCGGGGATACGGCGCGTTCACACGCTTTTTCAGAACCCAGGTTCGGGAGCAGGGGGCGCTCTCGCTCGAAGAAGCCGTGCACCGGATGACCGGCCTCGCGGCGAGGCACATGGGGCTGGAGGACCGGGGCGTCCTCCGTGACGGCGCGTGGGCGGATATGGTGCTGTTCGACGCCGAGACCGTCACGGACCACGCCGATTTCTCCGACCCCCAAGTCGCCTCCAGTGGCGTGCGCGCAGTGTGGGTCAATGGCGTTCGAGTCTGGAACGGCGAGGCCGTCGTCCCGTCGACGTACCCCGGTCGAGTATTGCGGCGAGGCGGGGACCAACGTTGAGCTTCACTTGTTCAGATCGCTTGGCGAGGAGCATGGGACCATGAGACGATCCGTGGACGGCGGAGGGAGCATCCGACCGATGGCTGCCGTGGCCGGAGGCGCTTGGGTCGCCGCGGTCGCGCTGGGAGCCATGCCGGGTTCCATACCGGACACCGATTGGTCGAGGGTCGACTCGGTGTTTTCCGAGTACGACCGGTCCAACACGCCGGGGTGTGCCGTGGGCGTCGTGCGAAACGGCCGTCTGGAGTACGGTCGTGGCTACGGCATGGCGAATCTGGATCACGGGATCGCGATCACGCCGCAGACCGTCTTTCGAACCGGGTCGGTCGGTAAGCAGTTCACGGCGGCCGCGATCGCGATTGCGGCGCGAGACGGCGCCATCTCGCTGGACGACCCGGTCCGTCGCTGGATCGTCGAGCTGCCCTCCTACCCGGTCGACCCCACGATCCGACAGGTCGTTCACCATACGAGTGGGCTGAGGGACTACCTGACGCTCATGTCGCTTCGAGGCCTGAGGGACGACGACTACTACACGCCTGAGGACGTGCGCGCGGTGATCGCGCGCCAGCGTGAGCTGAACTTCACGCCCGGGTCCGAGTTCCTGTACTCCAACTCCGGGTATTTCCTGCTGGGCGAGATCATCCGGGAGGCGACGGGGATGACCCTCGACGAGTACGCTCAGAGCAGGATCTTCCGTCCGCTCGGCATGACGCATTCGCACTTCCACGACGATCACAACCACATCGTGCCGCTGCGGGCCACGGGCTATGCGCCAACGGACGGCGGGTACCGCGTGTCTGCCACGACGCTCGACATGGTGGGCGACGGAGGCGTCTTCACGTCCGTCGAGGATCTGGCGCTCTGGGTGGATGCGCTGAACGGGGATCGGCTGAGCGAAGGGCTCAGCCCGATGCTCGAGACCGTGGAGCCGCTGACGGACGGAACCCCGAACCCGTATGCCTTCGGGCAGACCGTGGGGCAGTACCGAGGCGTGCGGACCGTGAGCCACAGCGGGGCCTTCGTGGGCTTTCGGGCCGCGGTCACGCGCTTTCCCGACCGCGGCACGTCCATCGTCGTGGCGTGCAACCGCTCCGACGCGGCTCCGGGTGGCATGGCCCTCCGGGTCGCCGACGTCGTACTCGCCGAAGACCTCGGACCCGAAGATCCTCCGGCGCCCTCGGGGGCAGGGAGAGGGCAGGGCGAGGGCCCCGATCCGGTGCCGGTGGTCGATCCGACAGAATACGCCGGTACCTTCCACAGCGAGGAACTCGACGTGGACTACCGGCTGGTGGTCGAAGAGGGCGTTCTGAGGCTGAAAGCGGGCTCGGGTATGGATCTCGAGCTCCGGCAGATCGGCCCAGATGACCTCACGGCAGGCAGACTTCGTCTCCGCTTTTCGCGGGAGGGGGGCCGGGTCGTCTCGTTCGAGGTGGACGCGGGCCGGGTGAAGAACCTGGCGTTCGCACGGCAGCGTACGGCCACGGGCACACGATGAGAGCTCGAAGCAGCGTCGCCCTGCTCGTGGCGACAGCCGGGTCGCTGACCCCTGTTCCAGCCGCTGCGTGGCAGGGCGTCGCGCCCGTGGGCACGGTGACCCAAGAGCGACTCGAGCGGCCCGAGCCCGAGAACTGGCTCAGCTATCGCGGAAACTACGCGGGGTGGGGCTACAGCGCGCTCGACCAGATCACGCCGGACAACGTGGAGCGCCTGAGACCGGTCTGGAGCTTCGCGACCGGGGTGAACGGGGGCCATGAGTCGCCCCCGATCGTCAACGACGGCGTCATGTACGTCACGACGCCCGACAACCTCCTCTTCGCGCTCGACGCCCGAACCGGCGAGCTGTACTGGTGGTACGAGCACGACCTCCCGGAACGTCTGGTCGCGATCCACAATACGAACCGCGGCGTGGCGCTGTACGGCGACAACGTGTACATGGCCACACTCGACGCCCGCGTCGTGGCCCTCGATGCGGCCACCGGGGCGGTGGTCTGGGACGCGTCCGTCTCGGACAACGCGTCGGGCTACTACATGACGATCGCGCCCCTGGCCGCCGAGGGGCGGATCATGGTCGGCGCCTCGGGTGGCGAGCTCGGCATCCGCGGCTTCGTGGTCGCGCTCGATGCGCAAACGGGCGACGAGCTGTGGCGAACGCACACGGTCCCTGGACCCGGAGAAGTCGGAAACGATACCTGGCCGGGGGAGACCTGGCGCACGGGTGGCGCACCTGTCTGGCTTCCCGGCCACTACGACCCGGCGACACGACTGACGTACTGGGGCACCGGCAATCCCGGCCCTTGGGTCGGCGACCAGCGCGACGGCGACAACCTGTACACGAACTCGGTGCTCGCGCTCGATGTGCATACCGGAGAGATCCGCGGCTACCACCAGTACCATTGGAACGGCTCGTGGGACTGGGACGAGGTTTCGACGCCGCTGCTCCTCGACGTGACTCGGGACGGACGGAGGTTCCCCGCGCTCGTCCACCCCGGTCGGAACGGTTACCTCTGGCT
>Ga0224512_10003601_pt1 | contig 13524 bp, 19 predicted proteins | sample SF_May12_sed_USG_4_FD_169103 | JGI IMG/M metagenome (GOLD analysis project Ga0224512, IMG submission 169103) | Sediment microbial communities from San Francisco Bay, California, United States - SF_May12_sed_USGS_13 | ecosystem: Environmental > Aquatic > Marine > Sediment | place: USA...
GAGCGCGCCCAACAGGTAGATGACGACCAGGAGGATCGCCAGCGAGGCCGCGGCGCGTGCAATGGCCGGCCAGTCCGCGAAGGCCGGATCGATGATCGGCAGGAGGATCCCCGACGTGAAGTCGAAGAGGAACCGAATGACGCCGACTGTGATGACCAGCGGAATCAGGATGACCAGCCCCGACGCCATCCGTGTCTTGAACAACGGAGGGCGGGGAAGGGGGGTGATCTCGGGGAGGTCCATCAGGGCGCCGGACAGTGAGGTACGTGTCGGCTATGAATATACCCCTGCGCGTGGTCCCCGTGAGGGAAGGGATGTCGGCTCGGCTCGCTGCTTAGGCGGTCTCCGTTTTCAACGGGCCACCCGTTTTCAACGGGCCACCCGTGCCGAGGCGCCGGTCGAAGTCCTGGGCGGCCTCGATGCGGTCGATGCCACTCTCGAGCGCCGCGAGCCGGTCGTCGAGTTGATCGATGCGCGCCGCGAGCAGCCTCTCGTCGCCGCTCGGCCGGGACGCGAAGCGATCGGCGACGTCCCTCAGGACGGGACCAAGGAAGAGGCGCACGGTCAAGCCGATGGAGACGGTGAGGATCGAGAGGCCTACGAAGCCCAGCAGGGCTGCCTGACCGATCACGAAGTAATCCACGGTGAACCTCCTGTAGAGACGCCGGACCCTCTCCCATACGGTCGGTGCGGCGAGTCGGTTTCGCCAGCGGGAACCCGGCCGGCTAGGGCAGGGGTTGGCCCACCAGCCCATTCTTCCCCACTTTTCCTGGCCGTGACCATCCTCGCCCTCCTCCAGATTGAGCCTTCCGGTGGCCTCGCCGAAGCGTTTTCGTCGAGCCCGCTGCTCGCGCTGGGCGCGATGTTCGGTGCCGGTGTGCTCACCAGTCTGACGCCGTGCGTCTATCCGATGATTCCGATCACGTCGGCGGTCATCGCGGGCACGGCCAAGGAGGGCCAGTCCAAGGCCCGCACGATCAGCCTCACGCTGACGTACGCCGTGGGTCTCGCCATGCTGTACGCTGCGCTCGGCGCGCTCGCAGGTCTCAGCGGCCAGCTCTTCGGCACCGTGAGTGCCAGCCCGTGGGCCCGCATCGCCATCGGCAACCTGCTGGTGCTCTTCGCGCTGTCCATGCTCGACGTAATCCCGGTGCCGGTTCCCCAGAAGCTGCTCCAGCGCGCGTCGCAGACCGAGGGCGGCTCCTACGGCGCCGTGTTCATGATGGGTGCGATGTCGGGCGTGGTCGCCGCGCCATGCGGCGCGCCTGCGTTTGCCGTCGCGCTCACGTGGGTCGCGGCGACCGGCGCGGGCATGATGGGGTTCGTATACCTCTTCGTGTTCTCCCTTGGAATGACCACGCTGCTCATCGCCGTGGGACTCTTTTCGGGAACCCTGGCGCTTCTCCCGCGTTCGGGTATGTGGATGATTTGGATCAAAAGAGCTGCGGCTGTGATCATGTTCGGTGTTGCGGAGTACTACTTCGTCACGGCCGGCTACAACCTCTGAGGTGACCATGCGTACCAGAGCTTCTCTTCTCGCCCTTACGGCCCTTTTTCTGGCCCTGCCGCTCGGCGTGAGCGCTCAGGCCGGAGGCGAGGGCTCGGTATCCCTCGCGATCGGGACCATGGGTCCATCGGCGGCGCTCGAGGACCTGGACGGCAACGCCGTCGACCTGCTCGACTACGTCAAAGGGAAGCCGGCGGTCATCGAGTTCTGGGCGACGTGGTGCGAGCTGTGTGAACAGCTGCAGCCCCAACTCGACCAGATCCAGGCCCGACACGGATCGGACGTCAATGTCGTTGCGGTTGCGGTCGGGGTGGCCCAGACGGTTCGCCGTGTGCTTCGGCACCTCGAGGATCACGATCCGGGCTACACGTACCTCTGGGACGCTAGAGGCGCCGCGGTACGCGCCTACAACGCCACGACGACTTCGATCGTGGTGATGTTGGACGCGGAAGGTAAGGTGGTCTACACGGGCGTCGGTGGGCAGCAGAACCTGACCGCCGCCGTGGAGCGCCTGCTCTCTCAGTAGCCGTCGACTAGATCGGCTAGAACGACGAGGGCCCGCCGCGGATCATCCGCGGCGGGCCCTTACTTCGTCCCGAAGAAAGGCGTCGTTACTGCTGCGCCGGCTCCGGGGTCACCCGATCGACGATCGCGGCCAGTTCCTCATAGGCCATCGGATCGGCTTGGTTGAACTGCGGTATCGCACCTGCGATGCGGCCGTCGGGTCCGATCACGAACACGGACCGAGCGTCCACCATGTTGTTGGCGCGCAGACCGCCGCCAAACGCCGTGTAGGTCGCGCCGTCGTTTGCCGCGTCGCTCGCGAAGACGAACGGGAAGTCGGCATCCTTCAGCCACGCCTGTAGCTCTGGGACAGCATCGTTGCTGATCCCCATCACTATGACGTTTTGTCCTTCGTTGAATAGGCTTGCGTACTGATCACGGTACGCTGTCATTTGGACTGTTCAGCCAGGCGTCCTTACGCGAAAGAAGAACGAGAGCACCACGGTCTCACCGCGGAAGTCGCTCAGTCGCACCGGGTCAGCGAGGGCTCCGTAACGGGTCGCGCCTGGAAGCGCGAAGTCCGGAGCCATCGAACCCACCGTCAGCAAATTCGCGCTTTGAGCGCTGCTGCAGGCCGGTGCGGCCAACGCGAATGCTCCCGCCATCGCGGCGAGGCAGATCGCTTTACGCATCGGGATCTTTCCTGTGAAGTAGGAAGATTGATTAGCCATCAATATTGGGGTTGTAGGCCAGACGTGCCAGGTGGGTCCGTCAGGCCTTCTTTGCTGCCTTCTTCTTCGGGGCGGCCTTCCTCCCCGCGGCCCGTTTCTTCTTTGGAGCCGCGTTCTTCTTCGCAGCGGTCTTCTTCTTGGGTGCTGCCTTCTTCTTCGGAGCAGCCTTCTTCTTAGAGGCGGCCTTCTTCTTCCGCTTGGAATCCCGCTTTGCGGCCGCGCGGCCCCGGTCGATCTCCTTCTTCGCTGCCTGCGCCCCTTCCTTCACCGCCTTCGCGAGCGTGGTGGCTCTCTTAGCGACCTTCTTCGCGACCTTTGCCGCTGCCTTCTTACGGCCGGGGGCCTCTTTCCGAATCTTCTTGGCGGCTTTCTTGGCCGCCTTCTTGGTTGCGCGCCCCGCGGCCGAAGCTTTGGCCTTCACGGTCTTCGCCGCCTTGGACGCCTGCTCCTTTACCTCTTCCACCTTCTTCTTCGCGCTCCTCTTGGCGACCGCCTTGGCGACTTTGCCGGCCACCGCTCGCCGCTTCGCGCGGCGAGCCTTTTCGCGCTCGCGTTTCGCTTTCAGCTTCTCGCGCTCCTTCGCCACCTTGGCCTTGGCGTCCGCCTTGGCTTTCGTCGCCTCGGCTTCGGCCGCGCGCACTTTGCCACGTTCACGGTCCAGGCGCTCCTTAGCCGCTTCCTTGGCCTTTTCGGTGGCCGCTTTCGCTTTGTCTGTCTTGGCCCGCTCGCTGGCGAGCTTCGATTCCGCGGCTTTCTTCGCCTTCTCGGCTTCTTTGTCCATGTGTGCCTCGTGGGGGACGATGTACCGACCGACCTAAAGGTACTGGCCTTAGGGGGCCGTATCACTCCATCTTAGTGGAACCCCCTAGGTGAATACACGACGAGCGTGCATTTCTGAGCGGGGGTACTCCGTGTGTTGATGCCTGACCCAACCTTGCTGGTCATCGAGGATGCCCGCGAGCATGCGATCCTGGTCAGGGTCGCCGCGCGCAGGGCCGTCCCGGGGCTCGACGTCCGAGTCGCGGGCGACGGCCGAGAGGGAATCGCCTACATGGCGGGAACCCCACCCTTTCAGGACCGCCGGTCTCACCCTACTCCGGCGCTCATCATTCTCGACCTCATCATGCCCGAGATCGACGGCTATGCGGTGCTCGAGTGGCTGAGAGAGCACAGAGCAGCCGAGCGCGTACCGGTGGTGGTGCTTACGGCCTCGCCAGATCCGGCGGCCGAGGAACGTTCGATGACGCTCGGCTCGACGGCGTTCTACAGGAAGCCCGACAACCTCGACCAGCTCGGGGTGGTCGTGAAGGAGATCGTCGAGGTATACCTCGGCGAAGCCCTCATCGCTGGCGTGATGGGATCGGCTCTGTAAGCTCATCCGGGACGAAGTCGCTCACGTTCACGTAGACGAACGTGGCCCACATCGCGAGGGCCAGCACCAGCACCACGAGCGCGGTCTTCCGACTGACCCGCGCGCCCCGAATTCGACCGAGCATTGTCCCTCCGTGCCGTAACGTCAGAGGCGGACGCAATATACGGAGCGACTGCCTCAGCTTACTACCTTGCCGGCTTCGCCCCGGTTGGGCATCGTGAGGCAGCCATCCGGGCCCGTCTCTTGCGACGTCCGCCCCACTCGCCCGAGGAGAAACCATGCGCCGCACGTTCAGCAGCATCCTCATGACGCTCGCCCTGGTCTCCCTCGTCGCAACAGGGGTGACGGCCCAGTCGGTGTCCGACATCGTCGATGAGATGTACGCCGCATACGAGAGACAAGCGGCTGGTGTCGACAACTACACGTTGGTCCAGACGGTCATGGGCTTCGAGTCGACGAGCTACTTCGAGAAAGAGATGTCCAACGGTCGCCCCGTCTTCCGCATGCGCGGTGGCTCGGCTCAGGGGGGCAACTTCAACTTCGGTCTCGGCAGCGACGATTCGGGCATGGGTGACGTGTACTCCATCGGCCCGGAGCTCATCGAGCACGGCCGGTACGCGGGGCGTGAGCAAATCGACGGCAGCAGTGTCCACGTGATTGCTATCGACGACCTGTCTCAGGTCTCTCTTGGCCAGCAGACCACACCTGACGACATGGAGTTCGAGCCCAAGACGGGTCGCCTCTACGTAGACACCGAGATGATGATCCCTCGGAGGATGGAGTTCGTCGGCGACGCCACCACACCCGACGGCGTCAGCGAGGTCACGGTGAGCATCAATCTCCAAGACATCCGCAACGTCCAGGGCCTACTGATTCCGTATTCGACCCTGATGGAGATCTCTGGGCTCCAGGCGATGATCGATCCGGAGATGCAGGCTCAGCTCCGTGAGATGGAACAGCAGCTCGACGCGCTACCGGCCGAGCAGCGTCAGATGATGGAGCGCATGCTGGGAGCCCAGCTCGAGCAGCTCCGGCAGATGGCCTCCGGGGGCGGCGACGCGATGTCTGTGCAAGTCACGGTCAACGACGTACGCGTGAACAGCGGGCCGCCGGGACAGTAGCGAGGCGCCACCCTGGAGTAGGTCGTGAACCGCACCAGCGCTCGCCTGGAACCTTGAACCAGCGCGAGGCGGGCGAGCGGGGCCGGTCCTCTCTTGTGGGCGTTACGAGCGACCCATAGCCTAACCGGACTCGTACGAAGCTGTGCCTGCTCGAAGCGAAACTCCGGAGAGGAACCAAACGATGAGGAACCAAGCGGGCTGGCACCGCCGGCCGCAAATCCTGTGCATTCCACTCGCCCTCGCCGTTCTGGCCGTCGCGCCACTGACTGGGGAAGCGCAGGGTCCCGGTGTCGAGGGCGGCATGTGGAGCTATCTCGGCGGTGACGCGTGGCACACGCGGTACACGCCCTCTGACGAAATCACGGCCGACAACTTCGACCAGCTGACGATGCTGTGGCGCTTCAACGCCGCCAGCTTTGGCCCGAGCACCCCACGAGCCACCCCGTCCTTCGTCGGCGGCAAGCTGATCACCGTGACCGGAGAGCGGCGCCACGTCATCGCGCTCGATCCGAACAACGGAGAGCTGCTCTGGAGCTTTACGGAGCCGAACACGCATCGCCACGAGTACTCCATGAGGAAGGGCTACGGGAAAGGCGTCGCGTACGCGGAAGTCCCTGGCCGCGGAGGCGTAGTCTTCATCTCCTCGCCCGGCTTTTTCCTGCACGCACTGGACGCAGACACCGGCGAGCCGCTCGACAATTGGGGGGAGGCGATCGCCATCGAGGGCTTCGGCGAGTCGGGCAGCGTGGACATGGTTGCCGACCTCATCGAGGGCTGGGGCCCGTGGGAGAGCTGGACCGAGCCCTACGATCCGTACATGGGCATCCCACTCGAGCTGGGGTACATCACCGCCTCCTCGCCGCCCATCGTGGTGAACGGCACCGTCGTGGTGAACAACTCTGCCGAGCAGGGCTACAACCAGACCCGCATCGAGAACGTCCCCGGGGACATCCTCGCCTACGATGCGGCGACGGGTGACTTCAAGTGGAAGTTCCATGTGATCCCGCGCCCCGGTGAGTTCGGGCACGAAACCTGGGAAAACGACGCGTGGGAGTGGACCGGCGACATCTCGTCGTGGGCACCCATGTCGGCCGATCCCGAGCTGGGGCTCGTCTACGTCGTGACGAACGGCGTGACCATCGACTACTACGGGGGCTTCCACCCAGGGGACAACCTCTTCAGCACGAGCGTCATCGCGTTGGATGCGGAGACGGGCGAGCGCCGCTGGCACTATCAGTTCGTGCACCACGATATCTGGAACTACGACACATCGCAGCCGCCCATGCTCATGGACGTGGTAGTCGATGGCCGTCCCGTGAAAGGGCTGTTCCAGGCGACGAAGCAGGCGTTCCTGTACGCGCTGGACCGCGAGACCGGCGAGCCGATCTGGCCTATCGAAGAGCGGCCGGTCCCACAGTCGACCGTCCCCGGTGAGCAGCTGTCGCCGACGCAGCCGTTCCCGACCACGCCGCCGCCCTTCGACCTGCAGGGTCGCGACGAGACCATGCTCATCGACTACACGCCCGAGATCTACCAGCGGGCGCTTCAGGTCGCGCGGGACGGCAACCTCTTCGCGCCCATGTACAACCCGCCGACGGTCGTCGGAGACCCCGCCGGACCCGCCTGGCTGTGTCCGAGTGATGCCGGCGGTTCGAACATCTTCGGAAACAACGCGGGCGACCCGCTGAGCGGAATGATGTTCGTGACGACGACGAACCGGTGCGGCCGCCACGCGGTGATGCCGGCCGCCGAGTCACCGCTCGACGGCCCCGAGCAGAGCGGCACCAGGTACTCTGACTGGTCGAATGCGGCCGGTCCCGCAGCGCGGGCCCCGAACCCCGAGCAGAGGCTGGATGGGCTTCCCATCTGGAAAGGTCCGGAGGGGCGGATCGTCGCGTACGACTTGAACACCGGCACCATTCAGTGGGTGATCCCCAACGGGGACGCGCCGACCGACGAGCAAGAGATGATCCGCAACCATCCATTGCTCCAGGGGCTCGCCCTGGACGAGTCGGTCTACAATCGCGGGCGCTCCGGACAGGCGACGATGGTGGCGTCCCCGAACCTGCTCTTCCTCACTGGAATGACGGCGGACGACACCCCCTCGCTGTTCGCCATCGATAAGCAGACTGGGGAGCGGGTCGGCCAGGTCGAGCTTCCCGCGTTTGCGCGCTACGGGATGTCGAGCTGGGAGCACAACGGACACCAGTACATTCTCGTCCAGCTTCCGGACGGGTTAGCGGCGTTCGGATTGCCAGCGGCGATGCCAAGCGCCGGGGAGGCACACTAGGCGCATCAGGTGCCCGCGCCGGAACGGCGCGGGCACTCGCGCCTAGGTCTTTATCTATCTGGCTCCGGTAGCCGTCGCAGAACCGTGTCGTGCCGTAACGGTTAGTCGGCGTCCTGCCCCGTTCCCGGGAGCATGAGGTCCTGCAGGAAGAACGCCGAGAGCTCTGCCCGCCCCGAAAGGCTCCCCTTCCGGTAGACGCTCGCAGCGTGCTGACGGACTGTTTGGGGGCTGCGCAGCGTGTGCTTCGCGATCGCCTTGTGGCTGTAGCCCTTGAGCAGGAGCAGCGCGATGTCGCGCTCGGAGGGTGTCAGCGCCCACACATTGAACTGCTGGTCGATGGCGCGGCTCATGCCTTCCAGCGCGTGCTCGGCGCTCCGTCGCCACGCGTCCCGCTCGTCCCCGCGCTCCTCCAGTGAGCGGCGGAGCTCTTCGACCGATCGGGCGCTTCGCCACCACCCGAGCCAGAGTGCGGTGGCGACGATGCTGGCGGCGGCGATCATGAAGCCCTCGAAGACCACGTGGAAGCTCAGCCAGTCCTGTGGCCGGTCTAGCCACAGGTCGATCGCGCCGCCCACGATGATGGACAGGAGGACGACGACGAGAATGAGTCGCAGTCGTTCCTGGTCTTCTGGCTCCATGCTCGTCCTACATCTGTTGAGGTGGGCGTCCCGGGGGCCGCCTCTCGCGCCATCCGGCACATCTGTTCGATACCCGAGTGACCCCACGAGAGACATCGTTCGGTAGTCTCTCGAACCAAGGAGGATCACATGTTACCGGAACCCCTGCATCCCGCGGTGGTTCACTTCCCCATCGTCTTCGCGACACTTCTGCCGGTCTCGGCGCTGGTCGCACTATGGATGATACGTCGAGGAGCGGAGGCGCGACGTGCGTGGGCGCTTCCCTTCGTTCTGGCGCTGGCGCTCACCGGAAGCAGCTGGGTCGCCATAGAGACGGGTGAGGCTGAGGAGGATCGCGTCGAGAACATCGTCGGGGACGCTCCTTTGCATGCACACGAGGAGGCCGCCGAGCGGCTGCTGCTCATCGCGGGCCTCGTTTCGCTCGTCGCGGGAGTCGGCCTGCTGTCGGGAACGGTCGGCACGGCCGCCCGGCTGGTCGCTACCGCCGGTACGGTCGTCGTTCTCGCCGCCGGAGTGCAGGTCGGTTCGCTCGGTGGCGAGCTCGTCTATGAGCACGGCGCGGCCGCTGCCTACACGACCGAGTCCGGGACACCGGCCGGGCCTACCTGGCCCGATGAAGACGAAAGCTGGGAGGGGCATTGAGGCCCGGGGTGCCCGCGCCGGGCGGCGCGGGCACTCGTTCCTGACTCTGTCTAGGCTGCGGACGCTGCCGCAGACCCGTGACCCGCCTGGGCGGGCGCGCCGGCGGTTACCGAGACGATCCCACCGAGGACCGCGCCATACACCAGGTGGCCGATCAGGCTGCCGGTGGCCAGGACTGCGGAGCTCGAGAACAGGCCCATGCCCATCATGGGCATCACCACGATCTGCGCCATGAGCCACGGCGCCAGGCTGAACAAAGCGCCGCGCACAACAGGCGGCCCGGGAAGGCGGCTGGCCGCGACCGTCGCGTAGATGAAGGCCAGCACGACGCCGATCATCAGGTGGCCGGCCCAACCTGCTGCGGCGATCCCACCCATCTGGGCGGCCAGCATATCGGCCGGGTTCATGGCCGGCATGCCCATCATCGGCGCCACGTAGAGCCCCACCCCAGTCATGACCAAGGTGGCGATGACTCCGGCCGTGATGACTCCTGCAATATTGGTTTTCATGGTTCGCACCTCTCTATCGGGAACAGTTGGTGTTCGACCTTTATTGATTCGAGGAGCGCATTCATTACACGACCGTCCGGAGCCGACTGAAACTTGGGCGAGCCAGCCGACCGCGTGTCGGCCATCCGACGGGCCGATCCCGCCACGATGGAAGCCGTGGTCCGGGAGGCCCTGCCGGGCCTCCTGCGCACTGCCATGGCTGCCGGGCTACCGCGCGACAGGGCCGAGGACGCGGTCCAGGCGGCGCTCCTCGTCTTCGTCGAGCGCGCGAAGGACTTCGACGGCCGTGCCCGCGCGTCGACGTGGATCCACGGGATCCTCGTCCGCAAGATCTGGGAGGAGCGGAGAGTCGCGCGGCGTGACGGCGATCACGACGACATCGACCGGCTCGTCGACAACCGTTTCGATGCCGACGGTCGGTGGGTGCGACCGCCCAGCGGTCCGGATGAGGCCCTCGCCCGCGGCGAGGTGCGCCGAGAGCTGACCGCATGCCTCGAATCATTGCCCGACCGACAGCGCGTCGCCTTCAACCTTCGCGAGGTAGAAGGCTTCGCCACCGACGAGGTGTGTAATATTCTCGACGTCTCGGCCAATAACTTGGGAGTGCTCCTCTTCCGCGCCCGCAACGGCCTGCGCGAATGTCTGGAGTCCAAGGGCTTCGAAGGGAGTCGCGATGCTGCGGTGTAACGAGGTCACGAGGTTGTGCGCCAGCGAGGAGATCGACGGCGCACCGTTGAAGACGCGCCTCGCCGTACGTCTTCATCTCATGATGTGTGAGCACTGCCGCCGGTACGTCCGGGAGCTCGCCCGCATCGGTGAAGCCGTGCGCTCCCTGGCCGTCAGCGAACCCGACGATGCGGATCGGGACGAGGCGTTGCTCAGGCGCGTGCTGCCGGACCGGACCCCACCGCCGAGCTGACGCTGTCGTCGTCTGCTGCCGTGAGCGATATACTCCAGGAATGCGCTCCCTGACTCCGTTTCGCGCGGTGCTCCTCGCCGCATTAACGCTCGGCGCGGCCCGGATACCTCCGGTAGCCGCGCAGTCCCCGGACGAAGACTTCGCCGCGGCGTTCGAGCGCCTGCGCCGTGGGCCCACGTACCGGGCCGACGTTCCCAAGGGCCGCATTGAGCTGACACGCGCGAACGCCGACGGGCTGGTGCACCGGTACGTATTGATCGTGCCGGACGACTACGATGCGGCCAGGCGCTACCCGGTGGCGTTTTACCTCCACGGCGGAGTGACACGACCCGATCCGGGCCCCGGGGGCGGATGGTGGCGTAACTACGATGTCGTCGAAGGACACGACCGCATCGCGGTGGTGCCGCTGTCGTGGAACGAGTCGTATTGGTGGCAGGGGAGCCAGGTCGAGAACCTGCGCGGCATCCTTTCTGACGTGAAGGGTCAGTACAACGTGGACGAGAATCGCGTCTACGCGTTCGGCAGCTCGGACGGCGGCACGGGGGTGTACTTCCTGGGCTTTCGGGACGTGACGCCCTGGGCGGCGTTCCTCCCGTTCATCGGTCACCCGGCGGTGCTCTTGAGTCAGGGGATCGGCGTGGACGGGCGGATGAACATGCCCAATCTGACGAACCGGCCGTTCTTCATCGTGAACGGAGAGACCGACCGGCTCTATCCCGTTCGCGAGGTCATGCCGTTTCTCGGCGTCTTCCAGAACGTGGGCGTGGATTTCGTCTTCACTGCCAAGCCCGGCGGGCACAACACAAGCTGGTGGCCGGAAGAGGAGGAGAACATCGAGCGCTTCGTCGATGCGCATCCTCGAATCGCGCACCCCGAAGAGATCGTTTGGGTGACGGAGCGGACCGACCGCTATAACCGCGCGAACTGGCTCGTGATCGATGAGCTAGGTACGGCTGCGGCTGATGCCGGTCGGGGCCCACCCGTCTCCCTGGCCGGTGGGGACACCGGCGTCGTCAAAGCCGTTCGGGCCGGCAACACCGTGACCGTCGACAGCTATGGGGTCCGCCGCTTCACGCTCCTGATTTCACCCGATGCGTTCGACCTGCAGAGTCCGCTTCGCGTGATCGCCAACGGTGACGTCGTCTTCGAGGGGAGGGTCCGGCCGGACACCTCGACGCTGATGAAGTGGGCCGCGATCGATGAGGACCGTACCATGCTGTATGCGGCCGAGATCAGCGTGGAGCTGCCAGCGGGGCTCTAGGGCAGCGCGTCCGAGCTGCTTCAGCGCGCCAGCTCGAAGCGCCGGATGTACTTCGTGATGCCCACGGGATCTCCGGTCAGTAGGCGACGACCGTGACGTCCGTGCGGACGAAGTCATCGCCTTTGCAGAGAAGCGGTTCCCGCTCAGCCATCGCGATGCCGTAGGTCAGGCAGTCGCCGTAGTTGAGCACGGCGGGATCACCGACGCCTTTGCCGAAGCGAGCGTAGGCGAGGCGCGCCAGTCGAGCCGCACCCACGGACATTGGGACCACATCGACGCCCAGGCGCTCCAGGAGCGCGTCGAGCGCCACTTCACCCGCACCGCCTTTCCTCGCGTGTAACACTGCGGAGGCCTCCACCAGGGTGGGCGCACCCAACAAGCAGCGCTCATCCACCGCCATGGCGCGCACCATGGCTTCCGACTCGGGCTCTGCGAACAGGATCGCCAAGAGGGCTGACGTGTCGAGGACCATCTAGCCCGGGAGCCCGTGCTCGTCATAGCCCAGGATCTCGTCGGCGGGGCGAGCGTCGCGGTCAGGTAGCCCGGCGACGAGGGACTGAACTTCTCGGACCTCGGCCAGGAGCGTGTCGACGCCTGCATCCGGGTCCCGCTCAGCCCTCAAGGACTCACTGAGCGCCGCGGTCACGGCGTCGGTAAGGGAGGAACCCCGGGCATGCGCGAGCTCCTTCGCCAGGCGATGGGCCTCCGCGCTCTTGATATTGAGTGCCATAGGTGTGGTAGAAGGGTGCCTATAATATACCATGGTACCGTTCATGTGCCACCCTCGGCCCTAGCGGCTCGCGCCAGCCTTCAGCTCAGCACTGCGCGCTCATGTCGCGCTCCTCCAGCGGAAGGACCCGAAGCCTCTCGGGCCGGTCCGCGATCGTGCGCATGATGTCGTAGACGAAGCGGCCCACCCGCGCCGAATGCTCGTAGTCGACGTACTGCGGCTCGTCGGTCGGCTGGTGGTAGTCGAGCGAGTATCCCGTGGAGAAATACGTCACCGGAATCGTCTGGCGGAAGTAGTTCACCTGGTCGCTGCGGCAGAACCGGTTGAGCGCGTTGGTGCGGTCCCACGAGTAGTCGATGGCCATGGTCTCCTCGCGCACCGCGTTCAGCGAGTCGATCACGTCGCCGAAGTCCGACGATAGGCGACGCGCGCCTAGCATCTGCACCTGAGACGGGCCGCCGAACTTCACATCGGTCACGCGTCCCTTGCCGAGCATGTCCATGTTGTGCGCCGCGACGATTGAGTCGAGCGGCACCGTCGGGTTCTGCGTGAAGTACCGCGAGCCCAGCAGCCCACCTTCTTCGGCGTTGTGCGAGATGAAGACGATCGAGCGACGGGGCGGGGTGCCGTCGCGAAGCGTTCGGCGATGTCGAGGAGGACGGCCGTTCCCGAGGCGTCGTCGTCCGCGCCATTCATGACCGAGTCGGCGCGCGGCGGCCGGATCGAACGCGCATAAGCGGTGAGGGAATCGATGCGCGCCTGCTGCGCTGCCGATGGGGGGCCTGGCCGGTCGTTGGCACCCTGCGGACGCATGACCCGGTTGTAGGCGCGAAGTGCGTCGTGATCGACCGGTTCACCCTCGAGCGTGCCCACGTGGTCGTTGTGTGCGCCGACTAATACGTACTGGCCCCGCAGCGCGGGATCAGAGCCGGGCAGCACCGCGATCACGTTGCGCGCCGGGTACTCGGGCCGTCGATACACATATCGCCAGTGCGCGCTTACGGTGCGGCCTGTCGTCCCCACTGAGAGCCCGTCGAGCGGCTGCGCGAACAGTCCCGACGCAGCTTCCCGTGTTAGCTGAGCCACGGGCGTGCCGGCCACCTCCGCCGCGAGACCGAAGCGGCCCTCGAGGGCGTTCGCCGGAAGCGCCATGGGGAAGACGACGAAGACGGCCGCGGCGCCCCCGCTGTCGAGCGGTGTGTCCCGGATCCTGAGTGCCATCGAGAGCCCGCGCGCCTGCGCCACGTCGGGCTCCGGCACCACGAAGACCACGATCTTCCCGCGCATTGCGTCTGCGGAT
>Ga0224512_10003603_pt1 | contig 13520 bp, 6 predicted proteins | sample SF_May12_sed_USG_4_FD_169103 | JGI IMG/M metagenome (GOLD analysis project Ga0224512, IMG submission 169103) | Sediment microbial communities from San Francisco Bay, California, United States - SF_May12_sed_USGS_13 | ecosystem: Environmental > Aquatic > Marine > Sediment | place: USA: California...
CCCAGTCTTTTGTTAGCTGATGAACCCACCGGTGCTCTCGACCAGAAAAATTCCCAGACCCTGGCTGAATTACTTTTCGAAATAAACCAGTCAGACCGGGTTACGCTGATCATGGTCACTCATGATCCTTCATTGGCAGCAAGGGCAAACAGGATTTTCTTGCTGAAAGAAGGGCAACTGGAATCTCACCAAGGAAATCCACGGTTATCATGACCAGCCGCCAGCTAATTACTCAAACCCTTAAACATTACTGGAGACAAAATCTAATGCTTGCCATGGGGGTAGCAGTGAGTACCGCTGTACTCACCGGTGCGTTAATTGTCGGTGACTCGGTTCGGCATTCCTTGGAAAGAATTGTCCATTTGAGACTAGGTGAGATTACCCATACAATTTCAGCTGTTGACAGGTATTTTTCTGCTGGCCTGGCCCTCCGCCTCGAAAAGGAAATCAATGAGCCGGTAGCCCCTCTGCTCGTGCTAGAAGGCATGGCAAGTAGTGCCGGTGGCAAGTATCAAATACCGCGGGTGCAGGTGTTGGGTATCGATCAAAAATTCCCGTTGGTAACCGGTTCCATAGACTTAACGTTGCAGCACTCGGAAGTGCTTATCAGCAGGAACCTGGCTGAACGGTTAAACTTGAATGTAAACGATCAATTGCTTATCCGCATCAAGAAACTTAGCGTCATTCCCCTCAATACACCCTTTGTTTCGGATGCTAATCTGATCACGCCAGTCATGCTCACCGTAACCGGTATTCTCGCGGATGAAAACATGGGAAGATTTGATCTGAAAAATATCCAGACTGCCCCCTATAATATATTTCTCTCTTTGGAATTCCTGAATGAGATCATGGAGGCTCAAGGTAAAATAAATCATCTACTGATCGCATCAAAAGCATCATCTGAAATCGAATCAGCACTTGCTCAGGTTGTTTCCCCGGAAGACATGAATCTTAAGATAGAATTTAACGGAGTGCAGAACAGCTGGGAAATTACATCCGATCGGGTTTTTATCGATCGAGTGATTCAAAATGCTTTAGAATCAGAACCGTTTTCTGCCGAGTCTATCCTTACTTATTTTGTAAATACGATTTCCTTTGCCGGGCGGGAAACGCCGTATTCCTTTGTTTCGTCGACTGCCGGTGCTGCCCTTCAATCCAATGAAATTGTCATAAAAGACTGGCTGGCAAAAGATCTGGGTGCCAGCCCGGGTGATACGGTCATCCTGGATTATTTTATCATAGGTCCTTTTCGGCAGTTGGAAGAAAGATCACATCCTTTTGTGATAAAAGAAGTAGTGCCCATATCCGGAAAATGGGCTGACAAAGCTTTAATGCCACAGCTACCGGGTTTATCAGATGTACTAAATTGCCGTGATTGGGAAACCGGCATACCGATAAATTTGGAAAAGCTTCGAACGAAAGACGAAGATTATTGGGATGCATACCGGGGTGTTCCCAAAGCATATATTCCCTACGGCACTGCCCGCGATTTATGGACCAATCGGTTTGGGGAAAGCACTACATCAAGGATCACTGACCCGGATATCAGCTTGACAGAACTGGAGGAATGGATTTCCAGGCAAATCCATCCGATGCAACTAGGATTTAGGGTGAATGATATTCGGGATCAGGCTGATCTGGCAGCAAAGAATGGGGTGGATTTTAGTCAATTATTTCTGGGATTGAGTTTTTTCCTATTACTGGCCAGTATATTTTTAACCGTTTTGCTCTTCACCCTGAATACCAGGACCAGAATGAGTCAGGTGGGCACCCTCTCCTTCCTGGGACTTACGCATCGAAAAATCAAATTCCTGTGGCTGACAGAAGGTATGTTAATATCCCTGGTCGGAGCCATTGCGGGTTTATTACTGGCTATCGGCTACAATCACGTAATATTTAACGCGCTAAACTCCATCTGGTCGGATATTGTAAGAACCCCTACGCTGGAAACAGAAATTACCCTGGCCACCCTGGCTATTGGCGGTGGTATCAGTATCGTGCTTTCCTCACTGGCTATCATGGTCTCCCTAAACCGACTATTAAAGCAGTCATCCCACCATCTGCAAACCCGCACGATCACCCAATCAAAAACATGGGGAAACGCTGCGAAAAATGCATTAATATTCCTGAGCGGCTTCATCGCTCTTGCCCTGGTTGTATGGAATTATCTCCAGACATCCTTTCAAAATGCTTCCCTGCTTTTTATCAGCGGCGCCTTATTATTAATTTCCCTCTTATTATTTGTGCATCAGACATTCCAGCCGGTACAAGACAGACAGGACTTATCGTCCTTTCGACCTCAAATCTTCATCCTGCGAAATCTAACTCACAACTCCCGGCAAAGTTTTCTGGTAGTAAGCATGTTTGCAATCGCAACCTTTATCATCATATCTACCGGGGCCCACCGGAAAGACCTTTTTTCCCAGGCCCATGAGAAAAACAGTGGTACCGGTGGGTTTCTCTATTACGGGGAGGCAACTATACCTGTTCTAATTGATCTGAATGAACCCGAGATTAGGTTCCTGTCGGGATTGGAAGAGGAGTACCGTATCGTGCAGATTAGAGAATATCCGGGCGATGACGCCAGCTGCCTGAATCTAAACAGAATAAGATCACCGGGGATATTGGGAATTGATCCGGATGATTTCTCCGGGCGCTTTCGATTCATCTCCAAAACCCAAGATTTAGCAGGGGAAAACCCATGGAGTTATTTGCAATCTGACCTGGGGAAAGATGTTATTCCGGCCATAGCAGATCAATCCGTCATTCAATGGGGATTGGGTTTGAAGGTTGGGGATACGTTGCAATATCTTGACGAGCAAGGAGAGATCTTAAATTTAAAACTGGTTGGAGGGCTAGCCAATTCTATATTTCAGGGAGATGTGCTGATAGATGCTCAACACTTTTTGAGGCACTTTCCCAGTAGCAGCGGATCCAATATATTACTGGTGGATGGTGATCCAAATGCCCAGCAAAGCATTGGGGAGGAACTAAGGGGCAGCCTGAGGAATCATGGCTTAGATTTGCAATCAGCACCAGAACGCCTGGCAACTTTCAATTCAGTTGAGAATACCTACCTATCTATTTTCCTGATACTGGGGGGATTAGGATTGATCATTGGCACCCTGGGTCTGGCGGCTGTGTTAGCCAGAAATTTGCTAAACCGCCGGAAAGAATTGGGAATCATGCAAGCAACCGGATTTACCCGCACTTTCATCCTAAACCTGATCACCCGGGAGCACTTTTATTTGTTATTCATAGGGGTTGGTATTGGTCTGATCAGTTCTATCGTGGCCACCTTGCCTTCTTGGCTAAATCCAAGCCTGGAAGTATCACCCTTGACCATTTTGATCCTGATCACTTTGATTATCGGGAATGGTATGCTATGGATTACCTGGATCACTAATCGGTTTTTAAAAGGAAAGCAGGTGGTTGGTGCGTTGAGAAGTGATTAGGAATTATATGTATTATTTATGGCACAGCCCAATTTGCAACAAATATTATCCATTTTGGACTCAATCTTGGCCCTGCAATATTTAAGAATATTAATTCTTTACCATCCCTATAACCAAAAAAAGATGTCTTTTTTATCCACAACACATGATTAGAAATCCATAGATTTTAAATTGAAAAAAAGTTATTGTTCAAAGTAGAGGCTAATTAGATAATTATTTTAGAAAATACCTTTTGTTAATTTCTTTCTTCTCCATTGAATTTTAATTATTTAATTAGATCTTAATGTAGTCTGACACCCCTCGACTTGCTGAATAAAATCTTACCCGACAAGGTAAATATTCCTGATAGTCATATAGATCCCAATTAAAATCAGGGCCCACCCGGCGAATACTGGAATTTGGGCCTGCCAACGTTCGTTTAAGAGCTTTGTTCCTCCCCGTCTGATCAATATAGAAAGGCCGATGAGTGGCAGTGAAACCCCCAAAGCATACAGGATAGGAAACAGAACCACCTCTCCGTGCTGTATGGCCAGCGGAATCAAGAGCCCAAAAAAAATGGCAGCGGTTGCCGGGCAGAAACTCAAAGCCAGTAAAGCACCCATAGGGAAAGCTTGAAATCCCTGACTCCCCCGGCGCTCCACCCATTTGAGCATGCGACTCCGGTATTGTGTGCTCCTGCCAATGAGATCTGCCAGTAACATACCAACCAGGATCAAGAAAGGTCCCAAAAGAGTGGTAATGATTTTTTGAAAGGCAAAACTAAGGGTGGGAATATTCAACAAACCCGTACTAAGGATGATCCCAATGAGCAAATAGGAGCTCAGATAGCCGCCAATAAATAAAAAAGTTATTACGAAGAGACTTCGCTTCCTCTGAAACCAACCATTTAATAGAGATATCGCAGCCAGGTTAGTCGCCAGGGGACAGGGATGTAAGGTGGTCATCATGCCCAGACCAAAACAACTTACTGCAGCTATGATCCATTCGTTCATCTTTCGATTATCATCATATTTAGCCGCCTCATCAGAATCGGCTACCCGTAAGAATCTGAAATTTTATGGAATAACCCAGTCTCTGAAAACCAGGAGTTCATGTAAACTAGCAGGAAATCACGATATCTGGTAATACAACATAGCAATCTAAATGATTGCTTTTGCATAGGGTGTTGTATTGTCAGCTCTATTGTCCCATTCCCCGGATAAAAGGACTTAACCATTCATAGGACCAACAATGTATTGACTTCCCGGGTCAGCATTCTTTTGAAGGCCTCATCATCCAGGTAAAGATTCCAGGCCTCTTCAAGAATTTTAGTTTGCTTCAACTCTCCTTGCTGATAGCTCAGCAAGAACATGGTCGCAGCAAATAATCCTGATTCGCGGGTGAGATCCCGGTAATCGATCTGGTCCATATTGATCATGTCGAACTTTATCATATTCCGATCAACGGCATCACCGAAATGATCCTGCAAAACGGATTGGGTCAAAAATTCCATCCGGGTGCATTGCGGGCAACGCTTCTCATAGTGAAAAAGCACCACCAAAAGCTGATCATCCTGATCGGGAGAGATCTGGGAAAATAAGCCGTCCAGATTTTGCCGGTGCTCTGTATTTATAAAATTCTTGTAAGCAAATAATAAACTGACCACCACAAAAGAGAGTAGAATCCACCGGATGATTTTTTTAGACACAGAGCCGGTTCCCGACCGCAGGATCGCATTTACTGATTTTCTAAGATCCACATTAGGTTTAAACTCCAAATCGTCTGCCGAAGCAAATATTTCATCTCTAAAAGCATATATGGTAACCGGGCATTCCTGAGGTCCGGTGTCTTGTCGACAAGCGCTGAGCACGTTTGCTCCCACCAACTGATTGGCTGCGCCGACTTCTTCCGATGGGCAACAGCCGAAGGTGTCCAGGGGATCGGATCCAGTAAGAATGAAGTATTTCTTTTGTTTTTCAATGACTTCCGTCAGTCGTTTTTTCAATTTAGGATGGACCTTGCGTAGGCTGGAAAAATCCGGGTCCTCCGCTCCGGTATCAATTTCTACCGGTTGAAAATTGGAGACAAGCCATTTGGAACCTTGACTGGTATAGAGCTCCTGAAAAAACTCAGGATCTGTAGCCGCAGGACTGGTCGCGTTTTGCAATCCGTCCATTTTAATCAATCGGCTGGCTTCCGCTTGTGGAACGGCACTTACCTGACCCCGCCGTACTACAGTGCCATCGGCAAGAATCAGCAATCTGAAAGGGCCGGGATAGAATAGCAGGGAGCGATTGGCTATATCCGCTCCGGGAGATACCAGCTGATATAATGTCTCCTGATCATTTTCAAAGGAATCATTTTGAAAATGTGTCGGTCTTTCCGTCAAGCTGGCTTTCCTTGAGGATGAAGACTCCTTGACCGCAATTAAATTTCTAAAAGGCGACAGCTGGTAGATGGTGGCCGTTTTTTCACAGACCGCCCTTTCTTTTCCCGCGATCAACAAGTGATTATCATCGTCCAGAGCGGCAAGTGCTGCTCCCCTGTAAGTGGCCCTTCGTCCAGTATCAAAACAGGGACCATGCTTACCTTTATATGCTTTGATAACAGACCTTGCCCTCAAAGGTAAATCCGCCCTGATTTCCATTGCTATATAGCCAATGGCCTCCAGGTTATTAAGCGTTTGGGTCAATAATGACCGATCCACCGTGATCTCAATCATTCCCCCATTGGGTAGACCGCGATATAGGTTATCCAGCTGTAACCCATCCGGGTTATATAATTGCGTTTTTTCCAATTTCGTTAAAGCAGAAATTCGATCAAAGCCCTGGTTAAACGCTGTACCGACAAGCTCGTGGTTCCCCGACCCATACTGATGCGAATGGTTCCCTGGGCTTCTTCCCCACTCCGACCCATAGCCATAATCACTCTAGAGGGGGTGATTTGATTCTCATGACAAGCGGAGCCAGTCGATAAAGCATGACCGGACAAAGATAAGGCAGCAACGATTTCAGTCCCTAAAAATCCCGGCATACTCAGGGACACGAACCCCGGCAAACGCTCATCCGGACTATTGATCAATACTCTTGGTACTTCTGACTTAACTTCCTTTAGAAAATGATCCATTAACTCATCCAGCCGGTCCCTTTCTGTCTCAATAGATGTCAAACAGTGCTCAAATGCGGTGATTGTGGCGACAAATCCAGCCAGGTTCTCCGTACTTGCCCGCAATTCCCATTCCTGGCGTCCGCCGTGCAATAAAGGCTCAAAGTCACTATCCCGGAGAAAGATGCCACCAACGGACCGTGGACCTCCAAATTTGTGGGCTGAAAAACTATAATAGGTGGCTGCAATTTGTCCCAGATCCACCGGAATGTGACCCATTGCCTGCGCCCCATCAACCAGGAGTCTAATGCCTCGCGCTGCGCAAATGTCAGCAAAGTCCGCTACCGGATGTATGGTCCCCAGCTCATTGCACACATGATTGATGCAAACCAAAGTGGTCGTCGGTCTGATGGTCTCAATGAACTGATTCGGGTCAATTTGACCCGACCGGTCAATGTCCAGGACATCGGTATGATCCGGGTATTTCTCCCGTGCATACCAGATGCAATCATGAGCATCTTCTGCGATGAGCAACCTTCCTTCGGGAAATCTGAGTCGATGGCCTTCAATAATTGTATTGTTAGCTTCCGTCCCAGATGAGCACAGCAGTACCCTGCCATCGGAAAAATGGAGTAAGTCACAGAAGCTCTTTTTTGCTTCTAAAAACCTTTTCCTGGCTTCTTTTCCCGCTTGGTGACGTGACGAAGGGTTGGCAAAAAACCGCATGGATATGTCCCGGAATTTTTCCAAGGCCTCCGGAAAAGGAGGGGTAGAGGCGGAATAATCAAAATATAGCGGATCAGGATAACTCAATTCCAGCTCATCTGAGTTTTTTTTGCTCCATAAAATTAGAACTTTCTCTTTGAGTCAAAATTCACAGGGTGAGGTTCGGAGTCAAATATCAAGAATTAACCCTTACTCCCGGAAACCACCTGCACAGTTGGGGGTCCTAAAAAAATACATGGGATCTCCTGAAGTCGTTTTCGCCAAACTTTGGTTACTAGAACGGTCGAGCTTGTGCACTCCGTTTGGACCCCTACGGTTATCTGCGAGTGGTCACCTGCTCAAACGCTTCGACGCTTTTTCTCAACAGTCCTTCAGGAATTAAAGTAAGTACAGAACTACCCATAAAAGAAGCTCTAATGATTGAAGTCATTGAGCCTTAGGGTGAGATCCTCTAAATTCATTTGATTCAGGAGCAGAAAAATGAGTATGATTAAATGCTGTCTTTTATTCCTGATGTGGTTGGCAACTCACACTGTCCTCCTATCTCAGAGTTTGGCAGTCTGTAAGGGTGTAGATCGAATGTCCGAAATAGAACAGCTGTACCAAAGTCGTCACTTGGCCTTTTCAGCTAGTCTATTCACTCAAGACTATGATCTGAAGTATCATCGGCTGGAGTGGGAGGTGGATCCGGCAATCCATCACATCTCCGGAAAAATCACTTCCTACTTTGAACCGATCCAGGAGAATTTTAAACAAATCACCTTTGATCTGGCGAAGAATATGACGGTCAATGCGATAACCTTCCATGACACACTGGTCTCTTTTGTGCAAGCTGATGAAGATAGGTTACAAATTGATCTGCCCAGGGTAATTGATCAAGGAGTGTTGGACAGTATTTCAGTGGAATACGAGGGAAGCCCAATGACTTCAGACTTTGGATCATTTGTCACCAGTACGCATAATGATGTACCAGTTCTCTGGACCTTGAGTGAGCCCTATGGCGCTAAATCATGGTGGCCATGCAAACAGGATCTGACTGACAAGATCGATTCAGTAGATATTAAAGTGACCACCCCGAGGCAATACCGGGTGGGATCCAATGGCCTTTTGGTTGACGAGATCGAGATAGCCAATGGCAAAACCACTTATCACTGGAGACATCGATACCCGATTCCGGCCTATCTTATTTCTCTTGCAGTCACGAATTATGTCGAATTCAGCGACTATGTATACCTGGAAAATGGCGATTCGATCCTTATTCTCAATTATGTATATCCCGAATCATTTGAAGTCGCTCAATCGCTGCTTAAAAGCACGATCGTGCAAATGGAATTATTCTGTGAATTGGTAGGTATGTATCCTTTTGCCAGGGAGAAATACGGGCATGCCCAATTTGGTTTCTTCGGTGGGATGGAACATCAGACCATGAGTAGCATGGGCTTTTTCTTCCCACAGTTGCAAGCCCATGAACTAGCCCATCAGTGGTTTGGAGATAAAGTGACATGCGCTTCCTGGCAAGATATTTGGCTTAACGAGGGTTTTGCCACCTACCTGGAGGCGCTGACCTTGGAATTTCTATCTGCGAATCCAGAGGAATGGATCAATTGGAAAGACTTCACGATGCAACTTGTCACAAACGAACCTGGCGGATCTACATGGGTTGATGATACTACTGACGTGGCCAGAATCTTTAACTATAGACTCACATATCAGAAAGGAGCAATCATTCTTCACATGCTGCGTTGGATTCTCGGTGATGATCAGTTTTTCCAGGCACTACGTAATTACCTGGAGGATCCGCATCTAGCATATGGCTATGCGACAACCACGGACCTTCAGCAGCATTTTGAGACCGTGGGAGGAATTGACCTGAAGGAGTTTTTTGCAGATTGGTATTACGGGCAGGGTTATCCCAGCTATACAATCCGGTTTAGTACGCACACAAATGCTATCACGATTAGCATTGAGCAAGTGACCAGTCACAATAACGTTGATTTCTTTGAGATGCCCTTACCTATAAGGGTTATGGGTCAAATGCAAGATACCCTGCTCCGGCTGGATCACACCTTTTCTGGTCAGACTTTTGAGATAGATTTAGACTTTACTCCTTCCTCAATCGAATTTGATCCCCAAAGATGGATCCTATCCAGATCAAACTCGGTTGAACAAATTGTTACACACACTCAAGATCTCAGCAGAGTAGAATCGGCAGTTAAGGTAGTCCCAAACCCTGCCAAAGACATAATTCAGATTCTTTTTGAAAATGCGGAATCCTTCAAGGCCATAAGATCGATTGCAATAATGGATCTGAACGGCAAAGTGATAGACAGAACTAAGGACATCCATAGGAAAGTCTCTTATGACGTATCCTCCTGGCCATCGGGAGAATACCTGATTGCCTTTCAGTATGAATATGGTCATTTTACCAAACCGATTATTATTCAGTAGAATTTGATCCATCTCATGGTCTCTACTTCTTTTGTGCTCCTGATTTTCAAAAAACACCAATTGGTAAGAAGCCTTTTCTAAGACCGGCTGGAGAAAATGGAATTTGACTAGATATAATATTTCAATTCAAATCACTCAGTCCCTCTTCCAAACACCCATCCAATCAAACCACCGGCTACTGCAAAGCGTATGGTAAAGGTAACCGCATACCACCAAATCAAACCACCTTCAAATACAGTGGTGGTGGAGTAGACCCATAGGCTGGTGCAAAGGCCTAAAAGTAATCCGATTACTGCACCAATCTTTAGTCCTTCTCCAAAGGATTTGATACCAGCCCAATGCCCAACGATCAGTGTCGTCAATAGCGCAAAAAGAATTTCAAAAGTGATGATGCCGGGAAAATAATCCCTTAGCATACCTTCCTGACCTTCCATGGTAAAATTTAGATCCGGGGCAAGGAGAACATAAATAATTAAGCCAAGGCCAAACAATCCTACAAAGCCTGCGACCGTACCTAGTAATACTTTCTGAATGTTCATATTGACATTTTTTGGTTGATTGACAAATGATGGATGGAAGGAGTGCCAATCGATCTGGGAATGAAACCAATGGTCGAACGTCAATAATGACCGTTCATCAATTTACGAAAAAGTCCAATCGTGTGAGGTTTCAGCTTAGTAGAATGGCTATTAATAGTCATCCGGGGGGATATTGGTCCTAAATTGGATCGAATGCATGTCTTTCACCACTTGATCCATTTTTCAGACATGACACCTCTCTCAGTCCTGATCTGAAATACATAGACGCCGGATCCGATTGCACTTGCATCAAAATCTATCTGGTAAGACCCGGCTGGTTTTTCACCCTTTCCCAATACAGACAGAATTTGCCCAGAAACAGTACTAATTGAAATCTGTATGTGCTCTCTCTGCGTTAGATCATATCGCAAGGAGATATGGTCATTGGTAGGATTTGGAAAGGCAGCCATCTCTAATTCCGGCTCATTGGTCATTGCTATGCTTGTTGGATTTTCCTGAATACGCAAATTATCAACCATCCATCCCCAACCTTCTACAAACAAATCAGATTGCAATCGAAAACGAAGGAAAATGGTATCCCCCGGATCAAAGGTTGATGCCAAATTTACGACATGTGTCTCGATCAGAATCGGATCTACCTCATCAGCATCAATCTCAAAATTGCTCAGCCAATGTTGGGACCATCTCGCATCATAAGCTTCAATCACTCGCCAGGTCTTCCCTTTGTCGCTTGTTCCTTCGATAGCTACATAATCAAAGAAATCCCGATCACCTAGGACAGTACCTTGATGACCAGGTTCTATCATGGCGATTTCATCGAAAGTCATGGTAGCGTCAGAAGACGAGATGATGATCGATACGGTGAGCACTGCCAGATACGTCTGATCGAAACCTTTGTAGGGATGAAGCGTATGGAGCGCCTTGCTTTCAAATCCCTCTTCCTGGTATATATGAAAATCAAGCCGGGCAACATCTCCGAGATCCTGATCAAAATCGTTTTCATAAGTGTACCTCGGCTCGCTCGCTACTCCATAGACCTGAACGAATTCTACATCTCGAAAAATCTCTCCGGCCTTATAACACTCCAGGCTAATCTTTGCTTCTACTATGGTATCACGTGATAGTCCTTCAATAGCTATGATGCTACTATCTCTGGTGAGATTGGGTTCGATAGGAAATCGCATTAAGATGGGCTGAACTAAGCCTTGTGCCTCCACCTTAATAAAAGCGGAATCATAGTCTGATCTCAAGGAGTATGAAGTACTTACCACGCCACCAAGTGCGTTTTCCTTAACTTCCAAAATAGGAAGTAGGGCAATCGCCGCTGGAGGCTCATAGGTTTCGAGCTCTGGAAAAGACACAGACCACACTCCTCTACCGTGGGTGGCTAGTACGATTTCGTCATTGACAATCTTCATCTCCCATATGGCAACCGGAGGTAATCCATTGTCACTGTAGTGCCAGGAGATCCCTCCATTCAGGCTTTCGAACAATCCAATCTCCGTTCCAGCCCAGATCCGGTTTGTATCAAATGGCATAACGACGAGAGAATAGGTTGCCACATCAGGAAAACCATTGCTGCTTTCGGGTGTATTGGTTACAAATCCCGAAATGTCTTCCCAACTTCCACCCAGATCAGTGGTTCGCAAGATCTTGGGAGCATCCGCCGCTGAAAACAAAGCATAGGCAGTGTTTTTGTTAGTAGGATGTGTGCCTAATCCGGACAATATTCCCAGCTCGGCTTGATCATATATGTTCGCTTGGGCAAAGGAAGATCCTCCGTCATCACTAACAAAAAGGCGATTTTCATTCGACAACCCACTTCCTGTCCAGACGATCCGCTGAGAGGCAACTGAAGATCGAATGATATTTGCGAATTCGCTGAATTTCCACCCAGCAGGCAGTCTGATCACTTCCCAATTTTCTGCGAAGTCGAGGGATCTGAGAACTCCTGATTTTGATACTGTATATACTAAATCAGGCTCGATCTTCGAGCCGGCGATAAGGGAGAAAAATGAGCATGTTGGCTCTCCAAAGAAGCATCCTGGTCCAGCCGGACTGACATTGCTCCAGCTCACACCTCCATCATCAGATCGATGAATCTGTGAGTAGTGGGTAGTCGTTATAAGTTTATTCGGATCGGAGTAATGCCAGATGGTTTCAAATCCATCACCGTCAGGACCCAAAAGCCAATGGCTACTTGAGTCCGGATCCAGTGGCGAGATCCAGTTGCTATTGTCCTGGGTGCCGCCCACGTATCGGTCTGCACCATTCATTTTATCCACACCGTAAAACTGGGTGACGTTGTATCCTGAGAAAGACGGATGATTACCCTCTCGATTATTGGTGTCGCCCGTCTGAGTGAAGGAATTTCCCCCGTCCCTTGAGAAGGCGATTCCTCCATCGTTAGCATTGATTATATAGAATAGATCGATATCGATTGGAATCAACGTAAGATTATGGTGATCGACATGTACATTCTGTGATGGACCCTCCCAAACATTTGCAATCACTTCTGTTGTTGCTTCAAATGGCTCGTTGTTAACCCCGCCACTTGTGTGATCTATCGTGATCTTAAGAATAGAAACTTGTCCTCCCACAAAAAGGACATAATCTTCAAAAGGATGCACAGCCACAGCATTATTCCAAAATCCCTGACCACCTAACTGGCTGAAATTGTGTAAGGGATTTATTGGTTTGACCTCCCTCCAGTTGTTTCCAGAATCACTGGACAGGAAAATCCGCCATCTCCATTCACTACTCACCGCATAGACTAAGTTGGGATTAGTCGGTGAAATCGCGAGCTCAAGGCGTTGCAGTAGGGTATCAGCTTGCCAGTCTGCCACATATCTCCAGGTGACGCCCTTGTCAGACGAACGTAAAACACCTCCTGAATTAACGGCCGCAAAAAGGGTATCGAAATTGCCTGGATGCGATATCACCTGCTGCACAAATAAGGTGTCATGCCAGGTCTCTGCCCAGGTCAGTCCACCGTCAGTACTCCTGTGTAAAAACGAACGTGGAGTTCCCTCTGCCAAATCCCTGATCCGACCAAGGCGAGAAGCAACGACCAATTCATTTTCATTGTCTTGATTAACCGCAATTCGCATGATGTGAGCGAACTTGGGATTATTCACGGTGCTCTCAAGAGGAAACCAATTATCACCCTTGTCGATACTCTTCCAAATTCCATTTCCCGTTATCCCAGTAATGGAATTCGAATATCCCTCACCGGTTCCGATATATAATATATCTGCATTTGACTGGG
>Ga0224512_10003604_pt1 | contig 13519 bp, 12 predicted proteins | sample SF_May12_sed_USG_4_FD_169103 | JGI IMG/M metagenome (GOLD analysis project Ga0224512, IMG submission 169103) | Sediment microbial communities from San Francisco Bay, California, United States - SF_May12_sed_USGS_13 | ecosystem: Environmental > Aquatic > Marine > Sediment | place: USA...
GCCGATGCCAAAACCCGACAGTATGACGAGTCCCGGCGGAAAGCGGCCGCGGAGGGCCTCGCCCGCAAACGCGCCCGCCTGGAAGAAGCGTCCCGGGCCGAGCGGAAGGGGATCGAAACCGTCATGGAAGAGACCAACCGGCAGATCGACAAGATGAAAGGGGAGATCGTAGCGGAGAAAGAAGATGCCGCCCGGGTGCTGCGCGGCCAGGTGTCGCGCCTCTCGCAGGAGATCGCAGAAAAGATTCTCGGGAGGCGTGTGGCGTGAGGGCGATCCTGCTCCTCCTTGGTTTCCTTGTTGCGCCCGACGTCGCGCACGCAGCGTCCGAAGCGGGCGCCGCCGCGGGAATCCCGTGGTGGGAGATTTTCAAGCAGGTAGTGAACTTCAGCATTCTGGTGGGGGTACTCGTTTATTTTTTGAGAAAGCCCGTCAGCGCGTATCTCAAGGAGCGGTCCGAGCTGCTTGCGAAGTCGATCGAGGAGGCGGCCCAGGCAAAGAAGTCCGCCATGGAGAGGTTTGCGGCGATCGAGGCCCGCATGGCCAGGCTCTCCGATGAGATCGCGGAGATGAACCGGAAGATGGAAATCGAGGCTGACGCGGAGGCCAAGCGGCTTGGGGAGGCAGCCCAGGCAGAGATCGAACGTCTCCACCTCCAAGTCAAGTTTGCCGCCGAGCAGGAAGTGAAGAAAGCAAAGGCCGAGCTTCGCAAAGAGGCGGCAGAGCTTTCCGCCCGGACCGCCGAGGAGATCGTCTCGAAGACGATAACCTCCGAGGACCAGGACCGGATGGTGCGGGAGAACATCGACAGGATCCGGGAGGTCGTTGAGTGATCGGAGGGGGAAGCCTGGCAAGAAGGTACGCCCGTGCGCTGCTCGCCATCGGCCGGGAGGAGGGGCAAACGCGCAGAATCCTGGAGGAGACGGAGCGGTTCGACAAGCAGGTTGGGGAAATCCCCCTCCTGCGCGAGGTGATGGAAGCCGCACACATCAGCCGCCGGGACAAGAAGACCGCGCTCGAGACAGTCCTCTCCTCCGACGGGTTCCTGCCCTCGACGAGGAACTTTCTGTTTCTGCTGGTCGACAAGAGGAGGATGAACATCCTCTCCCCGATCGTCTCCGAGCTTCGCCGACTGATCGAGCAGAGCGAGGGGATCGAGCGGGTCGAGGTCTCGGTGCCGATGCCTCTCTCGGGCACTCAGCGCGACCTGCTCGAGTCCGTCCTCGAGGGGCAGACCGGCAAGAAGGTCGTGTTGGAGGAGAAAGTCGACCCGGACGTGCTGGGGGGGATGGTCGTCAAGGTCGGCTCCACCGTCTACGACGGGAGCGCACGGACGCAAATCGAACGGATCAGGCAAAATTTAGAGAAGGGGTGAGGCAAGCGCCATGAGCATCCGCGCAGATGAGATCACGGAGATCCTCAAAAGCCAGATCAAGGGCTACGAAACCCGCGTCGACGTCGCCGAGACCGGCGTCGTCCTTTCCGTCGGGGACGGCATCGCCCGCGTCCACGGGCTGGAGAAGGCGATGGCCGGGGAGCTTCTCGAGTTCCCCAGTGACGTCCGGGGGATTGTACTGAACCTCGAGGAGGACAACGTCGGCATCGCCCTTTTGGGAGACGACCAGCTCATCAAGGAAGGGGACGTCGTCCGCCGCACCGGCCGCATCGTCGAGGTGCCGGTCGGGGACGCGATGGTCGGGCGCGTGTTGAACTCCCTGGGGCAGCCGATCGACGGCAGGGGGCCCATCGAGACGAAGGAGTTCCGCCGCATCGAGGTCATTGCCCCGGGGATCGTCAGGCGCCAGCCGGTGAAGGAGCCGCTCCAGACCGGCATCAAGGCGATCGACTCGATGATCCCGATCGGCCGCGGGCAGCGCGAGCTCATCATCGGCGACCGCCAGACGGGGAAAACCGCCGTGGCCCTCGACACGATCATCAACCAGAAGGGGACCGGTGTCATCTGCGTCTACGTGGCGATCGGCCAGAAGCAGTCGACGGTCGCCCAGGTGGTCGAGAAGCTCCGCCAGTTCGGAGCAATGGACTACACGATCGTCATCTCCGCGACCGCCGCCCAGTCCGCCCCGATCAACTTCATCGCCCCCTACGCGGGGTGCACGATGGGGGAGTACTACCGCGACAGCGGCCGTCACGCGCTGTGCATCTACGACGACCTGTCCAAGCACGCGGTCGCCTACCGGCAGCTCTCGCTCCTGCTACGCAGGCCGCCGGGGCGGGAGGCGTACCCGGGCGACGTCTTCTACCTGCATTCGCGGCTGCTCGAGCGCGCAGCCAAGCTCTCCGACGCCGAGGGGGGCGGATCGCTGACGGCGCTGCCGATCATCGAGACGCAGGCCGGGGACGTCTCCGCCTACATCCCCACCAACGTCATCTCGATCACCGACGGCCAGATCTACCTCGAGGCCGACCTGTTCTACGCCGGGGTCCGACCGGCGGTCAACGTCGGCCTCTCCGTGTCCCGCGTCGGCGGGAACGCGCAGATCAAGGCGATGAAGCAGGTCGCGGGGCGCCTGCGGCTGGAACTCGCGCAGTACCGCGAGATGGCGGCATTCGCGCAGTTCGGGTCGGACCTCGACAAGGCCACCCAGATGCAGCTGGCGCGGGGCGCACGGCTGGTGGAGATCCTCAAACAGGCCCAGTACGAACCCCAACCCGTCGAGCAGCAGATCGTGACGGTCTTCGCGGCGACCAACGGCTTCACCGACGGCTACGACGTCTCCTTGCTCGCCCGCTACGAGATCGAGCTTGCCGCCTTCATGCGGGACAAGCACGGCGCGACCCTCACGGACCTGCGCGAGAGGAAGACGATCGACGACGACCTGAGAGAGAAGTTCATCGCTGCCCTGGAGGAGTTCCGGGGCGTCTTCCGGGAATAGCGGCAGGCAAAGGGGCTACGGGGAACCATGGCGAACCTCCGCGCGATCCGGAAACGGATCGGCAGCGTCAAAAGCACCCAGCAGATCACGAAGGCGATGAAGATGGTGTCCGCCGCGAAGCTCAAGCGGGCGCAGGACGCCATCGTCGCCGCGCGGCCGTACGCACAAAAGATGCGGGAAGTCGTCCAGGCGGTCGCTCGGCGGGCCGGGCAGGATGCGCACCCGCTCCTGTTGTCTCGGGAGACGAAGAAGCTCGGGCTTTTCGTGATCACCTCGGACCGCGGGCTGTGCGGGGGGTTCAACTCGAATCTTCTCCGGGCGGTCAACCGGTTCCTCCAGGAGAACCGGGAAAGGTACGAGGAGGTCGTGCTGTTCATCGTGGGGCGCAAGGCGCGGGACTTCTTCCGGCGCCGCCGGGTCCCCTTGCGGAAGGAGTACATCAACATCCTCGGGACGCTCTCCTACTCCCACGCCGAGCGGCTGGCACACGATCTGCTGGACGAGTATCTCGCCGGGGAGATCGACGAGGTGGTGATCGCGTTCAACGAGTTCCGGTCGGCCATTTCGCAGAGCGTCCGAATGGAAAGGCTCTTCCCCATCGCGGTCGAGCCGGCGGAAGGGGAATCGCCCGAGGCGGGCATCGATTACCTCTATGAGCCTTCCCAAAAGGAAATCCTGGCGACCCTCCTCCCGAAGTACGTCGAGACGCAGATCTTCCGGATGCTGCTCGAATCGGTGGCGGGGGAGCACGGCGCGAGGATGACGGCGATGGATTCGGCCACCAACAACGCGGTGGACATGATCTCCCGGCTCACGCTTCAGATGAATCGCGCGCGACAGGCCTCCATCACCAAGGAACTGATGGAGATCATCGGCGGAGCCGAGGCGCTCAAGGGATAACATCGATCAAGGCTTGCCCCCGGGCGGGCCGCTTTGCTACGGATAGCGAAGGAGGCGAATGAATCATGAACAAGGGAAACATCGTCCAGGTGATCGGGCCCGTCGTGGACGTGCGGTTCGAGGCCGGCCAGCTTCCGGCGCTTTACAACGCGATCAAGCTCACGAACCCGAGCATCAGCGACAAGGAGGGGAACTTAACCGTGGAAGTGGCCCTGCACCTGGGCGACAACATCGTCCGCACCATCGCGATGGACACGACCGACGGCCTCGTCCGCGGGATGGAGGCGACCGATACCGGCGGCCCGATCACCATTCCGGTCGGCCCGCAGACCCTGGGCCGCATCATGAACGTGATCGGCGAGCCCGTCGACGAGATGGGGGAGATCACCACGGAGAAACGGTACCCGATCCACCGGCACCCCCCCTCCTTCGAGGAGCAGTCGACCAAGGTCGAGATCCTCGAGACGGGGCTCAAGGTCGTCGATCTATTAGCTCCCTACTCCAAGGGGGGGAAGATCGGCCTGTTCGGCGGTGCGGGCGTGGGGAAGACCGTGATCATCATGGAGCTCATCCACAACATCGCGATCGAGCATGGCGGTTATTCCGTGTTCGGCGGCGTGGGGGAGCGCACGCGCGAGGGGAACGACCTGTGGCTCGAGATGAAGGAGTCCAAGGTCCTCGAGAAGGCGTGCCTGGTCTTCGGGCAGATGACCGAGCCTCCCGGCGCGCGGGCACGCGTCGGCCTGTCGGCCTTGACCGCCGCGGAATATTTCCGCGACGAGGAAGGGCAGGACGTGCTCCTCTTCATCGACAACATCTTCCGGTTCACCCAGGCCGGTTCCGAAGTGTCGGCGCTTCTGGGCCGGATCCCCTCGGCGGTCGGCTATCAGCCGACGCTGTCCACCGACCTCGGTGAGCTCCAGGAGCGGATTACCTCCACGAACCGCGGCTCGATCACCTCGGTCCAGGCGATCTACGTCCCCGCGGACGACCTGACCGACCCGGCGCCGGCGACGACGTTCTCGCACCTGGACGCCACGACCGTGCTGTCCCGCCAGATCGCGGAGCTCGGGATCTACCCGGCGGTGGACCCGCTCGACTCGACGTCGCGGATCCTGTCCCCGCTGGTTTTGGGCGAGGAGCACTACGAGGTCGCCCGCGCGGTCCAGAAGGTCCTCCAGCGGTACAAGGACCTGCAGGACATCATCGCGATCCTCGGCATGGACGAGCTGTCGGAGGACGACAAGCTGCTGGTCGCCCGGGCGCGCAAGATCCAGCGCTTCCTCTCGCAGCCGTTCTTCGTCGCCGAGCAGTTTACCGGCATTCCCGGAAAGTACGTCCGGCTCGAGGATACGATCCGTTCCTTCAAGGAGATCGTCGACGGGAAGCACGACGACCTCCCCGAGCAGGCGTTCTACATGGTCGGCACGATCGAGGAAGCGATCGAGGCGGGGAAGAAGCTCCTCGCCACCGAATGAGGAAAATCGAAAGCGCGTAACGCGAGTCGTTCCGCAAAGCGGAGCTTACGGGGAAGAGCACGATGGCATCGACGATCAAGCTGGAACTTGTCACCCCCGAGCGCCTTATCGTCTCCGAGGAGGTGGACGAGGTTATCGCCCCCGGGTACGAGGGGGAATTCGGAGTGCTACCCGAGCATACCCAGTATCTGGCGATCCTTCGGATCGGGGTGCTTTGCTACCGGAAGAGTGACCAGGCCTGGAAAATCGCTGTGGGCGGCGGATTCGCGGAGGTGACGCCGGACCGGGTGGTCATCCTGGCGGACGTGGCGGAAAAGGCCGAGGAGATCGACGTCGATCGCGCGCGTCAGGCCCACGAGCGGGCCGAGGCCGCCCTCCGGGACCTGTCGACGGACGACGCTTCGTACCACAAGATGTCGAGCGCCCTTCAGAGGGCGATGGCCCGGATGTCCGCCGCGGGGTAGACGGCCTCCAGGGGGCCATTCCCTCAGATCCCGGCATTCGAGGACCGCTGCATCCCCTCCGGCTTCGTTGCCCTCCCTCTCCGTACCGCAGCGGGTACGCCTCGTTCGGGCGCCTCGCCGGTCGGGGCGCATCGGCCCTCTCGGTGCACGGCCTCTTCAGGAACGACTCCCTGAAGGCCGTCCGTTTAGCGCGTACCGGCCTTGATTTTCGGTTTTCCCCCCTCGATGGTGACACGGAACTCGACCCGCCGCGCGCCGGACTTCTCGGCGATTTCGGCGGCGCGGGCCTTGAGCATCTCCCGCAGGGCGTCGAGGTCTTTCTCTTCCGTTGTAATGCCGCACTCCTGTCGGGCGCTCTTCAGCTGTTCGAGCACCTGATCGAGCTGGTCCGGGGGGATCGTTTCCTTGCCCAAGGGGGTCGCGCGGGTGATCTTTCCTCCGCTGTCCCGCGTAATCCGGCCCTCCTCCAGATCCTTGACCATCCGGGTCCACAGGTTGGAATAGGAATTGAACCGGTTCTGCAGGCTGTTGAACCGAAATTGTTCGGAAGTCTTCGAAAGCTTCCGCTGCCCCATACGACGGACCATCCAACCGAGGATCCTGTGCTCCTCCTGGGGCTCGGCGCGCCGGGTTCCCCGGAAGAAGAGGTCATACTGGCGCTTCAGCTCGTTGAGGTCGGCCTCGATTCTGTCCAAAGCGTTCTTCATATTCGTCACTTTCGGCGTTCCCTTTTCCCAAGGAAACCGGGTACACTTTACTACGGCCGGACGGGGCCAATTCTACCATTTCGGAAAGGATGAGGTCCATGGCGGATGTCTCCGTGATCATTCTTGCGGCAGGGCTGGGAAAGAGGATGAAGTCCCTCCTCCCCAAGGTGGCGCACCCCGTTTCGGGCAGGCCGATGCTGTGGCATGTCGCCCGCGCTGCCAGGGCCGCCGGGATCGCTGAGATCGTCTTCGTGCTCGGCCAGGGGCGGGAGAAATTGGTCGGCACGGCGGAGGAATTCGGGGGGAAGGTGGCGATCCAGGAAACCCAGCTGGGGACCGGAGATGCCGCACGCTGCGGGCTTTCCCTGCTTTCTAAAAAGGCGAAGGAGGTCGTCGTCCTCTGCGGGGATGCGCCGCTCATTCATCCCCGGACCATCCGTTCTCTCATCGCAACCAGGAGGCGCAGGAAGGCGGCCGCGTCCGTGCTGACCGGAATCCTCTCCAACCCTTCCGGGTACGGGCGTGTCCTGCGTAACCCGGACGGCACCGTTGCGCGGATCATCGAGGAGAGGGACGGCGGTCCCGAGATCCGGAAGATCCGGGAGGTGAGCTCGGGGACGTACGTCTTCGACCGGAAGTTTCTCGCGAGAAACCTCCCGCGCCTGACCGACGTCAACGTGCAGCGGGAGTTCTACCTGACTGACCTGGTCGTGCAGGCCCTCCAGGAGGGGAAGATCGTCGTGCCCGTCGTCGCCGGGAACCCCGACGAAGTGCGCGGGATCAACTCCCGAAAGGAACTCGCCGAGGCCACTGAGGTGCTGCGGCGGGCGAAGATCGACGCCCTGATGGACAGCGGGGTGACCGTCGTGGCGCCGGATCGCTCCTATATCGAAGCGGAAGTTTCCGTGGGAGCCGATTCGATGATCGAACCCGGGGTCGTGCTGCTCGGGAAGACGAGGATCGGGAAAGGGGTAAGGATCCAGGCCGGATGCGTGGTGGAGAATTGCCGGGTGGACGACGGCGCGCACCTGAAACCGTACTCCGTGCTTACGGATTCGCATGTGCGAAAAGGCGCAATCCTGGGACCGTACGCCCACTTGCGGCCGGAATCGGACATCGGGGAAGATGCCCGCATCGGCAATTTCGTCGAGGTGAAGAAAAGCCGGATCGGGAAGGGGTCGAAGGCGAACCACCTGGCCTACATCGGCGATGCCATCGTGGGGAAGAAGGCCAATATCGGCGCCGGCACGATCACCTGCAACTATGACGGGATCGCCAAGCACACGACGGTGATCGGCGACGGGGTTTTCATCGGCAGCGACACGCAGTTGGTTGCACCGGTTGCGATCGGGAAAGGGGCCCTCATCGGGGCAGGGGCCACCATCACCAAAAATGTCCCGCCGTATGCCCTCGCCCTTTCGCGTGTGGAGCAGAAGAATATCGCCGACTGGGTGATCCGGCGGATGCCCGAACTGCTGAAGAAGGCGGGGCTCAAGATCCCCCCCTTGAAGGAAAAGGCCTGACGCATGTGCGGGATCGTGGGGTATACGGGTCCACGCCAGTGCGGGGAGATCCTCCTGGACGGTCTTAGGCGGCTGGAGTACCGGGGGTACGATTCCGCGGGGATCGCCATCCTCGACGGCGGCGAGATCGACATCCGGAAAAGCGAAGGGAAGATCGCGCGCCTTCTCGACCTTGTCTCCCGGGAACCGGTCACCGGTACATGCGGCGTGGGCCACACCCGGTGGGCGACGCACGGGCGGCCGTCCGACAGGAACGCCCATCCGCACAAGACCGGTACGGTGGCGGTCGTCCACAACGGGATTATCGAAAACCACCGCAAGCTGAAGGACCGTCTGATCTCCCGGGGCCGAAAGTTTATTTCCGAGACCGACACCGAGGTGATCGCACATTTGCTCGACGACTTCGTCTCCTCGGGACTCTCGCTGGCGGAGGCGGCGCAAAAGACCGTGTCCGAACTCAGCGGCTCGTATGCGTTTCTTGCCATCTCCGAAAAGGAGAAGGGGACGATCGTCGGAGCGCGGCAGAATTGCCCGATGGTGGTGGGGATCGGCGAAGGGGAGACCTTCGTGGCCTCGGACCTGCCGCCCCTGCTTTCGTACACCCGCAACGCCCTGTTTCTCGAAGACGGGGAGATCATCATCGCCGGTCCGGACGGGGCCCGGCTGACCGACTTTTCCGGGAACCGCAGGGAACGATCCCCGGTCCACATCGACTGGTCGCCCGTCATGGCGGAAAAGGGCGGCTACCGGCACTTCATGCTGAAGGAGATCCACGAGCAGCCCCGGGCGATCCTGGACACCCTGGCCGGCCGGATGCTGCCGGATTCGGGCGAGGTCTTTTTCGAGACCCTCCCCCTGCCGGAAGAGAAGCTGAAGCACCTGTCGCGAGTCATCATCGTCGCCTGCGGCACCTCCTGGCACGCGGGCCTGGTCGGCAAATTCATCATCGAAGAGCTTGCCCGCCTCCCGGTGGAGGTCGATCTCGGGTCCGAGTACCGGTACCGGAATCCCGTCGTGGAGCCGGGGACCCTCTGCATCCCGATCTCCCAGTCCGGCGAGACGGCGGACACCCTGGCCGGACTTCGGGAGGCGAAGGGGAAAGGCGCGGTGTCGGTCTCCATCTGCAACGTGGTTTCCTCGACCATCGCGCGGGAGTCCGAGGGGGTGATCTACACGCACGCAGGACCCGAGATCGGCGTGGCGTCGACCAAGGCGTTCACGACCCAGCTTGTCGCTCTGTACCTCCTGGCGTTGCACCTGGCGCAGGCGCGGGGGAAGATTTCCTCCCGCGAGATCTCCACCCACCTGTTGGAGCTAAGCGATCTGCCGCGAAAGATCGAGGACGTGCTCAAACGAGAGGACGAAATCCTGGCGATCGCCCGAAAGTACAAGGACTCCCGGGACTTCCTGTATCTGGGACGGGGGATCTCCTACCCGATCGCGCTGGAGGGGGCGCTCAAACTCAAGGAGATTTCGTACATCCATGCGGAAGGGTATACGGCGGGAGAAATGAAGCACGGCCCGATCGCCCTCATCGACGAGCAGATGCCGGTGCTTGTCCTGTGTTCGCGCGGGGACACCTACGAGAAGACCCTGTCCAACCTGGAAGAGGCCCGCACCCGGGGCGGCAGGATCATCGCCGTGGGCACGGAAGGGGACCATGAGCTGGCCGAAAAAGCGGAGGACGTATTTTTCCTTCCGCCGTGCGGGGGGCTTGCCCTCCCGATCCTCGAAGTGGTGCCGCTGCAGCTTCTGGCCTACCACATGGCGGTGCTCAAAGGAACCGACGTCGACCAGCCGCGGAACCTCGCAAAAAGCGTCACGGTGGAGTAGGCAACCAGGCATCTTCCTCTCCGGTTTCTCCCCCGAAATCGTATCCTAGTCCCTTGCACGACAGTAGGAGGCCCGCCCGTCCCCGGAAATCCGGGAGCAGAGGAAAAGAAGAAGCGGTTGCCTTGCGAAGAAAGAAAATCGCGGGTCGGTCCCCGCGAACAGGAAAAACCGGGGAAACGGTAGGGTCAGCGGCGGGAGGCGAGTGTTTGCGTCTTTGACTCCGGTTCCGACTTCTGCGGGGACGGGACGATCGAGGCCAGGTCGTGTCCCCTTTCCTGCCGGATCTTGTCGTAGTCGGCGAGGAGATTCTTCGGTATCCCGACGCTGCGCGGGACGTCTACCCGGAGCGGGTTGATGATCCGGTTCCCCTTCTTCATCTGGAAATGGAGATGGGGACCCGTGGTGCGGCCGGTCGAGCCGACGTATCCGATGACGTCCCCCTGCGCGACCCGGGCACCGCGCCGGATCCCCTTGCGGATCTTGTGGAGGTGCCCGTAGTAGGTGGTGAATCCCTTCGGATGCCTGAGGATCACGAGGTTGCCGTTGGCTCCCTTGTACCCGGCGAACTGGACGGATCCGTCCCCCAAGGCGGAAACCGGTGTCCCCCGGGAAGCGACGTAGTCGACCCCCCGGTGCGGTCGACGGATCTTCAGGATCGGGTGCCTCCGGCTGTTGGTGAATCCGGAGCTGATGCGGCGGTAGGAAAGCGGTGCTTTCAGGAACGACCGTTGCAGCGATTTTCCCGCTTCGTCGTAATACCCGGCGCGCCCGTCGGGGCCCTCGTACCGGAAGGCCCGGTAGGCCTTCCCGTCGTTCGTGAATTCGGCGGCGAGGATGCTTCCGTATCGTTTGAACCGACCGTCCATCCACTGCTCCTCGACGACGACCTTGAAGGTATCGCCGGTGCGCAGGTCGGTCGTGAAATCGATATCCCACGAAAAGATGTCGGAAAGGGCGTAGGCGAGCAGGGCGGATTCGCCGCCGTTGCCGAGTGCGTCGTAGAGGTTGCCCTCGATGGTCCCCCCGATCTTGCTTGTTTTCGTTTCGTACGGGATCGTGATTTTTTCCGCACGGAAGCCGGGGTCGGCACGGGTGATGTTGAGCAGGACGTCGTCGTTGATCTGGTACGTGAGGGAGAGAACGCTGTTGTCCGGGCCCAGCTCGATCCGGTACGGTTTTCCCGTGGTGATCCTCCCCAGCCGGTGGACGCCGGCGGACGCTTCCTTGAGGTGGAACAGTTCCTGAAAGTTCAGTCCGTACTTCTTGAAGATGTCGAACATCGTCTCTCCGGGCTTCACTACGTCCCGGATTTCCCGCGACGACTCCCCGGACGTCATCACGTCCTGGATTTCCCGGGACGACTCCCCGGTTGTTTCCGTCTGGGTATGGCCAGGCAATTCCTGCGGGCGGTGGAAAAACTTGAAAAGACTGAACAGGACCAGGACGGCGAGCGCAGGCGCAATGACGAGCCGTTTATTCATCTCTCCCCCGCAGATAACGGAAACCAGGAAATATTGTCCATATTTCCCGGCCGAAGTCAACTCTTTACGGGAGAAGGGATCTATAATCGTGTTGTTATCTGCAACTTTGTATTTTTCTAGATGATAACCAGGCAAGTAAACGCAAAACGGTTCCTGTTTCAAGGTTTTAAAACGGGATGTTGTCATGCCTGGCCCGTGGGATCCTCCCCCTGGGAACATTCCATCAAGCAAGAATTCCGTCGGTCGCCGCCGGATTCGGGTTTATGCTGAACCATTGCCATGAAAACCGGGGAGAAGCAAATCGATTCGCTTGACGTCGACCAGCGCCGGGCCGTCCGCGGGACGGTATCTGCCGTACGGCGGTCGATGCGCGTGCGTCACCCCGCCTTTGGTGAAGGGAGTGTCGAAAAACACGCCTACGATCCGATGAAGAGCTCGACCTCCCCTTCTCTGTCCCCCCCCTTCGGGTGGGAGTAGAGAAGAGGCACCGCGGTCCTTTCCCGCTTGACCATGGCAAGGAGAAAGGTGAGGGCCCCGGTGGTCACCAGAGCGGCGAGGAAATAACAGGTCCGAGGAAATTTCACAGATGTCTCCCGACATGCCGCAACAGCCGGCGTTTCCTCTGATTGTAAGGCAAATCCCGTGCACGGCCAAGCGCGAAAGGTCCCTGGTCGGAGTGGCCGGGTCTTGCACCGGCGAGGAAAAACGTGATAATCGTTGACATTCAGGAAGGATAGATGAAACCCGGTCCGCGAGGTCGAATCTAACAAGGAGCGGAGAATGCCCGCTGAGCGGTTGCTCGATGACAACGTTCTTCTGGAGGAACTTCGGAACGGCTCTTCCGAGGCTGTAGAGGCGCTCTTTGAGCGGTTTTACGGGAAAATTTACGGCCTTGCGATGTCGATCCTGAAGAACGAAAGCGACGCAGAGGAAGCCACGCAGGACGTCTTCCTGACGGTGTTCCAGAAGGCGCACACGTTCAAGGGGAACTCCGCGCTGTATTCCTGGATCTACCGTATCTGCGTGAACGCCTGCCTGATGCGGCTTCGCGGGAAGCGCCGGCAGGAGACGGTGTCCATCGAGGAGTTCATGCCCGTCTTCTCGGAAGACGGCATGCACACGAGTCCGATCGAGGACTGGAGCAAGGAAGTCGAGCGGAAGATGCTCGACAAGGAACTGGGGAAAGTGATCAAGAAGTTCACGGACGATCTGTCCGAAAAGTACAGGGTGGTCTTCGTGCTGAGCGATGTGGAAGGGCTGTCGAACGAGGAAACCGCGCAAATTTTGGGGCTGACGGTCCCCGCGGTAAAATCGCGCCTTCACCGGGCGCGCCTGTATCTGCGGGAACAGCTGACCCGGTATCTGCGGGAAGGGAAGACGGAATAGATGCCATGAACTGCAAGGAGCTGGTCTACCTGCTGGGGGATTACCTCGACGGCTCGATGGAAGATCAGCTGCGTGAGGACCTGGATGCCCACATCGTGATGTGCGAGCCCTGCACGAATTTCCTCAAGACCTACGACGCGACGAAGCTGATCTGCCGGCAGGTCCGGCTGACCGAAATTCCGGAGGAGTTCCGGGAAAGGCTGAACTCCTTCGTGATTCAGAAAGCGAAGGAACACCACAAGGGGCTGGAAAAATACAAGAAACTGGCCGCCGAGGAGCAAAAACGGAATGTGGAGAATCTCCTTAAGGCATTCCAGGAGCAGCGTTTGGCCCCCTCCCTCTCCCTTCTGTTCGATACGCATCGTGACCGTTGCGAGACGTGCGGAGGGTTCTTACGGTATCTGAACGGCGGGGGGGAACCGAAACCCTGTCCCGAAGAAATCGAGGAGCATTTATCTGAGTTTTTGGAGGCGCTTCCCGCGGGGGAGGAGCCCTATCTGTCCTGAAGGTATACGAATCCCATCATTTTCTATCCCGTCGCTTTATTTTTTTCTGATAGTATGATGATACCGCCCCGGGAGAGCGGGTACTGCCGTGGATTCCCTTCCGGCCGTCTAAAACCCCTTGCCGGCCGACCACAGGGGCCACCGCTTCTTCCTTTTCTTCATCCAATGATCTGGAGATAAAAGTATGCGTCTGTTTCCGTTCAGCGCGATCGTGGGTCAGGACCTGTTGAAGAAGGGTCTCCTGGTGAACGCGGTGGACCCCACGATCGGCGGTGTCCTGATCCGGGGGGAGAAGGGTACGGGCAAGACGACTGCGGTGCGCGCGTTTTCCGCGGTTCTCCCGTCGAAGG
>Ga0224512_10003607_pt1 | contig 13514 bp, 10 predicted proteins | sample SF_May12_sed_USG_4_FD_169103 | JGI IMG/M metagenome (GOLD analysis project Ga0224512, IMG submission 169103) | Sediment microbial communities from San Francisco Bay, California, United States - SF_May12_sed_USGS_13 | ecosystem: Environmental > Aquatic > Marine > Sediment | place: USA...
CGCCCGCAAGAGGAGCCTCCATCGCACGATTCCGGTTCCGAGGCCGATGAACGTGAGCGTCAGAGCGGTAAGCGCGGCGCCCACCGAAAGCCGCCGCCACGCCGCTATGACTTCACCCGGATCGACTCTGCTCGCCAAATAGCCGACCGCGGTCAAGGTTAGCGCGATCCGCCCCCATCGAAGAAGGCGGCGCCGCTTCTCACCGGTGGTGCTGCGTGGTCCCCCCCGTTCGTTCATTTCAGTGATCCAAGCCTAACGTGTCCTGGAGCTCGTCGAGCAGTTCCGGTGCCCGTTGCTCGACACTGGACCGCAAGGTTGGGAGAAACTCTGCGATGAGAGGGCGTTGTTCATCGACGACGGCAAGGCGCCGTCGCGACTGCAGGACGTCGTTGAGCCTTTGGAGCACGAACGCCGGGCTGCGGTAGTCGCGCGGCGGGCCCCAAGTGCTGAGCCTCTTGTGAAGCTTGGCGAAAGCCTCGCCACGGTCTTCCCATTGCAGTTTCGCCATGAGCCCCGGGTAGAACGCGGTCAAGTAGGTCCGCGCGTGAAGGTCGTCCTGCGCGAGCCAGCCGTCGAGAAACATCTCGCTTCCGACATGCGCGACCGCGCGGGCGGTACCCCTGCGAACCCCGAGGGCCGCGAGCTTGGCAAGCGCCTCCGTGCACAGCGACAGGAACGTTGGAGTGGCGTGGAACGCATCGTCGGTTCGGTGGTGGAGCTCGACCCCGCGTTCGATGTCTTCGTCGCGCACGTCTAGGACCCGCACTTTCACCATGGCCTCGAAGTCCGGAAGCATGCTTCCTAGAACGGCGCCGGCTCTTGCGCCCGTCCATCCTGCGACCACCGCATGTCCGAAGAAATTCAAAGTCCGAGCTCCCTCGCGATCCGCTCGCGCCCCTCCCGCTCGACGAGGTGCGCGCTCTCGCTGAACCAGCTTACACCGGGTTCTCTTTTGAACCAGGTTCGTTGCCGTCGGGCGTATGTGCGGGTCGATTTGCGGATCAGGCGCTTGGTTTCCTCGAGGGCTACGCCGTCCCGAACGTGGGCGAGCACTTCCCGGTAGCCCACGCTTCCGAAGGGCCGCACCTCGTCGCTCCAGCGCTCCCGCAGGGTACGAACCTCATCGACCCAGCCCGCATCCAACATGGCTTGGACCCGGGCCGTGACGAGCATCGTGTGTCGCTCACGGTCCAGGTCGAGAACGACGAACGCGGCACGGTACCTCGGCTCACCAAGCGCGTGCTCCTCTCGAAGCTCGCCAAGAGGGACCCCGGTTTGCTCGAACACTTCGAGGGCGCGCACGATTCTCACCGCGTCGTTGGGATGAACGGTTTCGGCCGTCAATGGATCGACCGCGGCGAGGCGGGCGTGCAGAGCCTGGGTGCCTTGCGCTTCGGCCTCGTCCTCGAGTCGCTTCCTCAGGTCGGGGTCCACCGGGGGCGCATCGACGAGCCCGCGGACCAGTGCGCGGATCCAAAGTCCGGTCCCGCCGACGACGATCGGAAGTCGACCGCGCGCGTGGATGTCTTTGATCACCCGGTCGGCGAGGGCGGCATAGGCAGCGGCATCGATGTCCTCGTCGGGATCGATCACGTCGATCAAGTGATGATCGATGGTACCGAGCTCGGTCGCGGCGGGTTTGGATGATCCGATGTCGAAGCCGCGGTACACTTGGACGCTGTCAGCGCCCACCAATTCGCCACCAAACTGCTCCGCAAGCGTGATTGCGGCATCGGTCTTGCCAGTGGCCGTCGGTCCCGCGATGACCAAGAGAGGCGGCGATGTCACGCGCCGCCCTCCCGCGCATCATCGGGGAGCGCAAACTCGGTGATGATGCTTTGTCGGTGAGCATCTTGATCGAGCGAAAGCCGGGCGACGATATCGAGCGCCCGCAGGCGATCCATGCGCTCACCGGGGGGCGTCGCCGAGGCGTGCGCCAGCGCTCCGAGGACGGAGCTCATCGGGTCGCTCCCGCCATCACGAAGCGCCCTTATCGCATCTGCAAAAACCTTGCCCGCGGACATCGTGCCGACTTGGGCCGGGATCGTTCTGATCACATACGCGTGCTCTCCAAGCGCCGACCACTCGAAGCCAAGCGCGACCAGAAGCGTCTCGTGGGCATCCAACGTTTTCCGAGCCCCTGCATCGAGCTCGAGTCGGTCAGGAAAAAGGAGGGCCTGCGGCGAAAGCGGACCGTTCTCGGTGGCCTGCCGCAAACTCTCATAGAGTATGGCTTCTTCGGCTCGCGCGCGATCCAGCAAGTAGACTCGGTCGTGGGCCTCGCATAGCAGATATCGATTTCGGAGCTGTGCGATCAAGCGAAGGTGATCAGGCGCGACGACGGGATAGTCGCTTGAAATCTCACCGACGCGGGGGCCCTCCTCGGCGCTGACTTGCGCACGGCGGATCGGACTCGGGCTGGGACCCGCTGATCCGAGCCGTTCCTGCCAGTACGCATCTCCATTTGGGCTCGCGCCGAGCCTGCCCGCGAGCATGCGGGTCACCATATCGATCAGATGAGCTGCGCGGGTGAAGCGAACCTCGGTCTTTTGTGGATGGGCGTTGACGTCGACATCCTCGGCCGGGAGGCTGAGCGAGACGACCCCACGTGGATAGTGACCCGGTGGCAGTCGGTCTCCGTAAGCAAAGGCAACGGCCCGGGCCAGGCGGCGGTCGACGATGGGGCGCTGGTTCACGTAGAGGAAGAGATGTCGTGGGCCGGGGCGAGCCGAGGCGATCGGGGCGAGCACCGCTTCGAGAGCGACCCCTTGGCGCTCTGCGCGGATCTCTTCGAGCGGCACGTCGCCGAACACCGTGTACGCCCGGTCGGCGAGGCTTTCCGCGGGGAGATACTGACGAGCCGTCCGCCCATCGGACGACACCACCAACCTCAACTCAGGTCGAATCAGGGCGGTTCTCTGACAAATCTCGAAAATCTTCGAGGTTTCGGTCTGGCGGGCGCGCAAGAACTTCTTTCGCGCCGGAACATTGTAGAAGAGATCTTCCACCTCAACGGTGGTCCCCGGCGGACACCCGTACGGCGATATCTCCGCGACCACCCCGCCCTCGACTCGGATCCGGGTACCTTCGACGTCCACTGGGCGTCGCGTCGTGATCGACATCCGCGAGACAGCGCCGATCGAAGGAAGGGCCTCGCCACGGAACCCCAGGGTTCGAACCGTCACTAGGTCGTCGAATGTGGCAATTTTGCTCGTGGCGTGGCGCTGGACGCAAAGGGCGGCGTCCTCGGGCGACATCCCAATGCCGTCGTCGCTCACCCTGACCAGCCCCCGACCTCCGTCCTCCAACGAGACCGCAATCGTGCTAGCGCCCGCGTCGATGGCGTTCTCGAGAAGCTCCTTGACCAGGTTTGCAGGTCGTTCGATGACCTCGCCAGCCGCGATCTGATCGACCAGCGTCTCGTCGAGCAATTGAACCGTCGCACCCACCGCGTGCGCGTATCAAAGCTGGTTTGGATTGGCAACGAGAGCCGCGTTTTTACTGGACTTACAGGCCCCCGAGCGGGGCCTCTTCGTTGACCCTCCCAAAGCCGTGATGCTACCGTGAAATGGAGCGGGGGAGCTCGAAATTGACGTGAATAGGGTATGTCCCACCTGCAGGTTCGAGTACGGTGGCGGAGAGGTTTTCTGTCCGGTCGACGCCGCGCGTCTCGTGACCACCTCCCAGATGGGTGCTCAGCCGGTCGACCCTGAAGATCCCCTCATCGGAACATTGCTTGCGGGCCGCTATGAAGTGAAGCGGCGCATTGGCGAAGGGGGCATGGGTTTGGTCTACGAGGGCAAGCACCGTGACATCGACAAACCCGTCGCGATCAAGGTGCTCCGCAACGATCTGTCACGCCGTCCGGACGTCGTCGCTCGGTTCCGACAGGAAGCCAAGAGTGCGTCACGGATTGGCCACGAGAACATCGTCGACGTCTCCGATTTTGGCGAGACACGCTACGGCTCGAGCTATTTCGTCATGGAGTTCCTCGAGGGAGAGGATCTCGCGAACGTGCTTGGTCGAGAGGTGACGGTCGAAGCCCAGCGGGCTTGCGGGATCGCGCTCCAGTGTTGCCGGGCGCTCGGGGCGGCGCACGCCAAGCAGATCGTGCACCGCGACATCAAGCCGGAGAACATTTTTCTCATCGAGCGCGATGGCGTTAAGGACTTCGTCAAAATCGTCGACTTCGGAATCGCGAAGATGGGCGACATTGAAACCGAGGGGCAACCGGGCCGAAAGCTCACCAAGACCGGTATGATTTTCGGAACGCCCGAATACATGTCGCCCGAACAGGCCGCCGGTAAGGAGTTGGACCATCGGGTCGACGTGTACGCCCTCGGCATCATTCTCTACGAGTGCCTGACTGGGCGCGTCCCATTCGTCGGAGACACCTTCATGGGCGTTCTCACCCAGCATCTGTTTTCGGAGCCTCCTCCGATCATCGAGATGAATCCGAGAGCGCAGGTGAGCGCCGAGCTCGAGCTGGTGATCGCCAAGGCCTTGGCCAAGGACCCGAACGAGCGCTACCAAGACACCGCGGAGCTCGCCGACGCGATCGAATGCGCGCTCGATGGTCGGGTTAGTCGCGCGACTGCGATGACGCCGCCGACCGGTCGGATGATCCCGGTGCATGATACCGATCCCGTGCCACGTCGCCGGCGCCCACGTTGGATGTGGCCGGTCATCGCCGCCGCGACCGCCGCAGTGCTGTGGGCGTGGATCGGCGACGGCGAGAGGCCTGGCGCCGAGGCGAGCGTTTCGCCCGCAGGCGATGCGACCACGAGCGCTGCACCTATAGAGGAGACCACACCGTTGGCGGTGGAATCTCCAACCCCTGAGGAGCCCGAGCCCCTCGAGGATTCACCCTCGCTCGTCAATGTGCACGTGGCAACCGTGCCGCTCGGCGCTCAAGTCCTCCATGCCGATGGCTCCCAGGCGTGTGCCTCTACGCCGTGCGTGCTCGAGACGGTTAGCGGGAACCCATTGGTATTGCATGCCAAGCTGGGCAGGCGAAGTGGCCTCACGCAGATCACACCGACGCAAGAAGAAACGGTGCTCATCGTGCTCAAGACACCCAAGAGAGTGGCCAGGCAGCCGCGCAAGGTCGCCGAAGAACCAAAACCGCGCCGCGAAACCAACACCACGACCCGTGCGTCGGACCTCAAGGTTCCGGAGTGGGCTCGGTGAGTGAGCCGGAGAAGAAGACTCTAGCCGATCTCGAGTGGGAACAGGTGGAGCAGGCGGTGGCCGACCGCTGTCATGGTCCCCTTCGAGACCGGCTGACGTTGGAGCTCGGGGAAACGTTCGAAGACACCGAGCGGGCGCTCGCCGAGTCGAAGGAGGCCTGGCAGCTACTCGACCGGGGCGAGCCGCTTCCCCTCGAGGGGATCAGTCACATCGAGCCCTCGCTCCAGCATCTCGAGAGAGAAGGTGTGCTCGATGGGGTAGCCCTGCGCGACATCCGAAGCGCGCTTCGAGCGGCGGCTGCCCTCCGACGTTTCCTCGGTCAGCGCAAGGCCCTCGCTCCGTTTCTCGACCGCGCCTGCAGCGTCGATCCGACCCTCGATGGGCTCGAAGACGAGATCGGAATGTCGATCGGTGACGATGGCTCCATTCTCGATTCTGCAAGTCTCGAGCTCGCGCATCTCCGCGAAGAGGTGGGAAACCTTCGTGGCCGGATCGTTCGCAAGCTGGAGGAGCTGATCCAGAAGCGCAGCGCGATTCTGCAAGACTCGTTCTACACGACCCGAGAGGGGCGATATGTTTTGCCGGTTCGGGCTGATGCGCACGAGCGCTTTCACGGGATCGTGCACGGATCGAGCGCAAGTGGCGCCACCATTTTCGTCGAGCCGCGCGAGCTCGTGGAGCGGGGTAACAGGCTCAAGATGGCGCAGGCCGAGCTCGACCGGGAGGAGCGACGCATTCTTGCGGCGGTCTGCGACCTCGTGAGGCAATATGTACCGCAGCTTCGAGCGGCGGCCGAAGCGCTCGATCACGCAGATCTTCGGGCCGCCAGTGCGAAACTCGCCGTCGACCTCGGCGCACGCTTCATGAAGCTTTCCGAGGCACCCCAAATTTCGCTTCGTGGAGCGCGGCATCCGTTGCTGGTGCTCGGTGGGGTCGACGTCGTACCCAACGACATCGATCTAGCCGGAGGCGAAGCGCTGGTGATCTCGGGCCCCAACGCTGGTGGCAAGACGGTGGCGCTCAAAATGCTCGGCCTCGCTGCCTTGATGACGCGCGCCGGGCTTCCGTTCCCAGCTGACGACGGCAGCGTCTGCGGGTTCTTCTCCCCCATCCTGGCTGCGGTCGGCGACGAACAAAGCCTTGCGCGAAGCCTCTCGACATTCTCCGCACACCTGGTGACGTTGAGCAGCATCCTCGAGCAGGCAGGTGAACGGGTGTTGGTGCTGCTCGACGAGCTAGCTGGAGCCACCGACCCCGAAGCGGGCGCAGCCCTAGCTTGCGCCATCGCGAAAAGCCTGATCGAGGCCGGTGCCGCGGTTGCCGTAACGACCCACTATGAGGCGTTGAAGGCCGTGGCGGCGGAGCGCGACGACATGCGAAATGCCGCGGTCGGCTTCGACTTCGAGAACATGGCGCCGACGTTCAGGATGAACATGGGTGTCCCCGGCGGCTCGAATGCGCTCGAAGTCGCTCGCCGCTACGGAATCCCCGGCGATGTCGTCGAGGAAGCGCGTCGCATCCTGCCCGAGCACTCCCGAAGCTTCGAAACGCTCGTGGCCAAGCTCGAGAGCGCCACCCAAGCGGCGTTGCAGGAGCAGGAGGCCCTCGAGCGCGAACGCGCTCAGCTCGCCGAATCAAAAGCAAAGCTCGACCTACGCCGCGACGCGCTCGAGGCCCGCGAAGCCCGCGGGCTGAGCCAGGAAGCGATGCGCCTCGTCGATCAGGTGCGGCAGGTTCAGCGGAATCTCGATGCAGCCAAAAAAGCTCTCCGCGAAAGCGCGTCAGCCGAGGCGGTGACGTCCGCCCAGGCGGCGACGCGCGAGGGTGGCGAGCTGCTCGGCGAGCTCGACGCCCATAGGCTCAGCCTCGAGCCTGAGCCGATCGAGACGGCCGAGCTCGATCCGAAGACCCTGGGTGTCGGTGATCGGGTGTGGGTGGAACGGTTGCGAAGTGTCGCAGAGGTGGTCGAAGGGGTGACGCGCGGCAGGGCCCGAGTTTCCGCGGGCATGATGAAGCTCTGGGTCGACGTTTCGGATCTTCGAGCGATCAAACACGCGCCCGGCGGCGCAGCAAAAGTCCCGGAGAGCGCCGTCTCGGGCGAACGCCCTGCGCCCAAGCGAGCCATTCGAACCGGCGACAACACGCTCGATGTCCGAGGGGCTCGTGCGGACGATGCCGTGGCAATGGCCGAGGCGTTTCTCGACCGGATGTACGGGGCAGCCGAACCATGTGCGTTCATTTTGCACGGCGTCGGGAGTGGCGCGCTTCGCGATGCAATCCACGAGCACCTGTCGCGCGACAACACGTATGTCGAGGGTTTTCGGGCAGCCACGCAGGAAGAAGGCGGCCCTCAAGTGACCGTCGTGTCGCTCAAGTAGGGCTTAGCGATTGGCCTCTTGGAGCCGGCCCGTCGTCGGCTCGTTCCTGGCGATGTATCGCCAGACCGCCAACCCGATCAACAGCATGACGATGGAGGACCATTGTGCTGGAGTTAGGCCCGCATACCGAATATCGCCTCCTTCGAGTGGCGTGGCGCGCAGAAAGTCCAAGAAGAACCGCACGGGGGCGTAGACGATGGGCAGCAAGGCGCAGTAAAAGCCGGTCATGCGACGATGCTTCCGTTCGAGCGAGACGAAGAGCACGATGATGAGGATGGCGTATACCATCTCGTAGAGCCCCAGGTCGTGCCGCGGCTGGTAGGGTGGTGCGCCGAACCGGTAGTTGGCGACGGCGAGCGAAAAGTCCGTGATCTTCCCCGCGTGATCGTGCACGACGAAGCATCCCGTTCGACCGAAGAGCCATCCGAACGGCAATCCGAAGCACACCGCGTTCGCGTAGGGCAGCAGGGGACGCTTCGTGCGCCAACGCCAGATGAAACACCCGAGGATCCCCCCAAAGAAGCCGCCGTAGCTCGAAAGCCCGAGCCAAGTCGTGAAGAGCTCGGACGGATGCTGAAGCACCCGAATCAGCGACTCTCGCTCGTAGAACAACCCGTTCAGGAAATACCCTGAGATGAATCCAACGACGACTGCATAGGTGACGAGGTCTCCGGTCGCGGGGACGTCGAGCTCGTTGCGTTCTGCGAAGCGACCCGCAACCCACGCGCCTAGGAGAACCCCGGTTGCGACCAGAACGCCAAACGGCTGGATCGAAAGGGTGTCTCCCAAGATCGGCAGAGAAAAGGGCAGCGCGATGTCCCAGGGCTCTAAGCGAAACCAAGGAATGAAGAGTAGGGCGTTCATCGGGGCGGAGCCTAGCATCGACGTCCTTGCGTCGCTCCCAGACAACCGCTAATGCGAGCCCGAGGTGAAATCATGACCGAGATCATCGCAGTGGGAGCGCGTGAGATCCTGGACTCGCGCGGCAATCCGACCGTTGAGGTGGACGTCGAGCTCATGGGTGGTGCAACTGGCCGCGCAGCGGTGCCGTCCGGTGCATCGACCGGCGAGCACGAAGCGGTCGAGCTTCGCGATGGAGACAAGAGTCGCTATCTCGGCAAAGGGGTCCTGCGGGCGGTCGACAACGTCGTGAACGAGATCGCGCCCGAGGTTATGGGTCTCGATGCGCTCGATCAGGCGGTCGTCGATCAGGTCATGCTCGCTTGCGACGGAACCGACTCCAAGTCGAAGCTTGGAGCGAATGCGATCCTCGGGGTTTCGATGGCGGTGGCACGTGCTGGTGCAGACGCCGTGGGGCTTCCGCTTTGGCGATACCTTGGTGGCGCGCAAGCACATGTGCTTCCAACACCGCTAATGAACATCGTCAATGGCGGCGCGCACGCCGACAGCGGGCTCGAGATCCAAGAATTCATGGTCGTACCCGTGGGCTTCGACACCTTCGCGGAGGCCCTTCGCGCCGGGGCGGAGACATTTCACAACCTCAAGGGGCTCCTCAAAGAAGCCGGGCACGCGGTCGGCGTCGGCGACGAGGGCGGTTTCGCGCCGCGCCTTGCGACCAACGAGGAGGCCCTGTCCTTCGTGGCGCGCGCGATCGAAGCGGCCGGTTACCGCCCAGGAGAGCAGGTCGCGATCGCACTCGACTGCGCGGCGAGCGAGTTCTACGACAAGGGCAAGGGTCAGTACACGTTCGACAAGACGCCCGTCGACGCTGCAGGACTCGTCGACATCTATGAAGCCTACTGTTCGAAGTATCCGATCATCAGCATCGAAGACGGGATGGACGAGAACGATTGGGACGGCTGGAAAGTCCAAACCGATCGTCTCGGGAGCAGCGTCCAGCTCGTTGGCGACGACCTCTTCGTCACGAATACGAGCCGCGTCCAGATGGGCATCGACCGCGGTGTCGCCAACGCGATTCTGATCAAAGTGAACCAGATCGGCACGGTGACCGAGACCTTGAGCACGATCCGATTGGGGGCGCTCCATGGATACGCCTCGATCATCTCGCACCGAAGCGGAGAAACCGAGGATACGTTCATCGCGGACCTCGCGGTGGCGACGGGGGTGGGGCAGATCAAAACGGGCTCGGCCTCGCGGTCGGAACGCATCGCCAAGTACAATCAGCTTCTCCGAATCGAGGAGCAACTCGGTGATGGCGCTGCCTATGCGGGCAGGTCCACCTTCGCCGCCTAAATGAAGCGTTGGGCGGATTGGGTGTCGTACTGGCCTGCGCGGAAGGCGTAATCAGCCAAGATCCGGCGTAGGTCGGGCACGTTCGTCGTGAACGGCTCAGCCCGCATTTCGGCAAGCATGCGATCCATGGTGAGCAGAGCGCGGTGCCGGATGGGATCATAGGTGGTGAGCTTGGCGATCAGGGGGCGGTCGTCTGCCGGCAGAGGCAGCCCGATGGTTGCCGATGCGGTGGCCTGGACCCTGCCCTGCGGTGCGGGCGCAATGGAGAACGACGAGACCACGGCTTCGGGGTGATCGAGCGCCACGATCGATGCTCCTAGCGCATGCCCCCGAGGCTCCACGATTCTCAGCTCTTCGGGGATCTTTTCACCCGAGGCGATACGCAGCTGCAGCCCGACGAGGTCTACACGCGTCACCATTTCGATCAGCGTATGGTGTCGCGGGAGTCCGATCGTCACACCCGAGGCCCAGGCACGTCCGGCCGGGTCGAGCTGAAACCGGACCTCGAGCAAGCCCGCATAGCGTAGCTCTGCTGCGAGGCGGCACGCACTATCGAAGAGCGCGGTCCGAAAGGCCTCTCCATCGGATCGAAAAAACAACTCCGGTGTGGGACTCTCGTGAATCAAGACATGCTCGCTCGTCGAAAGGCTGCGGTCGCACTCGGCGATGGCGACGGTGTCACCGTGCGAGTCGGCAGCGACGAGCACGCCGACTTCTCTCGGGCGATACGGAGGCTCGGTGTCGGCTGTCCGCACGTGCGCTCGCTCGGCTGCCGATCGGACCGTGGTCGGATCAGTCAACGCCCCGAGGACGTCCAAATCCGTGCCGACCACCGCCAGGTCGGCCTTTTCTGCCGCGCTTGCGAGCTCCCACATCTGCGGCTGCCCTTGATAACCGAGGTGGACCGCCTCGGCGCCTGCCTGTTCGAGGATTCTCGCGAGCTCGTCGTTCGGGATGGATCCCGTCGCATCGAGCTCGACTTCGATCGATCGATCCGCTGCACCGACGTGTCGACTCCCCGGTTCGTCTTTAGAGGCAACGACGATCGATGTGATGCCCATGCGCCGGCAAGAGCGGGAGACACGGGTTGCAGCTTCCCCGCGCCGCAGGATGAGAACGGTTTCGAACACCGCCCGAGCATAGCAATCGCGCCCATCGAGTCATCCCGGGCCGACTTGACGTAAACTCGAGGCCGCCGCACTAGCAGGCCATGCCGATTCGGCTCAGGTCCTCCCGCCTCAAGCGCCGATCGGTGCGTCACCCGGACCTTGCATGGCGCGCCGAAGCCATGCTGCGCGCTCTCGGCCGAGAGGATGCAGAGCTGTCGATCCTGCTGTGCGACGATGCGACGATCAGAAAGCTCAACAGGCGCTATCGCCAGATCGACAAAGCCACCGACGTTCTCGCCTTTCCTATGGGCGACGGGCCGGAATCCTCGGTCGGGCCTGGACTCCTCGGGGATGTGGTGATCTCCGTGCCCACTGCCACCCGTCAGGCACGTCGGCACGATCGCCCAATCATCGATGAGGTGACCTATTTGCTCGCCCATGGGCTGCTTCACCTCCTAGGATACGATCACGGGACCGCGTCCGAAGAACGAGAAATGAAGGGCCGCACCGATGTGCTCATGCGGGCGGTGAGAGTCGGTCGACCCGGCGCAAAGCCTGTGGGAAAACTCCGCCGCAGCGGGTCTCGGCGTGGGTGAAATCTGTAGACGCCGTCGAGGTTCTTGCCCTAAGCCATACGAAAACAAAGCTGATTCGGTTTGCTCAATGAAGGTGACAAATCGAGAACTAACCCGCACCTGGTTGCCGGGGAACCTGTGGGCCACTTGTGGGAAACTCGGGACGATGGGATCGAAGCGTCCACCCGCTGACGATGACGACGCGACCAATCGATGCTTAACCCCTGAAATTTTCTTTGAGAAAGCTCAGATACCCCTTGTCAGCGCGGAAAACCTTAGGCATAGATGGCGCCGTGCCTGTCTGATGCTCTTTTTGGGGGCTTTTTTGCACCGATGGACAGGTAGCGGAGTTAGGAGGGAATTATGGTAGCGGGCAAGCGAATGACGAAGGCCCAGATCATGAGCGAGCTGGCCGACAAGAGCGGCCTGACCAAGAAGGAAGTGGCCGGCGTCTTCGATGCACTTCGAGACCTAGTCAAGAAAGAGCTTGGTCGTCGTGGCCCGGGGGAGTTCGTCATTCCCGATATGATCAAACTCAAGGTTCGTAAGATTCCGGCGAAGCCCGCTCGGATGGGGCGCAATCCGGCAACAGGCGAGGAGATGATGCTTCCGCCGAAGGCCGCGTCCAAGAAGATCCGTGCGACGCCGCTCAAGAAGCTCAAGGACCTCGTCCTCTGAGTTACGCGAGCTGAAGAATCGAGAAAAAGGGGCCCTCAGGGCCCCTTTTTTGTTTCGTTGGGCTCGTTTGGTGCGCCAGGCTTTGCGGCAGGGCTCGGCTGATTGGGTACGCTTGGAGCTCGAGGAGGCCTGGACGTACTTCCGACGCTACGCAGACGGCCCTCGAGATAGCTCAAGATGAATCGTATCTGGTCCGCGGTGAGCGTGAACGAGACTTCGATCCGCTCTTGCTTGGGGTCGAGCTTCATGCGTCGCAGGGTCTTTCCAAATCCCGCAAGAGTCATCACGAGCTGTTGCGAGTAAAAGCCTGCCACTCTCTTCCAGTAGATCGACGCGTCTCGGGCTTCTGCGTCCGACGCGAACATGGCCAGCGCGGTGACTGTGGCTTCGTCCGGCCCGGTTTCACGTACGGCGACCCGTAGTCGAGTCGGGATGTGCCGAAGATTGCCACGAACGAACCGATGGACGCCCTCGATCTCGAGCGACAGCGCCTCCTCGGGTCCCATCGAAAGCAGCGCGTCCGGACCGCGCGCCTTGATGAGACCTTCTTCCTTTGCGTCGCGCAACTCACGCGCCTTGGCAAGCGCGAGGACGCGCCGCAAGTCTTGGCGGCGCGTGATTGTGAAATGACGCGGGCTCAGGACCGCGAGGGTCCGCTTCGTTCGATCGAGGTTGTGCCACGGCGCCGTTCGCACCCCATAGCGACGTTTCCAGGGGGCGGGCTTTCCGCGAGCACGCGCCATGAGCCGGACGCTCGCCTCCGCAAAGGTCCTGCCGCGGTGGTGGCGCCCGGCCAGCACCAGCTTCGACCGTTCCAGATTGGGTGAAGCGACGAGGAGCCTGTCGAGATCTTCTACTGGATCGATCCCCGATCCTGCCAGCAAGAGCTGCCAATCGGGCACGCCAGAAAGAAACCGAGTGACGTCCTGCCCGAGGGGCGACTCCCGAATCCGCTTCATATCGATCCGAAGAGCAAGCTGGGCACCGGGGGGAATGCGGGACGGCCCGGCGATCGCAGAGGGACCCACCGGGATGTCGGTGTCAGTGTCGGTTTCAGCGTCAGCGTCACTCTCAGCGACAGTGTCAGCGCGGGTGTCGGCATCAGGGTCCGTGCCGGCGTCGGTGTCAGTGTCGGCGACGCTGTCCGCATCCGAGTCTGGGACCCCGGCGTCAAGCTCTGGGGTGTGGTCCTCCGTCAGCTCGCCGATTGCCGGGTTTGCTGTGCTCGGTCGCGCCGTACCGCTTGGCGTGGCTGTGGCCGCCATCCCTTCGGTCAATCCGAATTCGACCTCCGCCGGCAGCGTCAGATCGAAATCGAAATCGAAGTCGGCGGTACGGCTTGCGACGTACCCGAAGACCGCCGCGTGCAG
>Ga0224512_10003608_pt1 | contig 13514 bp, 13 predicted proteins | sample SF_May12_sed_USG_4_FD_169103 | JGI IMG/M metagenome (GOLD analysis project Ga0224512, IMG submission 169103) | Sediment microbial communities from San Francisco Bay, California, United States - SF_May12_sed_USGS_13 | ecosystem: Environmental > Aquatic > Marine > Sediment | place: USA...
CGCGTCGCTCGGCGACTTGCGCGGCTGTGGAGGGGTTGGAACGCCGGCCGGCCCGTGCTCATGACGCCGGATAACCCACGCGCCCTCTCCCGGCTCGGCGGCGCCTCGCCGACCTCTCCCGAAGGGAGAGGTGAAAGCCGGCCAGGGCTACAATTTCCTCTCCCATCGGGGGAGGGGGGGCCCGCAGGCCGAAAGGCCTGTGGGCAGGTGAGGGCGAGTTGGTTTCGAGACGCCGATGCGATTGTACCCCGCGATCCTGTTTGCGTTCCGACCAGGCGTCACGGCCCCTTGCGCCCGAATCCGCGCTACTATGCCCAGCGTACCACCAGAGGAGACCCGCCATGACCGCGCAGACCGACCCCGCGCCGCCCGCCGGCCGCATCCTCGAGGACACGGTCGTGCCGGCGCGCGCGCCCTGGAGCGGGCGCCTGGCCGCCGGCGAGCGCCTGCGCCTGATCGACTTGGAGGGCCAGCAGGCGGTCGACTTCCTCTGCTTCAACGCCGCCGACCCGGCCGAGCGCTACCACGCCGCCAACACCGTCAAGGTGCCCTGCAACATCTACCTGGGGGCGGGCTCGGTGCTGCGCTCGTCGCTGGCGCGGCCCATGATGACCATCGTCGAGGACACCTGCGGCGGCCACGACACCATCTTCGGCTGCTGCTCCTTCGAGGTCGACCGGGTGCGCTACGGCAAGACCAACGCCGAGTGCTGCCAGCGCAACTTCGAGCGGGAGATGGCCCGGCACGGCATCGGCCCCGAGCACGTTGTGGCCAACGTCAACTTCTTCATGTCCGTCCCCGTCGCCGCCGACGGCAGCGCCCAAATCGTGGCCAGCCGCTCCAGGCCCGGCGACTACGTCGACCTGCGCGCCGAGATGGACCTGATCGCCGTGCTCTCCAACTGCCCCGAGGCGCTCAACCCGGCCACCGGCGCGGGCGGCCCGACGCCGATCCGGGTGGTGCGTTACGTGGCGGGGTGAGGGGACTGTCCTTGAAGACCCGGGGGACATGGCCCATGTGACGTCCATCGGAAGAACAAAACACGAACAATAGCATGCGCGCATCCGCCGAATCCACTCGTCGCCCCGGACGCCGCCCAGGCGGCGATCCGGGGCCCACTTCTCCGTGCGCACGGGACCATGGATGCCGGATCGCCGCCTCATGCGGCGTCCGGCATGACGAAAAGAGTGGTGCCGCCCCGGCCCTTCCCATGGGCTCGTTCCGCCGGATTTGGCGAGTCATCCCGCTGGCCCCCGGTACTTGGGGTTGAATGCCCGAAAAAGAGAAAGGCCCTGAAATGCGACCTTCACATCCGATCCCTGGCTTGCGGGGGCTCGTTTTGCCCGCACCCTCATCCGGTCACCCCCGACGCCGCCTCAGGCGGCGTCCGGCATGATGAAAAGGGTAGTGCCACTCGCCGCTCTTCCATGGGCTCGTTCCGCCGGGTTTGTCCACTCCGTCCGATGGCCCCATATGGCGGACGCGATACTCGGAAAGCCCTGCCGCATGACGCGCGGCATCCAAATCCTCGAGTAGCGTGGTCCCGAGCTGCCTGGTGCTTGCCTTTCCCAAATGATCGCGACGATGAACTCTATGCCAACCACGGCGCCGACGACGGAAAAATAGGCCCAGCCGGGCAGGGGGCCGAGGGCCTTGTTCACTCCCTCGGTGGTCAGCAGCGCCAGAAAGAAGCCGCCAAGAAACACGGAGAGGATGAAGATTACCTGTGCCAGTACAAATGGCCTTCTGTCTTCTGTCGTCCAGCGCCCCTTCCATGGGCTCGTTCCGCCGGTTTCCTCGAAACCGTCCGTTGGCCCCCTTTGCAAGGGCTCGATCCGTTGAAACGGAGAAAGGACCCGCTATGCCACCCGCAAATCTGATCCCTGATGCCTGATCCCTGGCCCTCACATCCTGAATTCCACCGGCCCCGGCCGGTCCTGGGTGAGCGCCGCCAGGTCCTCGAGCGCCCGGCGCAGCACCTCCCGGTCGATGTTGGGCAGGCAGAGGCGCACCGCGGCCGGCGCGCGGCTGGGGTCGATGGCGAAGTCCTCGGCCGGGGCGACCAGGATGCGCCGCTCGGACGCCTTGGCGGCGAACTCGCTGCCGGTCCAGGGCGCCTCGAGCGGCAGCCAGAGGTGGTTGTTGTGCGGCTCGTGGGCGTAGGGCAGGGCACCCAGGCCCGCGCGCGCCACCTCGTGCAGCTCGCGGGTCACCCGGTCGCGGGCCAGCTCCAGCTCCGCCGCCGTGCCGTCCTCGATCCAGCGGCAGGCCAACTCGGCCATCAGCGGCGGGGCCATCCAGCTGGTCGTCTGGGTGACCGCCACCAGGTCGGCGTGGAGCCGTGCCGGCGCGGCGATGGCCCCGACCCGCAAGCCCGGGGCCAGGGTCTTGCTCAGGCTGGAGATGTAGACCGTGCTCTCGGGCGCGATCTCGGCCAGGGCGGGCAGGGGCGCGTCCTGTCCGTCCGCGCCGCGCGCCGCGCTCGCCGGCGGACGGCGCGGAAAGACGTCGTCCTCCAGGATCACCAGACCCTCGGCCGCGGCGATCTCGGCCAGCGCCCGGCGCCGCTCCAGGCTCAGGCTCGCCGTGGTCGGGTTGTGCACGTTGGGCATGCAGTACAGCAGGCGTACGCCGCCGCCCCGGTCGTGGTCCCGGTCGTGATCTTCTTTGGCCGCGCGGCAGGCGGCCGCCACCGCCGCCGGGTCGAGGCCGTCGCCGTCCATGGGAATGGGCCGCAGGCGCAGGCCGAACAGCCGCGCCAGGTTCTTGATGCCCGGATAGGTCAGCGCCTCGACCATCAGGGTGTCGCCGGCCCGGGTCAGGGCGCCCAGCGCTATGGTCAGCGCCTGTTGGGCGCCGCTGGTGACGATCAGGCGCTCGGGCGCCGCGGCCAGGCCGCGCGCGCCGATCCAGCGCGCCAGGATCTCCCGGTGGCGCGGCTGGCCCTGGCTGAAGCCGTAGTCCAGCATGCCCTCCAGGTCCGGCTCGCGGGCCATCTCGGCCAGGGTGCGCTGCAGGATCGGGCCCAGCTCCATGCCGACCGGCTCGTTGCGGCTTAGGTCCACCGTGCCGTCGGGGCTGGCCGCCGCCCGCGCCGGGGCGGCCGGGCGCTCGGCGCGCACATAGCTGCCGCGGCCGAGCTGGCGGGTGATCAGGCCCTGCTTCTCGGCCAGGGCATAGGCCCGGTGCACCGTGCCCAGGGTGACCTGCAGGCGCTCGGCCAGGTCGCGCATGGCCGGCAGGCGCGTCCCCGCCGCCAGGCGCTCGGCGCGGATGTCCTCGGCCAGGGCCGCGGCGATCGCCCGGTAGAGCGGCGCGGCCCGCGCGCCATTCGAACCATCCCTGGGTGCCCTGGGTGAAAGATCGGGGAGCCAGATTGTTTCCATAACAATGTTTCGCTTGACCACAGGCGTATGGGTGACATTAGTATAGCAAGGCGCAAAACACAACAAGTGTTACGGTAACAATTTAGAGATCCAGAGCGCGAGACCCCAAGGCAGGTTTCCATGACCGAACTCTACAACACCAAGCTCAGCGTCAACCTCAACAAGGTCGCCCTGCTGCGCAACCAGCGCGACATCGGCTATCCCGGCGTGCTCGAGATGGCCCGCACGGTGATCGAGGCCGGCGCCCAGGGCATCACGGTGCATCCGCGCCCGGACGAGCGCCACACCCGGCGCAGCGACGTCTACGAGCTGGCGGCCATGCTGCGCGCCGAGTACCCGGACAGCGGCCCAGGGGGCGGCGTCGAGTTCAACATCGAGGGCAACCCGACGCCGGACTTCCTGGCCCTGGTCATCGAGGTTAAGCCCGACCAGGTCACCCTGGTGCCCGACGATCCCCACGCCAAGACCTCGGACCACGGCTGGGACATCGCCGCCAACAAGGACTTCCTGACCCGTGTCGTGGGCGAGCTGAAGGCCGCGGGGCTGCGGGTCTCGCTGTTCGTCGACTGCGAGCCCGAGGCCGTGGCGCTCGCCGCCGAGGTCGGCGCCGACCGGGTCGAGCTCTACACCGAGCCCTACGCCGCGGCCCACGGCACCGCCGCCGAGGACCGCGAGTTCCGGCGCTGCCTGGCGGCCGGCGAGGCGGCCCGCGCCCACGGCCTGGGGCTCAACGCCGGCCACGACCTCAACCTGGACAACCTGCCGCGCCTGGCGGCCGGCATCCCCTGGCTGCTCGAGGTCTCGATCGGCCATGCCATCACCGCCGATGCGCTGCGCATGGGCTTCCCCGCCGCGGTCGAGGAGTACCGCGCCGCGCTCACGGTTGCGCCGGCCGAGCAGCGCAGGGCGCGCCCAGCCGCCCAATTCCAGGAAGGCGCCCGCGCCTAGCCCCGCGGCGGGGCCGGCCGCGCGGCGCGCGGCGCCCACGAAGAATTCATGTGAAATCCCGCGGGGGTGGCACTACCTTTTACCTAGGTTCCTTACCCCATCCCGACAGGACGGCATGAAGGACTTCTTCAAGACGCTGATGCGGCCGGACCGGGAGGAAAACCCGGAAATGACCCTGGTCGCCCAGGCGTCGAACATCCTGCAGGTCGGCGAGTTCCAGCTGCTGCAGCTGGCCTTCGAGGAGTGGCACGGCCGGGCGCTGCCCGAGCACCAGAGCGACCGCCTGTTCCGGGCCTACATGCTGCACGGCGAGGTGCCCGAGTGGGCCAAGGTCTACGCCCGGCGCATCATCCGCCAGGACGAGATCGACCTGATCGATTCCGGCGACCCCGGCTACCACCGCTACGACCGGAACTACGTCACCCAGGTGCCCAAGGGGGTGCAGCACTTCACCCTCGCCTGCCTGATCCTCGCCTCGGTCTTCGTCGTCAGCATCGCCGTTGGCCAGATCGCGGGAGTCGAGGCGACCTCGGTCCTGCCGCCCTACTTCGACCAGGAGCACCTGGATCAGAGCCGCTAGGCACGGGTAAGCGCTTCTGATACAACCGAAAAATCAGCGCAGCAGCAAGGGGCGAAGGGCCGCATGTTCGAGTTCGCCGGCGCGTGGGAGATGCCGATCAACATCGTCTTTCTGGCGGTGACCGGGTTCATCGCCTGGCACGGCATCCGCTACCGCGACGAGGAGGGCAAGACCGACTTCGTGCGCCTGCTGTTCGGCTGCATTGCCGCGACCTTCTTCTTCCTGGTGCTGTTCCAGGATGTGCTCGGCGTGGTCAGCTTCGGCTGAGGCTCGTCAAGGCTTGTACATGCGCTGCTTGGCATCCAGTTCGGGGACGCGCATGAGCCGTTCGCCTTCCGGCAGCTGCAGCTGCTCGTGGATGTAGATGGCCCGGTCGCGGACCGATGAGACGCCCTCGGAACCGTAGAGGATCTTGTCGATCACGCCGGGCCCCCCGACGGTCTCGTTGTCGGTGTTGAGGGCCTGGATATAGTCGGCCAGCGCCTCCTCGTATCTCTCCTGGCGGTCGTGGACGATCCCTCTGTTGGCATGGGCGGCCGCCAGCACCCCACGGCCGGTGTCATCGACCTCGGTCAGGTTCCGGTTCAGGAAGTCGATCAGGTAGTCGAGCTCGGCGATGGCCTCGTCGTAGCGCTCGGTCCGGATGAACACCAGCGCTCGGCCCATCAAGGCGCCACGGTGGTCCGGCGCTTCCAGCAAGGCCTTGTCGAAGTAGTCCATGGCCTCGTCGTACTGCTCATCCACCAGGCGGTTCGAGCCCATCTCGGTTTCGAAGTCGCCGGGCGCGCGCTTGACGAAGTCGTCGAGCACGTCCCAGAAGATGAAGCCGCCCACGGTGAGCAGCGCCATGAGAACGATGAAACGGCGCACCACCCTTGGGTTCATGACTGCCTTCCGAAGAGATAGCTGGTGTAGAGCAGCGCGAAAATGAAGCAGAGCATGACGGCCGTGGCCGTCGCCCGCTGTCGCAGACGCCGGCCCTCCGCCTCGTCCGGCTCGCCCTTGCGCAGGGCGCGGCGCATATAGAGCACCCAGATCAGCTGGCGCACCGGGAAGAACAGGGCCACGCCCAACAGCGCTGCCCAGAGCAGCATGTAATCCTTGGTGAAGAGGGCTTCCATGCGCCGCCTCGGCCTGTCTCGCTCGCGGCCTTCCTAGCAAAGAAAGAGGGGGAAGGCGATGGCCTTCCCCCGAGGTCTCTCAAGTCACGTGGTGAGCCGGAGGTTACCTTCCGGCGCCGCCCGCGCCCGCCTGCGAGGCTGGCGTCTGTACCACGTCGCCGATGTCCTCGACCAGGGCTTCGACCTCCTTATCCGGCACGGTCGACATCTCCATCTTGAAGGCCAGGAACCACATCATGGCGACGCCGAGCAGCCAAAACAGGATCTGCCAGGCCCAGATCGACGGAATGCCGAAGGTCCAGCCTTCGACGCCCGCGTCCGGCGCGCCGAAGATGTAGTTGCCGATCACGGCGCCCGGACCGATGCCGAAGAACATCCAGGCCAGGGTTACGGCCCAGGCGACCGGGACCAGCCCGCGCTTGTTGGGCGACAGGCTGGCATGCTCGCGCAGGAAGTTGTGGTACTTCATGCGGTGCGCAAGGTCGCTGGAGTTCTGGGTCATGGCCGAAACCGGGAGGCAGACGGCCAGGTTCAGCAGTATGCCCCAGCCCGCCGAGTGGATGGTCCAGGGCCAGCGGCCCCAGGGCAGCTCGATGCCAACCGTGCCGGCGATCGTCTGGCCGAAGGTCTCGGTGAAGATCACGCCGATGAGACCGGCAGCCAGGCCCCAGGTGGCACCCTGACGGGTGATCCAGGGGAACCAGCAGATCGCCGCCAGGGACGGCCACATCTGGAACCCGAAGGCCACCGCAAGGCCGCCGAGCAGCACCAGGGCGTCCTTCGAGAAGGTCGCCACCAGCAGGGCCGACAGCACGATGAAGGCCACGCCCAGGCGCCCGAAGAGCTTCTGGGTGACGTGGCTGGCGGTCGGGTTGAGGTAGCGCTTGTACAGGTCGCGGGTCAGCATGCCGCCGGCGGTGGACATGTAGGCCGCACCGGTCGACTGCATGGCTGCCAGGGCGCAGACCGCCAGCAGGCCGACCAGCCAGGGCCAGGAGTCCGCGATCTGGTTGAAGTAGCGCGGCACCAGCGAGTCGGGTTTGCCCGCGATCTCCTCGCCGTTGAGGACCACGTTAATCGCCATTCCGGCCTCGGTCACCGCCGGGTTGCCGCCCAAGAGATGGGCGCCCATGCCCTGGAAGGCGGTGAAGAAGAACAGGATCAGGCCGATGCAGAACGACGAGGCCCAGACCTGCTGCGGCGCGAAGGGCTTCGGGCTCTGGTTGCCGAAGGCCCACATGGAGAACGCCGGGGCCGACTGGATGCCCATCAGCGCGAACATGTAGGTCAGGCACATGATGCCGGTCCACAGGCCGCCGACCGGGGTTTCCTTGCCGAGGCCCGCGGTGAACTGGATCACGCCGGGAATGGCGAAGTAGGCGTTGTAGTCGCCGCCTCCATAGCCTTTGGTCGTACCCCACTTGCCGATGTCGGACTTGCCCAGTTCGGCGAAGCCCGCGTTCAGCGCATCCCAGCCGCCGACCAGGTCGAGTGCGATAAAGCCGGTGATCACGATGCCCAGGGCCAGAAGCACGCACTGGACGGTGTCCACGTAGGCCACGGCGCGCAAGCCGCCCGAAGCCACGTAGATCAGCACGACCAGCGACAGGATCCACATGCCCCATTCCTCGTGCACCATCCCATCGGTCAGCACGCTGAACAGGAAGCCCGAGGCCCCGAGCTGCACGCCCAGGTACGGGATCGAGAACAACAGCGCCACCAGCACCACGAGAATGCGGATCGCGTCGCCCTTGAAGTAGTCGGCGAGCATCTCGCCCGGCGTCACGTAGCCGAAGCGCTTGCCCAGCATCCACTGGCGTTTCAGGAACATCACCCCCGTGAAGGGGATGGTGATGGTGTAGAACGACGCATAGGCGTATTGGAACCCGTCACGGTAGACGAGGCCCGGATGGCCCATGAAGGTCCAGCCCGAGAACGACGTCGCCGTCGCCGCCAGGATAAAGACCCAGATCGACAGGCGCCGACCGGCGATGAAATAGTCAGAGGCGGTCTTCGCCGTCATCGCGCTCTTGATGCCCCAGAAGATGCAGTAGGCCCAATACAGCGCCACGAAGACGAAGAGCCAGACAACCTTGGCTTCCATGAGGTGCGTCCCCCTTCTGTTCAACCCGGCCCGCGGTTATTGGTCTTGTTCCGGCGAGCCCAGGTGACTCTCTCCCCATGAACGGGCCCGGGGATGCCGAAGGGCAAGCTCCGGGCGCCGACACGGAGGTCGCGGTAAGTATTCGTTAACGATGTCGCTGGGTCAACAACGCGCTCGCGGTGAACGAAAAGCCTGTAAATTTTATGACGCAGAGCAAAGAAAAATATGTAAAATAAGTAAAGCCGCCGACGCTTTGGGAGGAACGGCGAATGCCGCGGCAGGCCATGTTGGGCAACAAGTTGCGACGCCTGCGCCATAGGCAGGGGCTGACCCAGGTCGCCATGGCCGCGCAGCTGGGCATCTCGCCCAGCTACCTGAACCTGATCGAGCACAATCAACGCGCGCTGAACCGCCCGCTGTTGCTCAAGCTGGCCGACAGCTTCGACGTCGATCTCAAGGCCTTTTCCGGCAATGAGGAAGCACGGCTCCTGGCCGACCTTGCGGAGCTCTTCGGCGATCCGCTGTTCCGCGACATCGAGATCGGCGAGGGCGAGCTGAGCGACATGGTCGGCGCCGCGCCGGGGGTCTGCCAGGGGCTGCTCACGCTCTATCGGTCCTACCGGGCGCTGCAGGACCAGATCAGCGGCTTGAGCGAGCGCCTGGCCGACGATCCCTTCCTGGCCGAGTCGAGCCACCAGCTCTTGACCCTGCTGACCTCGATCCGCTCCTTCGCCGAGATCCTGCACGACAACGCCGACCTGGCCGAAACCCGGCGCAAGAAATTCGTCCGGATCATGCTCGAGGAGAGCGAAAAGCTGACCGGCCTGGTCAACGAGCTCTTCGACTTCATCACCGGGGAGGGCTTGCAGGGCCTGCGCGGCGCCGAGACCCCGGCCGACGAGGTCAGCGACCTGCTGCAGGCGAGGGGCAACCACTTCCCGGAGCTGGAGGAAGCGGCCGAAGCGCTCCGCGAAGATCTGGAATTGCAGCTGCCCAATTCCGCGGAGGCCCTGGCCGAGCGCTTGTTCGGGCGTCACGGGGTCGAGGTCCGATATCGCGAGGCGAACGGAGCCGGTGAGGCCGAGCTGGGGTTCGACGAGACACGCCGCTGCCTGGTGCTGCCCCGCTCGCTCCCGGCCGCCAGCGCCGCTTTCGGGATCGCGCGGCAGATCGGGCTGATGTCCCAAGAGCCGCTGCTCGAGGCACGGGTCGCCAAGGCGCAGCTCTCCGACCCTGCGGCTGCGATCTACCGGGAGCTGCTGGCCGGCTATTTCGCGGCTGCCCTGCTCCTGCCCTATGCACCCTTCCGCGACAGCGCCCGGGAGCTGCGCCACGATGTCGATTTGCTGACTCAGCGATTCGGCGCCAGTTTCGAGCAAGTCTGCCAACGGCTCAGCAGCCTGCACCGGCCGGGCGCGGAGGGCCTGCCCTTCCACTTCCTGAAGGTCGACATCGCCGGCAACATCGCCAAGCGCTTCGGCGGGTCGGGCCTGCGCATCCCGCGCTTCGGCGGCCTTTGTCCGCGCTGGAACGTTCACGCGGCCTTCATGCGACCGGACCGGATCGACCGTCAGGTCATGCGCATGGGCGACGGCACGACCTATTTCTCGATCGCCAAGGCGGTTATCAAGGCGGGCGGCGGCTTCGGTGCGCCGCCCAGCTATCAGGCCATCTGTCTGGGCTGTGAGGTCTCTTTCGCCCGGCGGCTGGTCTATGCCGACGGCATGGACCTCGACAATCCCGATACCGCCGTGCCTGTCGGCGTGCACTGCCGTATCTGCGAGCGGAAGGATTGCGCGCAGCGGGCCTTTCCTTCGCTGGTACGGTGATGGCAAGCTTCTTGAGGATAAGCAGATGACGCACACGGTCATGGTCGTCGAGGACGAGCCCTACATCGTCGACTCGCTCAGTTTTCTCATGAAACAGGCGGGCTTCGACGTGCTGGTTGCGCGCGACGGCGATGCCGCGCTGCGCACCATGGAAAGCCGCATGCCCGATCTCGTGCTGCTCGACGTGATGCTGCCCAGACGGGATGGTTACGCGGTCTGCCGTGCGATTCGGGACAACGAGGCCTGGGAGTCGGTCAAGGTGATCATGCTGACCGCCAAGGGGCGCGAGCTCGACCGGCGCAAAGGCCTGGAACTGGGCGCCGACGACTATGTGACGAAGCCCTTCTCCAACCGCGAGATCGTCGACCGGGCGTGTCAGTTGCTCGGGGTCCCCGGACCGGAACCGCGGGAGCCCTGATCATGCAGCGGCCGGGCCTGATCGGAGAGCGCGCCATCGGACTCTTTCTGGTCGCCTTTCTCGCCTTAAATCCGCCTATTCTGTCGATCTTCAGCACCGAAGGTTTTTTCTTCGGCGTGCCGCTGCTGTATTTCTATCTGTTCGGTGTCTGGGGCGGGATCATCCTGCTGATTGGCGTGCACAGCCTGGCGGCGAAGGCGCGGCACCAGAGCCCTACCGGGCGCGACCGCGGTCAGGGCGGCTAGGAAGGGGGGTTAGGCATGCTGAACGCCTGGTCCATTCTGCTGGTGGCGCTGGCCTATCTATGCCTGCTCTTCGCGATCGCCTACTACGGCGACAAGCGGGCCGACGCCGGCCGCAGCTTGATCGCCAATCCTTACATCTATGCTCTTTCCATTGCCGTCTACTGCACCTCCTGGACCTTCTACGGCAGCGTGGGCCGTGCCGCTTCCAGCGGCATCGACTTTCTGCCGATCTATCTGGGCCCGACCCTGACCTTCGTGGTTTGGTGGTTCGTGCTGCGCAAGATCATTAGAATCAGCAAGGCCTATCGGATCACCTCGATCGCCGACTTCATCTCGTCGCGCTACGGCAAGTCGACCCGCCTCAGCGTCCTGGTCACGGTGATCGCGGTGGTCGGGATCATGCCCTACATCTCGCTGCAGCTTAAGGCGGTCTCGACCAGCTTCAACGTGCTCCTGCAATATCCCGAGGTGGTCATGCCGCCGGTCTCCAGCCCGGGGCCCTTCGTGACCGATACGGCCTTCCTGGTCGCCATGGCCATGGCGGCCTTCGCCATCCTCTTCGGCACGCGCCACATCGACGCCAGCGAGCACCACGAAGGCATGGTGGCGGCGATTGCCTTCGAGTCCGTGGTCAAGCTGGCCGCCTTCCTGGCCGTCGGTCTCTTCGTCACCTTCGGGCTCTACGACGGTTTCGGCAGCCTCTTCGCCGCTGGCCGCGAGGTGCCGGAAGTCGCGCGCCTGTTCACGCTCGAGGGCGGCGCACGTTATGGGCAATGGATGACGCTCACGCTGCTGTCCATGGCCGCGATCGTCTGCCTGCCGCGCCAGTTCCAGGTTATCGTGGTAGAGAACGTCAACGAAGCGCACCTCGAAAAGGCGGTCTGGCTGTTTCCGCTCTACCTGCTGATCATCAATATCTTCGTGCTGCCGATCGCCGTGGGAGGTCTGCTCGCCTTTCCTGCCGGCGAGGTCGATGCCGACACCTACATGCTCACCCTGCCCATGGCCGCGAAACAACAATCTCTGGCGCTCTTTGCCTTCATCGGCGGCCTATCGGCCGCGACCGGCATGGTCATCGTCGCGGCCATTGCCCTCAGCACCATGATCTGCAACGACCTTGTCATGCCGGCCTTGCTGCGCCTGACCTGGCTGCGGCTGACCGAGCGGGGCGACCTCACCGGCCTTCTGCTGTTCATCCGGCGCGGCGCGATCATCCTGATCCTGCTTCTGGGCTATGCCTATTTCCGCCTGGCGGGCGAAGCGGACGCGCTGGTGACCATCGGCCTCATGTCCTTTGCCGCCGCGGCGCAGTTCGCGCCCGCCATCGTCGGCGGCATCTTCTGGAAGGGCGGCACGCGCAGCGGCGCGCTGACGGGCCTCACCCTCGGGTTCCTGGTCTGGGCCTATACACTGCTGCTGCCCTCCTTCGCGCGCTCCGGCTGGCTACCCGTCGACTTCATCTACGCGGGTTTCCTTGGGATCGAATTGCTCAGGCCTCAGGCCCTGTTTGGCCTGGAGGGATTCGACAACCTTTCCCATGCCCTGTTCTGGAGCATGCTGGCCAACATCGGCGGCTATCTCGCGCTCTCCCTGCGTGGTCACCAAAGCGCGATCGAGCGCATCCAGGCGACCCTCTTCGTGGATGTCTTCAGGCATTCCGGCGCCGAGGGCGTATCGCGCCTGTGGCGCGGCTCGGCCACGGTCGCCGACCTGCGCGGCCTGATCGTGCGTTTCGTCGGCCGCGAAAGGGCCGAACGGTCGCTGACCGACTACGCCCGGCTGCGCGGCCTGAACCTGGCCAAGCTGCGCGAGGCCGACGCGGGCCTGGTCAGCTTCACCGAGCGGCTTCTGGCCGGCGCCATCGGGGCGGCCTCCGCGCGCGTCATGGTGGCTTCGGTGGCCAAGGGCGAGGTGGTGGGCATTGACGAGGTCATGGAGATCCTGGAAGAGACCTCGCAGGTGATCGAGTACAGCCATCGGTTGGAGGAAAAGCAGCACGAGCTCGAACGCACCACGGCGGAGCTGCGCGCCGCTAACGAGCGGCTCAAGGAGTTGGACCGGCTGAAGGACGACTTCATTTCGACGGTGAGCCACGAGTTGCGCACGCCGCTCACCTCGATCCGCTCGTTCAGCGAGATCCTATTCGATAACGCGGACCTCGACATCCACGACCGGCGGCGCTTTCTGGCAATTATCGTGAAAGAGAGCGAGCGCTTGACGCGCCTGATCAACCAGATCCTGGACCTGGCCAAAATGGAAGCCGGCCGGATGGACTGGCAAATGGAGGACGTGGACGCAAAAGGGATTATCGAGGAGGCTCTGGCCGTCGCAGGCGGGCTCTTCACCGAGCAGGCGGTCAAGCTGGAATTGAACCTCGATCCCAACATTCCGCACATCTACGCCGACCGCGATCGATTGATTCAGGTCATCGTCAACCTGCTGTCCAATGCGGTGAAGTTCTGCGACCGGGACAACGGGCTCGTGGTGGTATCGGCCGCGGCGCGTAACGATGGGCTTTACGTCAGTGTGGCCGACAATGGTCCCGGGATCCCGCCGGAGAAACGCAAATTGATCTTCGAAAAGTTCCAACAGGCGAACGAGACCCTGACGGATCGTCCGGGCGGAACGGGCCTGGGCCTTGCCATATCCCGGCAAATCGTCGAGTTCTTTGGCGGCCGGATTTGGGTCGAGAGCGTGCCCGGCCACGGCGCGAAGTTTGCCTTCACCATTCCCAACAGCCGTGTCGCGGCCACGCCGGTCGCCGAATTGGGTCGGGTGTAGTCCGCTTCATGCAGCCGCGCACCAAGATCTTTTCGCACCTCGTGAAGGACTACATCCGGCGTTCGCCGGTCGTCGTGTCGAACGTCGCGCGTGTCAGCGAAC
>Ga0224512_10003609_pt1 | contig 13514 bp, 9 predicted proteins | sample SF_May12_sed_USG_4_FD_169103 | JGI IMG/M metagenome (GOLD analysis project Ga0224512, IMG submission 169103) | Sediment microbial communities from San Francisco Bay, California, United States - SF_May12_sed_USGS_13 | ecosystem: Environmental > Aquatic > Marine > Sediment | place: USA: California...
CTGTGGCCGCTCGATCCTACGCACTCAACCGGAAAGTCCGTCGGTCTGCGCCCGAGTACCGGCCATCGTGCTGGTGCTCTCTGGTCGATACGCCGGCCGACCAGAACTATGTCGGGTGGGGCCATGCGACGGCTGCCTGGGTCACCGCCGTCTCCGACACGGTGGGAAAGGTCCTCACCCATCCCAGTGAGATCGGCTTGTCCGGCGATCCGGTGCCGATCCAGACCTACTACTCGTCCTCCACCGGAGGGATGACCGAGAATGTCGAAGATGTTTGGGGGGGCAAGGCCGTTGCCTACCTGCGATCCCGAGACGACCACTGGGCGGTCGGTTCGGCAGTTGGGAACCCCTACGCCACCTGGACTGCGGAAACAACGACCGGTGCGCTCCGGGTCGCTCTAGGGTGGGATGCGCTGGCCGGTGCTCAAGTCATCGCCGGTCCGCCGGGCACCGTGATCCTGTTCACGGGAACCGACGACGGCGCCCCGGTGTCAGCCGACCACACCGGCGCCTGGCTCCGCTCGCAGCTAGGTCTCAGATCTCCGTACATTGCCACTGTCGCACCGGCGGTTGTGTTCCCCGATGCCTACGGTTCCATCCACTACGAGGCGATCCTGGCCATCTGGGAGGCGAACATCACTCAGGGTTGCGGTGGCCGTCTCTATTGTCCCCTGCAACCGGTCACGCGAGGACAGATGGCTTCGTTCCTCGCCCGGGCTCTCAATCTCCCGGCGCCCGTCGGTGACCATTTCGCCGATGACAACGGCAACACGCACGAGCCCAACATCAACAGGCTGGTTGAGGCGGGTATCACCCTCGGTTACGCGGATGGGACCTACCGACCGGGTCAGGTTGTGAGCAGGGCGCAGATGGGTTCTTTTCTCGCCAGGGCCATGGGTCTGGAACCGCTATCGGGCAATCGTTTCACCGATGTTTCCGGGCCCCACGCCCCCAACATCAACGCCATCGCGGCCGCCGGAGTGACGCTCGGATGCAATCGGGAAGGCACCCGATTCTGTCCCGGCGATCCGGTCAGGCGAGATCAAATGGCGTCATTCCTGGCCAGGGCTTTCCTCTGGTCCGGCTAGCCGAGGATCAGCACGCCCGAAAAGGAACCCGAGACCCCAGGCGAGATGCATCGTTGGATAGACGGCGGGCAAGATGAAGGCCGTCCCATCTCGGGAACGGGTCCATGAGAGGACTGTGGCAAGGACCACGGTGCCCGCATAGACGGTCGGGAGAATCGCGCCGATCGTCCGCCAGGGAGTCAGGGCCAGCAAACCCGAGCACGCCAGACCCAGCACGAGTGCGGGCGGGGCCAGCTGGCGGAGCCGGATCGACTGTGGATGGACCCGAAGCATCCTTCGTTTCCATCGGCCGTAGTCGCGGTATTGCCGGGCAAGTTCGGTGAGACTTCCGCGCGGTAGATAGCCGACCCGGAGACGGGGGTCGAAAAAAACCATGCCGCCGGCAGAGCGGATACGCCAGTTGAGCTCGTAATCCTGGTTTCTCAAGAACCGTTCGTCGAAGAGTCCGACGGCTTCGATGGAGTCCTTCCGGAAGACCCCGAGGTAGACGGTATCGGTGGGGCCGGGTTCGCCACCAATCCTGAACCTGGCATCGCCGGTCCCTAGTCGCGATGCCATGGCCAGGGCTATGGCCCGCTGCAACCGGGTCTCACCCGCAGGTACCTGCATGCCGCCGACGTTGGCGGCACCCGTTTCTTCGAGCACCTCGACCGCCATGCGGATGTAGCCGGGAGGGAGGACGGAGCGCGCATCGCACCGGACAATTATCGAGCCGGAACTCGCTTGGATCGCTCGGTTGAGTCCGGCCGCGGTGGTTCCTGCCGGGTTGTCGACCACGTGTACCAGGTCGTTCTGCCGGGCCAAAGCTGCCGCCGCGCTTCTGCTGTTGTCGGCGGACGCGCCCTCGGCAATGATCACTTCGAGGCGACCGGGGTAGATCTGACTGGTGCAGCTATCAACTGCCTCGGCTATAGAGGCTGCATCGTTGTGGAGCGGTATCACGACCGAGACGGACGGCCACGGTCTCTCCCGGTCCCGGTGCCGGGTCTGGTCGGTTGGGGTCGCTCCGGCGGTTCCTCGCCGGGGGCTCAAAGGACGTGGCTTTCCCATACGGTGCCGATCGGGATGGCTGGCGCAAGGCGCTTCTTCGCCCGGCGAGGGTAGTCGCTCGACGAACCACGCAGAAGCGAAACTGCCGGGTTTCGCCGGCGGCCCGGTGGGTACACTGCTCGCTTGTGAAGATCTACACGAAAAAGGGTGACGACGGGACCACCGGACTCTTCTACGGGGGAAGGGTCGCCAAAGATCATCTCGCTCCCGAAGCGTACGGAGCCGTTGACGAGCTGGTAGCGGCGCTGGGCGTCGCCCGGTCGTTGGCCGACGGTGGCCTGGCCGCGGAACTGATGCGTTTGCAGCGGGACCTCTTCGTTGTTGCTGCGGAAGTAGCTACCGCTCCTCCGAAGCGCCACAAGCTCAAACCGGAGGTCAGTCTCACCACCCCGGCAATGGTCGAACGTCTCGAGGTGGCAATCGATGGAGTGACCGATGAGGTGGGGATGCCCACCGAGTTCGTGGTTCCCGGGCAGGCGCCGCTGCCCGCTGCCATCGATGTGGCCAGGACGGTGGCACGGCGAGCTGAACGCCGGGTCGTTGCCTACGCGCGCAGTGAGGGCCTGGAGGACAGCGAAGTGGTGCCCTATCTCAACCGGCTGGCGGACTACCTCTACATGCTGGCTCGCGCCGCTGAAACGGAGTGGCAACCCACCCGACCCAAGGAGGAGTCATGATCGAATTCGAGGCCGGCGCCGCCCTCTCGGAAGAATCCGGGGAGGCATTGGCGGTGCCGGTGTTTGCCGACAGAACCTGGGGGGCGGGCTCCGATTGGGTCTCCGAGCAGATGGGCCCGTGGCTCGATGAGTATCTCGAAGAGGTGGATTTCAGCGGGAAGCCAGACCAGATCGTGTCGTTTCCTACCGGTGGCAGGCTCCCTTTCCGAACCATCTTCCTCGTCGGCCTGGGGGATGAGGCCGATCTCGAGGGGGTGAGAAGAGCCGCCGGTTGGTTAGGGGCCGGTTCGCACCGGGTTACCGATTTGGCGGTCACATTTCACATGTTGGGGATTGATGGAGCTGCTCAGGCTCTTGCGGAAGGGCTGTTGCTCGGCCAATACCGATTCGACAAATACCGTTCTGAGCCCAAACCGGCGCTGACCGAGAAGGTGCGGTTCGTTGGTGAAGACACCGCCGCAGCAGCCGCCGCCGCCCGAACAGGAGCCGAACTGGCAGGTGCGGTCGCCCTGGCAAGAGACCTCGTCAATGAACCGGCGGTTGGGAAGTCGCCGGAAATGATGGCCGACCTGGCGGAGCAGATCGGAGCAGAGCTGAACATCCGGGTGGTGGTTCACGGTGAAGAGGACATCATCCGGGAGGGTTTCGGAGGGTTGGCTGCCGTTGCGGCCGGAGCGCATCGTCCCGCCCGTATGGTCGAGTTTTGGTACGAGCCCGAGGACGCCCGGGCGTTTGTCGCCCTGGTCGGCAAGGGGATCGTCTTCGACTCGGGTGGGTTGTCACTGAAACCCGCCGCAGCTATGGAGACCATGAAGACCGACATGTCTGGGGCGGCGGCGGTGTTCGGGGCTGTTCGAGCAATTGCCGCCCTCGAGCTCCCGGTGAAAATCCTCGGTGTGACGCCGCTGACCGAGAACATGCCGGGAGGTGGAGCAACGCGACCGGGTGATGTGCTGACTGCCAGAAATGGGAAGACCATCGAGGTGCTCAACACGGATGCAGAAGGTCGTCTCGTCCTCGCAGATGCGCTCGCCCTGGCAGCCGAAGCCCAGCCGGACCTGATCGTCGATCTCGCAACACTCACGGGAGCTTGCCACGTCGCCCTCGGCGACAAGATCGCCGGATCTTGGACCAACGACGCTGACTGGCAGGAGAGAGTCCTGCAGGCCGGTGCAAGTGCCGGCGAACGTATCTGGCCGATGCCCCTACCTGCCGACTACCGGAAGAACATCGATTCCACCATCGCCGACATGAAGAACACCGGCAACAACAGGTACGGTGGTGCTATCAATGCCGCCCTGCTTCTGGCCGAGTTCGTCGGGGACATCCCATGGGTGCATCTCGATATCGCCGGACCGGCGCGGTGGCCGGAGGATGAGCACTACCAGCGCAAAGGCGGGTCAGGATTTGGCGTCGGGACCCTAGTTGCGCTCGCCCGTTCCCTCGCCGGCCAACCGTGACCCGCAGTTAGGCTTCCGCTCATGCGGAGGAGGTTCCTACTTTCCATAGCTGCGGCGGACCTGATCGCCCTGGCGGTTGCGGTGATGCTCGGATCGGTGATCGTGTTCGATCGGCTGCTGCCCTGGACCAGTCCGCGTCTGCCGCGGGGAGAATCGATCTGGCCCCTCCTCGGCCTGGTGTTTGCAGGAGCGGTGGTCGGTTCATACGCCAGTGCCCGGGCCTGGGCGGGAGCCGCCCCGCGTCCCACCTACGGCCGGGCGCTCACCATAGTGCTGACGGCTCTGGCCATTACGTCCTTGGGATTGGTGCTGTCCCGGACCTACTTCTCGCGACCCTTTCTTGCTACCACGATGGCCATCTGGCTGGGGGGTGCTTTCGCCCACCGCTACGTACGACGGAGGCGGCCGTGGACCGAACGTCTGGTCTTGATCACCAGCGAAAAGGGACTGGTTGAGCACTTGCGTGACGCTCCTCATGCCGACGTTCATGAGGTTCTCGACCCGGGATTGCAGGGGGATGTGGCTCCCATCGAGGATGGGGTGACGCTGGGGGTCGATCTCCGAGAGGTGCTGTCCGATCGGATGGCCCAGTTCGTGTCATCAAGTGTTCTTTCAGGTGTGTTGGTCAGAGCACTATCGACGGTGTACGAAGAACACACAGGCCGGATGCCGATCGTCCACCTGGCCGAAGGCTGGGAGCTGAGAAACCCGGTGATTCGATCGGCAGGATATGTGCCGGTGAAACGGTTTGTCGATACCGTCCTGGTTTTGGTGACGGCTCCGATATGGCTCGTTCTGGCGGCGATCATTGCCGTAGCGGTGCAGGTCAGTTCAAAGGGGCCGGTCATCTTTCGTCAAGAGAGAATCGGTCACAACGGTCGTCCATTCACGCTGTATAAATTCCGCACGATGGTCGAGGGCGCCGAGATGGAGGGGCCGAGCTTCGCCATGCCGGGCGACGCCCGTTTGACCAGGGTCGGCACGGCACTGCGCCGGTTCCGGGTCGACGAAATCCCGCAGCTTTGGAATGTACTGCTCGGTGACGTCAGTTTGGTCGGCCCCCGGCCTGAGCAGGCGGTGTTCGTAGAGAGATTCGATCGGGAGATCCCCTTCTACTCCCATCGACATCTGGTACGACCCGGAGTGACCGGATGGGCCCAGGTCTACTACGGATATGCGGACGACCAGGCCGACACGGTTGAAAAACTCTCTTTCGACCTCTTCTATGTCAAGCACATGTCTCCCTGGCTGGACCTCCATATCTTGGGGAAGAGCATTTGGACGGTCCTGACCGGGTTTGGGGCTCAGTAGGCCTTCGTCACTTGCGAGCAACGCTCCCGGCCGGTTGGCACAGATCGTCATACTCGACGATGGGCGGCGGGCGAGTCTCATCCCCGCAGGCCGGGCAGTCCGGGTCTCGCCGGAACCGCAGTATGCGGAATTCCTGTTCGAGCGCCTCGTAGGTGAGCAGCTTGCCGATCAGGGGATCGCCGATACCGAGCAGCAGCTTGAGGGTCTCGGCCGCCTGGATGGATCCGATGATGCCCGGGACCACTCCCAGCACCCCCGCCTCGGCGCATGAGGGTGCCAATTCAGGCGGGGGCGGGACGGCGAAGAGGCAGCGATAACACGGCCCGTCATAGGGAGCGAAGACGCTCGCTTGCCCTTCGAAGCGGAACACGGAGCCGTGCACGACGGGTGTGCGAAGGTGCATGGACGCGTCGTTGACGAGGTAGCGGGTGGGAAAGTTATCGGCCCCGTCGACAATAACGTCGTAGCCGTCTAGAACATCCAATACGTTCTCGGCTGTCAAGCGCTCCGCGATCATCGCGATTGTAACGTCCGGATTGAGCGCTGTGAGAGTCTGGCGCGCTGAATCAACCTTCTGACGCCCAAGTCGATCCGTGTTGTGCAGGATCTGTCGCTGGAGATTGGTGACATCCACGACGTCGGAATCAACCATGCCGAGCGTTCCCACGCCGGCGGCGGCTAGATAGAGAGCAGCGGGCGATCCCAGGCCCCCGGCACCGATCACCACGACTTTCGAAGCCAGAAGCCGCTTCTGACCCTCGTTCCCAACTTCGGGAAGCAGCAGATGGCGGCTGTATCGGGCTCGCTGATCCGCCGCCATCACTGCGGGTATCACCCATGTTCGACCGGCCCGTTTCCACCCCTCGAACCCCTCGGTCAACGAACTCACGTTCCGGTAGCCGAGCCGACCGAGTGATTGGGCGGCCAGGGCCGATCTTTCCCCGACCGCGCAATACAGGACGATCGGGGTCCCGGAGTCCGTCACGTGCTCGGCGATAGCGCCTTCGAGCTGGCCCCTCGGTATCAGGAGCGAGCCGGGGATCGCACCCTGCTCGAACTCCTCCGGTTCGCGAACATCAATGATGACTTGCCCCTCGGCAGGGACGGCGGCCAACCGGGCGACCGATATCTCCTGGATCTCGTTTCTGATGCCGGCGATCCAGCTCTTGTAATCGATATCCATAGGTCCCGCTTTGCTGGGATATGTCAGCGTAGTGCGACCTCTTGACTGTGGGGTTTCGCGAGCTAGGTCGCACCCGTTGCTCCCGAAGCGCCGAAATGGCGAGCCAAGGCCCGGGAGTGTTCTGCCCGAACAGCCGGTGGCATGCGACGCAATTGTGCTTCACCCAGGGGCGGCACCGACCGGTGCACCCATAGCGTTCCGTTCGACGACACGACGAGGCCGGCGCTCGTCAACAAGTGCAGGTACTCGGGGTAGGGGAGGGGACGCTGGCGGGTCGCGGCGGCCATCAAGCGGAGCAGATCAGCTACAGCGCCGGGGCCGAGCGCGGCCAGCCAGAAACGTCGCACATACGGATGATCGGCAGGGAACCCGTATCCGTCATCGGCCAACAGACGAGGGACCAGCGAGGGTCGCCGCCAGACGGATCGGCGACCTGCACCACCCGGAGAAGGTGCGGCGTGAATCGCGACGGGAGGACGATGGTCGCGTTCGTCTCCGGGTGGTGCGGATCGCATGCGCTATTGATATCAAGTAACCACAATTGACATCAATAGGGTTAGTGCCGGGTCGCGAAATGTTTGTCTATGCGGGTCGTTGCTCGGCCAACGTGGATGTGCGATGTAACCGCCGGCATCAACGGTCTTAGGTGCCAGGTTTCCCAACAATGATGAGGATGGACTGGCCATGGGTGACCGTGGCCCCGGCTCCCGGGGTCGTTTCGATAATGCGTCCCACCAGACCGGGATCTCCAATGTCGCGGAAGTTGACCGAGAACTCGAGCGCCACCCCGGTCTCTTCTTCAAACGCCTGCAAAGCAGCCACGGCCTGGTCGACGGTGAGCGAGCGAAGTTCGATCAGTGGTGCTTCAGGGGGAAGACCCGACGAGACTTCGATCGTCAAAACCTGCCCGTGGGCCGCGCTGGTGCCTTCTTCGAGGTCCTGGGACAGGACGACGCCCTTCTCTTCGATCGAGCCCACCTCCACGACGTTGGGCCGAAGATGGGCATCATAAATATCACTTACGGCTTCGTTCTGCATCAAACCGACTACGAGGGGCACATCGGTGGTAGGAGTGACGTAGTACTGGGAGACTCCGGGTGGGTCCTCCGGGAAGTCGAGAACGGGTGAGTCGCCCAGCATGTAGGTCATGAATTGGGCCCATATCGGTCCCGGCACGGTACCCCCATAGACCCGACTGTAGAACTCACCGTTGATCGTGACGTTGCGGAGGGGGGCCTGGAAATCGGGATAGCCGGTCCAAACCGCCGTCGAGTAGTCGGCAACAAACCCGACGAACCAGGCTTCGTTGAAATTCTGGTGGGTTCCCGTCTTGCCCCCTTGTGGTCGGGCCGGGTTGGTGAGCCGCGCCCGGGTGGCCGTCCCGGCTGCGACCACCTGGATGAGCGGCCGGCGGGCGGCCGCCATGATGGCCGGGTCGACCACCTGGATCCGCTGCACATCACGTGTGTAGACCAGCTCGCCCGCCGTATTCTCGATCCGCTCGATGAGATAGGAATCTGCATGGAGTCCGTTCGTGGCGAAGTTCGAGTAGGCCGAAGCCATCTCGAGAGGGCTGACTGCCCCGGCGCCCAGGACCAGTGAATACACCGGGGGTAGCTCGGACTTGATGCCCATACGGTGAGCGACATCGATGATCCGTTCCGGTCCGACTTCTTTGGACACTTGGGCGTATACGACGTTCACTGAATTCTGGGTGCCGGAGAAGAGCGACATGCCGCCGCCACCACCACCGGCGTTGTGGACGACCCAAGGATCGGGGTTGCAGAAGGGGCAATCGATTTCCTTGGGGCTGCGCCCATCCCAGAAGGAGTTGAGCGACCCCCCGGCCTCCAAATAGGCGGCAAGGGCAAACGGCTTGAAGGAAGAACCGGGGTTCCGTTTGCCCTGTATGGCAAGGTCGAATTGCTCGACGTCAAACGGCAGGCCCGAGGCCATGACTTTGATAGCTCCGGTCACATTGTCGACGGTGGCAATGGCGCCTGTCGGTGCACACCGGAGGTTGGGTAGTTCTGGCACCGGGATTTGAGCGTTGTTGTACCGCTGAATACAAGCGGCGAGTTGATCCTCATTGAGGGCGGTCGGGTCGGCGATGGGCAGCCAGGTGTTGAGGATCTCATTGGCTTTCTCCTGCAGATCCAGGTCGATCGTCACGTACACCTTCAAGCCGCCGCCTCCTGCGCAGGTCACGTCATCGGATGGACAACCGAATATCGCTTTCTTGCGTTCCTCATTCGTTGCCCCCAGGAAGGAGAACTCTGGGTCGTTGAGCAGTGCCCGGCGCACCTCCGCTACGACGTGATCGGCGGGCCCTTGGAATTCCGGGTGCGGCTGGATCTCATAAGGTTCTTCCTTGGCCCGCTCGCCTTGAGCCGGGGTGATCATTTCGTGAGCCACCATCGTGTCGATGACATCATTGCGCCGGTCGAGGACGCGCTCCGGCTGGCGGCGCGGATCGTACGTGGATGGGTTTCGAATCGGGACGAACAGCGTGGCCGCTTCGGCGATGGTCAGCTCATCCAACGTCTTGTCAAAGTATTCCCGGGCCGCAGTCCTGACCCCGTAGGCGCTCCACCCGTAGTAAACGGCGTTGATGTAGAACTCGAGGATCTGCTCTTTGGTATAGCGACGTTCTAGTTCGACCGCCACCATTGCTTCCTGGATCTTGCGTTGCAGTGTTATCTCGTCACCGACGAAGTTCTGTTTGACGACCTGCTGCGTGATCGTCGAGCCACCGCGGGTCACGCCGCGCAGGTTGTCAATGGCCGCTCCGCCGATCGCCGCAAAGTCGACGCCTTCGTGTTCGAAAAACTCAGCATCCTCGGCCGCCAAAACTGCTTTGATCACGATGTCCGGTAGCTCGTCGTACCGGACCGGTTCGCTGTTCTTGCCGTCGTGCAGCTCCGCCAGAAGTTCATCGTTCAGCGTGTAGATGCGGGACACCTGGGAGAGGTCCGGCAGATCCAGGAGGAGGTCGTCTACTTCCGGGACGTACTTCCGTTCGAGATCCGTGAAAGCGCCATAAGCTGTGTTGGTCCCGAAGAACGAGAACAGACCGATCCAGGTTGATGACAGCAACGCGATGCTCAGCAGCGTGGCGAGCGCGACGAACCATCGCCTGCGGACGTCGTTCCGCTCGAGTTCGTGAATGGGTGCTTTTGACATCTCCGGACTACCTAACGAAGGGGGAGTCGGGAAAGTTGCCGGTAGCATCCCCTTCGACGCACATAGGATACCCGTGAATAGAGAAGACTCCTCGCATCCCGCCCCCCGTACCACGTCGAGTGGCATCGAAATCGAGGCGGTGTACGGAAGCGATCAGGCCCCGCCAGAGGTCGGAGAGCCCGGCGAGTATCCCTTCACACGCGGTCCCTACCCCACCATGTATCGGGGCCGGCCCTGGACGATGCGCCAATATGCCGGATACGGAACCGCCGAGTTGACCAACGCCCGCTTTCGCTCGCTCCTGGACGCCGGGCAGACCGGGCTCTCGGTCGCCTTCGATCTTCCCACCCAGATGGGGCTCGATTCTGACCATCCCATGGCCGCCGGCGAGGTGGGCAGGGTCGGTGTGGCCATCGACAGTATCGAGGATATGCGCCGCCTCTTTGCCGATATTCCGCTTGGCGAGGTCAGCACGTCAATGACCATCAACTCCACCGCAGCCATCCTGCTGGTGCTGTATCAGATCGTCGCCGAAGAACGCGGCGTCCCGGGGGCGCTCATCCGGGGCACGGTTCAGAACGACATTCTCAAGGAGTACATCGCCCGTGGCACGTATATCTATCCTCCCCGGCCCTCGATGCGCCTGGTAACGGATATGTTTTCGTACTGTGCCGGCGCATTGCCCAACTTCAACACCATTTCGATCAGCGGCTATCACATTCGCGAAGCGGGGGCTACCGCGGTCCAGGAAGTCGCGTTCACGCTCGCCAACGGCCTGGCTTACGTGGATGCTGCGGTATCTGCCGGTTTGGACGTCGATGACTTCGCTCCTCGTCTCTCATTCTTCTGGAATGCGCACAATCACCTCTTTGAGGAGATTGCCAAGTTCCGGGCAGCGCGGCGTATGTGGGCCCGGTTGATGAAGGAGCGGGTCGGAGCTCAGGATCCGAAATCCTGGATGATGCGCTTTCATACGCAAACGGCCGGAAGCACGCTGACGGCCCAGCAGCCGGAAACCAACATCGTGCGTACGGCCTTGCAGGGTCTGGCGGCCACTCTGGGCGGCACCCAATCGCTGCACACCAACGCGTTTGACGAGGCCCTCGGGTTACCAACCGAGGCATCGGCCAGAATTGCCTTGCGCACCCAGCAGATCATCGCGTATGAGTCCGGAGTAACAGACACCGTCGACCCGCTGGCCGGATCGTATTTCGTGGAGCGGTTGACTGATGAAGTCGAAGCGCGGGCCATGGATCTCTTGGCCAGGATCGATCAGCTCGGTGGCGCCCCGGCCGCCATCGAGGCAGGTTTCCAGCAGGGGGAAATCGAGGAAGCGGCGTATGTTGCCGCCCGTCGGATTGAGAGCGTCGAGACCGTGATCGTTGGTGTCAACAGATTCGTCGATGACGGAGCGGGGGATGTACCGGTCCTCGCCGTTGATCCGGCCGGTGAAGCAAAACAAATCGAAGCCGTTCGTCGACTCCGGACGGCCCGCGACGCGCAGGAGGTTGCCGGAACGCTCGACCGGGTGCGATTCGCTGCTCGGGGAGATGCCAATCTGCTCGTCCCGATGAAGGAAGCCTTGCTGGCATCAGCAACCCTGGGCGAGATCTCGGACGTGTTGCGCGACGTTTTCGGGGTCTACCGCAACCCCACCGGGTAAGACCCGTCTCCAATTGTTCCCGGGGTTTCGTGACCAACGAAGAGGGCTCGAGGTCAACGGATGATGGCGATGACCTGACCGCTGGCCACAGTGTCGCCGGGACGAACCCGAAGATCGACCACCTCGCCCTCGATCGGGCTTCGCACTTCGTTCTCCATCTTCATGGCTTCCAGAACGCAGATCGGTTCCCCGGCGTTGATGCTGTGGCCGGCGGATGTGTTCACTTTCACGATGGTGCCCTGCATAGGGGACGTAACCACTCCTGGCTCGCCGGACGAATTGCCAACCGGCTGGGTCAGCTTTGGTGGTTTCCGGCGGGGTGCCGGCCGCCGCCCCGAACTCGCCGGTTGCAGCTCGGGCATCCAGTAGGTCACCAGGTAGCGCCGGCCACCAATCTCAACCGTGATTTCGCGCTGAGCGGTTGCCTCATCTTCGGGCAGCGCCGGCGCCGTCGGGCGGGCGATGCCGCTGAGATCCAGTTCATCTTCTGCCCAGCGCGTGTGGTGCTTGCCTTCGATGAACGTCTGATGCTCCAGAACCTTGAGATGGGCGGGAATAGTCGTTGCTACGCCGCGAATGTGAAACTCACCGAGCGCTCGGCGCGCCCGGTTGATGGCGTCGGTTCGAGTTGGTCCCCATACAACGAGCTTGGCCATGAGGTTGTCGTAGTACTGGCTGATCTTTGTGCCCGGCCGGATCCAGCTGTCGACCCGCACACCGAACCCGGCCGGTTCCCGGTACTCGGCGACCCGCCCGGGATTGGGGAGGAAGTCGCGGGCGGGATCTTCAGCGTTGATGCGAAATTCGATCGCATGTCCGGCCGTCTTGACCCGATCAAGGGAGAGCGACAGACCCGCGGCGATCTTCAACTGCTCTTGAACGATGTCGATTCCGGTCACCATCTCGGTCACCGTGTGTTCTACCTGCAGGCGCGTGTTCATCTCGAGGAAGAACAGGCTGCTATGGCGATCCATGAGGAACTCGACCGTTCCGGCGTTGCGGTATCCGCATGCCTTGGCGACGGCGATCGCGGCCTTCCCCAAACGGGCACGAGTCTTGTCGTCCAAGCCCGGTGAGGGGGTTTCTTCGATCAACTTTTGATGTCTCCGCTGTACCGAGCAGTCTCGCTCACCCAGGAAGAGGGCGTGTCCGTGGTCGTCGCATAGGATCTGAGCTTCGATATGGCGGGGGAATTCGAGGTACTTCTCAACGTAGACGTCGGGGTTCCCGAAATAGGCATCGGCTTCGCGGCGGGCGCCCTCAAATGCTGTTTCGAGTTGGTCCTCGGCTTGAACCACGCGCAATCCTTTTCCACCGCCGCCATGGGCGGCCTTGATCGCCACCGGGTAGCCGAATTCTTCCGCTACGGCGCGGGCATCATCAACAGAGCCGAGCGGTTCGAGCGTTCCGGGAACACTTTCGACCTTGGCTTGGGCGGCTGCTTTCCGGGAGGCGATCTTGTCGCCCATCGTGGCAATGGCATCGGGTGGGGGTCCCACCCAGATGATGCCGGCTTCGATGACTTTCTGCGCGAATGCGGCGTTTTCGGCCAGGAACCCGTAGCCGGGGTGGATTGCATCCGCCTTCGCCTCGCGAGCCACCTCGATGATGCGGTCCATGTTGAGGTAGGAGGCGGCCGCCGGCGCCGGACCAACATTCCATGCCTCGTCGGCCAGGTCGACGTGGAGGGCGTCTCGATCCAACTCTGAGTACACCGCTATGGTCCGCAGGCCCATTTCCTGGGCGGACCGGATGATGCGGACCGCGATCTCGCCCCGATTCGCTATCAACAGGGAACGCATGTCGGGCATCCTAAAAACCTCCTCGAACGGCGGCCGGCGGCAGAGGTTTCACAGGGGTATGTTTCCGTGTTTTTTGGGCGGGAGGGTCTCTCGTTTG
>Ga0224512_10003610_pt1 | contig 13510 bp, 13 predicted proteins | sample SF_May12_sed_USG_4_FD_169103 | JGI IMG/M metagenome (GOLD analysis project Ga0224512, IMG submission 169103) | Sediment microbial communities from San Francisco Bay, California, United States - SF_May12_sed_USGS_13 | ecosystem: Environmental > Aquatic > Marine > Sediment | place: USA...
TGGAACGGTTCTACCTGGACTGGTGCGTCCTGGAGTAGCGCTTCGTGGAGTGGTGCTTCCTGGTCGAGCGCTTCCTGGTCGGGAGCTTCCTGGTCGGGAGCTTCGTGGAGCAGCAAGTCGTGGTCGCGTGCCTCGTGGAGCGGTGCCTCGTGGAGCGGCGACTCCTGGTCGAGCGCCTCCTGGTCGGGAGCCTCCTGGTCTGGAAACGTGTGGCAGGGATCGAGGTGCGGGGGGTGCCATGCGCGGCCTCAGCTGGCACTAGCAGATCAGTCGGCTCCCGCCTGGCTAGCTTCTCAAACATGCAAACCATTGGTCTCATAGGAGGGATGAGCTGGGAATCGACGGCCCAGTACTACCGGCTCATCAATGAGCAGGTGAAGGAACGCCTGGGTGGGTTGCACTCGGCCAAGATCATCCTCTACTCCGTCGACTTCGCTGAGGTCGAGGATCTTCAGCAACGGGGCGAGTGGAAACAGGCCACCACTCTCATGGTCAAGGCCGGGCAGCGGGTGAAGGCGGGCGGGGCAGACTTCATCGTCATCTGCACCAACACCATGCATCGCCTGGCCGACCAAGTGGAGCGACAAACCGCTCTACCGGTCCTCCACATCGCCGACGCCACCGCTCGTGTCATTGCCGAGGCAAAGATCGGAGTGGTTGGTCTGCTCGGCACCCGGTACACCATGGAGGAGGAGTTCTACCGGGGAAGGCTCGAAACCCGCTATGGCCTCGAGGTGCTCATTCCCGAAGAGGATGACCGCACCTTCGTCCACGATGTCATCTACAACGAGCTTTGCCTGGGAGTCACCCGGGACGAATCGAGACGCGCCTACCTCGACATCATCAAGCAATTGGAACAACGTGGGGCGGCTGCGGTGATCCTCGGCTGCACCGAGATCGGGTTGCTGATCGGTCCCACCGACACCGACACGTTGCTGTTCGACACCACCAGGATTCATGCCGAAGCGGCCGCCGACCGAGCCGTAGAGAGCAGCTGATTCCGTCCGCCGGCGCGAGCCCGTTGACCGTCTGGGTGATCGGGGGGCGACCGTACAAGAGGTCACTCTCCGAGGTGCACAACGGTTTTGTGCGCAACGCCGATCTCTCCCTAGTCTTGTGCAGAAAGGAGGCGCGCGCGTGAACCTGGCCGATTATCTGCCGATCGCCATCATGTTCTTGCTCGTGATTGTTTTCGCGGTGGCTTCCATCAACCTCGGCAACCTCCTCTCCCCTCGCAACCCCACCCCCGAGAAGCTGGCACCCTACGAGTGCGGGATCGTCCCCGAAGTCGAACCCTCCCAGCGGTTCCCTGTGAAGTTCTATCTGGTGGCGATGCTCTTCGTCATCTTCGACATCGAGATCATCTTCTTGTTTGCCTGGGCCGTTCGATTTCGTGAACTGGGTTGGTTCGGGCTGGGGGCGGTCGGCATCTTCACCGCTCTGGTGATCGAAACGCTCGGCTACGTCTGGAAGCGGGGTGCTCTCGACTGGAACATTCCCAGGCGGGCCCGCTATCGCCTCAAACCCGAAGTCGTTGATGACGAGGCGGCCTGATGGATCAGGCCTCGACGCCTCCCGGCATCATGGTTGCAACCCTCGACAAGGTGGCCAATTGGGCCCGCACTCGTTCGATGTGGCCGGCGACTTTTGGCCTGGCGTGCTGCGCTATTGAAATGATGGCGGCCGGGACCGCCCATTACGACCTGGCTCGATTCGGGATGGAGGTTTTCCGGGCGTCACCCCGTCAGGCCGACCTCATGATCGTGGCCGGGCGTGTTTCGCAAAAGATGGCGCCGGTTTTGAGAAATGTGTACGACCAGATGCCGGAGCCCAAGTGGGTGATCTCGATGGGCGCCTGCGCTTCAACCGGCGGCATGTTCAACAACTACGCGCTCGTGCAGGGAGTCGACCAGATAGTGCCCGTCGATGTGTACGTGCCGGGATGTCCACCCGGTCCGCAGTCGCTGATTCACGGGATCCTGACGCTGCAGAACGAGATCATGTCGGGGGAGATCAAGCATTGATGGCCGACCAACCGGTGAACGAAGAAGAGGCTGGAGAAGAAGCCACCGGGGTGCCGGAGCGCCCCCTCCCCGAGCATCCCGTCCTGGCCGGTCTGTTCAAGCTCTTCGACGACGTTGCGTGGCAACGCTCGGGCGATCAGGACACAGCGGTCGTGCCGAAGGATCAGGTGCCAGACTTCGCTTTAGCAGCGCGTCGGGCGGGCTTCGAGATGCTGGTCGACGTCACCGCCGTTGACTACTTGCGGGTCCGCCGGGTTCGCTTCGAGGTGGTTGTCGGGTTGCTCTCGTTGGCTCACAACATCCGTCTGCGGTTGAGAGTGCCGGTGCCCGCCGACGATCCGACGGTGCCTTCGCTGGTGGCCGTCTATCCGGGCGCCAACTTCTTCGAGCGCGAGACCTTCGACATGTTCGGGATCATCTTCGACGACCATCCCGACCTCACCCGCATCCTGATGCCGGACGACTGGGTCGGTCACCCACTTCGCAAGGACTTCGCGACCGGGGCCGTTCCCGTTCAATTCAAGTCTTCACCCCAGGTGACCTGATGGCAGACGACACCCGCACCGGCAAAGCGGAGCGCGAGATCCGCGACGTGTGGATTACACCGGACGAAGCCCCCGACTGGATGCGCCATGCCACGGACGAGGGCGCCCAGACCATGCGCCAGGATGAGTCGGAGCAGCGACTGGTAGAGCAAACGGGTGTGCGGGTGGATGACGACTATGTCCTCGATGATGAGATACCCGAGGACGAGCGGATGATCATCAACATGGGTCCCCAGCACCCCTCCACCCACGGGGTGCTGCGCCTCCAGATCGAGCTGGAGGGGGAGATCGTTCGCCGCGTCAAGCCGATCATCGGGTATTTGCACACCGGCATGGAGAAGACGGGCGAGAGCCTGATGTATATGCAGGGCGGCACCAACGTCACGCGGATGGACTACCTCGCTCCTCTCTTCAATGAGCTGGTGTTCTCGCTGGCTACCGAAAAGCTGCTGGGGGTCGAGATTCCGCCCCGCGCCCAGGCCATCCGTATCTTGATGACCGAGCTGAACCGCGCCACCAGCCACCTGGTGGCGCTCGCCACCCAGGGCATGGACATCGGGGCCCTGTCGATGATGCTGTACGGGTTCCGCGAACGCGAGTTGATCCTCGCCTTCTTCGAGAAGACCACCGGCCTGCGGATGAACCACAACTACATCCGCCCGGGAGGCGTTGCCGCCGACCTGCCCGACGGGTGGGAGGAGGACATCGAGGAGATTATCGAGAGAATCCCCGTTGGTGTCGCCGACTACGAAGACTTGCTGAAAGCCAACCCGATCTGGGAGGGAAGGACTCGCGGGGTTGGCGTGATCTCCGCGGAGGAATGCCTGGCCTACGGGATCACCGGGCCCCCGCTGCGGGCCACCGGGGTTGATCTCGACCTTCGCAAGACCCAACCGTATTCGGGGATCGATCGATACGAGTTCGATGTCGCCGTCGGGTCAAACGGCGATGCGTACGACCGTTACCGGATACGCGTCCAGGAGATCCTCCAGTCGCTTCGCATCGTGCAGCAGGTTGCCAATCAGATGCCGGCCGGCGACTACCGGACCGATGACCGCAAGGTGACCCCGCCGCCCCGTCAGCGGATCGATGAATCGATGGAAGCGTTGATCCATCACTTCAAGCTCTTTACCGAGGGTTTCAAGGTTCCGGAAGGTGAGACGTACGTCGCGATCGAGTCGCCGCGTGGTGAGATCGGCTGCTACCTCGTTTCGGATGGAAGCGCCAAGCCGTACCGGATTCACATCCGCGCCCCGTCTTTCGCCAACCTGCAAGGGCTACCGATCATGTTGGCCGATTCACTGGTGGCCGACAGTGTCGCCACGATTGCATCGGTCGATGCGGTGATGGGAGATGTCGATAGATGATCTCGCTCCGCTCGATCAGTACTCAGTACTCAGTAATCAGTATCTCGACCAGGACTGGTTACCAGGTACTAGATACTGGGTACGTCTCGCTCCGCAGGAGCGAGCCGTGAGCCTCTGGCCCCCTGACGTTCAGGAACGAGCCAAGGAGCTCATCGGCCGGTATCCCGACCCCAAGTCGGCCGTCATGCCGCTGCTCTATCTCGCCATGCGCCAGGACGGGTATCTGACCGAAACGGGCATGCAAGAAGTGGCCGGTTGGACGGGTCACTCTCCGGCCCAGGTTCAATCGGTTGCGACGTTCTACGGCATGTTCAAAACCGAACCTCTTGGCAAGTATCTCGTTTCGGTGTGCACCTCGATCTCGTGCATGTTGCTGGGCTCCGATGCCGTGCTGGAGTCGGTCGAAGACGAGACGGGCGTGCCAAACGGCGAAACCGATGCCGACGGGCTGTTCTCGGTCGAGCACGTCGAATGCTTGGGCGCCTGCGGCGGCGCTCCGGCCGTTCAAGTCAACTACGAACTGGTCGAGGGATCGACCCCCGACCAGGCCCGCTTTTTGTGTCGCTGGCTACGTGACGATCGCCCGGAGACGGTCAACACAGACGAGATGCAGGATCGGTTCGGCGGCCGCCGATCGTTCGACTGGGCCATTGCTGAAGTAGACCGCGCTATAGGTCCGTTCCCGGCCTTCGGGCCCTACGGTACCGTGCAGAAGGGTGACGAATGAGCCACCCGCAGGTCCTCACCGCCCGGATGACCCGGCACCCGACCGACTCGCACAAGCTGGAGCGGTACGGAGCAACCGGCGGTTACGTGCATGCTCGTCGGGCCATGGACATGACCCGGGACGAGATCGTCGAGCTGGTCAAGGCGTCTGGGCTGCTGGGTCGCGGTGGCGCCGCCTTCTCCGCCGGTTTGAAATGGAGTTTCCTCGCCCCGGCCCGCCCCGCCTATCTGGTCGTCAACGGCGATGAATCCGAGCCCGGCACTTTCAAAGATCGCCAGTTGCTGGAGAGAGATCCGCACCAGATGATTGAGGGCATCATCATCACCTCGGTCGCAAACGAGGTTCACGAAGCGTTCGTCTACATCCGCGGCGAGTACCCGAAACCGGCCCGCCGGGTCCAACAAGCCATCGATGAGGCTTACGCCGCCGGTTATCTGGGCCAGGGGATTTTCGGCACCGATTATGACCTCGACGTGACCGTCCACCTGGGCGGCGGGGCCTACATCTGCGGTGAGGAAACCGCGCTGATCAACAGTCTGGAAGGCAAACGTGGTGAGCCCCGCATCAAGCCGCCATACTTCCCGGCCGCCAAGGGGCTCTACATGATGCCGACCATCGTCAACAACGTTGAGACGGTGTCGAACCTGCCCCACATCTTCGAGATGGGCGTTGACGACTATCGCGCCCTCGGCCACGCCGACGACTGTGGGACGTTCCTATTCTCGGTCTCCGGCCACGTCAAGGAGCCCGGCAACTATGAACTGCCGCACGGCATCACCTGGCGTGAACTCATCTACGACATTGCCGGGGGCATAACGGAGGACCGGGCCTTGAAGGCGTGGATTCCTGGTGGAGCGTCGGCCCCCTGGTTCGTCCCCGAACATCACCTCGATCTCGAAATAACCAAGGAAGCCTGCGGGAAGGCAGGCTCGATGCTCGGTTCGGGTGCGGTCGTCGTGATGGATGAGACCACCTGCGTTGTCAAAGCCGCCGAGCGGATCGTGCGGTTCTTCTCCCACGAGTCGTGTGGCCAGTGCACCCCCTGTCGGGAGGGCACTACCTGGTTGGAGATGATCCTGAGAAGGATCGAGGACGGGTCCGGCCGGCGGATCGATGCCGAGTTGCTGCTCGATGTGTCCGACAACATCAGCCCGGGGCTGGCCTGGCCGCCCAAGCAAACCACCATCTGTCCGCTGGGACCTTCGGCGGTTTCGCCGATCACCTCGATCTCCCTCTACTTCAAAGACGAGTTGAGCCAGCACCTCGAGCACGGGAGGTGCCCTCTTGACTGATCTCGTAAAGATCACCATCGACGGGCGGGAACACGACGTCCCCGCCGGCGAGCTGGTGATCAAGGCCGCCCAGGATCACGGCACCTATATCCCAAGATTCTGCTGGCACCCCCGGATGAAGGAAGTGGGGATGTGCCGGATGTGCCTGGTCGAGATCGAGACGCCGCGGGGCACGATCCTCACGACCGCTTGCACCACCCCGGCCGCCTCCGGCATGGTCGTGCATACGGCTTCTAAAACGGCCAAGAAAGCCCAGGAAGGCATCCTCGAGTTCCTACTGATCAACCATCCGCTCGACTGCCCGGTGTGCGACAAAGGCGGCGAGTGTCCGTTGCAGGATCAGACCGTGGCCTACGGGCCGGGGGAGAGCCGGTTTGTCGAGGAGAAGCGACATTTCGAAAAGCCGATCCCCATCTCCGATTTGGTCTTCCTCGACCGGGAGCGGTGCATTCTCTGTGCCCGCTGCACCCGATTTGCCGATGAGATCGCCGGCGACCCGTTGATCGAGTTCAAGGACCGGGGCAATTACACCCAGGTCCAGACCTTTCCGGATCTGCCCTTCAGCTCGTACTTCTCGGGCAACACCGTCCAGATATGCCCGGTCGGGGCGCTCACCGCCAGCGCCTACCGATTCAAGGCCCGACCCTGGGACCTCCGGAGAGTCGAGAGCAGCTGTTCGCATTGCACGGTTGGTTGCCGGATCGCCGTTGAGTCCAGCCAGAACGACGTGTTGAGGTTCAACGGGGTCGACAACGACGCCACGAACCAGGGATGGCTGAGCGACAAGTGCCGGTTTGGCTTCGAATTCGTCGGATCAGAGAACCGTCTCCGCTCGCCGCTCATCAAAGTGGATGGGGAGTTCCGGGAAGCCACGTGGGCCGAGGCGCTCGACGTGGTGGCGGACCGGTTGGGCGCCATCATCGAAGAGCACGGCGGTGAGGCGGTTGGAGGCATCGGCGGCGCACGTTCTACGAACGAGGAGGCCTATGCGTTCGGGAAGTTCATGCGGACGGTGGTCGGCAGTAATCATCTCGATGCTCAACTCAACGACGGTCTCGATGCTCGGTTCCTGGCCGGGGTGTCGCCCAGGGCGAAGATCGGTGATCTCGACCGGGCCGCCACCATCCTGCTGTGGGCTCCCGACCTCAAGGAGGAGTCCGGTTCGCTCTACCTGCGGGTCCGTCACGCTGTTCAAGAACGGGGAGCCAAGCTGGTCGTCGTCCATCCCCGCCGCACCGGTCTCGACGATCGGGCTACCCACAAGCTGACGTACCGGCCGGGTGAGGGTCCGGCGTTGCTCGCCGATCTGGCCGGCGGGGAAGGCGACTATGCAGCTGTGCTGGAGACCCTGTCGCGAGGTCCGGTCGTTGCCATTCTGGGACGCCCGGGCCTCACCGAGCAGGCAGAACTCGCCGAAGCGGTGGCTGGATTTGCGCTCGGGTTGCCCGACGCCAAGGTGTTGCCGTTCGTTCGTCGTTCCAACGTGTTCGGTGCTCTCGACATGGGGGTGGCCCCGTCCCTGTTGCCAGGGCGGGTCGCGGTCGACGATGCTGAAGCGATGGCGCAACTCGAGGCGGTGTGGGGACCGATCCCGACTCATGAAGCTCGCGACACCCTGGGAATCCTCGAAGGCCTGGCTCTCGGCGACCTGAAAGCTCTGGTGCTGCTTGGGGCTGATCCCGTTCGGGACGTGCCGGATGGTTTCCTCGCCCGCCGAGGAATCGAGGGTGCCGATTTCGTGGTGGCCGTCGATCTGTTTCTCACCGACTCGAGCGAACTGGCCGACGTCGTGTTGCCGGCCGAGGGCTTCGGGGAGAAGGAAGGGACCGTCACGAATCTCGAGGGACGGGTGCAGAAGGTCAACCGGGTCGTGGCCGGACCGGGCCAGTCGCAGGCCGACTGGACGATTCTTGACGACATCTCGCGCCGGTTGGGCAAGCCGCTTGGGTTCGCTTCGGCGGAAGCGATCTCCAAAGAGATCGCCGACGTTGCCCCTGCCTACGTCGGGGTGACGTGGGAGCTGCTCGAGTGGGATGAGAAGGAAGGCGCGATCGTCCCGTACGGTGAAGCCATCCAACCGCTCACCTACCGTCTGCCCGCCGTAGACCGAAAAGCACTGGAAGCGATGAGCCGGCGGCCCTCAAGGGGGGCGTTCGCACTGCACCTGGCGCGCACCCTCTACGACGACGGTGTCCTGATGCGCAACAGTCTTTCCCTGCAGAAGTTGGCGCCCGGGGGAGCCGTGCATCTCCATCCGGAGGATGCCGGCCGGCTCGGGGTGACCGCAGGGGCGCTGGTCGAGGTCAAGACTGTGGATGCCTCGGTCCGCCTTCCTGTGATTCTCGACCCGTCATTATTGAGTGGCGTCGTGTACGTGCCCTTCAACCAGCCGTGGACGCCCTCTCTCGGAGCCGCCCTCTCGGTTGTGATTGCCCCAGGCAAGGAGGTGAGGGCCTGATGGACGGCTGGGATGTCGCGATCGGTTTCGTGAAAGTGGTCGTGATCTTCGCGCTCTTGTTGGTTGTGACCATCCTGTTGGTGTGGATCGAGCGGAAAGTGGTTGCCGACATGCAGAACCGCATCGGTCCCGAACGAGCCGGACCCTGGGGCATACTGCAGACTCTGGCCGACGGATTGAAGCTCCTGTTCAAGGAGCAGATCCGCCCCAACAAAGCCGAAATCGGGATGTATCTGCTCGCCCCGGTGCTGACCCTCATCCCGGCCTTTTTGATCTTCATGGTGGTTCCGATCGGGAGGCCATTCACGGTGACTCTGGGCGGGATCGAACGGGTGATCTCGATGCAGGGGACCGACCTGAACGTCGGCCTGTTGTTCATCCTGGCCATGTCGTCGCTGGCCGTGTATGCGGTGGTTTTGGCCGGCTGGTCGTCCGGTTCCAAGTACCCGCTTCTCGGCGGGGTGCGGGCAACGGCCCAGGCGATCTCCTACGAAGCGGCCATGGGCCTGGCCCTGGTCCCCGTTGTGTTCTACGCCGGAACCCTGTCGATCTCGGAGATCGTTGCGTCCCAGGCGGGAACCTGGGGCGGCATCATTCCCCGCTGGAACATCGTCCCGTTGTTCCTGTCGTTCGTCATCTTCTTCATCTCGATCATCGCCGAGACCAACCGGGCCCCTTTCGATCTGGTTGAGGCCGAACAGGAGCTCGTCGGCGGGTTCCATACCGAATACTCGGGGTTCCGTTTCGCCTGCTTCTTCCTGGCCGAGTACATCAACATGTTCAACATGTCGGCCATCGCCGCCACGTTGTTCCTGGGCGGATGGAACGGGCCTGATTTCGGCCTGACCGGTTTCGTCGCCTGGCTGCTCCCGATCATCTACTTCTTCATCAAGACCTTCGCGTTGATCTTCATCTTCATGTGGGTACGGGCGACCCTGCCCCGGCTCCGCTACGACCAGCTGATGACCCTGGGTTGGAAACGACTCATCCCGGCGGCCCTCGCCTGGTTGGTCTTGTCGGCACTGGTTGTCGGCATCCGTCAGTTTGGAGCACCATGGGCATGAGCAGTACCCAGTACGTAGTACCTAGTACCAAGTACCCCGAAAAGCTGTCTGAGTCGTGGCTAACCAACTTCGGGTTGAGGGCTCGATCGCTATTGGCCGATCCGCCGGATCCCGCCGACGACGTACGAGGTACTAGGTACGGAGTACTAGGTACTGAGTGCGAGGTACGAGGTACGTCATGGGCATGATCAACGACCTGCGCAAAGGGTTTGCCGTAACGCTCCGGGTAATGCGCAAAACCATCTTTGGCGACGGTCTGCTGACCACCGAGTACCCCAAGGAGTCCCGCCAGAAGCCGGAACGCTTCCACGGCCGCCATGTGCTCAACCGGCACCCCGACGGGATGGAGAAGTGCATCGGTTGTGAACTCTGCGCGGGAGCCTGCCCGGCTCAATGCATCTATGTGCGCGGTGCCGACAACCCCATAGACGATCCGGTCAGCCCGGGGGAGCGGTACGGGTTTGTGTACGACATCAACCTTCTGCGCTGCATCTTCTGCGGGCTGTGTGTCGAGGCGTGCCCGACGGAAGCCATCACGATGACCCACCTCTTCGAGATGTCGGTCACCAACCGGGACGACGCCATCTATACCAGGAACGAGTTGCTGGTCGATCCCGACGGGATCCCGAACCACATGTTCACGCGCGAGCAGGACCCGATGGTCAACCTCAGTGAACTCAAGGAAGCCGACGGATGGATGCGGGCGACAGCTCCCTCGGGTCGGGCCGCCTACGAGGGAATCCCCGGCTGGAGCCGTTCGGCCGGAATCGGTCTGCGGCCGCCCGAGCGAGGCCAGGCAGGGGCGCCGCACGTAGACGAAGAGAGCGAAGAGGGCGACGATGACTGAGCTGATCCTGTTCTTCATCTTCGGGTCGTTGGCCATCGTCGGCGGATTGACGGTGGTGGCCGCCAAGAACCCGGTGCACAGCGCCATGGGGCTCATGCTCACCCTGTTCTCGCTGGCGGTCTTCTATGTCGTACAGGCCGCTCACTTCGTGGCTGCGGTGCAGATAATCGTCTACGCAGGCGCGGTCATGACCCTGTTCATCTTCGTCATCATGCTGATCGGGGTCGACAAAGAGGAGAACCTGACCGAGACAATTCGATTCCAGCGCCCCCTGGTTGCCATCGTCGGTCTTTCCGTCGTGGTTGTCGGAGTTTTCGTTTCGGTCGGGGGCCGGTTCACCTGGGTAACGGGTACCGCCGGCGCCGGCCCCGAGGTCAACGGTACGGTGGAAGCGATCGGCGACGAGCTTTTCACCACCTGGCTGCTTCCGTTCGAAGCCACCTCACTCCTCCTCATCATCGCTTCGGTCGGTGCCCTGGCTCTCGCCCATTACCGGCCCCGTCGGCGAGAACGCAGTGAGGAGGAGGCGCCATGACGGTCACCGTCGACTGGTACCTGATCCTCGCGGCCGTGCTGTTCGTGATCGGCGCGGCCGGTTTGCTCACCCGGCGCAACGCCATCGTCATGTTCATGTCGATCGAGCTGATGCTCAACGCCGTCAACCTGACCTTCGTATCGGTGGGGCGGGAGTTGCAGACCCTCACCGGCCAGTTTGCCGTCTTCTTCGTGCTGGTGGTGGCGGCTGCCGAGGTGGTGGTCGGGCTGGCCATCATCGTGTCGATCTTCCGGGCCAGGGCCACGGCCTCAGTAGACGAGCTCTCGGAGATGAGAGGATGAAGATCTCGCTCCGCTCGACCAGTATCCAGTATCCAGTACCCAGTACCTCGACACGGACTACTGGGTACCAGGTACTAGGTACTAGGTCAGTCATGATCGCCGGAGGTGGGCATGACTGAGTACGTCTGGCTCGTCATCGCCCTGCCGGCGTTGGGAACGGTCTTCCTGCACTTCTCTGGACGGCGGATCGGGGAGCCGGTGGCCGGGTGGATCGCCTCGGCGATGATCGGATCGTCGTTTGTGATCGGATTGATCGCCGCGGTGCCGTTCTTCGGGGGTGAAGCTCATCCCGAGACGGTCTACCTCTTCGATTGGATCCCGGGGTTGGGGGCCCGGGCGGAGCTGCTTTGGGATCCCTTGTCTGCCTTGATGGTGCTGGTCGTGACCGGCGTTGGGACCCTGATCCACATCTACTCGATCGGGTACATGCACGGAGACGAGCGGTACGGAAGATTCTTCACCTACCTCAACCTGTTCGCCACCTCCATGCTCACCCTGGTGCTGGCCAACAACTTCGCCTTCCTGTTCCTCGGCTGGGAACTGGTCGGCCTGTGTTCATATCTCCTCATCTCCTTCTGGTTCACCCGTCCGTCGGCGGCGGCGGCCGGCAAGAAGGCGTTTATCGTCAACCGGATCGGTGACTTCGGTTTCATGATCGCCTTGATGCTGGTGTTCACCACCTTCGGCACACTCTCCTACAGCCAGGTGCTGGAAAACCCGGGCGAGCTGTTGGGAGCGGGGACCGCTACCGCCATCGGACTGTTGTTCCTGGTCGGAGCGGCCGGCAAGTCGGCCCAGATTCCCCTTTATGTGTGGCTGCCCGACGCCATGGAGGGCCCAACTCCCGTCTCGGCGCTGATCCATGCCGCCACAATGGTTACCGCCGGCGTCTATGTGGTGGCGCGCACCTCGCCGATCTACGCCCTGTCCGATACGGCCTCGGTGGCGGTGGCCACGATCGGTGCGCTGACCGCCCTGCTGGCCGCCACCATCGCCGTCGCTCAGCGGGACATCAAGCGGGTGCTGGCGTATTCGACCATCAGTCAGCTCGGCTACATGTTCATCGGGGTCGGCTCGGCCGCTTATGTGGCCGGCGTTTTCCACCTCATGACCCATGCGTTCTTCAAGGCGCTGCTGTTCCTCGGAGCCGGTTCGGTGATCCACGCCATGGCGGACGAACAAAACATGAACAAGATGGGCGGGTTGTTCACAAAGATGAAGATCACCGGGTGGACCATGGGAATTGCCACCCTGGCTATTGCCGGCATCCCGCCTCTGGCCGGGTTCTGGTCGAAGGACGAGATCCTGGGCACCGCCTTTGAGAAGGGCGGTTTCTATTACGTGTTGTGGGCGATCGGGCTGATCACCGCCATGATCACCGCCTTCTACATGGCCCGCATGTTCATCCTCACCTTCCTCGGGAAGCCGAGGTGGGATGAGGGCGTGCATCCCCACGAGTCTCCGTTCACCATGACCGTTCCGCTGATGGTGCTGGCGGCGCTCACGGTGGTTGGAGGTCTCGTCAACACCCCCTTCCGGCTGGGACTCGAGCACTTCCTGGAGCCGGCCTTCGAAGGCGTTGCGCTGGCCCACGCTCCGGAGGGCGCTTTGCTGTGGATCCTGGCGGGTGTTTCGGTGCTGGCCGGCGCGATCGGCATTCTCATCGCGGCGGCCCTCTACCTGGGACCCGAGGAACGTCGCGAGCGGTTGCTGGCCAGGATCCGCCGTCCCTGGTTTGCGATGGAGAACGGCTACTGGGTTGACCAGATGTACGGGAGGATGATCGTGCTCCCCGGTAAGAAAGCCTCGAATTGGGCGGCGTTTTCCTTCGACAACCGGCTGATCGACGGCATTGCCAACGGGGTGGGCGTCGTGGTGCAGCGGGTTTCGACGACGCTGCGGCCCCTCCAGACCGGTCTGGTGAGGAACTACGCCCTGGTGCTGGCGGCCGGTGTGGTCGGTCTGGTCATCTGGTTCTTGAGTAGTGGGGGGTTGTAGGTGGACTTCCCAATTCTCACCGTGCTGATTCTCCTGCCGGCGGCCGCCGCTCTGGTCATCGCCCTGATACCTGAGCGGCGCCGAGAGGTGATCTTGCCGGTGGGTGTTGCATTGAGCATCCTCCCGATCGGGTTGGCCGGCTACCTGTTCGTTGCTTTCGAGAAAGGTGTGGCTGCTTTTCAGTTCGTCGAGAAGGCCCCGTGGTACGAACCATGGGGCATTTCATGGCATCTCGGGGTCGACGGTATCTCATTGCTGTTGGTGGTTCTGACCACCATCCTGGTTCCCATCTCGCTGGCCGCTTCGACCGCGATCGCCGACCGGCTCAAGCTGTTCGTGGCGATGGTGCTG
>Ga0224512_10003611_pt1 | contig 13510 bp, 17 predicted proteins | sample SF_May12_sed_USG_4_FD_169103 | JGI IMG/M metagenome (GOLD analysis project Ga0224512, IMG submission 169103) | Sediment microbial communities from San Francisco Bay, California, United States - SF_May12_sed_USGS_13 | ecosystem: Environmental > Aquatic > Marine > Sediment | place: USA...
GCCGAACTCGAGCCGTACTTCTGATGAGCCGAGAACTCGCGAGTCGGCGGCTCTGGCTTGTCTTCTTCGAAGTACACAACAACTGAAGCAGTCGTGGTGTTGCCGGCCGGGTCCGTCGCCGTGAACGTGGCGAGGTTGCGGCCGACGGACAGGACAAGCACGATGCGCCAGCCGCCGTCGCCGTTGATGTCGGCCTGATAGCGACCTGCTGCCACGTTGGCGCCGGGCTCAGTGATTCCCTCGAAGGCGATGCTCTTTTCCCGAAACACTTGACCATCTTCGGGATGCAGGATCTCGAGGCGCGGGGGAGTGGTGTCTGGCGGCTCTTCGCCATCGCCGCCCTCTTCCCCGTTGGTCTGTTCGTCAGGCGGATTGGTGGCGTCGGGGCCGTCACCGCCGTCGTCGCCAGGCTTGGCCGATGTGGGCGGTGCCTCATGTGTATCCCCGCTCCCGGCCACGGCGAGGCGGCCAACCGGCGCTTCTTTCGGGTCCGCAGTCGAGGTCTGCGACCCTGCGGTTCCGCCTACCGTGGCCAGCGGACCGACCGTCTCGACGGTCTCGACGGTGTCTGCGGCCGGCGACACCCGCAGCCCTCCGACCTGTGCCAGCGCCAGACCGCCGAGCAGAACAACCGCAAAAGCAGCGGCGAAAACGGTGATTGCTCCCCTGTGCTTCATTTCATCTCCATCAGTCGTCATCGATATGCCGCTGCCTACTCCCACCCGTTACTCGTTGAAAGGCGCCGCGGGGTTTACCGCGGCCGGTGACTATTCCGGTGACTATTGCTCTCGCCGGATGAGTGCTTGCAAAAGTAAGCGATCTGCGTACAATTGTTAATAGAGGAGCGATTTGTGGCGATTGCCAATCAACACCCGGCCGAGCGGCCAGACGCTTACCCGGCCGACTATGAGCAGGAGCTCCAGTTGGGGTCGGGAGAGCGTCTCTGGATGCGGCCGCTGGTGCCGGCAGACGCCGACGTTCTTGCCGAGGAGTTTGCGCTGGCGGACGAGGACACGCTCTACATGAGGTTCTTCAACCCCTCGTTCGCGCTCACCGAGCGCCGCCTGAGGTACCTCACAGAGATCGACTACACGAACCACCTCGCGGTGGCCGTGATGACAATCGATGGAGAGCAGTCTCAAGGAGTGGCGATCGGACGTTACGCGGCGAAATCGGCGACCGAAGTTGAGGTAGCGGTGGTCGTCAAGCCGGAGTACAGGAGGCGCGGAATCGCTCGGCTCGTCCTGGAGAGGCTCGCTGAGGCTGCCACCCGGGCAGGATTCGTGATCATGTCGGCTGCGTATCTCGCCGAGAATCAGGCGGCCAGCCGCCTACTCGAAGGCTTGGGTTTCGAGCATGTCACCATCCAGGACGGGGTTGCCGAGGCGACCCTGCGTCTTGTCTCTGATCCGGCGGCGCTTGGTTCTGTTTAGCATCGGGCCGGATGCCGCCGACCGTCGCCAATTCAATTGACCGCCTCGATGAGGCGATACCGCTGTCAAAGGCCGCGGCCTGGGATGCGGTCGGTCTCCAGGTGGGTGATTCGCAGGCCGTCGCGAATGTTGTCGGCGTTTGCCACGAGGTGACGGACCAGGTTGCTGCTGCCGCAGCCGACCGAGGTGTCGATCTGCTGGTGTCGTACCATCCGCTGCTGTTTCGGCCTGCGACCAGCTTCGTCGCGGGTGCATCCGCCGGGGGTCGAGCCTTTCATCTGGCCGCTGCCGGAGTTGCCCTGTATGTGGTCCATACGGCTTTCGACGTTGCCGCCGGCGGCTGCGCGGATGCGCTGGCGAGTGCTCTCGACCTTGACGGCGCTGCCGGTTTTGGCGTCGGGTGGCCGTCGGATTCGGCCAAAGTCGTCACCTACGCCCCCGGCGCAGCCGTCGACGAGATCGTGGCTGCCATGGCGCAGGCCGGCGCCGGCGACATCGGGAGTTATGGCGAATGCGCTTTCACGCTGGAAGGAGTCGGTCGCTATCGGCCGCGGGCGGGCGCTTCGCCTGCAATAGGGACCCGCGGCGAGATGAGCCGTCAGCCCGAAATCCGGATCGAAATGAACCTCCCGCGGAGCCGCCTCGACCGTGTTGTCGCGGCTCTGGCGGCAGCCCATCCGTACGAAGAGCCTGCTTACGACGTATACAGCGCCGAGGCCAATGCCGGGTTTGTCGGACGGATTGGAGACCTGGCGGCGCCAATGACTCTCGACGGGCTCGGCTCACGGGTCGCCGCGGCGTTGTCGGCTGTGGCCAAGCTCGCCGGCGATCCCGAACGACAGGTGCGTCGGGTTGCCGTGGTTCCCGGTTCCGGCTCAGACTTCCTGGGTCATGCGACGGCAGCCGGGGCCGACGTAATAGTGACCGGTGACGTGTCACATCACCGCGCTCGCGATGCGCTTGCTTCCGGCTTGGCGGTGATTGATGCGGGACACGCTGCGACCGAACGGCCCGGTCTCGCAAGGTTGTACTCTCTCGTTTCCGAGATGTTTGCCGACACGATTGACATGACACATCTGAACCCGGATCCGTGGGGGAGTGCCCGATGGAGGAGCTGAAGAGCCTGGCCGATCTTCTCGACCTGCAGGCGGTCGACCTGGAGATCGATCGGCTACTCCACGAACGCGAGTCTCTGCCGGAATTGGCGACGTACAGGCAAACCCATAGCGCCCTGACCGAAGCCGCGGAACACCTCGAAACCGCTCAGGCCCAGCTTCGCGAGACCAGCCTGGCAATCGACAAGACGAATGGTGAGCTCGAGATCGCCGAGGAGAAGGTCGATCGAGAGCAGATGCGGCTCTACGCGGGCGGGCTCAGCGCCCGCGACGCCGACTACATGCGGCGCGAGGTCGACATGCTGGTTCGCAAGAAAGCCGAGATGGAGGAAGAGGTCCTCCAACTCATGGAGTCCGGTGAGGCGGAGGAAGCCGTAGTCGAGGCGGCCGCCGCCGAGGTCACCAGGCTCACTGAGGCCAAGGGTGCACTGGAGGCCCAGATAACAGAGTCGTGGAAAGGGATCGATGCCCGCCTGGCGCGCAAGGAGGAACGCAAGGGCAACATCGTCCCTCTTCTCGAGCCGGACCTCGTCCACCTATACGAAGAGCTGCGCAAGGCCAAAGGCGGCGTTGGTGTCGGTCGGCTCGCCGACGGCGTATGCGGTGGATGCCATCTTCGTATCACCGAAGCCGAGGAGCTCGAGGTGCGGCGCTCCGACCCGCCGCGATGCATCCACTGTCGCCGCATCCTCGTCGTCTGAGACATGCTCTTCTGGCACGTCGCGGCCACCACCGCGATCACCAGATACACCTTCCGTGACGAACGGATGGATCTACGGCTGCTGCTGATCGGCGCACTGCTGCCCGATCTGATTGACACTCCGCTAGGTCTTGTCGGGTATTCGAGTTTCGGATCCGTGCGGTTGTTCAGCCACAGTCTCGTTTTTGCGGGTGGGTTGATGACATGGATCGTGCTGGCCACTCGACGAGGCCGGCCCCGCAAGAAGTGGATGCCTTTGGCGATCGGTGTCCTGCTGCATCTGTTCCTTGACGGCATGTGGGCGGACCCGGAAACGCTGTGGTGGCCGATATTCGGCTGGGACTTTTCGCCGAGCGCGGCGGCGGACGCGGCGGCGTATGTCTCTGCCGTGCTGAGCGACTGGAGGGTTTGGTCCGGCGAGGCCATCGGCTTTGGCTACGTGTTGCTGACTGCTAGACGCGCCGGACTCGGCCGACACGCCGCGAGACAGCAGTTCGCCAAAACCGGACTACTCGACGTGCCTATCGGCCGGTCGGACCTCTGAGTTCCGGTTCGGATCGGAGCTGGCGGGTGACCAGTCGATATGCCAACACCAACAAGAGGGCGGCGAAGAGCCTTCGCAACACCAGCGGATCGGCGGCCAACGCCAGTCCTGCCCCCAGCACGGCCCCCAAGACCCCTCCGGCGGCAACCGGAACCGCGGCACTCCAGTCAACCCTTCCGTAGCGGACATGGATGTAGGTGCCGATGGCCGCGGTCGGAGCGATAACTGCCAGCGACGTCCCCTGGGCAACCGCCTGATCGAGCCCGATCGCGACCACCAGGAACGGCACGAACACCACCCCTCCACCGATCCCGAGCGAGCTCGCCAGCATTCCGGTGACGAGGCCAATCCCTATCAGTGCCAAAGCTTCTGTCATGCGATCATCAACCGAGCGGCGGCGCCGATCAAAAGTGCCGCGAACAGCCACGACAGCCAGTTGCGGGGCACCCGGTCGAGGTGGCGGGCGGCGAACCAGGCCCCGACAGCAGAGCCGATGAGAAGATATCCCGCGGCCGGCCAATCGACGGAATCGGCTCGCCCGAAAAGCACAACGGCGGCGGCTGCTGTGACGGTGATGGTCGCCAACGATGTGGCTGCGGCACTCCTCTGGTCAAGGCCCATCCATAGCACCAGCCCCGGTACGACCACGACACCGCCGCCAACGCCGAAGAGCCCGCTCACGACGCCGGCAACGACACCCAGAGTGAAGATACGGACGGTGGCGGCCACTCGTTCGAGTGTAGGGGTAGTGCAAGGCAGCGGGACGGTGTCCGGCTTGCACTAGATTCGCCCAGTGCGACTAGCGCTCTTATCCGCGATCCTGGTGTTCATCGTTGCTGGATGTGGTGACGGCGATACCGACACCACGGAGCCGTCGCAGTTCCCAACCGGCAGCGTCCGCTCCTGGCTTGACGCGCTCGAGATCGACGACACGGTGGGCGCTCTCCAGCTGACCCACCAGGAGTCGATGCTGCTGATCCTGGCGGCCGAGAACGACATGCGGGTGGCCGAGATCGCTCCGCTGCTGCGTCGTGGCGCCACCGAGGACTCGGCGGCCTCGTATCTGCATCAGTTCACTGAGGGCCTGCGAGGTCGCTACGGAGAGAGCCTGGCCGACGTGACCGTGGATGGGTTCACCCAGCTGGACGAGATATATGCGGCCGTCACGGTCACCGGGGCCGGGGCCGCCACAGTGATAACTCGGCGGGCCCCCGGGGGGCTATGGCAGGTTGACCTGGTCGCGACGCTGGGGCCCGCCCTGATCACCCAGATCCGAGACCTACTCGAGGAGGCCGGCGAAGGAGAGGACGGCGATACGATGCGCACTGTCTACCAGTCCGGCGTCGTACCGGCGCTCGAGGCTGCTGCGATCAACGATCCTGAGGACCTGGGACTGGCGTCCCAGATCAGGGCCATTAAGGGTCTTCTCGGCGACAGCTAGCCGCTACTTGGCGCCAGCGCGCAACTCGGGAAGCACCTCGGCTCCGAGCATTGCGATGGTCTCTTCCTGATTCAAAGATGTTGTCTGGATCGTGACCACCTCCGCACCGAACTCGACGAGGGGCATGTAGGTGTCGATGTAATCTTCCGGGCCGCGAACGATGCTGTAGCGGGACAGAATCTCCTCCTGGTCCATTTCGTCGGCGCGCTCGCGCAGATCTGCCGGATCCACTGCCTCGAGTCGGCCCGGTGCCCGCAGGCCGCGCCAGGCGCCGAGGGCCTCCCACGCCTCCTTCTGGTCCTGGGCGAGCACCGACCAACGCGAGGCCAGAATCCGCGGATCCGGCCGCCCGGCAGCAGCCGCCGCCTCGTGCGCAGGCTCGATCACACGTTCCCGAGTCTCCTCCGGCACCTTGACGCTGGCAATTATTCCGTCGGCCAGCTCGGCCGCCAGCGCCGATGACTTGGGCCCGCCGGCTGCCATCCAAATCGGCACGTAGCGAGTTGGCGGGCTGTACAGCTTCGCTCGGTCGGTTGTGTAGTAGTCGCCGTCAAATGTGAGCTTCTCGCCATCGAGGAGGCGGCGCATGATGACCAGTGCCTCTCGCATCCGTGCCGCCCGTTCGCTGTACTTGGGAAACGGCAACCCGAGCGGTCCCTCGTTGAGGTTTTCTCCGGTTCCGACACCCAGGTTGAAGCGTCCGTTGCTGAGGCGGTCGAGCGTTGCGCTTGCCTGAGCGATAACCCCAGGGTGATATCGGAAGAGGGGAGTGGTGACCCCGGTGGCGATCTGGACCCTCTCGGTAACTCCCGCCATCGCCGCGATCGTTGCGAACGCGTACCCAGAGGCTGAGACGTCGTCCACCCATGGGTGGAAATGTTCGGACACCACCAACCAGTCGAACCCGGCAGCTTCCGCCAGGCGGGCATGCTGAACGAGCGTTTCAGGATGGAATTGCTCATGTCCGCAGAAGTAGGCGAACTCGGTCATCTTGGCTCCCGTTGATCTGTGTGGCGGAACGAACTGTCCGGAGACTAGGCGACGCGACGCGGGGCCCGACGAAACCTAATGTGGGTACCGAAGTCCAATAGCCACCGGACACAGAAGGAGTGGGAAGGCTTATGTCCGATTCGAAGGCGATCCTCGCGGAGCTTTTAGGATCTTTTGTTCTGCTGTTTGGGGGCGGCCTGGCGATCATTGGCGGGGGAAACCTGATCGTGATTTCCTTTGGGTTCGGCATGGCCTTGCTCGCCGGTCTGTACGCCTTCGGCGAACGCTCCGGCGGCCATTTCAACCCGGCGGTGAGCCTCGGCGCGTTTCTCGACAAGCGGATCGACAGCAATACGCTGCTCGGCTACGTGGCGGCGCAGATAATCGGTGCCGTCCTAGCGGGCCTCGTTCTGCTCCTCGCGTTTGATCGGATCGCTGTTGCCGGCACCGCGACTTGGCGCAATGGCAATGATCTAGGCGCATTCGGCGCCTATCTGATCGAGGTGCTGCTGGCGGCGATATTCGTTGCCGTGATCCTGAGAGTCACCAAGAGTGAGGAGTACGGCCGCGGCGCACTGGTGGCGATTCCGCTGACCTGGGTCATGATCCACCTAGCGGCAAGGACGCTCACCGGTGCCTCGGCCAACCCGGCCCGAAGCCTGGGCTCCGCCGTATCCGGAGCCGAGTGGGGTGACGCACTCATCTGGCTTACTGCTCCCTTCGTCGGTGCGGTAGTCGGCTGGTTGCTCTACCGGGCAGTACACGAAGGCGAATAGTCGCAGACGAATCAGCCAAGATGGCCGCCTTCGGGTGGCCATCTTGGCTGAAAGGCTCCAACCAGGGCTTCTCCACAGTTATCGTCAAGGAGCGGCGCCCCCGCGCCGAAACATCAGTTAGGCGGTTGCTCGGACCGCTATCTGGGAGAAATATGACGGACGACCTGGCCCACCGCCGGCATCGTACGATGCCCGACTTGCTGCTGGTTGAAGACAACCCGCTGCACTTGCGTCTGGTCAAGTCCATGCTTGCCGACATCTGGCCGCCGAACGAGGTTGCTGAAGTGCGTCATGCCCGGAGCCTCGAGCAGGCGATCGAGGAGATCGCAGCCAAAGCGCCGGAATGTGTTCTTCTGGACCTCGTGCTACCAGACGCCGACGGTATGGATAGCTTGATTGGAGTCCGTAGCGCCGACCCGTTCGTTCCCATCGTCATTCTCTCCTCCCACGAGAACGCTGAAATGGCTCGCAATGCCATCACTGCCGGCGCCCAGGACTACCTCGTGAAAGGGGCTGTTAGTCCCGCAGACTTGAAGCGTTCGGTGTCTTTCGCCATGGGCCGCAAAGACCATGAACGTCAGAAAGTGGCTGACACACCAGGTCTGACGCCTTGGCCCGTTAGTACTCCCGGCGTCAACGAGCCGGCAGAGGCATTACCCGCGGCGCCGCCGGCCGGGGACGCTCTCGGCGTCGCGGTTGTGAGCGATACCGGAGCCGTCCTCTTCATCGAGCCCCACGTAGCGTCAGCGATCGGCCGCTCAATTGACGAAGTCATAACGACATCTGTGGACCACCTGATTCATCCGAACGACCTCGTCAGCTGGAACAAGCTGGCGGCCGGCGATCCGGGCCCAATCGACGTTCGTTACATGCACCCGTCCGGCCATCCGATTTATCTCCGCGTCACTGCGCGCCACATGGCAGGTGGAGATCAAGACGGCGCGATCGTCGCGACATTCTTCGCCAGGGGAGAAGCCGGGACCGCTTCATCCGGCGCCTACGTCGTCATGAGCGACTGGGGCTGACAGGGGTTTCGGCCACATCCTGATTTGCTCAAAACTTGGCGCGAGTTCGGCGATAAGCCGGATTCTGTCGTTGAACGGTCATCTATCTATGCGGCCCACCTGGGACGTAGCGAGCGGGTCCACTCTGTCCACACTTGGCCTTGCTCCCGATGGGGTTTACCTAGCCGCCGCAGTTCCCTGCGACGCTGGTGGTCTCTTACACCACCGTTTCACCCTTACCTGTGACGCCCGAGGGCGCCCATCGGCGGTTTGCTTTCTGTTGCACTTTCCGTCGGGTTGCCCCGCCTGGCCGTTAGCCAGCATCGTGCCCTATGGAGTCCGGACTTTCCTCGACCTTGCGGCCGCGACCGTCTGCCGAACTCGCGCCTGAGCACCGTACCCCAATGCTCGCAGATGGGGAAGACCGATTCAGTCTCGCGCCCGATATTCCGCGAGAGCGCCCCCGGCGCTTCCCGTTATCGCGGCAATCACGAGGGCCACGATGACGAGTCCAAGATCAGACTCCGCACCGGAGAAGCCAAGGCCTATGAGGGCGCCGACGAAGGCCAGCAGTAATCCCGCCATTCCACCATGGACCACCCGGGCTCGCCCGGCGAGGCGGCCGGCGCCGTATCCGGCAGCGAGTTGTGCCGTGTACTGCAGGAACACCAGCGCGGCCGCGCCCGTCTGGACGCCGGCCAACCCGGTGACGCCGATCATCACGAAAGCGACGAGGGCAAGGCCAAGCCCGCCCATTGCGCCCAGAGCGACCGCGCCCCAATTGACCTGCAATGAAGCCGGCTCCCTGATCAGGCGCCGTTTCGGAGGTGTTCTTCCAGACCGGCGATCCAACCCGCAGGCAGACTCCAATGGCGCGACCCAGACAGCATCAGCTTCAGGTACTCCGGCGAGGGGGGATAGGAACCGTTACGCCTGGCCTGATGTAGATGCACGGTCACCTGATGACGTTTGCCGTTACGGTCCATGGCCTCAACCGTCGCCGCAACCCGCTTTTCGCTCGTTTCGACGGCATCGAGAGATTCGAAGTCGTCATCAGGAACTGCGAACACGGCGCCCCACACCGTGCTGCCGTCCTCCGGCTTCACAGTGGGGAGCCCACCCTTCCACGTCCGGTTACTCATCGGAAAGTCGAGGCCCCACTGCGGGAGATGGGCGATGAACTGAAACTCGGCACCCGGGGCTACCTCAGCCATCTGGGTGGGCGCTATACGCGCCGTGTACGCGAAGTAGAGCAGAGCAGCCTCCTTGCACCGGTAACAATCAATCACGCCAACTACGTGCGGGGAAATGAGATTGTAGTGCCTTCTCTAGGGCGTCCATCCGGTGCCGCTCCCGAACCGAGTCGGGAACCGATCCCGTCTCGAAAACGTCATAGGGGCAATGGGACGACCACCCGCGACACCTCACGGAGGTGCCTGATATGCCATACAGAGTCACAGACAACGCCGCCGCGAGCTTCCAGCTGTTAGCCGCGCCCATCACCGAAGAGCGTCCATGGGTCGTCTTTTCGGCATGTCGGGACAAGGATGCTGCCGTGTTCTTCCCGGAGTCGAAGGCGGCGGAGCGGACGGCGCTATCGATCTGCGCAACGTGCCCGGTGCAACAAGACTGCCTCGAGTACGCGTTCGAGGCCGACATCCGCTTCGGAGTGTGGGGGGGCACCACGGAGAAGCAGCGGCGGCGGCTGGCGCGAAAGAGCGCCTGAGCCCTCGCCGGGCTGGACTCGGTTCCGGGAACGCTGTTCGCAGCGTGGTCGTCTCAACTCCATGACCGCATCTCCGCGCCGGCTTGTGACTTGGCTCGCAGTCGCGCTCGCGGTTTCATCGTGCGCTACCGACACCGCCGACACGACTCTGCCGGCAGAACCGAGCCCCGTGCTTGCCATCGCCGAGTTCGGCGGTTGTGCCAGGGGCGGCTACAACTGCATCACCCGCCTCCTGTGGGACGACGGGACGGTGACGTCCTATCGCCAGCCGATGCTCGTCACGCCGACGGTCGCCGGCCTGGCACTGCTCACGCCGGAGGCAACCGCAGCGGTAGACCGCGCGGTGGCTACCGACCTTCTGTCCGCCCTCGAGGGGACGAATTGGGAGTCTGTGATCAATTCGCTCCCGCCCGGAATGTGCAGCGCGTGCGTGGACGGTATCGATTTCATCGTTGTTGTGGCAGCCGAAGGCGACGACATCGTTCTCAACTCAGCGACCACGGCGTTCGACCTTTCGATTCCGGCAATCGCCGTGCTCGCCGATGCCGCCGCGGCCATCGGTCGGGACATTGTTCTCGGTGCCCGGCGCGGGCTGGGCAGCTGACGAAATCGTTCATCGTTTCGGGCTCCGATTCGACGCTATCGTCTGGCGCCATGTCTGAATTCAACTGGCCCGACGTGCTGACTGCCCTCATCGGGGGCCGTGATATGGGAAGGCGACTGTCGCGCGATGCGATGGCCGAAGTCATGGAAGGGCGGGCCACCGAGGCCCAGATCGCCGCGCTGCTGGTGGGTTTGCGCACCAAGGGTGAGACGGTCGAAGAGATGACGGGCCTGGTCGATGCAATGTACGACGCCGCCCTCACTGTTGATGCCGGAGATGATGTCGTCGACCTCGTGGGCACGGGTGGTGATCGCGCCGGTACTTTCAACATCTCAACTACGGCAGCCCTCGTGGCGGCCGGCGCCGGCGCCCGCATCGCGAAACACGGCAACCGGGCCGCGTCTTCAGAAACCGGCAGCGCCGATCTCCTCGAACGGCTTGGCATCCGTATGGATCTGGCCCCGGAAGCGACCGTCGCGATGATCCGCCAGATCGGGTTCGGGTTCTTCTTTGCTCCCGGATATCACCCGGCGATGCGCTTCGCCGCACCGGTGCGCAGCCAGCTCGGGGTTCGCACCGTATTCAACTTTTTGGGTCCGCTGTGCAATCCGGCGCAGACGAAACGAGCGGCGATTGGCGTGTCGGACGCCGCAATGGCCGAACGGATGGCGGGGGTGCTCCAAGCGCGGGGGGCCGAATACGCCTTCGTCTTCCACGGCCATGGTGGGCTCGATGAGCTGTCGACTGCAGGGCTGTCGACGATCCACCGGATCAAAGACGGCGAGATCACCACTGCTCAGTTCCGGCCCGCCGACTTCGGTGTGGCGCCGGCGACGTTGGCGGACATTCGCGGAGGAGATGCTGCGGAGAACGAGCGAATAACTCGGGCGGTTCTGGCAGGCGAAACCGGGCCCCATCGCGACATCGTCGTAGTCAACGCGGCTCCCGCTATCGTCGTTGCCGGTCTGGCCGACGGCTTCGCTGAGGGGATCGCTCTGGCCGAAATGGCGATCGACGGTGGTGATGCCGCAACGGTTCTAGCACAGGCGGTCGAGTTCAGCGCCGCTGCCTGAGCTCTGCCCTGGTCGTTAACTTTTGCGAAACACGTCATACCGAACGTTCACCTAGCCGTGATTCTGAGCTAAGTTGCCCGGATGCGCACCCGGCTTATCGCTATGTCCCTGATGCTGCTCGCCGCCGCCTGCGGCGGAACGGCGGACAGCAATGTGGCTGCGGCCCCGCAGACTACGGCGGCCCCCGAGGACACGGTCGTGGTTGCCGCCACGGAGGCACCGGATTCAACCCAGGCTCCCGGCTCCGTCAGCACCGCCGTGACAGAGGCCCCTCGAACCGAGGGTCCCTCGGCGCCCGGCTTTGTCACCACACTCGCCGACGGCTCCAAATTCAGTCTGGTCGAGCACGATCGACCGGTGTACCTGATCTTCTGGGCCGAGTGGTGAAGCACCTGTCAACGGGAGTTGCCCGTTGTCGATGCAATCGCTCCGGATTACGACGGCGAAGTGACCTTTCTTGCGGTCGCCGGGAGGGCTTCACTCGATGCCACGACTCCTCGGGCGGCCCAACTCATGACGAGCGGTCACATGCTGTGGAGCCTCGATGAGTCGGTTTGGGAGGCTTACGAGGTGTTTGGCCAACCCGTGACCTTCCTTCTGTCTGCCGACGATGTCATCGTCGATCAGTGGTACGGCCTGAGGAGCGAGAGCGAGATTCGGTCTGCCCTCGACGACTTGGCATCTATCACCAGCTAGCTGGATTAGTGTTCGTTAAGCGCGAGGGGAACCTCTCAGCGCTCCGCGACGTCTGATGGATGTATGGGCATGAGGAGAGTTGCACTTGCGTTCACTGTGGCATTACTGGTGGGTGTCGGAGCTTCCAGCGCGTTGGCGCAATCCGATGACCAAACTCCCGATCCCGCCGCTGAAGTTCCTGCAACCTGGACGATGTCAATCGTGGCCGGCGCCGAGGGCTGGGTAGCTCCGGACGAGTCGCTTCCCGTCCGAGTCAGCCTCAGTTCTGATCTGCTCTTGGTGGGCCGCATTGACGCCACCATGGGCGGAGTGACGACGTCGCAGGCGATTGAGATCCCGGCGGGTGGAGTCAAGGACTACGTCATCCACGCAGCCGCTCCCGGGCAACGTCGCCAGCTTCGCGTCCAGCTGATCTCGGATGTTGCGGGTGAAGAAACCGTCCTCCAATCTGAACAGATACAGGTCCGAATCCCCGCAGACGATTTGGTCGTCGCCGTGATGGGCGCCGGGCCGCACGAGAGTTCGATCCGGAGCGCGGCGCCCACCCCGATCGAGCAGGAAATCCAACTAGTTCGCCTCGAAGTCGGCGACGTGGCGACGCTCAACTCTGCAGTCAGCTATCTCGTTGTACCGGCGGCGGCCATGGCGGAGCTCGACGAAGCCTCGGTCGACATGATCCTGCACTGGGTCGAGGGCGGCGGTCGCCTCATCGCGTCTGCGGCCAACGTCAGTCGTGTTGCCGATCCTTCCGGTGGCGGCGCGTTCATCCGAGCGGGTGCCGTAGGGGCTTCGCTCGGCGCGGGAGAAGTCACGGCCGTGAACGACTTTGACACACTCGATGTCGACGGTTGGAGCGACCTACTACGTTCGGTTCCACAGCCTGGAATTGTCCGGGTCCAAGACGACGGTGGCTCATCGTCTTTGGTGGGGGCCGCATTGTCGGGTCGTTCGGCGTCGGTCCCGGCACTTCCCTGGTTGTTGCTCGGCATTCTGTTGTTCGTAGTCCTGGTGGGCCCGGTGAACTTCATCGTCTTGCGTGGGTTCGGGAAGCCCGAGTGGGCCTGGCTAACGGTTCCCCTTCTCAGCGCGATATTCGTGGCCGGTTTCTGGGTGGTTGGTAGATCGCAGCTGCAGCCATTCACCATTACCCACAGTTCCGTGATCGTCGAGTCGAGTCGTGGCATCGAAGGCCATACGGCGTTTGTCGTCCAGGTCGAATCCGGTGGCCAGCATGAGCTGCGGTTGGCTGAGGGATGGAACTCCGAGGGCCAGAACTTCCAGGGTGCCACGCCCGGCGTTGCCGGCACGGACGCCTCGGGTCGGGCGGTTGTCGACTATGAGTTGGACGATCTCGGTGTTGGCACGGCGCAAGGAGCCTGGGCGTCCGACAGCAAGGCCGAACTTGGAT
>Ga0224512_10003612_pt1 | contig 13508 bp, 12 predicted proteins | sample SF_May12_sed_USG_4_FD_169103 | JGI IMG/M metagenome (GOLD analysis project Ga0224512, IMG submission 169103) | Sediment microbial communities from San Francisco Bay, California, United States - SF_May12_sed_USGS_13 | ecosystem: Environmental > Aquatic > Marine > Sediment | place: USA...
ATCCGGGCCCGGTTGGGAGTCGTGCCCCAGGACGACAACCTCGACCAGGAACTCACGGTCTACGAGAACCTGCTCATCTACGGCCGGTACTTCGGACTGTCGAAGGCGGTCATCGATGAGCGGGCCGCGGAGCTCCTCCATTTCGCCCAGCTGGAAGACCGGCGCGACAGCCCGGTCGAGCCGCTGTCGGGCGGCATGAAGCGGCGCCTCGTCATCGCCCGGGGCCTGATAAACACGCCAGATCTGCTGCTTCTCGATGAACCAACCACCGGCCTCGACCCGCAGGCTCGCCATCTGCTGTGGGATCGCCTCTATCGCCTCAAACAGCAAGGCGTCACCCTCATCATCACCACTCACTACATGGATGAGGCCGAGCAGCTGTGCGACCGGCTGGTGATCATGGACAAGGGCAAGATCGCCGCCGAGGGAGCTCCTCGCCAGCTGATCGACCAGTACTCCACCCGGGAGGTCCTCGAGCTACGATTCCCGGTGGGGATGCAGGCGGTGAACGCCGAGCATCTCGAAGGAATCGCCGAGAAGACCGAGGTGCTCCCCGACCGGGTCCTCCTCTACACCGCGGACGCCGACAAAGCCCATTCCCGGGTGCTGGAGGCCGGATTCGAGCCGGAGTCGACCGTGAGCCGCCGTGCCACGCTCGAGGACGTTTTCCTCAGCCTCACCGGCCGAACGCTGGTCGACTGATGACGATCGCCGGGTCGTTGCGAGTCGTCGAGGCCGGCGCCCGGGTGTACCGGCGCACGTGGCGAGGAAGCGTCATCTCGACGTTTCTCAACCCGGTGCTTTATCTGGTCGCCATGGGAGTCGGACTCGGTGAGCTGGTCGACGAAGGCACGGGCGGCGCCGCGCTCGACCTCCCCTATTTGACGTTCCTGGCGCCGGGGCTGTTGGCGGCGGCCGCCATGCAGGCGGCGGCCGGCGACGCCTCGTATCCGGTCATGGCCGGCATCAAGTGGCGCAAGACCTACGAGGCAACCCTGTCGACGCCGATCTCGGTGCCCGAGCTACTGGTGGGCCATCTCGGTTGGGTAACGCTGCGGATCACGTTCGTGGCGACGGTCTTCGCGGCCATCATGACGCTGTTCGACGCCACGACGGTCACCGAGGGGATGGCGGCCGTGCCCCCGGCGGTGTTGACCGGACTGGCATTCGCCGCCGCCATCACCGCCTACACGGCTCGCCTCAAGAACGAGACCGGCCTGGCTTCCCTGTTTCGTTTCGGGATCGTCCCGCTCTTCCTTTTCTCCGGGACGTTCTTCCCGATCGAACAGCTCCCCGATTTCCTGGAGCCGCTCGCCTACCTCACTCCGCTGTGGCATGGCGTCGAGCTCTGCCGCGGCCTGGCCCTCGGGCTCGACTTCACGGTGGCTCCGCTCATCAGCGTTGCCTACCTGCTTGCCTGGGCTGCCGCCGGTGGTTACCTGGCGACCCGAACGCTCCAACGGCGATTGATCGCATGAGCAACACGCTCGGGGCCCGTACCGTGCCACCACCCCTCGTTGTCGGCGGGGGAGCCGGCCGTCTGCTGGAGCGGAACCTCCTCGTATACCGCCGCATCTGGATCGTCGTATTCTCCGGGTTCTTCGAGCCGATCTTCTATCTGTTCTCGATCGGCATCGGGATCGGTGAGCTTGTCGGCGACGTCACCGGCCCGGGTGGAACCGCCGTGGACTACACCGCCTTCGTGGCGCCGGCGCTGCTGGCCGCCTCGGCGATGAACGGCGCCATCTTCGAGTCGACGATCAACATCTTCTTCAAGCTCAAGTACGGCAAGATCTACGACGCCATCCTGTCCACCCCCATGAAGGCCACCGACATCGCCATCGGTGAGATCACCTGGTCGCTCGGGCGGGGGCTCATCTACTCGGCCGCCTTCCTGCTGGTCATGGGGGTCATGGGTTTGATCGAATCCCCCTGGGGGATCCTTGCATTGCCCGCCGCGGTGCTCATCGGGTTCGCCTTCGCCGCCTGCGGGATGGCGGCCACCACCTACATGAAGTCGTGGCAAGACTTCGACATGGTCAATCTGGTGGTCTTGCCCCTCTTCCTGTTCTCGGCGACGTTTTATCCGCTCGACGTCTATCCGAACTTCTTCCAGATGCTCACTCAATTGTCGCCGCTCTACCACGGCGTCCAGCTGATTCGCTCGCTCACCCTCGGCAGCTTCGACATCAACCTGTTGGGCCACATCGGGTTCCTGGTAGCGATGGGCGTGGTGGGCTCGATCATCACTTCTCGGCGGCTGGAGAAGCTGCTGCTCAGCTGACCCGTCCCCGCTCCCGTCGGGGGATGGTGGCTAGCCGCCTCTGAGGACGACCAGGTGGTCGCGGTGGATGGCCACGCCGCCGGCATCGGTGCTCGGTTTGCCGGCCATTGCCCGCAGCCCAGTGGACGAGTATTCAACCAGGCCCTTGGCAAGCAGTTGGCCGTCGGTCGAATTCACCTCGACGGCGGCTCCCTGGTCGAAATGCCCCGTCACCTCGGTGATCCCAACCGCCAACAGTGATTTCCCGCGGTCGACGAGGGCGGAGGCAGCACCGGCATCTACCGTGAGCTGCCCCTCGGCGGGCTGCCCGAAGGCAATCCACAGCTTGCGGGCCGGAAGTGCCGTGTCGTGCGGGTTGATCCAGGTGCCGATCTCTTCGCCGGCGACGGCCCTGGCTACCACATCGGGCTCCCGGGCAGAGGCGATCACTGTCGGCACACCCGACCAGGCGGCCATCCTGGCGGCGGCCACTTTGGTGGCCACGCCTCCCGAACCCAGCGGTCCTGAAGCACCCTGGACCACCTCATCGAGTGCCTCGTCGGTGTGCCGGACGGCGATGATCAGTTCGGCTGCCGCATCGAATCGTGGATCGCCGGAATACAGGCCGGGGGTGTCTGTAAGCAGTATGAGCATCCCGGCGCCGGCGAGATGGGAGACCATGGCGGCCAGGCGGTCGTTGTCGCCGAAGCGGAGCTCCTCAACCCCGACACTGTCGTTCTCGTTCACAATGGGAACAACCCCAAGCGCAAGCATGCGGCTGAGGGTCTCGCGGGCGTTGAGATATTGCTGGCGGTTGGCCAGCACGTCCTTGGTCAGCAGCACTTGCCCGGCGGTGAGGCCTCGCTCGGCAAAGCGAGCTGTATACCGTTCCATCAGCCGGCTCTGTCCGACGGCGGCCGCGACCTGAAATCCCGGCAGATCGGTCGGTCGGCTGCCGAGGACGGGAATCCCCGCTGCCACCGCTCCAGAGCTGACCAGCACGGTGGGGTGCCCGCGGTCCCACGAAGAGGCCACCTGGTCGACAATGCGCCCAACCGCATCCGCATCGAGGCCGCCGCCGCCCGGCGCCAGGCTGGACGAGCCCACTTTCACGACGAGCGGTCGTCCGGGTTCCAGCGACCGCCTCACTGTTGCTCCTCCAGCTCCTCGTCGTATTCGAAATCGGCGTCGGGCCGGAACTCGAACAGCAACTCGCCGATGCGCACATCGTCGCCGGGCTCGGCGCCGGCCACGACCAGAGCGTCGGTGATGCCGGATCGGGCGAGCCGGCCGGCGACGTAGTCGAGCACCTCCGGGGAAGAGAGGTCGTCGAGGTTGACGGCCCGCTCCGCAGCCCGTCCCTCCAGCACCCACACCCCGTCTTCTCGCACCACACGGAAGCCGGGGCCGGCGGGCCGATGGAGCACATATCCCTGCCGGGAGGGGCTCTCCCGCTTGATGGTGTCGACCTCCCCGAGGATGGCGGAGAGGAGTGGCCGGATGCCCTCGCCGGTCACCGCGGAGATCTCGTACAGCTCGACCCCGGCCGTTTCGGCCCAGGCGCGTAGCTCCGGCATCGCCTGTGAGGTCTCGTCGAGGTCGGCCTTGGCCACCGCCACGATCCTGCGCCGGTGTGCCAACTCGGGAGAATGCGCCGCCAGCTCGCCGACCAGCGTCTCGTACTGGTGAGGGGCGTCGGTTGGTTGCAGGCTCGAGGCATCGAGGAGCACAACCAGCACCCGGGCTCGCTCGACATGGCGCAGAAACTCGTGGCCGAGACCCTTGCCTTCGGCTGCTCCCTCAATGAGCCCGGGGATATCGGCGAGCACGAAGTCACGCCCATCGACCTCGACGACACCGAGATGCGGTTCCAGCGTTGTGAACGGATAGTCGGCGACCTTCGGCTTGGCCGCCGAGACGGTGGAGATGAGGGTGCTCTTGCCGGCATTCGGAAACCCGATGAGGGCCGCATCGGCAATCAGCTTGACCTCAAGGCGCACCGTGACCTCTTCCCCGTACTCGCCCTGCTCGGCGAAGGTCGGGGCCCGCAACCGCGGAGTGACGAGGCTCTGATTGCCGCGCCCACCCCGCCCACCGGCCGCCACCACCACCTCGTGGCCGGGTTGCACGAGATCTGCGAGTCGCGTGCCGTCTTCCAGGTGTACGACGGTCCCCAGCGGAACCCGAACCACCAAGTCGCTTCCCCGCTTGCCGTGACGGACATCGCCCTCGCCGTGAGTTCCCGACCCGCCTCGTTGATGGGGATGGCGCTTGATATCGAGCAGGCTGGCGACCGACGGGTCGGCGCGAACGACCACCGACCCGCCGCGACCCCCCGATCCACCGGCCGGCTTACCTTTTGGCTTGCCGAGCCGTTTCACAAAAGCGGCCACGCCGGCCCCGCCGTCGCCCCCGCGGGCGTACATCACAGCTTCGTCGATGAACATGAGGCTTGAGAGCGTACCCCGAGTCACCGGTTCCGGTCGCCAGTCTCCCAACTCGTGGTTGCCGACTCGACGAGCGGTGGACGTCGGCTGCTTGTCACCGCTGCGATACCCCGCCACGGGGATATCTATCGACCAGGGCCACTGGCGGCGGCCGCCGCCGGCTACTCGGCTACGACGTCGACGTGGCGCCGGTTGTTGCGGGCGCCGAACTTGATGGTGCCGTCCGCCATGGCGAAGAGCGTGTCGTCTGAGCCTCTTCCAACGTTGGCGCCCGGATGGATGTGGGTGCCGCGCTGGCGCACGATGATGGAGCCGGCCGTCACGAACTGGCCGTCGAAGGCTTTGGTTCCGAGCCGTTGGGCGGCCGAATCGCGCCCGTTCTTGGTTGAGCCTGCGCCCTTTGTCTTGGACATCTACTCATCCTCTCCCTGGGTGGTCTTCTTGGCGGCCGGCTTCTTCACAGCCGGCTTCTTCTCGACGGGTGCATCCTCGGGCTTCGCGGCCTTCGGCTTCTGCTCGGTAGTTGCCTTCTTCGCAGCCGGCTTCTTGGCGGCCGCCTTCTTGGCCGCACCCGGTATCTCGGTGATCTCGACGTTGGTATACGTCTGGCGGTGTCCGGCGCTCTTGCGGTAGCCGCTCTTGTTCCGGTAGTGGAACACGTCGACCTTCTTGCCGCGAACCTCTCCGAGCACCTTGCCCTTGACGAGCATCTTGGCGAGTGCGGTGCGATCGGTGATGACGGTTCCATCGTCGGCGGCAATGAGCACCGGCTCGAAACTGACGTCACCGGACGCGCGCATCCGCTCTACCTGGAGGACATCGCCCTCCTGGACTTTGGCCTGACGGCCACCGGTCTTGATCACTGCATACATGGAGACGGTAGGTTAGCCCTTCTTCTTCGGTTCGGTATCCGGAGATTCCGGCATCGGGTCTCCAAGCGCGGCAGCATCCTCGTGGAGGAGCAATCCGCGTCCCGAACAGGTCGGGCAAACCTCGGAGAATGTTTCGACCAGGCCCTCGGAGACGTGCTTGCGGGTCATCTCGACGAGTCCGAAACTCGAGACCTCGGAGACTTGAGTCCGGGATTTGTCCTTTGCCAGCTCCTCCTGCAGCTTGCGCAAGACCGCCCGCCGGTTCTTCTCACTCTCCATATCGATGAAGTCGATGACGATGATGCCGCCGATGTCGCGCAAGCGAAGCTGGCGGGCAATCTCCTCGGCCGATTCGAGGTTGTTTTGAAGCACGGTCTCCTCGAGGTTTGATCGACCGACGAACCGTCCGGTATTGACATCGATGACGGTGAGCGCCTCAGTGGGCTCGATGACGATGTGTCCGCCGCTCGGCAGCCAGACGTTGCGGTCCAGGGCCTTGCGGAGCTGGTCTTCGATGTGGTAGCGCTCGAATACTCCGAGCTCATCCCGGTACGACTCGACTTTCTCGAGGAGGTCGGGATCGGTGGCTTCCAGGTAGGCCCTGATCTCGTCTTCGGTTTCCCGATCGTCGACGATGAGGCGCTTGAACTCTGAGGTGAAGTGTTCACGGATCACGCGGATCACCAGCGGCGGTTCTCGGTAGAGGAGCGAGGGGGCCGAAGCGGTCTTGGCCGCCTCCTGGATCTCCCCCCACAGCTTCTGCAGCCGGCTGATGTCGCGCACCACGTCTTCCTTGGTTGCGCCGAGGGCGGCGGTGCGCACGATGACTCCGTAGCCCTTGGGACGGGCTTCATTCACGAGCGTGCGCAGCCGCCGGCGCTCGTCGTCGGGCAGGCGGCGTGAGATACCGCCGCGGTCCTCAGCATCGGGGACCAGTACGAGGTGGCGGCCGGCCATCGAGATTTCGTTGGTGAGGCGGGCACCCTTGTGCCCCATGGCGTCCTTGACGACCTGCACCATGATGGTGTCGCCGTTCTTGAGGGCCTTCTCGATGCGTGGGCGGCCCCGCCCGTTGCCGTTGGCATCGGTGTCGTACTGGACGTCGGCCGCGTACAGCACGCCGTTCTTGCCTTCACCGAAGTCGACGAAGGCCGCCTCCATGCCGGGAAGGACATTGCGGACCTTCCCGAGGTAGACGTTGCCGATGAGGGACGTGCGATCAGAGCGCGCAACGTAGTGCTCGACGAGCACGGGGCCCTCCATGACGACGATCTGAGTCTGATGGGGCATCCGCCGCACGATCATCTGCTTGCGGCCCGTCTCGGGCGGCATGATGACCTCGGTTTGCGGACGGGGGCTGCGGCGGACGGCGCCGCGGTCGGTACTGCGGCCGCCACCGGATCGGTTCCGGTTGCGATCGCTCTTCTTCTGCTGTCGTTGCGGGGATTTCTTCTTGGTTCTAGCCGGTTCCTCGGGGGGTGCCTTGAACCGGGCAATCTCTACGGTTTCTCCCGCCACCGAGCGCGTCTTGCGCTCTGGTGGGGCCTGGCGGCCCGAGCCGCGGCCCACCACCTGTGGGGTCTTTCGGCGAAACAATGCCATGCATTTTCTCCTTGGGGGCGTCATAGCGCCCGCTGAACGTGTGATGCCGTAGAGACGAGATGACGGTGTCGAACGAGGATGAACGGTGTTCGAGACGCATGCGGTTGTCTTCCGTAGGCTGGATTTGCGAGGACAGGCCCCAACGGGCCGGTGCGGTCACCTTAACAGGCTTCGGCCCCCGCTCTTGAGAACTGTAACTCTTTCGGCGCGGTAGGTATTCCGGAGGATTCGAGGCCGGTTCGTTTTGCCCGGGTCGCCTGTCGTCGGGTCAGGCCACCGTGGCCGTGGAGGAGCCGAGCGGGACGCCACCGAGGAGTTTGTGCGCCCCAACCAGCGCTCGAGGACGATCGTGCCCATCCGACGCCTGATTCTCCGACTGAGATGCGACTGTCAGCCGGCGACGATTTTGATGGCCGGCGGCCATCAAATCTCCAGATGCTCCTGCATCGCTTCGGTGGGGTCGTAGCAGTAGCGACAGCGTGATTCGTAGGAGTCGGTGGCCCCGAGAACGACGAGTTCGTCGGAGTCGATGACCCGCTGGGTGAACATGCCGGGACCGCCGCAGCGGTGGCACACCGAGAGCATCTTGGAAACGTACTCGGCCCGCGTCATGAGGGTAGGGATGGCGCCGAAGGCACGGCCCATGTAGTCGAGGTCGAGCCCGGCAACGATGATCTGCTTGCCGAGCCCGGCCAGATACTCAACAACGTCGACCAGCTTTTCGTCGAAGAACTGACCCTCGTCGACCCCGACGATGACCGTCTTCTCCCGCACAGAGCGCAGCAGCTCGTCGGAGTTGGCAACCGGCTCCGCGTCGACCCGCAGCGATGAATGGGAGACCACCTCGGCTTCCGCATAGCGGTTGTCGAGCCGGGGTTTGAAGGCCTGCAGCGGTACGCCGGCGATCTGGTAGCGGGTGAGCCGTCGGATCAGCTCTTCGCTCTTGCCGGAGAACATCGGCCCGGCGATGACCTCAATCCACCCTCGTTCACCGCGTCGGTACATGGGACGCGAGCTTAGTGGGAGGCCTTCGGCCCCCAGTCAACGGTCAATCGGGCAACCCTTCAGGTCAGCCGAGACTGGATACCCTCGCCGGAACCTTGCTGCGGTGCAACCAGATGGAGTGGGTCATGCCGAGGGCGAATGCCAAGGCGGTGAAAGACGAACCCCCGGCAGACATGAACGGCAGCGGGATGCCGGTGACCGGCATGATGCCGAGGGTCATGCCGACGTTGACGAACACGTGGAACGTCAGCAAGGCCGCCACTCCAATGGCGACGAGCATTCCGAATCGGTCCTCGGCGGCAGCGGCCGTGCGCAACAGGCGCCACACCACCACTGCGTAGGTGGCGATGAGGAGAGCGCCGCCGATGAAACCGAGCTGCTCGCCCACGGCGGTGAAAATGAAGTCGGTGGTTTGCTCGGGGATGAATGCGAGGTTGGTCTGGCTCCCCTCGAAGAGTCCCCGGCCCGAGAACCCGCCGCTGCCGATGGCGATCTGGCTCTGGAGCGGCTGAAAGGCCACGGCAAGCGCGTTCTGCTCGGGGTTGAGCCAGGCGTCGATCCGCTCCTCCACCAGGGTCAGCCACCGCTGGTTGTAGGCGAACCAGGTGAAGAGGCCACCGCTTCCGACCAACAGACCGAGTTGCCGTAGCGAAGCCCCGGCCGCGAACAGCATCACACCGCTGAGAACCACCACCACCAGCAGCGTTCCGAGGTCGGGTTGACGGGCGATGAGGGCAACCGGGATGCCCATGAGGCCGAGGGCAGTGAACACGCGCCGCCACCCGATCTTGTTCTCAACCGCCGGCGCCAGCAGCGCCGCCAGCATCACGATGACAGCCGGTTTCGCCCACTCCGAAGGCTGGAACTGAAAACCGAAGACGGAGAACCAGCTGACAGCGTTGTTGACTTCCCGACCCCAGACCAGCACTGCGGCCAGCGCCACCACCGCCATCGCGTACATCACCGGCGCGGCGGTATGCAGGCTGCGGTGCTCGATGACCGACCCGGCGGCGAACGCCACCAGGCCGACGAAGACGATCACCGCTTGCTTCTGCGCCTCACCGGCCGGGTCGTTGCCCAGCAACTCGGCCCGGGGGGCCGATGCCGAGTAGATCATGAGGACGCTGAGCACACCGAGCAAGAGCAGGGCACCGGTGAGCAGCAGATCGGGGCGCCGGTTCTCATAGGCACTGGCGGTGACACCCCGGCCGCGGACTAATGCGCTGGTCATCGGCTCGCCGCCTCGGCCGCCGGCAGCCGCCGGGGTGCGGTGGCAGGATCGAGCAGGTATTCGATTACCCGTCGCACCGCCGGGGCTGCGACGGCCGAGCCGCCTCCACCTTCCTCCACCACAATGACCACCACGTACTTCGGATTGGATATGGGGCCGACCCCGACGAACCATGACGTGTCGACGTCGTCGATGAACGCACCGATCTGAGCGGTGCCGGTTTTGCCCCCGATCTGGTTGCGATAGGGCGATCCGGCAAAGGCACCGGCGGCCGTGCCTTCCCGGACGACGCCGGCCAGATCGCGTCGCAGCATCGCCGTCGTCTCCGGGGCGATGTCGACTTTGCGCACCGCCGCCGGCTCGCGCCGGTCGACGACGTTGCCGTCGGTGTCGACGAAATGATCGACCACCCGGGGCCGCCACACCGTGCCCCCGTTGACCAGGGCGGCGTAGGAAACCGCCATCTGGAGCGGGGTAGCGGCCAGGTCGCCCTGGCCGATGACGGTGTTCATGAGGTCGCCCCCGTACCATTCGCCGTTGGGGAAGGCGGCAGGGTTCTGCTCGTGGAGCCGCTCACGCCACTCCCGGTCGGGCATGATGCCGGCCGCCTCACCCGGCAGATCGATCCCGGTGGGAGCGCCGTATCCGAGCTGGCGGGCGTAATCCTGGATGATCGACTCGTCCTTGCTGCTGTCCTCCCAGACTCCGAGCGCCACTTCCCAGAAGTACACGTCGGCCGACTTGACGAGCGCCCCGTGCAGATCGGTCCACCCGTGGTTGGGGTTCCAGTCGGTGAAGACCTGCGGGCTTCCCGCGCCGAACGATGGGAACTCCAGCTTCGGCTCCAGTACCTTGCCGTCTTCCGGCCCGTTGAGGTCTTCGGGCCAGATGTCCTCTTCGACGGCGACCACATAGGGCACCGCCTTGAACGTCGAACCGGGGGGGAACGTACCGCGCACGTTGAGATTCAAGAGGGCGTTGTTCTCCTGAATGACCTCGAATTCCTCAGAGCTGAGACTGCCGACAAAGGCGTTCGGGTCGTAGTTGGGAATCGACTCCATGGCGACGATCGACCCGTCGGTGACATCCATCACCAGCCCGGCCACCTTGCCGGTGGGCTCTTCGCTCTGCTCTCGGGAAATCTCGAGCGCGTAATCGAGCGCTTCGCGGACCACCCGGCTGATATCGGCATCGATGGTGAGCACAACATTCCACCCCGGCTGCGCAGTGACCTCATCGGCGAACTGCCAGACGCTGCGATCGGCGGACACCGTGAATACCTCGGCGCCCTCGGTTCCCCGCAACACGTTGTCGTACTGGCGCTCCACGCCGGAACGGCCGAACACCTCGTCGGTCCGTACCCGGTCGCTGTAGCGCTCGAGGTCGGCGGTTGTGGCACGCCCGGTGTATCCGAGCACGTGGGCGGCCAGGCTCTCGTATGGATAGGTGCGCACCGGCACCAGGGCGACTTCCACCCCGGGGTAATCGTCCTGATACTCCTGGATCTCGAAAGCGACGGCGTCGCTGATGTCACGAGCGAGCGTGACCACGGTCCCGGACCGGGCCGAGTTTATGGGGTTGCGGACCTCAGACTGGTCGACACCGAGCAGCACCGCCAGTCGCTGGACGAGCTCTTCCTCCTGGTCAACGGTGACTTCGCCGCGATCGAGCTGCAGCGTTTGCGAGGGGCGGCTGCCGGCGAGCACGGTCCCGTTGATGTCGCGGATCTCACCGCGGACCGGCTGCTGGTAGATGACCTGCACCTGGTTGCTGGAGGCTTTGGCGGTGTTCTCCTCGACGGCGGCGACCTGCAGGAACCAGAGACGCACACCGAGCATGGTGAACAGCGCCAGGAACGTGATCCCGAGGGTGGCCAGGCGCCAGGGATGGATCATGCCCACACTCCGGCCGCCGGGTCGCGCCGCATGAGCCGGGCGGTGACGGGGAGCACGATGACGGCAAGCAGTAGGTTGTACACGGCAGCCAGCAGCACCTTTTTGAACGCATTCACGTCCGAGAACACCTGTTGCCCGAACAGGGTACCGAGGACTGCGTACAACAACTCACCGGCGACGGTGAGCACGAACACCGAGGCGAGGGTCAGGACCGGGTTGCCCTCAACCCGGGGCCGGACCCGGACCGTCACATACCCGATCACCGTCAGGACCAGCGCCCACACCCCGAGCAGGGTGTTTCCGAGCAGGTCGGTGAGCAACCCGGCGCTGAAGCCGAGCAGCATGGCGGCTTCCTCTGACAGCTGATAGGCGGTGGCTACCACGATGAGCAGAACAAAATCGGGGGCCACGCCAAAGGGATCGAGAAACCGGTCGAACAGGGTCGTTTGCAGGATCACGGCCCCGATGCCGAGGGCGAGTCCGATGTTGAGATGTCGGAACTTCACGGGGATCCCTCCCCCGCCGGCACCTCATCGGCCGGTGCCTCTTCGCTGCCGGGACTGGAGAAGATCACCCGGACGAAGTCGAGCCGTTCGAAGTCGACTGCCGGGTCGATGGTGGTCTGGATTCCCACCCCGACGGCCGGTTCGGCCGATCGAGCCACCGTTCCCACCACCAGGCCGGCCGGGTAGCGGTTGGGGAAGGTGACGGCCACCTCCCCCTCCTCCACCGGCCCGTCGGCCCGGGAGCTGAGGAACTTGAGGTCTCCCGACCCTCTCCCTTCGGCAGTACCGACGAATTGTGTCGTAACCAGGCGAACCGCCACCGCATGGTCGGGATCGGTCAGCAGCTTGACGGTGGCGCTGTTGGAGGTGACCGCGTCGATGTGGCCGACGAGACCCTGGAGATTCACCACCGGCTGGCCGATGCCGATACCGTCGTCGGCTCCCTTGTTGAGCACGACCGAGAAGTCGAAATTAGAGCTGCCGCCGGCCTGGACCCGGGCGACCACGCTCTGGGTAAGGAGCTCACCGGGGAGATCCAGCTGCAGGAGCTCCCGCAGCACCTCGTTCTCGGATCGAATGCCCTCGGTCTCCTGCAGAACCCGGTTGGCGTCCTGCAATTCTTCGCGCAGCCGATCGTTCTCGGCGCGCAGCCCCGCCAGGTTGACGAGGGCGTCGGCGGCATTGGCCACCGGGCGGATAACGGCGGAAACCGCCGACTGGACCGGGTCGAACAGGGTGCGCACGCCGTCGCGCAAGGTGCCGGTCACTCCCCCGCCCTCGGTACGGACGTCGAAGGTCATCAGGAGGAACGAGAGGGTGATCAGCGAGATGAAGAGAGCGGTGGAGCGAGCGAAACGCTGGTTGGTGAGCACGGCGCGCTCCTTTGGAAGCTAGGGGCGAGCCGATGAGATCAACACGCTTTGCAGCACGTCGAATTCCTCCAGGGTTTGCCCCGAGCCCATAACCACCGAATGGAGCGGCTTGTCGACCGTGATGATCGGCATACCCGTCTCGTGTGCCAGCCGCACATCGGTTCCCCGCAGCAACGCGCCACCGCCGGTGATGGTGATGCCGTGCTCCATGATGTCACCCGACAACTCGGGGGGAGTCTTGTCGAGCGTGAACTTGACGGCATCGATGATCGCCTGCACCGGCTCCTCGATCGCCTCCCGGATCTCTTGCGAGGAAACCACGACGGTCTTCGGGAGCCCGGAGATGAGGTCACGGCCCCGCACTTCGGCGGCCGGCTCGTCCCGGTAGGGATAGGCCGAGCCGATGGCCATTTTGATCTGCTCGGCGGTCCGCTCCCCGAGCATGAGGTTGTACTCCTTCTTGACCCATTGGATGACGGCTTCGTCGAGCTCGTCACCACCCACCCGGATGCTCTTGGAGACGACGATGCCACCCAGGGAGATCACCGCCACCTCGGTCGTCCCGCCGCCGATGTCGACGATCATCGATCCGGTCGGCTCATGAACGGGGAGGTTGACCCCGATGGCGGCCGCCATCGGCTCTTCGATGGTGTAGGCACGGCGGGCACCGGCGTGATAGGCCGCTTCCTCAACGGCCCGGCGCTCCACTCCGGTGATGCCGGAGGGGACGCAAATGACGATGCGGGGCCGCGCCCAACGGCGGCGATGCACCTTCTGAATGAAGTAGCGCAGCATCTTCTCGGTGATGTCGAAGT
>Ga0224512_10003613_pt1 | contig 13506 bp, 11 predicted proteins | sample SF_May12_sed_USG_4_FD_169103 | JGI IMG/M metagenome (GOLD analysis project Ga0224512, IMG submission 169103) | Sediment microbial communities from San Francisco Bay, California, United States - SF_May12_sed_USGS_13 | ecosystem: Environmental > Aquatic > Marine > Sediment | place: USA...
CGATTCCGACAGGCACAAGCTGTCTACGCCGAAGGCGACAGTGCTTACCTGGCGCGAGACTACGACATTGCCAGTGAGAAGTACGCCGAGGCCATCGCAATTGTCGAACCGCTGCTCGACGAGGTCGATCGGGTATTTGCTACCACGTTCGCTGATGCAACGGCCGCGCTCGAGGCGGCTGACTCGGTGGAGGCCTTGCGACTGTTTGAACTCGCTGTCGCAATCAGTCCGAGTCATGCGGGCGCGCAAGCCGGCTATGAGCGTGCAAAGAACCTGGACACGGTGCTTTCACTGACGGACCAGGGGTTCGAGTTCGAGAATGATCTTGAATTGGAGGCGGCGCGGCAAAGTTTTGCGCGGGCAGCAGAGATCGATCCCGAGTGGCAGCCGGCGCGGACCGGGCTTGACAGGGTGCTGGCTACCATCAAGGAGATGGAGTTCGATCAACGCATGACCGAGGGTTTGACGGCGCTGGCAGAACGTGACTACCCCGGCGCTCGAGCGGCGTTTCGGATGGCGCAGCAGATTCGACCGGAATCGCGCGAACCCGCCGACGGTCTGTTGCAGGTCGACCAGGGAATTCGGCTGGACCAAATTGCGAGGCTGGAGCGATTGGCGCAACAGCAGGAACGCGACGAAGCCTGGGAAATCGCGGTTGAAACCTATGAGAGTATCCTCGAGATCGATGCGAATCTGTTGTTTGCGCAGGAGGGACTCAGTCGCGCACGACAGAGGTCGGCATTGCATGCGCAGATTGATCAATACATCGCCGATCCCGACAGCCTGAGCGTGCCCTCGACGATGAGCAAGGCCACCGGCCTGGTTGTCGATATCACGCGCATGCCGGAAGTTGGACCGCGCTTGTCGGATCAGCGTGACCAGTTATCAAAACTGCTGAAGCGCGCGGCGACGCCACTGACAGTTCAACTGGTTTCGGATAACGTTACCGACGTATCGATTTACAAAGTTGGTAAACTCGGCAGTTTTCAGACGCGCCAACTGGATCTCAGGCCCGGCACCTATGTCGCTGTCGGCAGCCGGCCCGGGTATCGCGATGTGCGACTCGAATTTCGTGTTGCGCCGGAAATTGATCTGCAGCCGGTCATCGTTCGCTGCGAGGAAGCAATTTGAGTTTCGATCACCTGACTATCAGGGACGTTGAGGGCGAGCGACGCATCGATGCCGACAAGCTGCCTTTGCGCGTCGGTACGGGCAGCGATTGCGAATTGCGTTTGCCCGGACCTGGTGGCGGCCCCGTCATGTTGCTCGATTTGCTCGACGGCGCACCATTTGTGCAGCCGTTTGGTCGTGACGAGACCGTGCAAATCAACGGAGAACCACTGCTCGCGAGCACGCGACTCGAGAATGAGGACGAGTTGCAGTTCTTTGGCAGCAGAATTCGCGTCTCCGTGGATGGCGATCGGCTGACGCTGCAGGTGCACCTCGAAGACAGCGCCTACGTTACGCAGCCGCCGGAATTACCCGGTGATTCGGGGCTGGCCGAAGAGGAGGCTATCGCGCCGACGGCGTTTCGACGTGCGGCAGAAACTCATGCGGCGGCGCGAGAATCACACCGCAGCCCGCTAAAGACAATTGTAGCTGCGGGACTCGGCATATTGATTGTGCTGTCCTATTTGCTCTTTAGCTCCGCGTCCATTCAGTTCGACGTCAGTCCCACCGAGCCAGACGACATTTCGATTTCGGGTGGCTGGTTTCGGCTGCCGATCGGTGACCGCGTCTTGCTCCGCAAGGGCGAACACATCGTTACCGTCAGGAAACAGGGTTACTACGATGTGAATCAGAACTTCGTCGTCGGTGACGAAGCGAGCAAGACGATCGAGATCAGGCTGCGCCGCCTGCCAGGCCGGCTCTCGGTTTTAACGGAGCCTCCGGTTGAAGCTGTCGTGTCGATCGACAACAGCACGGTGGGCAAGACTCCGTACGGGCCCGTCGAATTGCAGCCGGGTGAACACAGTGTCAGTGTCCGCGCCGATCGCTATTTGCCTTTCGGTGACGTCGTCAGCGTCGCGGGCCTCGGGCAGCATGAGGCGATGTACGTGCAGCTGGTGCGGCGGTGGTCAAATGTAGAGATAAGGTCGGAACCACCGGGCGCGAGCATTTATTCGGGTGATGAACGTGTCGGCACAACGCCTGCAACCGTGGAGCTGATTGAGGGTACCCACCAGATCAGCGTGGTCAGAGAAGGATTTAAAGCCTGGGACGGTACATTGCTGGCCGTTCCCAACGTCGACCAGGTAGTGCCACTGATCCGGCTTGAACCGGCGAACGCGAAATTACTGGTCAATTCCATTCCGCGCGCGGCCAATGTCACCGTTGATGGCCGTTATCGCGGCCAATCGCCCATTACTTTGGCGCTGTCTCCCGACGTCGATTATGAAATTGGACTGTCAAAAGCCGGTTATGGCGCGACGACGCGCAGGGTGCGGCTGCGGGCTGCCGCCAGCGATTCGATAATGGTGGATCTGTCGGCGCGAACCGGCTCGCTCACTGTCAATGTGGAGCCAGCCGATGCAACTGTGTACGTCGATGGTCGGGCGCGGGGAGACGGCTCTGTTACGTTGCAGTTGAGCTCTGCGCCGCATCGTATCGAAGTGCGCAGGTCCGGCTATCAGAGCTGGTCGCGGACGATTACACCGAGACCAGGTTATCCGCAAACCGTGTCGGCACGGCTGCGTTCGCTGGCGGCAATCGAGCAGGAGAAAGTGCAGGTCACCGTGCAGACCGCCGATAACCAGACGATGCGACGGGTCGAACCCGGCACGTTTACGCTGGGCACGTCACGATCGGAGCAAGGCAGACGCGCGAACGAGGTGATCGTGCCAGTTACCCTGACACGGCCGTATCTGATCGGCGTCCACGAGGTCACAAATGCCGAATTCGCCAGGTTCCGGGTCGGCCACGATTCGGGCAGCGACATTCATCCGTCGATGGCCGGCGGCAGCAATCCGGTCGCGAATGTCACCTGGGCGGATGCGGTTGCCTACTGCAACTGGTTAAGCGCGAGGGAAGGTCTGAAGCCGGCATACGAGGAAAAATTCGGCGAGTGGAACCTCATTCGACCGCTGACCGACGGCTACCGGCTGCCGACCGAGGCAGAGTGGGCCTGGGCCGTGCGTTATGAAGGCAGCGCTGGCGCGCGCAAATTCTCCTGGGGTACGGACATGCCACCGAAGCGCGATAGCGGCAATTTTGCCGACAAGGCGGCGCTGGGCCTGGTGCCGACGATAATTCCCCGTTATGACGACGGCTTTGCATCGACGGCACCGGTTGGCAAGTTTGTGCCGAACGCGATAGGACTTCACGACGGTGCCGGCAATGTGGCCGAGTGGGTCAATGATTTTTATTCCGTGCCGACTCCCGGTATCACCAAGCCGGTCGTCGATCCACTTGGGCCGGCAACAGGCAACAGCCATGTGATTCGCGGTTCCAGTTGGCGGCATGCCGGCATCCTGGAATTACGTCTGGGCTATCGCGATTACGGCAACACTGCGCGCCCGGATGTCGGATTTCGTATCGCCAGATCCGTGCTTTGAAATTTCGTGAGACAATCGCGTGCGAATCTTGTCCAAGATCGAAGACGATTGCAGAAGGGCACAACGTGAACCGATACTTGTTATTGCTGCTGGCCAGCGCATTTATGGCGGTACCGGCCTGGCCGCAGGACGAAGACGCTGAGTCGCAAGAGACTGAAGAAACACAGGTGGAGGCCGAGGAAGTGGATGACTCGGATCTGGACGACCAGGGTTTCACCGACGAAGACAATGACTTTCGGCCGAGTGAGGACATACCGGCCGACCAGTCAATACCATTTCCTACCGACATCTAGCCTGATTATTTCCCTATGAACAAAAAGAACATACCCGTTGAGTTCGTATTCCAGCTTTTCGCGCTGATCATAGCGATCATCATTGTGCACGCGCTCTACGTGTCAGTGGTCCGTCCTAATGCTGCGCAGATCATCGCTGAGCAGAACCTGGCCGCTGCGGCCGATCCGGATTATGTTCGGGAGCGGCGCGTTTCAGTGTTGATCAAGGACATGGAACAGGAAGCCTGCTTCATTCTGGGCATCTGGGCGCTCGCGATCATGGGTTTCAAAGGCCTGCAAATTCTCGGTGAGCGTCGGCTTCTCGATGTCGATCTCGTGCCGGTGGCCGAAGGCATGCGAATACTGCCGGAGGATACGCGCGAGTTTGCGCGGCAAATCCAGGCATTGCCGGAGGAGAGCCAGCGTATGTTGTTGCCGCGGGCGTTGTTGAACGCGTTACAGCGGTTCAGTACGACTCGCAATATCCAGGATGTATCGAGCAGCACGCGGGACATCTACGAGTCAGAAGCCGAGCGTCTCGAGTCCGAGTTGTCGATGATTCGCTATATCTCATGGGCGATTCCGTCGATCGGCTTCATCGGCACGGTGCGCGGTATTGGTGAGGCGCTCGCGCAAGCCGACAAGGCCGTGCAGGGTGATATCGCTGGCGTAACACAGAGTCTTGGCGTTGCATTTAATTCAACATTCATCGCGCTGCTCATCAGTATTTTTCTGATGTTTCTCGTACACCAACTGCAGTTGTTTCAGGAACGGCTGGTCTTCGACGGCGAAAACTATTGCAACGACAAGCTGATTCGCCACATGAAGGCAGACTAGCCAAAGGACGCGCGTGACAGTGGGCCTTCTTGCAGCACACATTAACGATGCCGCCCTATCCGTACTGGATGACAACAAAGTCCACTATCGGGAGCCGGGCTTCGCCTTGCTTGATGATAATGAGCTGACAACCGGTAACGAGGCGTTCGCGCAAGCCCGCGTCAAGCCACGACGCATTCAGAACGCCTATTGGTCAGAATTGCACGCCACCCCTTTGGTCGATCGGCATTTCCAGCATCTGAGTGCGGCCGATCTCGTCAGTCGGCAGCTCGAACAGATATGGAAGCGAGTCGCCAGCCGCGGCGATCGGCTTGTCGTCGCGGTGCCGGCATATATGCGCCCGGACAACCTCAGTCTGTTGCTCGGAATCGCAGCCGAGTTGCAAATTCCCATCGTTGCGATGATCGACGCAGCGGTAGCGGCGACGCGTCGTGAATACAGGGGCGCCGTGCCGACGCACGTTGACCTGAGCCTTCACTCGACTGTGCTGACGCGCGTAACACAGGCCGGGCAGGCGCAGGTCGATCGTTCTTCCGTCGTCGACGGGAGCGGAATTATTGCCTTATACGATGCCTGGATCGCGCTCATAGCGGAGACTTTCGTGCAACAGTCCCGATTTGACCCGCTGCACACGGCCGAAACAGAGCAGATGTTGCAGGACAAACTCCAGGATTGGCTGACGGCGGCCGCGGTCGGCGAAATCGTCTCGCTTGAAATCGAGTATCGCGGCATCAGTCACGAGGCTCAGGTCGAGTCACTGGAACTCGTCGCGGCGGCGGCGCCGATATACCACCGTATCGTCAGCAACCTGCGGGCACTGTACCGGGCCGATGAGACGCCGGCCCTGCAGCTATCCGATCGGGCCGCGCGCATGCCCGGTCTTGCCGACATACTGGTGGCGCGCGTCGGCGGCGAGGTGTTTCTGCAGGAGCCTGGTGCAACGGCACGCGGTTTGCTGTCACGATGTCGCGACATGCGGCCCGGCGATGGCGCAATCAGCCTGATCCGGCAATTGCCGTGGGACCAGACGGCGGTCGAGCTGAGGAAGACCAGCAGCGTCCGGCAAGGCGGTCAGCCGACGCACCTGTTATTCGGCAACACTGCGTTTGCCATCGATTCGAACCCCCTGACTTTTGGCTCGCAGCCCGGTGATGGCGAACGCTGCGTCGACTTGCAACAAGACATGCCCGGCGTATCGCGCCGGCATTGTTCCGTGCAGCAGGAAAACGGCCAATGCATCGTGCGCGACTTCAGCCGCTACGGCACTTTCCTCAACGGGCATCGCATCGATGGGTCCGCGGTACTGCAGGTCGGTGACCTGATCAGGCTCGGCACGCCCGGGTACGAGCTGCGTCTGATTACAACGGCGAGTGAACATGGCTCGTAAGCGTCGACCCTTCGAAGTGTTCAGCATGTCGTTCCTCGACTGCATGAGCTGTGGTTTCGGTGCGGTCATTCTGTTCTTCATGATCATAAATGCGCAGGTCAGGGAAACGACCGAGCAAGATCCGTCGGAACTGATGGCGGAGACAAAAAAAATCGAAATAGAAATTCTGGAAGGGCGCAAGAATCTCGTCCTGGCCAAGAATACGATGCAGCAGCTCGAGGTCGAGAAAGTTTCTGCGGAAGGTCAGATCGCACAGATTATTGCACTGATCGAACAACTTCGGTCTGAGCTTGCCGAATACGACTCAGAGACACTGGCGCACATCGAGGCCGTGCAGAAGCTGCAAGCCGATATCGAGACGCTTGAGGAGGAGGTCAGGCGCCTGCTCGCACTTGCAGCCGAAGAAGATGCCGAAGGCACCAAGCTGAGAGAGTTCAAGGGAGAGGGCGATCGTCAGTATCTGACCGGTTTGAAGCTGGGTGGCAGGCGCACGCTTATTTTGGTCGATCGCTCGGCGAGCATGCTCGATGACACGATCGTCAACATCATTCGCCGCCGCAATATGCAGCAAGAAGACAAACTCAGAGCGGTCAAATGGCGCCAGGTTGTCGCCAGCGTCGATTGGCTGACAGCCCAGTTCGAGCCCGGCAGCGAATTTCAGATTTACATGTTCAATAACACGGTGGCGCCCGTCATAAAAGGCAGTGACGGAGTATGGCTCAAGGCCGATGATGCCACTCAGCTGGATGAGGCTATTCGAGTGCTGCGTCGCACTGTGCCCGAAAACGGCACCAATATGCTGGCCGCGTGGGAGGTCGCTTCGTCACTGACACCGCTGCCGGACAACATCATATTACTTGCTGACGGATTGCCGACGATGGACAGTCCGACTACAAACCAGAGGACGATCAGCGGCCGCGACCGCTATAACCTGCACTTCCGCGCATTACGAGAATTACCCAGCGGCATTCCGGTCAACGTATTTCTTTATCCGCTCGAGGGCGATTACGAAGCGCCGATCCTCTATTGGGTGCTCGCATACAGGACCGGGGGTTCGTTCATCAGCGTCAGTCGGGACTGGCCGTAATTCGGATGGAATCCTGAGATGAAACGCCGTCGCAACATCGAAGCATTCAGCCTGTCGTTTCTCGACTGTATATGCTGTGGCTTTGGGGCCATCATCCTGTTGCTCGTCTTAAGCAAAATCTACGAGCCTGTCATCATCGAGAAGACCCAGGACGATCTGGAGCAGTTGATCGCGCTGTTGCAACAGGAATTGTTCGAGATTCGCGGCGAAACGGCGGTGATCAATCGCGATCTCGAATCCGTACAATCGCAAACGTCATCGACGAAGTTGCGGCTTGCGCGGCTGCAAGGCGAACTGAACACGGTCCAGGGTCAGTATGTCGCAAGCCAGCAGGAATCAGAGTCAACGATCGATGAGGGCGCGTTGCAAAGAACCAAGCAGCGGCTCACCGAGGAGATGCGGCGGCTACAGCCTTACTTCAAACGCGCCGCAGACGATGCGGTTGCAGGCATTCCGGTCGATAGCGAGTACGTGATATTCATCATCGACACATCGGGCAGTATGCAGCAGTTCAACTGGGATCGTGCAGTGGAAAAGCTGACCGAGACGCTCGATGTCTATCCGCAGGTCAAAGGCCTGCAGATCATGAATGACAATGGCAGTTATATGTTCAAGCAATATGCTGGCAAATGGATACCGGATACGCCAGGTCGCCGCGAGGCAATCGCCAATACAATGCGCAACTGGCGCCCGTTCAGTGACAGTAATCCGGTCGATGGCATTATCTACGCTATCAGTACTTACTGGGCGCCTGACAAGAAGATCAGCGTTTACGTATTCGGTGACGAGTTCAGTGGCCGCTCGGTCGAGTCCGTCGTGCAGCAGATCGATACGGTGAACCGGGAAGATGAGGCCGGCAACCGGATGGTGCGAATTCACGCGGTAGGGTTTCCATTCTTCTTCGAGCCTGGCCGCGAGCTTTCCGATACGACGCGCCGCTATGCGCAGCTTATGCGTATTCTCTGTGCCCGCAACGGCGGGACTTTCGTTGCGCTATCCGATCCTGCCTACGATTAGTGTCGCTCGCCGCCACGCCACAATTCATCATAATTGATCGTCAGCTTTGCACCTCGCGGTCCACCGGAGCGCCCAATTTCGCCGTGTAATGACCTCCGACAATCACTGTTACACCTTGGAGGACATAGCAATGCGCAAAACCATAGTGACAATCCTGACACTGACGCTCGCAACGGCATTCAATGCGTTTGCGGCAACACCATCGAAAGAAGAGAACGTCGGCGTAGGTGCCGGTGCCGTCGTCGGCGCGTTGGCAGGCGGCCCGGTGGGCTTCGTAATCGGCGCGGCGATCGGCGCGAAAGTCGGCGACACGATGCACCGGAAAAGTTCGGCAATTGAGTCGCTCAGGGGCTCGCTGCAAGACTCGGAGGGCACCGTCGCCGAGCTCGAGAGTGATTTGCGTTCGTTGAGCAGCGATGTCAATGCACTGAACGGAGAGCTTGAACGGCTGCAGACAATCGACCGACCGCAATTGATTCGCCTGATGCAGGCGGGCATTGCGATGGACCTGCTGTTTCGCACGGACGAGCACGCGCTTGCCGACACGACAGGGAATCGTCTGGCGAACCTCGCGCAGGGGCTCGCAGCCATGTCCGACGTTCGGATCCAGCTGGACGGTTTTGCTGACGAGCGCGGTGATTCAGACTACAACCTCGAGCTTTCCGAAAAGCGCGTCGAATTCGTTCGTGATCAGCTCGTATCGGCCGGAATTGATCCTTCCCGAATTCGGGTCGCCGCACACGGTGAGAGTCCCGCGCAAGATGAGTCGGCAGACAGTTACGCGCTGGAACGGCGCGTCAGTCTGAAGTTGTTCATCGACGGATCGCCGATAGACGCGCAGCCACTGGCCTCGAATCCGAACTAGTCGGCGCGCAGGCCGTGATATCACACTTCCCGTGACTCTTGTCGAGTCTCCTGCTTGCCGGCCTTTCGGGGCCGGCTTTTTGTTGGGGTCGGAGCCCATTTCGCAAAAAGGGCTCTGACGCCTTATAGTTTGCGCGTGACTCAAAAACTCGCCAATCGACACTGCAGGCCCTGTGAGGGAGGCGTCGAGCCGCTGCGGCCCGACCAGGTCCAGGCCTTGCTCGAGGCGCTGCATCCGGACTGGGTGTTGAGCGCCGACGCACGCGAAATCTCGCGTCGATTCGAATTTCAGGCCTACAGCCGCACGTTGGGCTTTGCCAACGCTGTTGCCTGGGTTGCGATCAGCGAGGGCCATCATCCGGTTCTGACGATCAGCTACGGCAGCTGCGACGTCAGTTACACGACGCATGCGATCGGCGGCCTGTCCGACAACGACTTTATTTGTGCGGCGAAGATCGACCGCCTGATGAGCGGGGCGGATTCTGAGTGATCGCGATCGAGGATATTGAAGCGGCAGCAGATCGTCTGCGCGGCGTCGCAGTCAGAACCCCACTGTTGCAGAGTGCCGATCTTGATCGCATCGCCGGCGGTACCGTATTGATCAAGCCGGAGTGTTTCCAGCGTGTTGGATCATTCAAGATTCGCGGCGCCTATAACCTGTTGCACCAGCTGTCGCCCGAACAGGCAAGCCGCGGCGTGGTGGCGTGGTCATCGGGCAATCATGCGCAGGGCGTGGCGCTGGCCGGAAAATTGCTGGGTATTCATGCGGCAATCGTCATGCCCGAGGATGCGCCGTCCGCCAAGTTATCGAATACACGCCAGTTGGGCGGCGAGGTGATCACTTATGATCGATACTCTGGCGATCGCGAAGCGATCGCACGCGGTATCGCTGCGGAACGGGGCGCGGAGCTTGTGCCGTCCTATGATGACTCTCGCATTATTGCCGGCCAGGGAACGGTCGGACTTGAGATTGCCGAGCAATCGATCGAACTCGGCCTGCCGGTGGATCAGGCCCTGATCAACTGCGGCGGCGGTGGACTTGTCTCAGGTTGCGCTATCGCGATGCGTGCGCGCCTGCCCAGCGCCGAGATTTACACGGTCGAACCCGAACACTTCGATGATACCGCCAGGAGCCTCGCCAACGGTAAACGCGCCGGCAATGAGCCATCCGCTCGTTCTATTTGCGACGCACTGCTTGCGGACATGCCCGGCAGGATTCCATTCGAAATACTGCGCGAACTCGCCAGTGGCGGCCTCGTTGTCAGCGACGACGATGTCAGGCAAGCGATGCGCTTCGCATTTCAGAAACTGAAGATTGTCGTGGAGCCGGGTGGTGCCGCGGCATTGGCGGCGGTGCTGGCGGGCAAGATCGACACGGCTGGCAAGACGACAGCGATTATTTTCTCAGGTGGCAACGTCGATACGGAGCTGTTCGCCTCGATTCAGAGAGAACCGGCCTGAGGCTTTCGCAGTAGCGAAACTCGCGAAAACGGCTGGCGCCGAACGCCGTTTATCTGTAGCGCCCGTTTGCGCCGCGCATCCCAGCCATCGAGCCAATTCACGATCTTGTCGATTTGTTCAACGTCGCTGCGCACCCGGCTGGGCTGCATCTCGTGCAAGCCGATGCCGCTCTCGGCCGCGTGGACGAAATTCTGGCTGTCGCGCAATACCGCGATGATCGGAATGCCAAGCGAATCGAGAAAGCGCATCAATCGCGCCAGGCTCTTGGTGTTCTTCCGCGTACGATTTGCGACAACAGCAAGTTTTCCTTCGTTGCGGTTTACCTTGGCAACCAGCAGCAAGTCGGCAATGCACTTCGATGCGGCATCGATATCCATCGACGAGGGCAACACGGGAACCAGTATGCTCGACGCATCACGCGTGAGTTCACGCAGATTGTCGTGGGTGATACTCGCTGGCGAATCAACGATTAGATTAAGCGTGTCCCCGGGGACACGCAGCTGCCAGCTGCGGGTCGCCTGCATGCTCTTCTTGAACGCGGCGATGCCGTGAATTGTGGGGAGATGGTTCGGACGACGGTTCAGCCAGGCGATGGTCGAGCCTTGCGGGTCGTAGTCCATGATTGCCGGTTGTGCGCCTCGATTTGCGTAGCAGGCGGCGAGATTGGTGGCCAGCGTCGATTTTCCGCAACCGCCCTTCGGATTGAGGATTACGATCTTGTTCCGGTTGTCTCGCGTCGGCGTATTCAGCATGGCCCCTACAATGTCGTTCAATTTGGCGTGGCATTCCTTGCGCCAGTTCACATAATACCAGAGCCATGGTGCCGGAATGCGCGGTTTATTAGCACACTCAGTTACCGGGCGGCGGATACGTGTCGAAAACGGGTAATTCGCTCGCATCGCATGACCAGTCAGCGCGCGACCCCTGCATGATTCTTGCCTGCGGTCGAATGCCCGGATCGTGGTCGAGCGTGCCTGCCGGCACCACCGCGATGCTGTTGTCGGGGGCAACCCTTGGCATCAGGCTGCCGCAGTTGCTGCAAAAAACTGTCATGAAGCGTTCGGCCTCCGGGACCTTGTAACTCTTCAGGAGATTCTCGCCGGCAATCCACTGCACCGACTCCGGCTGCAGGATGATGTTGCTCGCATGTCCGGTCGCCGTTGCCTTGCGACAGCGCGAACAGTGGCAGTGGAAAAAGCCCCTGAACTGTCCGGTGATCTCGTAGGCGACGGAGCCGCACAAACAGCTTCCCGACAAATGCAATTCGCTCATTTCGCTCTCCATTTGACGCCCGGTTGATAACGGGATGATAGCAGGTGTCGGAAAGCGCCCTGGCACCCGGCCGCGAGTTCTTCTCGGGCGCTTCTGATCGAGCCACCTGCCGGCCTGGCCGAATGGGCGCGCGGCGATTTCGTCCGCGTACTCTGGCCAGTCAACGATCGTTATGTCAAACGACGTCTGTAATGACTCGAGCGTCGGTAATGCATATACTGTCGGTCTGCAATTACGTAGAAGAAAAAATATAAAAGCAATGGGGAAATCCGTTCGGCACTGCAGGTCCAGTGCTGTTCCGGCTCGTACCAAAGAAACTATGCATCGGAACCGTCGATTCTGGACGCGTTCGTGTGCCTGTGCGGATTTCAAGATTTAGCTATTCGAGAAAGGGTGACTGCATTGAAAAACAGAAACATTCAAAAACTTGTATTGACAGCTCTCTCGTTGGGTTTTGCCGGGCTGGTTACGGCCGCATCGGCGCCTGATGAAGAATCCGCATCACTTGCCCCGGCGCCACAGGTCGACGCCGGTCTGATTCCCGTACCGGACGGTGTCAAAATGCCGCAACTGGGTGGCTCGGTGCATGACCTGCCGCACCCGTTGGGCGAGCAGCGCCGCGAATTACGCAAAGTGGCTCACGAGCAACAATTGAGGGCCGAGGCCAGCGGTAGCAGCAGCAGCGGTGCCGCCAACGGCAATGGCAAAGTGGTCGAAGTTGCCCAAGGACAGTTCGTGGAGCTCGCACGCCAGGGCGAAGACCTGATCTGGACGGTGCTGGCCGATTTTGGCGATCAGGAGTCGCCTTTCGGTATTTTGCAGGGCGGACTGGTCGGTCCGGCGAGAAATGAAATTCCCGAACCATCTGCCAACGACAATACGACGATATGGCGTGATGACTTCAGCAGGGATTACTACCTGGACATGCTGTTCAATGATGCTGACGGCGCCAATTCGATGCGCAATTTCTACAAAGAGCAATCGTCCGGGCGATACGCGGTTGACGGCGACGTTACAGACTGGGTATCGGTTCCGTTTCGAGCCGCCCATTATGGTCGAAACTGGTGCGGCACCGTCTGCTTCACGACCTGGTGGTTTGTCGAGGACGCGATAAACGCGTGGTATCAGTCCAAGCTGGATGCGGGCATGTCCCCGGCAGAGATCGACGGTTACCTGAGTCAGTACGACGTGTGGGATCGATACGATCACGACGGTGACGGCAACTTCGATGAGCCCGATGGCTACATCGATCACTTCCAGGCAGTGCATGCCGGCGAAGGCGCCGAAGCCGGCGGCGGTGCGTACGGTCAGGACGCGATCTGGAGCCACCGTTGGTACGTGCAGACGGTACCGATAGGCGCCGATGGGCCGACGCTCGATGATGGCACGATCAACCCGGCGGGTGGTATTCCGGTTGGTGGCAGCAAGTACTGGATTGGCGATTACACGATCGAACCGGAGAATGGCGGTGTTGGCGTTTTTGCCCACGAATTCGGCCACGATCTCGGTTTGCCCGATCTCTACAACACGGGCCCGGGCACGAGCAATGGCACGGGTTTCTGGACGCTCATGTCCTCGGGATCCTGGACCAGCGACGGCACGGTCGATATCGGTTCCAAGCCCACGCATATGGGCGCCTGGGAGAAGTTCCAGCTGGGTTGGCTGAATTACGAGATCGGCGTCAGCGGGCGAAAGTCGGAACACAAGTTGGGCCCGGCGGAAACCAATACCAGGCAGGCGCAGGGACTGTTCGTC
>Ga0224512_10003614_pt1 | contig 13505 bp, 10 predicted proteins | sample SF_May12_sed_USG_4_FD_169103 | JGI IMG/M metagenome (GOLD analysis project Ga0224512, IMG submission 169103) | Sediment microbial communities from San Francisco Bay, California, United States - SF_May12_sed_USGS_13 | ecosystem: Environmental > Aquatic > Marine > Sediment | place: USA...
TCCCATGATCAGCTGCCTTCCTCTGGTTGGAGTCTCGGGTGGACGATGACCCCGCCGCGTGCGATGCACGCACCATCGACGATGTCGTCGGAGTAGTCGATTCGAAGGTCGCCAGTGTCGGGATCGGTGATCAATTCGATGAACGCCATGACGTTGCGGGCGTACATCTGCGATGCATGGTTCGCCACTCTGGAGACGAGGTCCGTGTCACCGACGATCCGCACGCCGTCGACGTCCACGGTCTCTCCCGGCCTGGTCAGCTCGCAGTTGCCGCCGGTCGACGCCGCCACGTCGACGATCACCGCACCGGGTCGCATGGCGTGCACGGTATCGGCCTGGATCAAGAGCGGGGCGGGCCTGCCGGGAATCGCTGCGGTCGTGATCACCGCATCTGCAGTCGTGAGGTGGGGTGCGAGTCCATCGATGATCCGCTGCTGTTCATCGGCGGCCACCTCACGGGCGTAGCCGCCGCTCTCGGCGGCATCCTGGGCTTCGGTGTCGATCGTGATGAACGCGGCGCCGAGGCTCTCCACCTGCTCGGCTGCAGCTGCGCGAACGTCGAACGCCGACACGACGGCTCCGAGTCGCCTCGCCGTCGCGATCGCCTGCAGTCCGGCCACGCCGGCACCCAGGACGACGACATTCGCCGGGCGCATCGTCCCGGCCGCGGTGGTGAGCATCGGGAAGAAGCGATCGGATGCTGCGGCTGCCTCGAGCGCGGCCTGATAGCCGACGACGGCAGCCTGTGACGAGAGCGCATCGACCGTCTGGGCGCGTGAGGTGCGGGGCACCGCCTCCAGCGCGAACACCGTTGCGCCGGTGTCGGCCAGCGGCATCATCTCGTCGGGATCGTCGAACGGCGAGATCAGCCCGATCAGTGCACTGGACGGACCGAGGCGCGACGCCGAGGGTCGTTCGATGGTCGCAACGAACTCGCACGCCCAGACCTCGTCTGCTTCGGCGATCGACGCGCCGGCCTGTCGATACTCGTCATCGACGTAGCCGGCCTTGGCGCCGGCGTCGGTCTCGACGACAACGGCGTGGCCGACGGCGATCAGGCGCTTGGCGACATCAGGGGTGACGGCGACCCGCGATTCGTTTGCGGTCTGTTGAGAGGGGACTCCGATTCGCATCGACGCGTCACGTTACCGCCTCGGTCCGAAACCGCCGTGATCGAGCGAGAAGGTGCTGGCGCAATCGGGGATCTCGGCTATGTTCGGTCGCAATGAGGCGATTCGACAACCCTTTCCAACCGGCTCCGGTGATCCACACTCGCGGTGAGGGTTGCGCCGAACTCGCCGACCTGCTCTCGATGGTCCCCTCGGTGCGCGTCAAAGGCGACGTCGTCGGTGCCTGCCTCCAACATCGGACCGATCTGGTGGTCGGGCGCCGTTTGAGCTCGAGCCTCACCGTCGCCTCTCAGGTCGTTCCTCACGGGTTCGATCCGGACAACACCGAGTGGGTCGTCGCCGCGGTGTCCGGTGGACCGCACTCGCCGCTGGCCGCACGTGTTGCCCGGAGGCTGGGCGAGTCCATGGGCGTGAAGTCCCTGATGGTGTGCGCATACATGGACGACGAGACACAGGCCGAGGCGCTCAGCTGGATCGAACGTCTCTATGACGAGGTGCCCGGCCTCGAATACCGGGTGATCGAGGCCTCGGATGCCGACGGAATCATCGACCAGCTGCCCGAGCGCAGCGCCTTGGTGATCGGATCGCCAGGAGGGTCCTGGCTCCAGCGGGCGTTCTTCGGACAGGGTGCCAGGCTGCGAAAAGGAGCGCCGGCCGGAGTGATGGTCGTGCATGCGGTCCCCGAGCGCGTGTTTCTGGCGATGTCCGATCCGACGTTCGTCGGAGGTCTTCGCGAGGTCGGTGACATTCTCCGTATTCACGATGAGCAGATCTTCGCCGTGGCCGATCGTTCCGTTCTCATCGGGATCGTCGAGCGCGACGTGCTCGAAGCGGCCGACCCGCAGGCATTGGTCAGGGACGTCATGAGTGAGCCGGTGAGCGTCGCCGTCGATGCCCCGATCGAGGACGCCGCTGCGCTGGTCGAGCGGTTCGGTCCCGAGCCGATTCCCGTCGTCGACGATGCCGGCCACCTCGTGGGCAGCATCAGCTTCCCCGACTGAGTGATCTGCTCGGCAAGCGGCCCAATCGAATCGGATGTGGAATCTGAGGCGATCCTCGGCCACAATGCTGCCCGTGAACGAACGATCACTTCCTTCGCGCATCTGGCGCGGCTTCCTCGTCGTCCTCGCTGTGGCAGTCCTCGCGGCCCATGTGCTGGGCGGCTGGTACTTCTCCGGTGAGATCGTGGACCGGGTCTTCACTCCGCCCGCCGCGGCGTCCGAGATTCCAGACAGCTGGATGTTCGCAACGCCACAAGAGGCCGGGCTCGACGTGACGGAGATCCAATACGATTCGCCGATCGGACCGATGGATGCCTGGGTCGTCGACGGCACCCGTTCGGAGTGGATCATCCACGTTCATGGTCGCGCCGCCGGGCGCGAGGAGGCGCTCCGTGCAATGGTCTTCCTCGACGAGGCGGGTTATCACCAGATGGCGATCACCTATCGCAACGATCCGGGCCAACCGGTGGACGCCTCGGGCGAGTATCGCTACGGCGTGACCGAGCGCGACGACCTGGCCGCTGCGGTCGAATACGCCCGGGAACAGGGCGCCACCGACATCGTGCTCTACGGCTATTCCACGGGAGCGGCGATTTCCATGGCTTACGCCATTCGCCAGCCGATCGGCTCGGTCTCGGCGATGATCTTCGATGCCCCCAACATCGACCTCGAAGAGACCGTCGACTTCGAGGCATCACAGGAGGAGCTGGCCGGTCTTCCGCTCCCGTTCACCGTCACGGCGACGGCCAAGTTCTTTGCGGCGCTCCGCTCCGACATCAACTGGCGGACCTTCGACTACGTCGATCGCAGCGCAGCGTTGTCGATGCCGGTGCTCGTCTTCCATGGCACCGAGGACCTGACGGTGCCGCTCGAGACCAGCAGGCAGCTCGCCGAGGCGAGGTCCGATCTCGTTCGGTTCGAGGTCGTCGAGGGCGCAGGCCACGTCCAGAGCTACAACGCCGATCCGGCCTCGTATCGACTGCAGGTCCTGGACTTCTTGGCGGGCTGACCGGTTAGCGTCGGATCGAAACCGCCCTTCGATCGCGAGTGTGCCAGTGCCGACAACCGCCTATCTCCGCCATCCCACCATCTCCGGAGACCGTGTGGTCTTCGTCTCCGAGGACGACCTCTGGACGGTCTCGAGCGGTGGGGGCGTCGCCCACCGTATCACCGCCAATCCCGGCTCCATCAGCCGGCCGCGACTGTCACCCGATGGCCGATCGATCGCCTATGTCAGTCGCGACGAGGGCGTCCGCGACGCCTGGGTCGTGGACGCCGACGGTTCAGGGTCGCGCCGGCTCACCCATTTCGGGTCCGTGGTCTCGATCGCAGCCTGGACCAAAGACGGCTCGGCCGTCCTGGTCGTGTCCGATCACGATCAGCCATTTGCCGGCTTCACGCACCTCTGGTCGGTTCCGCTCGATGGCGGACCGCCGACGAAGCTGCTCGTCGGTCACGCCTGGTCGGCTTCACCGCTTGCCACCGGAGGGCTGGTGCTGGGACGGAACGCGTTCGATCCCGCGAGATGGAAGCGGTACCGGGGCGGTCGTGCCGGCCAGATCTGGATCGACCGGGACGGTGGAGGGATGTTCCGGCCGCTGGTCGACCTCCAAGGCAATCTGGCCGACCCGATGGCCATCGGGTCGAGGATCTACTTCCTCTCCGATCACGAGGGAGTCGGCAACATCTACTCGGTCACGCCCACGGGTCGCAACATCCGGCGGCACACCCATCACGGCGACTTCTACGTCCGCTACCCGGCGAGCGACGGACACCGGATCGTCCATCACGCCGGAGGTGACCTCTACCTGACCGATCCGTCCACCGATCGATCCGAGCGAATCGACGTGGTGGTGCCTTCGACCCGACCCCAGCGCAATCGTCGGTTCATCGCTCCGGGGAAGTTCGTCGAGTCGTTCGATCTGCACCCGGAAGGTCACTCGATCGCGATGGACATCAGAGGGTCGGCGTTCACGATGCCGCTGTGGGAGGGGTCGCCGCTGCGTCATGCGGCCGGGTCGGCTTTTCGGGAGCGGCTCACGTCGTGGCTGCCCGATGGTGAGCGGATCGCTTCGATCAGTGACGAAGGCGGCGAGGAACGCCTCGTCGTCCGGAATGCCGACGGCTCGGGCAAGGCCGACGTGGTCGACGTCGATCTCGGCAGGGTCCGTTCCCTGGAGGTGGCCCCGGCTGTCGAGTCGCACCCCACCCGGATCGCCGTGACGAACCATCGGCACGAGCTCTCGATCGTCGACGTCGATGCCGGGACCGCCGAGGTGATCCACAGGTCCCCGTACCGATGGATCGGCGGAAACGCCTGGTCGCCGGACGGCAGATGGCTCGCCTTCTGTGCCCGACAGACCGAAACCACCCAGGATCTCTTCTGCTTCGACACGGTCGAGTCCACGCTCCACGCCATCGGCCAGAGTGCCTTCGTGGACGATCGACCGACGTTCGATCCTGATGGCCGTTTTCTCTACTTCCTCTCGTCACGCGTGTTCGACCCGGTGCCCGACTCCGTCTTCCACGATTACGGCTTCCCGTCATCGACGATCGTGATGATCGCACCGCTCCGGGCCGGAACTCCCGTGCCGTTCAGGTTGCCTTCGAAGGATCCGCGCGCTCCCGGCGGCAACGGGGCGGCCGCCAAGGCGGACGAGAAGAAGGCCGGAACGCCCGGCGAGACGGCGGTGGAGATCGACTTCTCGGGTCTCGCCGGCCGGGTCGAGGCGTTGCCGATCCCGGCTGGCAGGCATCTGCGTCTCCGCGCAGCGGCGGGCCGTGTCTACGTTCTGTCCTATCCCGTGCGCGGTGCGCTCGGGACGCCGAGCATCGGAGGCGAACCACCGAAGGGCGTCTTGTCTTCGTTCGACCTCTCGACCGACAACCACGAGACGGTCGCCGAGGGTGTGACGGCCTTCGACGTGTCGGCGGACGGAAAGACACTCGCGGTCTGGAACGGCACGAAGCTGCGTGTCGTGGCCGTCGGCTGGAAGGACGACAAGTCCGGCAAGGACGCGCCGGGTCGCGAAACCGGCTTCGTCGATCTGTCACGTGTCCGCGTCGAGGTGGACCCCGGCGCAGAGTGGCGCCAGATGTTCACGGAGGCCTGGCGTCTGCAGCGTGACTACTTCTGGTCCGAGGACATGACCGGTGTGGACTGGGTGGCGGTGCACGACCGCTACTTCTCGCTCGTCGACCGTGTGGCGTCCCGATCCGAGTTCAGCGACTTGCTCTGGGACATGCAGGGAGAGCTGGGTACGTCGCACGCCTACGAGCTCGGAGGCGAATACCGACCGGAGCCGGGATACACGCTGGGCCGGCTCGGGGCGGATCTCGAGTGGTCGAGGGGTGCATGGCGGGTCGGGCGGCTGCCGGTCGGCGACAGCTGGAATCCGGACGCCCGTTCTCCGCTCACACGTTCCGGAGTCGATGTCGAGGTCGGAGATCGAATCCTCTCGGTCGACGGTGTTCGGCTCGACCGGTCGAGACCCCCCGAGGCCCTTCTGGTGGATCGCGGTGGCTGGACCGTCTCCGTCGAGGTCGCGCGCGGAAGGAGCCGCCCTCGCCGGGTGATCGTGGAGCCGCTCAAGACCGAGACGGCCCTGCGGTATCGCGACTGGGTCGAGTCGAACCGTCAGCAGGTCCGCGAGGCCACCGACGGGAGGTGCGGCTACATCCACGTCCCGGACATGGGCGCCCCCGGCTTCGCCGAGTTCCACCGGTCGTGGCGGGAGGAGGTCACCTCCGACGGATTGGTCATCGACGTTCGGTTCAACCGGGGCGGCAACGTCTCCCAGTTGCTCCTTCAGAAGCTGCTGCGTGACCGACTCGGCTACCGGGTGACCCGCTGGAGCGTTCCCCGGGCGTTCCCGACGGACGCCCCGGCCGGCCCGATGGTCTGTCTGACGAACGAGTTCTCGGCGTCGGATGGCGACATCTTCTCGCACACCTTCAAGATGCACGGCCTCGGTCCGCTGATCGGGACGAGGACGTGGGGAGGTGTCGTCGGCATCTGGCCTCAGCAGTCCCTCGTGGACGGCACGGTCACCACCCAGCCCGAGTTCGGGACCTGGTTCCACGACGTCGAGTTCTCGGTCGAGAACTACGGCACCGATCCCGACATCGAGGTGGTGATCGCCCCGCACGACTACGGCGCCGGCCGCGATCCCCAGATGGAGAGGGCGCTCGCCGAGCTCGTCCGGCTGGTCGAGGAGCACGACCTCGAACTGCCCGACTTCTCGGTGCGGCCGTCGACCGAACCTCCCCGCCTCGACTGACCGTCGCATCTGCGGGAACCGGCTCCTCCCGAGTCTGCGGTGAGGGCCCGCCAACCGTCGACACTCGAGCGTGCACGTCAGGGGTGTGACTAGTCCCTTTGTGGTTCACTTTTGTAGTCACATGGTCTAGAGTCTCCCTCCGACGACACCGAACGAGTGAGTGGGGAATGCGACGACGCATCCGGATTCCAGTCCTGATCGCCGCCCTGGCGATCCTGATGACGACCATCGGGCTCAGCCCAGCGGTCGGAGCCGTCGACCCGGGGACCGCCGAGGCGCAGTTCATCGACCTGATCAACGCCGAACGAACGTCACGGGGTCTCAACCCGCTCGCCGTCGACCCGGACCTCACCGCAGGAGCCCGCATGCAGGCTGCGGCCATCAGTGACGCCGGCCGCCTGTTCCACAACCCCGACCTCGGATCGGTGACATCCGGATGGTCGTGGATCGGCGAGAACGTCGGCTACGGGTACGACGTCGCCAACCTGCACAACGCCTTCATGAACTCGTCCGGCCACCGGGCCAACATCCTCAAGTCGGGTGCAACGCACGTCGGCCTCGGGGTGGTCGTCAATGGATCCACCGTGTGGGTGGCCGAGGTCTTCATGACATCCAACCGCACCGCAGCGTTCACGCCGCCGTTCGCCGACGACGACGGATCGCCATACGAGGCGTCGATCATCAAGATCGCCGATGCCGGGATCACGACCGGATGCTCAAACGATCTGTACTGCCCGTACGCACTCGTAACCCGCGCCGAGATGGCCACGTTCCTCGTTCGGGCATTCGATCTGCCCGCATCCTCGAGAGACGCCTTCTCCGACGACGGAAGCTCCGGTCACCACGCCAGCATCAACGCGCTCGCTGCCGCCGGAGTCACGAACGGCTGTCAACCGGGCCGATACTGCCCGAACTCGACAGTCACCCGAGGCGAGCTCGCAACGTTCATCATGCGGGCGCTGGGGCTCCAGCCGACATCCCGGGACTACTTCAGCGACGACAACGGCTCCGTCCACGAGCCGGCGATCAACGCCGTTGCTGCCGCCGGTATCAGCACCGGCTGTAGCCCGGGCAGGTTCTGCCCGACCCAGTCGGTCACCCGCGAACAGATGGCCGGCTTCCTCGCCAACGCGTTGGGGCTGTAGGGGTCGGCCCTGAAGGGCCTCCCAGTTCGGCCTGGCGGCCTCAAGCCGTGCGGTCTGCGTTTAGCGCTTTTGCGCTTTTGCGCTTTTGCGCCATGCGCCATGTGCTCCACGAGGACTCGAGCGAGGTCTTTTTGGAGGTCGAGCCGGAGGTTGCGAACACGCCGTGACGTTCCCCGGTGAGAAGCGCCTCGAGAGCAGAGCCGGGCCGGTTTCGACGGGATGCGACCGCCCGTCCATCTTGCTGCGCGATCACGTGGGACGCATGCCGCATGGCGCATCGCGGATACCGGCGAGGGCGCCAGCCCGAGCCTTTCGGCACTTGTGCCGGCTCGAGCGGGTGCGATAGGACGTATTCAGCGATCGAGGAGACTCGTGTGACTGCGACCATCGCACGGATGGAGGACCTGAACCTCCATCACATCGTCAGGCAACAGTTCGAGCGGGCGGTTCCGTTCGCCGACGAGCTCGACGGATGGATGGGGATCGCCCAGTGGCTGTTCGAGCCCGATCGCGTCATCGAGGTGACCATGCCCGTCACGCTCGACGACGGGTACGTCCACATCTTCCGGGGATACCGCGTGTTGCACTCGACGGTCCGTGGACCGGGCAAGGGCGGTATCCGGTTCCACCCCGAAGCCGGGCCGGACGAGGTGAAGGCGCTGGCGACGTGGATGAGCTGGAAGTGTGCGCTCGTCGACGTGCCGTTCGGCGGGGCAAAGGGTGGTGTCGTCTGTGATCCCCATCTCCTCTCGATCGGTGAACAGGAGCGCATCACTCGTCGTTTCACCGCTGCGCTTGGCGACACGATCGGGCCGTTCACCGACATTCCGGCCCCGGACCTGTACACGAACTCCCAAACCATGGCCTGGATCTACGACACCTACGCAATGATGCACCCCGGAGAGGCCACGCTGCCGGTCGTCACGGGCAAACCCGTTGCGCTCGGAGGGATCGGCGCCCGGCAGGGAGCGACCGCCCAGGGTGCGTACTACGCGACCGAACACTTCCTCGAGATGGGCGGCGTCGCCGGACTGGATCGCCTCGATGGCGCCACGGTCGTGGTTCAGGGCTTCGGAAACGCCGGCCGACATGCCGCCCGGCTGTTCCGCGACGCAGGAGCCGTCGTCGTCGGAGTCTCCGATTCGAAGGGTGGCACGGTCGATCTGAGCGGGCTCGACGTGATCGCGGTGGAGCGGCACAAGGAGGAGGCCGGCACGGTTGCCTCCTATCCCGACGGTGAGCGAGTCGAGCGCGGAGCGATCCTCGAACTGCCATGTGACATCCTCATCCCTGCCGCCCTCGAGAACCAGATCACGACCGCCAACGTCGATCGGATCGACGCACGGTTGATCGTCGAAGCCGCCAACGGTCCCATCACTCCGGAGGCGGATGACGTCCTCGCCGCCCGAGGGGTGAAGGTGCTGCCCGACATCCTGGCGAACGCCGGGGGAGTGGTCGTCAGCTACTTCGAGTGGGCTCAGAACATCGAGAACCAGCGTTGGGAAGACAGCGACGTGCGGGAGAAGCTCAGGCGACGGATGCGTCGCGCCACAGAGGTGGTCGTCACCAAGCGGGCCTCGATGGTCGACGGTGTCGACTCGTATCGTCGCCGGTGGGCGGAGATCTCGGGAGATGGTCGCGAAATCCTCACCCCTGATCTTCGCACCGCCGCCCAGACCGTGGCGATCGGCCGGTGCCGGGACGCCGCCCTCCAACGAGGAGTGTGGCCGTAGGTCGGGCCGGCGCCCTCCCGCTATGCGCTATGCGATTTGCGCTGGTGCGCTTCATGAGGATCCGATTGCTGCCTCGCCGGAGGTAGACGGAATCGTCGCAGACGCCTCTACGTTCACCGGTGTGATCGAGCTCATGGCGGAGAAGAACACGGTGGTACGGAGTCGAGAATGCTCGACCTCCGGGAGTAGACGTGTGCGACCCGCTGGTGCGCATGGCGGACAGCGCATGGCGCGTACCGGTATGGTCAGCGAGCCTGGAGCTCCTCGATGATGCCGCCGATCAGGTCTCGACCGTCGGCGCTCGAGGGGTCGATCTCGCGGAGGCGTTCGATCGTCTCGATACGTTGAGCCACGGCGTCGCATCCGAGGCGCTCGACGACAGCGAAGTAGCCGGATTGGGTGAGATCGTCGACGCGCGCAGAGAGTTCGGCCGTGGGAATCCGACCGTTCGACGAAGCCGACAGGTCGTCGATCTGGTCGGTGGCGTCCTTGATGACGGTCACGAACGTCTCGCTGAGCAGGTCACAGTTGCGGAGGTCGTCGAGTGTCTCCTCGAAGGAGAAATCGAACTCGAAGCCGCCTTCCGAATCCACTGCGGTCGAACACGCCGCCAATGTCAGCGCCAGAAGCGCGATCAGTACGTGTCTCATCGGATTCGGCCCTCCTCGCGTTCATTCACCCGATGGTCGAGACGCGCTCGGCGACGAGGTCACCGATCTGTGACGTCGACATGCCCATGTCCGGTCCACCCATCGTCTTCAACTCGGGGAGCACCGATGCTGCCGCCGACTCGACGGCCCCAGCCGCCCCCGAGTGACCGAGATGGGCGAGACACAGTGCGGTCGAGAAGATCGCCGCCACCGGATTCGCCCACCCGTTGCCTGCGATGTCGGGCGCCGACCCGTGAACCGGTTCGAACATCGACGGGTGATCGCCGGAGGGGTTCAGGTTGCCGGAGGCCGCCATGCCCAGACCCCCCTGGACGGCCGCGCCGAGGTCCGTGACGATGTCGCCGAAGAGGTTGTCGGTGACCATCACGTCGAATCGCTCGGGCGAGTTGACGAGATAGAGACACGCTGCATCGACGTGGACGTAGTCGACCGTGACCGACGGGTACTCGACCGACACCTCGTCGGTCGTCCGCTGCCACAGGTCGCCGGCAAACGTGAGCACGTTCGTCTTGTGGCACAGGGTCAGCTTCTGGCGCCGTTCCATCGCACGATCGAAGGCGTAGCGGACGGCGCGTTCGACGCCGTACCGGGTGTTCACCGACTCCTGCGTGGCGATCTCCAGCGGCGTTCCCTTCTTGAACTCACCTCCGACTCCCGTGTACATGCCTTCTGTGTTCTCCCTGATCACGAGCATGTCGCATCGGTCGGGTGTGAGACCTGCGATCGGCGTGGGCACGCCCTCGTAGAGCTTCACCGGGCGCAGGTTGATGTACTGGTCGAAGTCGAAGCGCAGCTTGAGCAGCAGTCCACGCTCGAGCACGCCCGGGGGTACATCGGGCGTGCCCACGGCTCCGAGCAGGATGACGTCGTGTGCGTCGAGCTCGTCCTGCACCGACGCCGGGAGGACTTCCCCTGTCGCCAGGTATCTGCGCCCGCCGAGGTCGTATTCGGTTTGTTCGGTCGTGAAACCGAAACGGTCGCCGGCGGCCTCGAGCACCTTGAGGGCCTCGGCCACGACCTCGATCCCCACTCCGTCTCCGGGGATGACTGCGATGCGATGGTGCGTCTGTGACATGCGGCGAGATTAGGTGGGCGACAGCGTGCGGAGGAAACGCTCTGCGTCAGCCGGCGTGTCGAGAACGATCCAGGCGAGATGGGCGAGCGCAGGATCTTCGATCTCGTTGTGGTGGCGCGCGTCCAGCTTCGGGAAGCTCCTCCAACTCCAACGGATCAGATGCTCGGGGTTTCGTACGTCGAGGAGGTCGCGAATCGTCTCGGTGTTGCCGTTCCACAACCGCCTTCGCGTTGCGATACGACCCAGGGACCTCGACACGAGTTGGCGCATCACGCGCGCACGTCGATATCGGAGCCAGACCACCGTGTCCGCTCTCGAGGTGATCAGGTCTCTGACAGTCGAGTAGTTCCCGTCGACCACCCACCGATCGCCGGACGTGAACTCGTCGACGTGAGCTCGAAACGTGTCGGGGTCGAGCGCAGTCCAATCCGGCTGCCAGTGGACGGAGTCGAGCTCCAGTTGCGGGATCCGAGTTCGTCTGCGATGCGGGCCGCAACGGTCGTCTTCCCCAACCCGCTCGGGCCTACGACCGACACCCGTTGCATGCCGGCGAGGCTAGCGAGGTTCGGACTGGCGGCCTCAGGCGCGTGATTTGTTGAGCGCCTCGACGAAGGCCTCCGCCGAACCCTCCACGACGTCTGTGTTGAGGGCGGAACCCGAATACGTGTTCTCTTCCACGCGGACCACGACGTTCACCTCTGCCATCGCGTCGGCACCCGAAGTGACCGGAACGACCCGGTAGTCCACCAGCCGAGCGTCCGAGCCGAATGCCTTGCGGATGGCGGCGAACGCGGCATGCACCATGCCGTCGCCTTCGCCGGTGAACTTCTGTTCGGCGCCACCGATGTTGAGCGTTACCGTGGCAGACGGCGTGACGTCGTTGCCTCCGGCAACGTGCAGGCCGACCAGCACCACGTCGCCGTCGAAGTGATGTGACTCCTCCTCGACGATCGCACGGATCTCTTCCTCGCCGATCTGAACCTTGCGGTCGGCGAGTTGCTTGAACTTCTCGAATGCCCGGGCGAACGCGTCGTCCTCCAACGAGATCTCGAGTTTGGCGAGTGCGTCTGCGAAGCCTGCACGGCCAGAGTGCTTCCCGAGGATGATCTGCGCCGCGGTCTGGCCGACCGAGGCGGCGTCCATGATCTCGTAGGTCAGCTTGTCACGCAGCACGCCGTGCTGATGGATGCCGGATTCGTGGGCGAACGCATTCCGGCCGACGACGGCCTTGTTGAACTGCACCGGGTACCCGGTCAGGCGCGATACGAGCCGTGACGTGTCGGTGATCTGGGTCGTGTCCGCGCCGATCTCGACACCGAAGACGTCCTGGCGCGTCTTGATCGCCATGATGATCTCTTCGATCGACGTGTTTCCGGCCCGCTCGCCGATCCCGTTGATCGCGCCTTCGATCTGGCGGGCGCCTGCGGCGATCGAGGATAACGAGTTGGCCACGGCCAGACCGAGATCGTTGTGGCAGTGCACAGACATCGTGACGTCGTCGCGATCCCCCTTGACCTCGGTGAACATCGTCTTCATCAGCTCGACGAAGTCCGCCGGTGTCGCATAACCGACGGTGTCGGGGATGTTGATGGTCGTGGCCCCTGCCTCGACCGCCGCCTTGCACACCTCGATCAGGAAGTCGCGATCGGTGCGCGTGGCGTCCTGAGGCGAGAACTCGACGTCGTCGGTGTACCGGCGTGCCCGCTTGACGCCTTCAATCGAGGCCTTCAGGACCTCGTCGGGTGTCATGCGGAGCATCTTCTCCATGTGGATCGGCGACGTCGACATGAACACGTGGATCCGGAACGCCTCTGCGGCCTTGAGGGCCTCGTATGCCTTGTCGATGTCGTCGGGGTGGGCCCGCGCGAGCGAGGCGATGACCGGCCCCTTCACCGCCTCGGCGATCTTCGAAACAGCGTCGAAGTCGCCGGGGGACGAGGCGGCGAAACCCGCCTCCAGCACGTCGACCTTCAGCTTGGCGAGCTGACGGGCGATCACCACCTTCTCGTCGGGTGTGAGTGCAATGCCGGGCGCCTGTTCGCCGTCTCGCAGTGTCGTGTCGAAGATGATCAGTCGGTCGTCCATTGTCTACCTCAGTTCACAGTTCAGAGTTCACAGTTCACAGCTGATGCCGGGTCGCAGGTGTCTGCGCCCGGCTACGCAAGCAGCGAGTGGGCACCGCCTGACCGCTGAAGGACCGTCATCTGTCTTCTGTCATCTGTCATCCGTCATCCCGCACGTTGCGATCCGCGGTCTCGTTTCAGGGGGCCTGTTTGGGGTCGAGGAACGGCATCATCGATCGCAGCTCCTTGCCGACCTTCTCGATCTGGTGCTGCTTGTTCGCTTCACGCTGTTCCAGGAGATACGGGGCTCCCTCTCGAGCCTGGGCGAGCCATTCGGTGGCGAAGGCGCCGCTCTGGATCTCGGTGAGCACGCGCTTCATCTCGGCCTTGGTCTCATCCGTGACGAT
>Ga0224512_10003615_pt1 | contig 13500 bp, 12 predicted proteins | sample SF_May12_sed_USG_4_FD_169103 | JGI IMG/M metagenome (GOLD analysis project Ga0224512, IMG submission 169103) | Sediment microbial communities from San Francisco Bay, California, United States - SF_May12_sed_USGS_13 | ecosystem: Environmental > Aquatic > Marine > Sediment | place: USA...
CCGTGGGACCTGGTGTATGGGTGCACGGGCGGGTGTTGGTCGGCGGGCCCCTGTTCGAGAACGAAGCCGGCTACCGGGGTCGGGAAGCAACCATCGATGGCCCCCTCGCCTTGACCTTCGAATGTGTCGGAGGCGACGATCTCTACTCTCCGACCAGGTGTTTCTTGCCACCGGTGAAGATCAAGTACGGTCCTATGGCCTTCTACCCGGTCTGTTCGTTGCATTCGCTTGCCCCCGTTCATGTTGTCGTCGACGGGTACTACGAAATGGCCGACTTCCTCGATGCGGCAGCCATCCTGGCGGCAACGCTGGGGACGTTCATCGCCGGATCGGATCCGGTCTAGGGCGGGCCCCTCGCTGGGGGCGTCCGACGGGACCGTCCGCAATAGTGCCGTTTCGCTTCCCGAAACCTCTAGGTTGGTTGACGATGAGCGATACGACGTCCGAGCGCCGCCCGGTCGGGAGGCTCTTGAGGACGAGGGACTTTCGAAGATTGCTCGGTGCCCAGGCAGTCTCCGGGCTCGGCGACTGGATGGCCACTGTGGCTCTGATGGCGCTGATCTTCGAAATGACGGGCTCAGCCGTTGCCGTTGGAGCAATGCTGGCGATCCGGTTGGGTCCGGGAGCCATCGCCGGCCCCCTCGCTGCTCAGGCAGCCCGACGATGGGATCGCAGGAAGACGATGCTGGCCATGGACCTGGTGCGGAGCGGGGTCGTCGTTGCCATACCAATGGTGCGCAATGTCGGCTGGGTGCTGGTCTGGGTGTTCGTCTTGGAATCTGCCACCTTGATCTACCTGCCGGCTCGTGACGCCCTAGTGCCGGATCTCGTTGAGCGGCGAGATCTGCGTCTCGCCAATGGCCTGGTGCTGGGGGCCCAGTACGGCGGGTTGCCGGTGGGCGCCGGGTTGTTTGCTGCGATCGTGGCAGTGGCGGCCGGGTCGACCGGTTTGACCCCGGGAGGTCGGCTGGGAGTCGTGTTCCTAGTCGACGCGGCCACTTTCCTAGGATCGTTCGTCCTGGTTCGTTCCATCAGGTCTTCGGACGTCCGGACCGGCGGCGCGGAGAGTACGGCCCGCTTTCGAGATGCCATCTCTATCCCGCTCGTCCGCTCCGCACTGATCCCGGTCGCCGCCGTGGCCGCGGGATTGGGAGCGGTGTTTTCCGTTGGTATCGTGTTCGTTCAGGAGACCCTCGGCGCCGGTGACACCGAATTCGCCCTGTTGATCATCCTCTTCGGAGCGGGAGCACTGGTCGGACTCGGGTTGGTGCATCTGGTCGCGTCTGAGAATCCGTTCCGGGATGTTCGTATTGGGGTGTTGACCCTTGGCGTCATCCTTGCCCTGATGGGCATGTCTCCTAGTGTTTCGGCCACCCTTTTGGGAGCGGTGGCGTTCGGAGCCGCCGCAGTTGCCTCGATCGTTTCGGCCGTCAGCGGGCTGCAACTTGCCATGCCCGAAGAGCAACGAGTGCTTGCCTTCACCGCTTTTCACATCGCAGTTCGAGTTGCGCTGGGTATCGGCGCCGTTACCGCCGGTGGCGTCGCGGATCTGCTGGTGACGTTAGGACTGACCGAACCGGTTCGGTTGGTGTTGGGTGGCGCAGGAGTAGCAGTGGCAGTGGGCGTGTTGTTGGTTTGGAAGCGGTTGGACGTGATCCCCGAGGCAAGCTGAGAGCTCCCAGCCGCCACCTGTTGGTGGGCTTCCGGCCCCCTCTGCACCTTCGGCGTTACTCTCGCAGTTCCGCTCGCTTCGAGGAAGTCAGCCTTCCAGGCTGTCTCGAACCTGGGTAGCGATCTCGAGTGGTTCGACGTACATGCTTTCCTCGACGACGCCGTAATCCCGTATCCAGGCGATCTTGCCGCGCTCGTCAACCAGAACAAACGTGTGGCCGGGCTCTCCGGAAGCCACCGCCCATTGCAGCACGTCGTAGGCCTCGGACACCGACTGCTCGGTGTCGGTCAACAGCGGCGTGGCTCCGACGCCGTATGCGGCGCCAACGGCCGCCAATACCTCCGGTGTGTCAAATGCAATGCTGACGAGAGGAACGTTCAGAGCTTGATACTCGGGGTTGGCTTCCAGATCCACGATCTGTTGCAAGCACGGCGGTCAGCCGTCCGCCATGTGGAAGTAGAGCAGGGCCGGAGCTCCGGCGTAGTCGTCGAGCGAGACGGTCGATCCGGACGCGTCGGGCAGAGAGAAGTTCGGGGCCGTATCGCCGACGGTCAGGCCGTCGCCGCCGTCGCTGCATCCGGCCAGTATCACAAGAGCAAGAACCGCCAGGAAGATGACCGGCTGGAGATTGCGCGACACGTGCTGACTGGGCATCGAGTTTCTTCCCGTTTGAGGATGTGATGCTACCCCTTCCTTCGGGTTCACTCGTCGGGGATCCCGGCCAGCCTCTTGGCGAGGACCTTCTTCCCTTCGAGATCTGATTGTCGCCGGATTTGGACTCGCTGAGCCTGCGGGGATCCGGCCCCGTGCAGCGATTCGGTAAGGTACCCGACGGCGTTGCGGCCCATGGTCATGTTCTCTATGAGGCGGGCGGCACGCAGCCGATGCTCGGTCGGTACACCGGTCCGACCGGTGAGGTATTTCTCCAGCAGCGGCCCGGTGGAGGGGTTTCGGAAGTCTGCTTCAGAAGGCAGAGTGGCGACCAAACCCCCGGCTATGTCCTGGGCCAGGCGGCCGATCTCGTAGGGGAATCGCGTGACGTTCAGTTTGCAGACGTTGGCCAGCAGCGCATCATTCACGAAGTTCCCGGCCCCAGTCCTCACCGACTCGTGAGAGGCGGCAATTCCCGTCCCGTAGATCGTTTCGTTGAGATGGGTCATCTCCACCAGTTTGTCTCGTACGTGCGACGCTTGCTCGACCCCGTTGTAGTCGGCGGCTAGAGCAGCCGCACCAATGAGCACGTCACCGACGCCGGATTTGCAGACATAGCTCCGACGGTGATAGGCCGTGAAGTGTTCCACGAGCGGGGCTGCAAACTCGAACTCCCCGTCCATGAACACCTGGTGCCAAGGGACGAAGACATCATCCAGGATCAGCATCGCTTCCTGGCCGGCGAACCGGGCGTTGCCGCTATCGAGATCGCCGTTCTCCATGCTGCGTGTATCGCACGACTGGCGGCCGTATATGAAGGTGATCCCATCCGCATCGACTGGCACAGCGCACACGATCGCATAGTCTCGGTCCCGCTCGGTGAGGCGGAGGGTTGGCATCACCAGGATCCAGTGAGAGTTGATACAACCCGTCTGGTGGGCCTTGGCGCCGCGGATCACCAGCCCCTCGTCGCGACGATCCACGATTCTCACGTACAGGTCGGGGTCGTCCTGATCGGAAGGCGCTCTTGACCGATCGCCCTTGACATCAGTCATGGCTCCGCCGATAACCAGGTTGCGTCGTTGCACCATGTCCAGGAAGTCCTGAAAACGCCGGTGGTAGTCGGTTCCGTGCGCCCGATCGCAATCGAAGGTGACCGCATAGAGCGCGTTGATGGAATCCATTCCCACGCAGCGCTGGAAACAAGTACCGGTCAACTGTCCGAGCCGGCGTTGCAGGCGACTCTGTTGTACGACGTCTTCGACGGATTCGGTGATATGCAGGAATCTGTTGACGATATGGCCGGCAATCGAGGACTGGGCCGATCCGAGATCGGGATCTTCCGTTGCCAGGCGGTAGGTGGCGGCCACCGCATTGATCGATGGGCGGATCATTGGATGATCGACCGGTTCGTCGATCCGTTCTCCGAACAGGAAAACGTTGAGCTTGCGGCCGCGCAGACTGGCGACGTAATCGTCGGCCGTCACGATGGGCTGGTCGGTAGCCATCCTTGCCTCCGGTCCTCGGCGACCCGGCCTCTTCAGCGACTGGCGAGTACGGATCGGGGTGGTCTTGTGTGCCATGCTTGCATCATGTTCCGTGCCGCGCTCGCCGACCTGCTTACCGGTAGCCGTCTCGTCATGGGGGTAGCCGTGGTTGGGGCGCTCCTGGCAGATCGTGTGCAATTGTTCTCAATCCTCTTGAGTGTGGCCTGGGCGACGGATGTGTTCGATGGTCGCCTGGCCCGGTCCTCCGGCCGTCGCACCCTGTTCGGTGAGACCGACATGCTTGTCGACACTTGGGTTGGCGCAGGCGTTCTGATGGGTTTGGGGCTCAGCGATCGGGCGCCCCTGTGGCTGGTGATCACCGGGATCGTCCTACTGGGAGCCGTCTATTTGTGGACCGAGAATCCAGCGATTTCCCAGGTGTTGCAAGGCATCGCCTACGCAGCCGCACTCTGGTTGATTTTCACCACCGAAGACGCCACCCTGGCGATACCGCTCGGGACCCTGGCCGTGCTGATGTTGCTCGAGTACAAGAAGTTCTTTGGCAAGGTGCTGCCGATGTTCTTCGGCGGCGTCGCCGCCTTCCTCAAAGGAGAGCACTACGAAGGCCCATCAACCGACGCTTCCAGTCGCAGCGAAACGGGGGTCTGACCCCGTGATCCTTCGCCTCGTCGCCTGCGGCATTAGCGCGCCGCTTGTGGCCCTGGCAGCGTTCGCAGTGGCCGCCGCCCGCCGACCGGGTTACAACCACGTCACCGACACCATCAGCAAGTTGAACGCCCGCGGAGTGGGGGAAGGCTGGTTGTGGACGGGTGGGCTAGTGGCCTACGCCGTGCTGATGACGCTGTTCGCCGTGGGCCTGCGCAAAAGGGTGGGATCCGGGGGACGGGGCCGGATTCTGTGGGGCGCCGTAGCCGCCCATGGAGTGCTGATGGTCGGGGTGGCTTTCTTTCGGGACGACCTGCGCCCCGGTGGGTTCTTCACGGTTGAGGGTGCGGTGCACGATGTGGTGTCCGGGATGGCTTTCAGCGCGCTGGTCGTGGCCATGCTGGGAGCAATGGCGGTGGCAAACGTCGATCGGGCTCTGGGACCCCTCCGGACGGTCACGCTCGTCGTCGGGACGGCAATGACGGCGGTCGGTATAGCCTTTCTGTTCACCCCTCCCGAGGTACAGGGCGTTCCCCAGCGAATCTTCGTCGCGCTGGCCGCCGTCTGGATCATCTTCCTCGCTATCCGCTCGAGGCCGGCAGCGAGCACAAGGTCTGGCTGATTGTCGTTGAGCGCAAATGGCCAGGCGTCCTCCAACGGTTCGCGACCCACCATCATGGCGGGCCGCGTTCCGTCGCCTCTCGGACCGGCTAACCCCCGATGGCGTCCTTGATAGCCTCTACCGCTTCCCGTCCGGCTTGCCGAGCGGCCCGTAGCTCCTCGGCGGCGGACTTGAGATCGGCATGGGCAACGCGAAGCTGTTCTCCTGCTTCCGGCATGTCGATTGGTTGCAGACCGAGCACCGCCCCGGGCACCGGTTCGATCAAGGTCGACGCGGCGGCCAGGTGCGCCCGCATCCGATCAAGCGCGACCTGGGCGGCTTCAGCGTCGAATCCCGCTTCTTCAACCCGGTCAACGGCTTCTTGTATTGCCGCAGCCATTTCGTCGAAGCGCCCGGTGATGTGCGTCATCACGTCGGCGGCGATGACGAGATGGACCTTCGGTCCTAGCAGAGCGAAGACCCAGTAGTCCTCAACGATCTTGGGCACCATTCCGCCGAGTTCAGAGTAGGTTTTTGCAGCCTGGATCTCGGCCGCCAGGGCGGCGAGTCCTCTGCTGGCCGCACTCAGCTCTGCCAGCAACCTCGCTTGATGGTCTGGAGTTAGTTGCTCATTGGTCTCGATTAGCTCGGTCCAGCGGGCGATAGCATCCAACCGGATGTCGATTGCCGCGAGCGCCCGGCGCTTGAGCTGATCAAAGCTGCTCGCCCGGTCGGTCTCAGTGGCCGTCGATTCGACGGGCTCAGTCTGTGCGAAGGCGGTGCCCGGCAGCGCGATCAATAGGGCCGAAACGGTGGCTACTGCCACGATTCGGGTGGCGATTCTCGTACTCATTGGCTTTCTCCTTCTGTCATGGCGCCGTCTACGTCGGCCAGGACGCCTTCGAGTTCGGCGAGCAGGTCGTCGAGTCCGGACAGGTCGATTTCCACCTCGGGCGGAGCGTTCTCCGCCGGTGAGGTTGCGCCGCCCCGGCTCGACGGCTGACTTGAGCTCGAAGGGGTGCTAGCCGACGTGGTGGTCGTGGTGTTGGCTGTGGTCGTGGTGGTTACATCTGGCGGCTCGGTGAGGGTGGGCAACCCCACCGGCCGGCACCCGACTGCGATGAGGCCGGTTAACAGTGCTATTCCGATCATCTTCCTCATACCGCTCCTTGTTGGCTTGCCACACCATCGGACCCGCTGGTTCGAAGAGCGTGCAGGGCATGTAAAGGGTTCGTAAGGCCGGATAAGAATGCCGGGTTGTTCTTCAGGACACCCTCAAGCGGTCCGCCTGGCTGGCCGATTTGAAGAAGGTATGTCCAGCAGCAGGTTCCCTTCGGTCACAACGGACTCCCGGCGAGCTTCGATCGACCGCGCTTTGGAGGCGATCGAGCACGAGTTCATCCGCGGAGTCTTGTGGCTCGGGTCGACGGCCTTCCCACTGCTCGGTGGGGCAGCTCTCTTTACGTATGACGCTTCGCTGGGCCTGCTCGCCCTGCTGGCGTTGGCCGGCGCGCTGATGGCGTTGCTGCAGCTACGGCTCGACCGCCCTCGAGCTCTGCCGGTTGTGCTGGCCGTGGTCACCATCGCCGCAGTTCAGTTGCCCGTGCAAGCCACCGACAACCGGGCGGCCATGATGGTCGGGGTCGCTGCTTTGGGGGCTCTCGGCGGTCTCTTTGTGGAGCGAAAACACCTGTGGAAGTACCTCAGCTTCCTGTCGATGGTGTGGGCGGGGCAGCTGATATGGGCAGCCGACCAGGGCGCGGGAGTCTTCCAGAAAGTCGATCAGAACGAGCTGTTCGGCATGGCCGTCCAGCTCGCCATCTTCGTCGTGGTCAGTGGAGCCCTCCACGTGCTATGGCGGGTGGTGAGCGGATCGGAGAAGGGCTACCGCAATGTGTTCGACCGAGCTCCCGTTTCGATCTGGGAAGAGGACTACAGCCAGGTTGCGAAGAGGCTCCAGCAACTGCGCAAGGAAGGGGTCGTCGACCTAACGGCCTATCTGGCCGAGCATCCTGAACTGGTCGAAGAGGCCTTGCGATTAGTTCGCGTTACCGATGTCAATGATGCGGCGGTAGCCCTGGTCGAGGTCGAAGACCGGGATCAACTGCTGGGTTCCATCGACCCCCGGACGTTCGATCAGGGAACCCTCGATTCTTTTGTCGATCAGCTGCAAGCGATCTGGGAAGGAAAGGACCGGCTGGTCGTCGAATTCGTGGGCCGGACCGTCCACGGGCGCTCTATCGACTGCGTGCTGCACTGGTCGGTTCCCGTTGGTCCATTGGGCCCCGACTTCAGCCGGGTCTTGATATCCATCAGCGACGTCACAGACCTGGCCGATGTGCGGCGGGAGCTGGCTAAGAAAAACGCATTGCTCAACAGCATCGCCGATCTTCAATCGGAGTTCATTGCGGATGTCGAGCCTCAGGTTCTTTTCGGGCGCGTATTGGACGATCTCCTCGATCTCACCGGAAGTGCGTTCGGGTTTGTTGGTGAAGTACACCACAACGCCGAGGGTCCGTATTTCCAGCCCCATGCCCTCTCCGGCGTTGCGTGGGACGCGGAGTCTGGCCGATTCCATGCGGGTGACGGCGGAGAAGGTTTGCGGTTCGACAACCTGAATTCGCTATTTGGGTCCGTGATGACGCACGGTGAGCCGGTGATGTTCAACGACCCCGGGCCGCATCGTGGCCGTGGGGGAGGTCCGGAGTCGCCTTTCGCGATAGAGCGATTCCTTGGCGTCCCGCTCCTGCGTGGAGCCGATGTGGTCGGCGCGGTGGGTATCGCCAACCGCCAGGACGGCTATGACGGCGCTCTGGTGGCCGCTATTGAGCCGTTTCTGGCCTCCTGCGCCAACCTGATCGTCGCCTACCGATCGGAACGGCGTCGCCAGGTCGCCGAGCGAGCCTTGCACAGCACCGAGCGGCGGCTTCGCCTCGTAGCCGAGAACGTTGCCGACCTTCTCTACACAATGTCCGACGAGGGCAACCTCCGATTCGTCAGCGATTCGGTGGAACGTCTGCTGGGCCACCGGCCGGCGGATCTCGTCGACACCGACGTCCACGAGCTGATCCATCCGGAGGACCGGGCCCTCTTCCGGGAGTCGGCCCGCGATGTGGCGGCCGGGGCGTATAGCGTCCTGGTGGAGCACCGCATGCTGCATGCCGACGGTACCTGGAGGTTGATGGAGGCGTCGGTGGTCAACATGCTGCACGACCCCGATGTAGAGGCCTGGGTCGTCAACTCGCGAGACGTCACAGCACGCAAGGAAGCTGAGATCGAACTCCAGCGCGCCCGGGATGCCGCCCAGGAGGCGGCTGCCAGCAAGGCGCAGTTCCTCGCCAACATCTCCCACGAGATCCGCACGCCGATGAACGCCATCCTCGGGATGACTGAGCTGACTCTCCAGACCGACCTGTCTGCGGAACAGCGTGAGTATCTCGGTACCACCAAGACGTCGGTCGACGCGCTGCTAACGCTGATCAACGACCTGCTGGACCTCTCCAAGATTGAGGCGGGCAGGCTTGAGCTCGAGGAAATCCCGTTCAGCCTCGGTGACACAGTCGGTGACACGGTGCGCACGATGGCGGTGCGGGCTGCTGAGAAGGGGCTCGAGCTTTCTGCCGAACTCGACCCGACGGTACCCGATACGGTGGTAGGCGATCCCGGGCGGGTGCGGCAGATTCTCTTCAACCTCCTAGGCAACGCGATCAAGTTCACTCACGTTGGCCATGTGAAGGTGGCCGTCGGCGTGAATTCGACATCGGCCGACGAACTGCACTTTGTCATCTCGGATACCGGTATCGGGATCCCTGAAGACGTGCGGGAAAGTATCTTCGAGTCGTTTGCGCAAGCAGATGGGTCGACCACCCGCAGGTACGGCGGTACCGGCCTGGGTCTCTCCATTACCGCAGATCTGGTCAGGATGATGGGCGGCGAGATCTGGGTCGAGAGCAAAGTAGGTGAGGGCAGCCGGTTCCATTTTACGGCCCGGCTGACGGAGGCCAGCCTTGCCGACTTGTTGAGCCCGGTCGATCCAGCCGACGGTTCGGAACTCAGGGTGCTGGTCATTGCCGACACTGTTGCAGCCCAGCGCAACCTGAGCGAGATTCTCCGGCAGGGCAATATGTCGACGTCGGTAGTCACGGATCTGGCCTCGGCGCTCGACACCCTGCACGACCTGGCCCGGCTCCAGGTGACACCTCGGGCGGTGGTCGTAGACGTTCGAGAGAACATCCTCGAGACTTGCAGCCGGGTCGCCACCCATCCCGATTTCAAAGATGTCCCGGTACTCGCAGTCCCGGTGGCAGGAGAGCGGGGAGACGCCGCCAGGTTCCGGAGCGCCGGGGTTTCGGCATACCTCACCAAACCGGTTTCTCATAGCGAGCTGCTCGATGCCGTCCGGCTGGTGACTTCCGAGCGCAACCATCCCGAGATCCTCGTTACCAAACACTGGTTGCGCGAACGCCGGCCGAGATTACGGCTGCTGCTGGCCGACGACAGCGCGACCAACCGTATGCTGGCCATCCGTCTCCTCGAGAAGCGTGGTCATTCGGTGGTGGCTGTTGAAGACGGGATCAAGGCTGTCGAGGCCGTTCAAGAATCGAGCTTCGATGCGGTCCTGATGGACGTGCAGATGCCCGAACTCGACGGCCTGGAAGCAACCGAGGTCATCCGCCAATGGGAAAACGGCAAGGGTCGTATCCCGATCGTCGCCCTGACCGCCCACGCCATGGAATCAGATCGCCAGCGCTGTCTCGATGCAGGGATGGATGCGTATGTCTCGAAGCCTTTCAGCGCCGACGAGCTGTACGCGACCGTTGAGCAACTCGTTGGCCTGGCGCGCGCACCCGACCAAGCTCCGGATGCAGAATCTCGGCTCGAGACCGTCATCGACCGGCGCGAAGCCCTTGAGCGGGTGGAGGGGATGACCGAAATCCTCAAGGAGATGGCAGAGCTTTTCCTCGAGGAGTATCCGGAACTCCACGAACGGATCGTCGCGGACCTCGCCGACGGCAAGCTGGCGGTCCCCAGGGAGCTAGCGCATCGCATCAAGGGAACCGTTGGATTGTTCGCAGCTCACGGTCCCTTCGAGGCTGCCCAGCGGATGAATGACCTTGCCAAAGAGGGCGACTTCAAGGGTGCCGTCGCCGCTTGGGGTCTTCTCGAGGAGCAGATGCAACGGCTGCTGCCAGAGCTCGAAGCCCTGGCCGCCGCAGGAATCAACGCCTGGGCGTGAAGGGCCCTTGGTTCTCAACCCCGGCCTCCGGCCCCCTGTCGGTACTGACGACTGATACAGAGGGGTTCCCCGGTCCGCCATTCTTCGATAGCGTGGTCGCATGCAAACCCGATACTTTTCCCCCAAGCTCTTCGCCTTCCTCAAAGACCTCTCCGAGAACAACAATCGACAATGGTTCAAGGAACACCAGGACGAATATGAGCGGCACGTGCGCGAACCCGCTCTGGATTTCATCAACGATTTCGCCAAGCCTCTGGAGGGTATCTCTCGGCACTTCGTCGCCGATTCGCGCAAAGTAGGTGGGTCCCTGTTTCGGATCCAGAGGGACACCCGTTTTGCCAAGGACAAGACTCCCTACAAGGAGAACACCGGCATGCAATTTCGGCATACCTCGGCCAAGGACGTGCATGCCCCCGGTTTCTATGTGAACCTGCAGCCTGGCGAGTGCTACATGGGCGTTGGCATCTGGCGACCCGAGACGAAGGTTGCCTATTCCATTCGGGAGTACATCGACCGGGACCCCGAAGCGTGGAAGAGGGCGACGCGGGCCAAGCGGTTCACAGACGTGTTCACCGTCACCGGCGACTCCCTCACTCGCCCTCCGCAGGGCTACTCCGAAGACCATCCACTCATCGCGGATCTGAAGCGGAAGGATTTCATCGCGTCCACCCGTCTTGCCCAGCGCCAGATCACGTCGGATCATTTCATGGACGACTTCACCGACCGCTGCAAGCGGGCCGCGCCCTTCATGCGGTTCCTCTGCGACGCCCTGGGGGTGCCGTTCTGAGCGAGCCTGCTTGGAGGCCTCGGCAGGCTCTGTCTAGGAGAACATGGTCTGGGGGCGGTCTTGAAGCTCGCCGTCGACGTAGATGTCGACCTTCTCGTTGTAGAAGCTGACCAGCCCGGCGATTCGCATGCTCTCGGCCACGGGCGTCCGGTAACTCCACACAATGTCCTCGTGGACTTCGCCGTCAACTTCGACAGACCAGTACCCGGCAGTTCCCTTGTAAGGGCAATGGGTCTGGGTTGCGGTAGGAGAGAGCAGGTCCATCCGCACGTCTGTCTTCGGCAGGTAGTAGCGGGTCGGCAACCCTGTCTCGAACAGCAGACGTGGGTGATGGCTGTCGGCCACCGTGGTGCCGCCCATTACCACCTCGATGTGGCGCGAACTGGGCAGGATGTCGACGCGCGTGTACGGGTCACGAGCGTGGACGAATACTTCTTCGTCTTCTTCAAACCAGGCGTCCATCGCCTCCCAGACGAAGACAACATGGCCAGGCAGCTCAGCGATGGGCGAGTCCGGATGATGATAGGCAGCGTTCTCGGCCGTCGTCTTGCCACCTTTGACGGTGAAGAATCGCGCCTCCCCACGACTGGGAGAGCGCCGGGCGTGGTCGGTGGGGGTCAACAGCTCCATTCTCACGTCGTCTTCGGGAATGAAGTACGTCGGGTAGTGGGGCTTCTCCCAGACGAGCTTCACATTGGTCGAGTCGGCGATGAGTTCGCCGCCTAGGTACACGCGGATTCGCTTCTGGCCTTGTTCGATTCTCACTCGCTGCGACATATCGATCTCCGACGGGATTGGGTCCTGTTCAACTCCCCGAACGGCTCGCGCATTCCGTGCCCCTTCCCCTCCGACCGGTAGCCTCATTGACATGCGGCAACGACGCTTGGATCTGGCTGCTCTATGGGTGAACTCGTCGCTCGGCTTTGCTCTGGGAACGGTTGTGGCCTTGCAGGCCTATCAGCTGGGGCTCGTTGCGGCGGGACTGCTGTTAGATCGTGAGCCAGTGTGGTACCCGGATCGGGTGGTGTTTGCCGCCACCGGCTCCGATGTGGCTAGGTCGGGCGGGATCGTGCTGGTTCTGCTCCTCGGGTGGGCCCTGGCGAGCATCTACCGAGGAGGAACCCGTTATGACGGGACGCGCCTGGCGGTGCTCTGGGTGATGCTGCATCTTTTCCGGCAAGGTTTGCTGGCATTGCTAAGGGTTCCCTTTGACGGAGAGTCCGACGCTGGGCTGGCCCTGGCGTCCTTTGATCTGCCCGGGTCTCTGAACTGGCTGGTGGCGGTTTTGGGTGCGGGAGGCCTTGTTGGGATCGGGCTGCTGGCAGCACCGGCCTTTCTGCGATTCGCCCGTCATGCGGAAGACCTTTCATCCAAGCACGGCAGGCTGGTGTTTCTCGGAACAGTCGGCATCCTGGCCTGGGCGGTTGGAGCCCTTCTGGCCCTTCCCCTTCTGCAGGCGGAGGGGGACCCGGGAGCGGTGTCGATATTGCCGTGGAGCGGAGTGTTTCTGCTGTTCACTATGTTGGCGTCGCTCGAGTCGCGCAGCATCGAACCCGACCGTGAGCCGGTGCGGTTGGCTTGGGGAGCCCTGGTCCTGCTGGGATTGCTCATCGTCGTGGCGAGAGTGTTCCTGACCGACGGGCTGGCCATATCGCTGTGAGATGAATGGAGCATCATGAAGCTGGGGGTCAGTGTCCCGAATTTCGGCGAATATGCGGATCCCCGCGCGTTTGCTGCTTTGGCCGTCGATGCAGAAGATGCAGGATGGGACGGTCTGTTTGTGTGGGATCACATGCTCGTGTGGTCGGGCAACGTGGTTGGGGACCCGTGGATCATGATGGCGGCGGCGGCTGCAGCGACAGACCGAATCATGCTCGGCCCGATGGTTACACCGGTTCCACGGCGCCGACCGTGGAAACTTGCGCGGGAAGCTGTCTCTCTCGACCAGCTGAGCGATGGGCGCCTGATCTTGGGAGTAGGCATCGGATTCCCACCGGATCCTGAGTTTACGGCCTTCGATGAACCCGCCGATGAGAGGCCCCGTGGCGAGATGCTCGATGAGGCGCTCGAGATCATCACGGGTTTATGGACCGGACAACCGTTTCGCTTCGATGGTCGCTACTACCACCTCGACCAGATGACCTTCCTGCCGGCTCCGGCGCAAGAACCTCGAATCCCGATCTGGGTGGCCGGGATGTGGCCGAACCGCAGGCCGTTTCGGCGGGCGGCGCGTTTCGACGGGGTCTTCCCGATCATGGGAGGGGAGGACATGCCGATGCTGCAGCCCGCCGAGCTCGTGGAGATCATCCGCTACGTCGATCAGCATCGGGAACAGGACGGGCATTATGAGGTGGTTACCTATGCCGATTTGCCGGTTGATCCCGGACGGGCCACCTACCT
>Ga0224512_10003616_pt1 | contig 13497 bp, 13 predicted proteins | sample SF_May12_sed_USG_4_FD_169103 | JGI IMG/M metagenome (GOLD analysis project Ga0224512, IMG submission 169103) | Sediment microbial communities from San Francisco Bay, California, United States - SF_May12_sed_USGS_13 | ecosystem: Environmental > Aquatic > Marine > Sediment | place: USA...
GATCGAGGTTCACGCGACCTTCGACGGGGCGGCTGAGCTCAGCGCCGAGACAACGAATGGCGACGTCGAACTGCGGGTGGGTGACGCAGACGATCTGAATCTCGATATCGGCACATTCAGCGGGCGAATTCGGACTTGTTTCGATCGCTCCCCCGAGGAGGCTGGTCTCGACGCTCAAACTGAGACAGACGGTAACCGCGTCGGCAACGGCCGTCGTGGACAGCGAGGCCAGCGTGGTGGTGAGCTCATCATCGAGGCCGACTCGGATTCGCCGCGCGTGCGTGTCAGGACGCTGAACGGCGACATCGAAATCTGCTCGTCTTAGTCTCGCTCTCCAGGATGGACAGCGCGTTCGAGATTTCGACACGAATGTTTTAGGGAAGATCGGCGATATGTCTAGGATGGCAAGTAGAATTTTTTCAGCGCTCGTGTGCTCGATGGTTGCCTGGGGTGCGGTATCTCATTCGGCTCTTGCTCAGGAGACCGTGCAGGTAACCGGGGTCGTCGGCGGTGCGCCGAAGACGTTACCGATCACGCGTACGACGACGCCCCCGCAAATCGATGGCATTCTGGATGACGCGGTGTGGGCCCAGGCGGCATCGTTCGACGATCTGCACCAGTTCCTGCCCGTCGATCACGGCGAGCCGAGTGAGCGCACGGTTGTTTACGTGACCTTCGATGAAGACAACCTCTATGTCGCGGCGCGGCTGTTCGATTCGGAACCGGCTGGGATTCGTGCGCGTCAGCTCGTACAGGGCGGAACGCTACAGTTCGACGACACGTTCGGGATCTATCTCGATCCGTACAACAACAAGCGCACGGGCTACCATTTTCAGGTCAATCCGAACAGCATTCGCAGCGAGGCCGTATTCGAGACGCCGACCGAGCTCAACTGGGACTGGGAGGGTGTCTGGCACGCCGAGTCGCGGTTCGACGATGAGGGCTGGACGACCGAGCTGGTCGTGCCGTTCAGGACCCTGAACTTCGACACGAGCAACCCGACGTGGGGGTTCACGGTCGAGCGGTCGATTCCACGCAAGCAGGAAGGTATCGCCTGGGTCTCGTACAACCGCCAGCTCAATCCAGCCGCGGCCGGTCTCATCACCGGACTCGCGGGTGTGGAGCAGGGCGTGGGTCTCGACGTTGTGCCGTCGCTGATCTCGAGGCAGGACAAGGATTTTCAGACCGGGTTCACGACGTCCGATATTGAGCCCTCACTCGACGTTTTCTATAAGTTCACGCCGGCGTTGACCGGCGTGCTGACGCTCAATACCGATTTCTCGGCGACCGAGGTCGACGACCGGCAGATCAACCTCTCGCGGTTCTCGTTGTTCTTTCCCGAGAAGCGCGATTTCTTTCTACAGGACGTCGACATCTTCTCGTTCGGTGGCCTCGAGCGCAACGGCATCCCGTTCTTCTCGCGGCGCATCGGGCTCGGCGAGAACGGCGAGCCCGTCGGTATCGATGCGGGCGCGAAGCTCACGGGCCGCGTCGGTCGTTGGAACATCGGTGTGCTCGACATCCAGGAAGAGGCGCATGCCGGCGTCGATTCACGGAATCTATTCGTCGGGCGAATAGCCGCGAACGTGCTCAGAGAATCGAGCGTCGGCATGATCCTCACGGACGGCGATCCAAACAGCAATGCCGACAACTCACTCGTCGGCTTCGATTTTCGCTATCAGAACACGACGCTCGGCGACGGCAAGGCCATTCAGGGAGAGCTGTGGTATCAGCAGTCGGATACCGAAGGCATGGACGGTGACGATGCGTCGTATGGACTCAGAATGGCGGCGCCGAATAACGAGGGCTGGCGGGGTGAGTTCAACTATCAGCAGATCCAAGAGAACTTCAACCCGGCACTCGGGTTCGTTAATCGTTCGAACATAGAAGCGACCGAAGCGCAGTTCGGCTACACATTTCGACCCGACCATGCCTGGATACGATCCGTCGAGACGGGGATGAATTACGAGAACTACGAGATCTTGACGACGGGCATGGTCGACACGCAGCAGCTCTTCGTCGAGCTGTTCGAGCTCGAAACGAACGCTGGCGATGGTTATGGCCTGCAATACAATCGCGAACGCCAGGTGCTCGTCGAGGATTTCGAAATCGTTGATGGCGTCATCATTCCCGTTGGCGACTACGAGTACGGTGCATTGGGTATCGAGATCTCCGGTGCCGAGCAACGAGCGTTTGCTCCGAGCATCGAGGTCTCATCGGGTGATTTTTTCAATGGTGACATCACGTCGATCGAGGCGGGTATCGACTGGCGGCCCAACAACAGGCTCTTCTTCGGTCTCGAGTATGAATACAACGACGTCGAGCTCCCGGCCGGCGACTTCGTAACGCGGCTCATTCAGGTCAGGGCGAACTATGCGTTCAACGTGCGCTGGTCCTGGGTCAACCTGATTCAGTACGACAATGAGTCGAGTGAAGTCGGCATCAACAGCCGGCTGCGCTGGAACCCGCGCTCAGGTCAGGATTTCTATCTCGTGATCAACCACGGTTTCGACGCAGAGAGAGCGTTCCGTAATCTTAGCTCCGTCGAGTCACAGGTCTCGCTCAAGTACACTCACACTTTCCGGTTTTAGGACCGGACGCCCCCGGGGAGCCTGCGGCCCGCCCGCGGGCTCCGGCGGGGAAAGCGCACATGGGTCTCAAGCCGAGCTATACCTGGCACGACGGATTCGCGATGCCGATGGGCTTTCCACGCGAGGCGTTCGGCGCTGCGCTCGAGTATTCGGCCGAGCCTGGCGATTTTTTCGTTGCAACTTACCCGAAATGTGGTACGACGTGGGCGCAGCATATCGTCTATCTGATCGCGCACCGCGGCGTACCCTTGCCGCCGACGAGCCCGATGGGCGAGGCTATTCCCCATCTCGAGGAGATCGGCACGCGCATGGTGGCGCGTAAGCCTGCGCCGCGCTATTTGAAGACGCATCTGCCATTCGGCATGACGCCTTATCACGAGCAGGCTCGGTATCTCTACGTCGCCCGCAACCCATTCGACTGCGCCGTGTCGTTCTACCATCACACGCGCGGCTTCGTTAAGCACTACGATTTTGCCGAAGGCCGGTTCGAGGATTATTTCGAGTGTTTTCTGGCCGGTGAGGTCGACTTCGGCGATTACTTCGATAATCTGTTGTCGTGGCACGAGCACGCCGGGGATGGCAACGTTCTGTTTCTGACGTACGAAAGTATGAGTGCCGATCCTCGTACGGCTGTGACGCGCATCGGGCAATTTATGGGCGCGGACTGTATCTCCGATGAGTCCGTGCTCAGTGCCGTTCTACAACACAGCAGCTTCGAGAGCATGAGCAAGGACCAGCAGCGCTGGTCGAGTCGCCGCCCGGATGACATGCCGGCATTCATTCGCAAGGGTATCGTCGGCGATTGGGAAAACTATTTCTTACCGAGCCAGGCTGCGCGATTGCTCGAGAAGCTCGACCGGCGCTGCCGAGGCACTGGCATCGAAGCGCTGTGGCCGGACCTCATTGCCGAGGCGCGACGTTTCGCGAGGAATACACAGTGAGTAACGTAGAGGAGTCTACCAATGAGCACTAAGCAAGAGACTGAGCTCGATGCAGCGGTTCTGCGCCGTCTGATTGCGCATTTGGATTCGCGTAAGGATGTGCAGAATATCGAGCTCATGATACTCGCAGGCTTCTGCCGTAACTGCCTGAGCAAGTGGTATGCCGAGGCCGCTAAGGAGCGCGGAATCGACGTCGATCTGTCAGTTGCCCAGGAAAGAATCTACGGCATGTCGTACGCCGACTGGAAAGCGAAACACCAGACACCCGCCACGCCCGAGCAGCTGGAGCGCTACGAGGCGGCGCAGCAGAAGAGTGGCTGAGAGCTCAGCAGAACCCTCGGCCTCGGCGCGTATGCCCGTCGTGTTTGTCGGTCATGGGTCCCCGATGAATCTGATCGAGGACAATCAGTGGAGCCGAGGATTTCGTGGGCTGGGCCAACGGTTGCCGAGGCCCGCGGCCATTCTCGCAGTATCGGCCCATTGGTTCGTCGACGGGACGTTCGTTACCGGTGGTGATTCGCCGCGGACGATCCACGATTTTTCGGGTTTTCCTCAGGCCCTCTACGAGATCGAATACCCGGCGCCCGGAGATCCCGATTTGGCCGAGCGCGCTCGCCTGCTCGTTGGCGGCGACCGTGCGGCCCTGAGCGCCGACTGGGGACTCGACCACGGCACGTGGAGCGTCCTGCGCTGGATGTACCCCGAGGCGGATATACCCGTCGTTCAACTGAGCATCGATCGCCGTCTCGAGCCGGCCGGCCACCTCGAGCTCGGCCGCCGCATTACGAGCCTGCGCGAGGAGTCCGTGCTGATACTCGCGAGCGGTAACCTCACCCACAATCTCCCCGACGCTTTTCGACGCATGCGGGAGGGCGCGACCGAGACGCCGGGCTGGGCCGCGCGGTTCGACGATGCGGCCGCCGAGGCCATAACGGGAAGGGACACCGCCGGCCTGCTTGCGCTGTGGCCGGATAGTCTTGACGGACGTCGCGCGCATCCGACCCCCGATCACTGGCTGCCCGTGCTCTATGCTTACGGCGCCAGCCGTCCGGACGATCGCGTTGATTTTCCTGCCGCGGGCTTCGATCTCGGGTCCCTCTCCATGCGCAGCGTCGTGTTCGGCTGATCCGCGATGGTCGAGGCATCTTGTCATTGCGGGGCCGTTCGATACCCTGGATCGCGCCGCGGCCTCTGTGCGAATCCGACTGGAACTGAGACGTTGTCGGGTATAGGCTTGAGCCGATCAGTAGTCCGCGCGTCAAACAAAAAAGACAGAGGGAGAGCCGCATGCAACTACATCGATTGATCCCAGCTGCCCTGGTCGTCTCGATGACGCCGGCGCTGGCTCAACAGTCCTCGCCGACGCTCGATTTCGAGTATTTCAAGGCCTACGTCCAGCCGGTCTACACGACGAAGCGGGACGGTAACGCCCGCTGTATTTCCTGCCACGCGCATCGGGATGTCATGCATCTCGAGCCGCCGGCCGAAGGTAGCGCGGCTTGGAGCGAGGCGAGCGCCCGCGCGAACTTCGCCATTGCGAGCGCCTATGTTGTTCCCGGCAAGCCGGAGCAAAGTCGCATGCTGCTGCATCCGCTGGCCGAGGAGGCTGGCGGCGATCCGCATCACGACGGCGGCAAGCATTGGGCCTCGAAAGACGATCCGGAATGGCAGCGCCTCGCGGCCTGGGTCCGTGGCGCGACGCTCGACAGCGCGCCGATGACCGCCGCTCTCAAGCCGCGCATCATCCAGACGAACAGTGCCGGTGACAATGTGCACATCATCGACGCGGCGACGAACCGCGTCGTCGGCGAGATCCATGGGATCGAGGTCGGGCATGGCGCAGCCGCGGCTCCCGACGGCAGCCGCTTGTACTTCAGCAACGAAGCCGAGGCGACGCTGGACGTCGTGGACGGGCAAACCTTGCGGATCATGGCGCAGATTCCGTTGACGGGGCGTCCGAACAACATCTCGTCGAGCCCGGATGGCCGGCGTGTCTATGTGGCGATTCGAGAGGGTTCCGGCGCCGTGGATATCATCGATACGCTGACGCTGACGAACGCGAAGTCGGTGCCGGTAGACGGCGGGGTGCACAACACCTTCACGACGCCTGACGGCCGTTACGTTATCGCCGGCACGATAGTCGGCAAGAACGCGACAGTTATCGATGCGGCAACTGAGGAGGTCGTCTGGACGAAGTATTTTGACCTCGGGGTTCGCCCGATTGCGTTCTCGTCTAATGCCGATGGCTCGACGCATTACATGTTTGTGCAGCTCTCGGGATTCAACGGCTTCGCCGTGATCGATTTCGAAACCCATGAGGAGGTCGCGCGAATCGAGTTACCGAAGATCGCTCCCGGCAAGGAACCCGTGCTCACGGGCGGCAACGAGTCGCACGGCATGGCGGTTACCTCCGATAACTCGGTGCTCGTCGTCGACAGCCGGCTCAACAGCGCTGTTTATATGTACTCGTTGCCGGATCTGACCTTGCTGGGCTCAGTCGACGTCGGCACGTCCCCGGACTGGGTGACGCTGACGCCCGACGGTCGTACGGCCTATGTGGCCAATGCGGGCTCCAACGACGTGTCCGTCGTCGATATCCATGGGCGCAGGGAAATTACCCGGATCCCGGTCGGCCAGGTGCCGAAACGAAACATCACGGCAATGATGCCGGAGTTGATGTTCGACTAGCGGCCGAAGGTCACGCTCACCGAGCCGAGCTCGCCGGCATCGGCTTCGAAGCTGTCGCCGGGTTCGGCCGAGAGGATCGGCACGAGGCTGCCGGCAAAGACGATTTGACCGGCGCGCATCGGGATGCCCGAGTCCGCGAGCCTGCGCGCGAGCCAGACGAGCACGTTGACGGGATCGCCCATGCAGACCGAGCTCACGCCGGAGCTCGCCTGCGTACCGTTGTGCTTCATCGTCAGCGAGATGCCGGCTGTATCGAAGTTTGCATCAACGGCGTGGCGCTCGCCGAGGACATAGGCGGCTCCGGCAGCGTTCGATGCAGCCATGTCTACGGCCGTCAGCTTGCCGCCGATCGAGCTGTCGGGAATCTCGAGCGCTACGTAGACGGCGGCGACGGCGGCGCGAATCTCATCCTCGTCCAGGTCCTCGCCATCGAGGTCCGCACCGAGCTCGAGTACGATCTCTCCCTCGACCTTTGGTGCCGCGAGCGTTCCGGCCGGGATCGTCGCGCCCGAGTCGACGCGCATGTCCTCGAACAACGTGCCGTAGACAGGTTCTGTCGTGCCGAATAGACGCTGTGCTTCGGCAGTGGTGAAAGCGGCCTTATAACCCGTGAGCCGCCGGCCATCGGCCGCCCACTGCTGGCGGTTGATGGCTTGGACGACATAGGCATCGTCGATACTGCCGCCGAGAGCCTCGGCGACAGAGGCCGCAGGGTCGTGGCCGCTCGCCAGGCGCAGCGCCTGCGCGATAGTTACAAAAGCCGTCGAATCGGGCACGGTCTAGCTCCTCGTAAAAACGCGTGACCTTAGGCTGCGGGTGGTCGCAGAGTCAACCGCAGCTACGCTTCCGCTAGCGCGTGACGAGCTACGACACGCTCGGCCGGTTCGGCGAGGCTGTCGAGGTTTTCAGAGGCTGGACCAGCAGGCCGCACAGCACACACGAGTTCTTCTTGATTAGTACCTTCGGCGTACGGAGAACTCGGCGAGGCCGCGTAGGGCACCCTTGAACGGCGTGTCAGCGAGATCATCGAGCGCGCGAACCGCCAGTTCGGCCTCCTGTTGCGCGCGCTCGGCCGTGTAGCGCAGGCCACCGGACGTTTCGATCGCGAGCTGGATCGAGGTCAGGTTCTGTGTGCCGCCAGTCTCGATGGCCTCGCGAATCATGTGCCGCTCGGCGGCGCTGCCGTTCTTCATCGCGTAGATCAATGGCAGCGTCGGCTTGCCCTCGGCGAGATCGTCGCCGATGTTCTTGCCGAGCTCCTGCGTCGTTGCGCCGTAGTCGAGTGCATCGTCGACGAGCTGAAAGGCTTGTCCGAGGTGGCGGCCGTAGAGAATCAGCGGCTGCTCGCTGGCCTTCTCACCCGCAAGGATTGCTCCGATGCGCGTGCCGGCCTCGAACAGCTTGGCCGTCTTGCGGTAGATGACTTCCAGATAGTCGGCCTCGGTGATATCCGGGTTATTACAGTTCATGAGCTGCAATACTTCGCCCTCGGCGATCGTATTCGTTGCATCGGCAAGCACGTCGAGTATGCGTATTTCGCCGAGCTCGACCATCATCTGGAACGAGCGCGAATAGAGGAAATCCCCAACGAGCACGCTCGCCTGATTGCCGAACAGGGCGTTGGCTGTTTCTTGGCCGCGACGTAGCCCCGAGGCATCCACGACGTCATCATGGAGCAGTGTGGCTGTATGGATAAACTCGACGATGGCGGCTGCAGGGATGTGAGAGTCGCCGTCATAGCCCGACGCCTTGGCTGCGAGCAGGACCGTAAGCGGCCTGAGCCGCTTGCCGCCACTGTGAATGATGTGATGGGCGACTTGGTTGACGAGGGCCACGTCGCTGCCTAGGCGCTGCACGACGAGGCGGTTCACGGCCATCCAGTCCTCGGCGACGAGTTGCCGAAGCGTTTCTAAGGATGGCAGCGGGGTGGAGTCTTGTGCGGGCTGCATGTCACGGAATCATGCCTGATCGCCCAGCTCATGGCGAGCGCGGCCTTGGTTGGCCGGGGGCCCTGTGGTCAGCGCTGGCAGGTGGACGAGCGGCCCTAAGTCGTTGACCACGCAGCACGGACTTACTACAATGGCGCGCTTTTCCGGCACCTCCTGGCCGGCGTCTCAAGACGGAGTTTTCCCGATGTATGCGGTATTCAAGACGGGCGGCAAGCAGTATCGCGCGAGCAAGGGCGATCGGCTGCGCGTAGAGCGCCTCGAGGCCGAGGAAGGCGCGACGGTCGAATTCGATCAGGTGCTGCTCGTCGGTGAGGGTACAAATGTCAAGTTGGGCTCCCCGCTGGTTTCAGGCAGTAAGGTCAAGGCCGAGGTCACGTCCCAGGGCCGCGCCCGCAAGATCAAGGTGCTGAAGTTCAAACGGCGCAAGAACTACATGCGCGTGAAGGGGCACCGCCAGCACTTTACGGAGGTGGAGATCACCTCCATCACCGGCGGACCTCGGACCAAGGCAGCGGCCAAGAACGAGGCGGCTGCCGAGACGCAAGCGGAGAATTAAGCAATGGCACACAAAAAAGCCGGTGGCAGCTCCAAGAACGGCCGCGATTCTGAATCCAAACGCCTGGGCGTCAAGCGCTATGGTGGCGAGCGGGTTGCAGCTGGGAACATCATCGTGCGCCAGCGCGGCACGCACTTTCATCCCGGCGAAAACGTGGGTCTCGGCAAGGACCACACCCTGTTCGCTAAGGCGGAAGGCCGTGTCGTCTTCAGGACGCGCGGGCCCAAGAGCCGAAAATACGTCAGCGTCGCAACTGACTGACCAAAGGCCGACCTGTTGCGCGAAAAAGCCCCCACGTGGGGCTTTTTTATTGGCCGTTACCCCTAAAATCTTGCCATGAAGTTCGTCGACGAAGCAGATATACGCGTCGAGGCCGGCCGCGGTGGCGATGGCTGTGCGAGCTTTCGCCGTGAAAAGTACATTCCGCGTGGTGGCCCGAACGGCGGTGACGGTGGTCACGGCGGTAGCGTTTTCCTCGTTGCGTGTGAAGAAATCAACACGCTTGTCGATTTTCGTGTGCGTCGGCGGTTTCGGGCCAAGCGGGGGCATGGCGGCGCAGGCAAAAACATGACGGGCGCCTCGGGCGAAGACCTGTATATCAATGTACCCAAGGGTACGATTATCGCTGACCTCGATACGGGTGAGACGCTCGGCGATCTGACCGAGGAAGGCCAGACGCTGCTCGTTGCTCGTGGTGGACGTGGCGGGCTCGGGAATACTCGCTTCAAGAGCAGCACGAACCGCGCCCCGCGACAGTTTACGCAGGGCGAGCCCGGCGAGCAGCGTCATCTGAAGCTCGAGCTCAAGTTGCTGGCAGACGTCGGCCTGCTCGGCCTGCCGAATGCCGGAAAGTCGACGCTAATCCGGTCGCTTTCGGCCGCACGGCCCAAGGTGGCCGACTATCCGTTCACGACGCTGCATCCGAGCCTTGGCGTCGTCGCGCTCGATACCGAGCGCAGCTTCGTCATGGCCGACATTCCTGGGCTCATCGAGGGGGCGGCACAGGGGGCTGGTCTCGGTATCCAGTTTCTCAAGCATTTGCAGCGAACACGCTTGTTGTTGCACATCGTCGACGCGTGTCCTGTTGCGGGCGAGTCCAGCCCCGAGGAGGCCGTCAGGGCTATCGAAGCGGAGCTCGAGGGCTATTCTGAGGCGCTCGCGATGCAGCCGCGCTGGCTCGTGGTCAACAAGCTCGATCTACTGCCGCCGGACTCGCGCGCTCAGCGCGTTGCCGACGTCAAGGCGTCGCTCGGCTGGGCCGAGCCCGCGTTCGGCGTCAGCGCCGCGACAGGCGAGGGCACGGCACAGCTCGCCGAGGCCGTCATGGCCTATCTGCAGGCTGCGGCTTCGAGCACTGAGGAAGAAGAGGCGGATTAAGCGTTCGTGTTGCAGATCGCGCTTATAGCAGCGCGATGTCGATGCACGCTGGCGCCGCGTAAGCGGCTTGCGCTAGGAGAGCGCTCTGACGCGAGCGTTGAGCCGGCTCTTATACTGCGCGGCTCTGTTCTTCTTGATAATGCCCTTCGTGACCATGCGGTCGATTTCGGGAACCGCCGCCCTGAAACTCACCTGCGCAGCATCCTTGTCGCCTTTCTGCACGGCGAGCAGGACCTTTCTGACGGCTGTGCGTAGCCGCGAGCGCATCGTCATGTTGAGAGCGCGGCGCCTTACGTTCTGTCGGGCACGTTTTTTCGCAGACTGAATGTTGGCCAAGATCTTTCCCTACGTCTGTGATCCACCGGGCAACGGGGCCCGGAAAAGGGCGGTATTATTGAGATCGCCCCGGGGCAAGTCAAGGTCGGCCGGGTATTTCGGGTTAGGCGATGGGCACGAACGAAGCCACGGCAGACGACAAAACGCAGGGTCTCCTCCGGTCGACGGCTGTTGTCGGCTCGATGACGCTGCTGTCCAGGATCAGCGGCCTGGCCCGCGATATCGGCTTCTCGCACTGGTTCGGCGCCGGCGCCGTGATGGACGCCTTCTTCGTCGCGTTCAAGATCCCGAATCTGCTACGGCGATTCTTCGCCGAGGGCGCATTCTCACAGGCCTTCGTGCCGATGATTGCCGAATACCGCAGCAACAGCACACCTGAGGAGACACGAGAATTCCTCAACCGGATCACTGGAACGCTGGGTGCCGTGCTATTTGTGGTGACGGTAATAGGCGTTGTCGCTGCGCCCGTCCTGATTCTGCTATTTGCGCCGGGCTTCACCGCGGAGGACGGCCGCCGCGCGCTGGCGGGCGACATGCTCAGGCTGACGTTTCCCTATCTGTTTTTCATCTCGTTGACAGCGCTCGCGGGAGGCATTCTGAACACGTACCGCCAATTCGCGGTGCCGGCGTTTACACCCGTTCTGCTCAACGTTGTGCTGATCGCATTCGCGGGCTGGGTTGCGCCGCAACTCGAGCGCCCAGCGATGGGCCTTGCGCTCGGTGTGTTCGTGGCCGGACTCGTGCAGCTGTTGGTGCAGGTGCCGTTCCTGCTGCGTCTCGGTCTGTTGCCGCGGCCACGCTGGGGCTGGGCCCACGACGGCGTGCGTCGTGTGCTCAAGCTCATGCTGCCCGTGCTGTTCGGTTCCTCGATCGCGCAGATCAACATTCTGTTCGATACGCTGATCGCGTCGTTTCTCGCGGCCGGAAGCATCAGCTGGCTCTACTACTCCGATCGGCTCATGGAGTTCCCGCTCGGCGTATTCGGGATCGCTGTGGCGACGGTCATGTTGCCGAGCCTGTCCGAGGAGCATGCCAAGGCCTCGCCCGAGGGCTTTACGGCGATGCTGGACTGGGCGTTGCGGCTCGTTGTACTCATCAGCTTGCCGGCGGCGGTTGGCCTGATCTTGCTCGCCGAGCCGCTGCTCGCCACGATCTTCTTCGGCGGCGCGTTCACGCGCTTCGACGTCGCGATGGCGACCGCGTCGCTGGTTGCTTATGCATTCGGCCTGTTGGGCTTCATTCTCGTCAAAGTGCTGGCGACCGGGTTTTTCTCTCGCCAGGACACACGCACGCCCGTGCGTATCGGCGTCATCGCGCTCGTATTGAACATGGGGCTCAACGTTGTATTCGTCATCGGTCTCCTGAGGTCAGAATATGCGGCTCCGCATGCAGGGCTTGCCGCGGCGACGACAATCTCGGCGCTCGTCAATGCCGGTCTCTTGTTGCGAGGACTGCGACAGGCGGGTGTCTATCGCGCGAGCGCCGGCTGGTCCATATACGCTGGACGCATCGGCGTGGCCAGCATCGTCATGGCAATTGCCGTCTACTGGATGCGTCTGCAGTTCGGTGCTTGGACGGAGCTCGATCTGGGGATGCGCATTACCGGGCTCGCAGCATGTGTCGCCACGGGTATCGTCATCTATTTTGGGAGCCTCTATGTCGCTGGCCTGCGGCCTTCCAGCCTGCGTGCGCAACGGCCGTCCTCGACTCTATAATCGCGGCTCTATCCACTGCGCAGAATTCGTATTAATTAAGGTGTGACGGCGCGAGCCCGGCCATGCAGCTTTACCGATATCTTTCGTCGCTGAAACGAGCATCTCGTAGCGGGCGGGCTGTGACGATCGGCGCCTATGACGGGGTTCATGTTGGCCATCGCGTAATTCTGTCGACGCTCAAGCAAAAAGCCTTGTCCCTGGAGGGGCCAGCGATGGTGGTCTCTTTCGAGCCGATGCCGCGCGAGTTCTTTGCGCCTGTGAATCCGCCGGCGCGCTTGACGCGGTTCCGTGAGAAATTCGAGTGTTTGGCGGCGCTCGGTATCGATGAGCTTTTCTGTCCGCCGTTCAGCGCGGTCCGTGACCTATCGCCCGATGTCTTCATTCGAGAGCTCCTCGTGGATGGGCTCGGCGTTCGGCATATCGTCGTCGGCGATGATTTTCGCTTTGCAGCCGGCCGGGTCGGTGGGATCGAGGATCTCGAGCGGGCAGGTCAGACGTTCGGTTTTGGGGTCACGGCCGTGCCGGGTGTCTATCAAGGGGAGCAGCGCATCAGCAGCACGGCAATCCGACTTGCACTCGAAGCAGGAGATCTGGAAACTGCGCGGGGCATGCTGGGCCGCGCATACTCGATGTCAGGCAGGGTCGTCCGCGGTCTCGGCCTTGGCCGCGATCTCGGGTTTCCGACGGCGAACGTGAGCCTGAGCCGGCGCCAGACGCCCGTCGACGGAATTTTTGCGGCCCGCGTGCTGGGTCTGAGCAGTCAGCCGCTGGATGGCGTGGCGAGCGTGGGGACACGCCCGACCGTCGGCGGCGAGAAGCCGCTGCTCGAAGTGCATATCTTCGACTTCGATCGAGACATCTACGGGGAGTACATCACGGTACAGTTTGTCGAGCGTCTACGCGAGGAGCGCAAGTACTCGGACCTCGAGTCCCTGGTTGCGCAGATGCACGACGATGTTTCCGCCGCACGCGCTGTGCTCGCGGCCTGAATTCGACAGCTTCACTCCGTCAACAACACCATGACCGATTACAAGGACACCCTGAATCTGCCCAAGACGAGCTTTCCGATGCGGGCGAATCTTGCGCAACGCGAGCCTGCCGTCGCGGCCCGCTGGGAGGAAGAAGATCTCTACGGCCGCATTCGCACAGTCTGTGACGGCCGGCCGCGTTTCGTCTTGCACGACGGACCGCCGTATGCGAACGGCGATATTCATCTCGGTCATGCGCTCAATCACGTGCTCAAGGACATGATTCTGAAATCGCGCACGCTTGCCGGTTTCGATGCGCCTTTCGTGCCGGGTTGGGACTGCCACGGGCTGCCCATCGAGCATCAGGTCGAGCGCA
>Ga0224512_10003617_pt1 | contig 13496 bp, 10 predicted proteins | sample SF_May12_sed_USG_4_FD_169103 | JGI IMG/M metagenome (GOLD analysis project Ga0224512, IMG submission 169103) | Sediment microbial communities from San Francisco Bay, California, United States - SF_May12_sed_USGS_13 | ecosystem: Environmental > Aquatic > Marine > Sediment | place: USA...
TCTCTCGCGGGCCTGAACGGCGAATGGCCCTTACGCATTCTGAGTACGAACCGTGTGAACAGATCGTAGATCGGCAGTGCCGCAAACCAGAGACAGATCACGGGGCTTGCAACAGCTTCGGCCCCCTGGCTGACGCTCATCGTCACCCAGACCACGACAAACCCGATGAACATGCTGCCGGCGTCGCCCATGAACGTACGGGCCCTGCGGTTGTATATTGTCGGAAAGTTGGTCATCAGGAATGCAATCACCGACGCTGCGGCCAACAGAGCGATCGCCGCGATCGGATTCTGATAGCCCGACACCAGCGCGACCGAAATCAGCGCAATCAGCGCCATCGTTCCGGCGAGCCCGTCGATGCCGTCCATCATATTGAACGCGTTGATGACGCTAACCGTGATCAGTGCGGTAATAAACAGAGACATAAGACCCAGATGGATGACACCGAAACCGAACGGATTGCCGATATCGAACATCCGTACGTCGGAACCGTACACCATGATCAGCACCACAGAGACCTGCGTCAGAAAGCGAACCGACGCCGGCATGACGTACTTGTCGTCGAGCGCGCCGATCGTGACCAGCAATACGCCGGCGATTCCGAGGTGCAACGGCGTCGGGTAACCGGCTGGTAGTAACGACCACGCAACGATGAGCCCGAGGAACATTGCGATGCCGCCGATGACCGGTATTTCACCGACGTGGCGCTTTCTCCCACCCGGCTTATCGACGAGCCGGATGCTGCGCGCCAACGGGCGAAGCGCCGCGATAAACAACAGGGTCACGAAAAATGCTACGAAAATGGACGGGATCAAAGGTAATACGCTCATATCGCTCTTGTCAGGTCAGGCCTGGCCATCAGGTTGTCGATAGAATTCGAAATTACAATCTGATAAACATCTTATCGGTCGAGTGGACGACACGCTGAACGCGAAATTAGCATGTTCAACATATGTTGGCTAATTCTTCGCTTGCGTGGCTATCCTGCTTACCGGACCGGTAGTGGCTGGTCTTCGGCTCGATCTTCTGTCTGTCCGGCGTCGGAGCCGAGGGATTCAATAATCTCGGTTTCTTCCTGCCCCGGCCCCGGCAATCCGAGATCCGTCTGTGACGGCCCTGCACTCGGCAAGTCATTATTGGCCGGTGGCTGCAGACCGTTTGAGGCCGATTCCGAAGTCTGTCTCAGAGCGGCAGAATCCGCCAAGTCTCCAGCGCCATCCTCTGGCCCGGGGAATCCGAAATCCTCTTGAGACGGACCCGTGCCGGCGCCATAGGAACCTTGCGGCAGAATAACGAGTCCGGGCATGCCACCGCCACGATTCTCAGCCTCCAGGGCGAAGTTCTCCAGCTCCATTCGTTCCACCGATCCTGTAGCCTGATCTTGCTGTGGGGATTGAATAGCCGTCGTATCGGTCAGTTCGACTCTGGCATTGACCCGGCTACCGCCGTCTTGCAATGGCGGCCGTTCCAGGGAATTTGCAGCGGATTCGAGGACCGGACTGGCCACCGACTCCATCTGGCCTGGGGAAGGATGTTCGCTTTGCAACGAGCCCATCTCGGAATCAGAGGCAAACCTGACAAAGAAAATGGTTACCGTGAGCACGGCAATGCCTACTACAATCAGCAGCCACTTAGTCAATACACCACCACCTGTTCACTGGATTCACGGCGGAACAAGACCAACCAAGACAGACAGCTGGTCTTCTGTCTTGGATTATTCTGAATAAACAACTTCCCAATTCAGGTCGCTAAGAGTGGCGACACCGGAAGGATCAACTGTAGTGGCCCCATCCTGCCGCCAATAATAGATCTGACCATTGGTCCCATGGAGCCAGAGCATGCCGGCGTTACCATCACCATCATAATCGCCGTCTCCAACCACCTTCCAGTTGAGGTCACTGACGATCGATACTCGAGAACTCGACGTGATGGACGAACCGTTCATCTGCCAGTAATAGACTTTGCCTGAACCGCCGACACCGATATTACGCCACATGAGGTCATCCATGCCGTCGCCGTTGTAATCGCCATTGCCAACCACGCGCCAATTGAGATCGGACGGCTGCGCGACCTTCGCGCTGGACATGATCGTCGAGCCATTCATCCTCCAGTAATACACCAGCCCGGTAAGATCGTGACGCCACATTAGGTCAGCATTGCCATCACCGTCATAATCCCCGCTACCAACAGCCCTCCAGTCCAGATCTGTGAGAAAAGCGACCCGCGAACTGGACAGGATCGTCGGTCCGTCCATTCTCCAATAGTAGATCTCGCCGGAACCTCCGACACCGACATGCCGCCACATTATGTCCGAGTTTCCGTCACCATCGTAGTCGCCGCTGCCTATGACCTGCCAGTTGTCAACCGCCAGTGTGGCAATACGGGAACTCGATGTAATGATTGCTCCATCCATCTGCCAGTAATAGACCTGACGGGAAACAGAGTTGCGCCACAGAAGGTCGGCTTTGCTGTCGCCGTTGTAGTCGCCCGTGCCGACTATCACCCAATCAGGCGTCGACGGAGCTGTGACACTCGAGCTCGAAGTGATCTCGGGTCCGTTCATTTGCCAGAAGTAAACCTCGCCTGTTACGGCGTGACGCCACATGATGTCTGCCATGCCGTCGAAGTCGAAATCACCTGGGGTCGGTGCCGGACAATCGGAATCGGCACTGTCAGTAAAACCATCTCCGTCATTGTCGAGGCTAACGGAGTTCGACGAGAAGTTTTCCTCCGAACCGTCACACGGATCGAGGCCCACTCCACCGAGAGCCGAAGGATAGAATGCGGGCATAGTGTTTTCGGGAGCGGATCCGGTCGTTCCGTTTACGGTGTCCCCGTGACAGTTTCCACAGGCAGCCACTCCTTCAGTCACGTGATGTTGACGCAGACCGCGACCTATGCCAGCCGATTAGAAATCCGCACTCGGCGCTCCGTCTTCAGCGCGTCCGTGGCAACGCACACAATTGGCCAGAGGTGGGCTGTTTCTGCCCGGGCCTTCACCGTTCTGATGACAGGAATTGCAGTCACCATTCGACAAATCAGCATGCGTATCATGCGCAGCATTGCCGGGCCCTGTATTGGCGAGAACGGAGTGACAAATCGCGCAATCGGGCAGACCGGCTCCGCCGCCATCGTCGAAGAATTCAAACGTGAACGCCGACGGCGCCCACAGTGCAGTGAGCAGCGCGACACCAAGACTCACTGCTGAAAATCTGATCAGGACCTGCATCAGTATATCCCTTGTCTATTTATCCGGAGCGTTGATCACAGTAGAGGTTCAAAGATCCTCCCGGCTCGTCGACCCAATTTCACACTCGTGTAATTATGACGGTTGCGTGATCGGACAGAATCTGAATTATCCGTCGCAAAACAGGTAGTGACCGAAGTCAGCTGATGGGGCAGGATTGTTATCGGAATTACCGAAGAAACATCCAACCGTCAATGAAGAACAAGCCGGCTTGCCTGAGGCCGATGAGAGCGAACCTCAGTTGCTGTCGTCGTTAGAGCGAGTTCGCGGCGACAAATCTGGATCCTCGATGCTCACGTCCGCCCCGGGAAGTACGTACATTGGGGGCATCGCTTCGGCAGCCGCAGGGTCGATCGGCTGGCCCGGGCCCAGCGGATCCGAAATCTCGACTCGCTTCGTATCGCTTATGTCGTTTACCGTCAAACCGGATAGGTCAGCAGGTCCTGGCGCGCTCGGGTCCGGCTGAGGAATGACTCCGGCGAGCGGGCCGTCGTCGGTCTCGAAAAACTGATCGCCGAGCGGGGGCACGGAAACGTCGGTTTCGCCAGGTGCAGAGACTCCTCTCGCCACAGCGCTTACCTCGATGCTACCGGCTTTGGGATCAAACGGAAGCGTCGCCGGATCCACAATTGGCAATTCGATGGATTTCTTGACCGGAACCGTGCCAAAAATCGTTCGCGGCCATTCCCCGGGGCTAGCGTCTGATGCGGCGTCGAACTCACGATCCGGCTCCCACAGAACCATGTTCGCATCGCCGCTTTGAGCGGCGCCGTCCATTAGGTCCCGCGTCGATGCAGCGGTTGCGGTCGGTTCAGGCGCCTCAGCCGATGCGCCGACCGACGGCCGGGCCGCGTCGCCTCTGCGATCTCCGTTCTGCATTGCAATGATGAGCACGATGAGCAGCAATGCCGCGCCGCCAAGCCATAGTGTTGCTTTCACTGGCGAAATCCTAATTGACGTCCACGACTTGCCAGCCGGGAGCGAGCGATGCGCTGATCGTCCCGCCCCGCAGCGTTGCGGGACCGTCTTGTTGCCAATGGTAAATGGTTCGGGAAGTGCTATTGAACCACGTGAGATCTGATTTGCTGTCGCCATTCAGATCGCCGCCACCGACCACGGACCAATCCTGATCGCCAACCACGGAAATCCGGGCGCTTGAAACAATCGTTGCGCCGTTCATCTGCCAATAGTAGACCTTGCCGTCTTCGCCACCTCCCCTGCGCTGCCACGTAAGATCCGCTCTGCCGTCGCCATTCTGGTCGCCGTCACTAACCACCTCCCAGGCAAGGTCACTGACGAATGCAACACGCGCCGACGAATCGATCGCAGCGCCAAGAATCTTCCAAAAGTAAACCTCGCCCGAGCCGGTGTTGTACCACATGATGTCGGCGATGCCGTCGCCATCAAAATCCTTATCACCTACAACCTGCCAGTTCGAATCCTGCAGTATCGCGATCTGAGCAGCTGCCGTTATAGTTGCACCGTTCATCGTCCACAGATACACCTGCTGTGTGCCCGTGTTGCGGAACAGGATGTCGCAGTTTCCATCGCCGCTGTAATCACCGTCGCCGACAATTTGCCAGTTGCCGCTAGAGAGCGTCGCGACGGGCGCCGACGAAACAATCGTGCGACCGTCCATGAGCCACATGTAGAGGCGGTTGTCCGTATTTCTCCATAGGATGTCCGACTTGCCGTCACCATTGTAGTCGCCGCGGCCAGCCACCGACCAACCTGTTTCTGTCAGCACGGCTACAGGGCCACCCGGGTCAATCAGATTGCCATGCATGTTCCATAGGAACACAGCCCGCGACGTCGGCTCGAACAGCAGGATATCGGAGCTGTTGTCGCCGCCACTGTCAGTCCCGAGATTCAATCCGCTGGAGAAATACGGGAAAAGCGTTTGGAACCCGGCACCGGCGACGTCCCCACCCGGCACATCGTTGTTATAACGCACCTGGTCATCGGTCACTTCGACATGTATCTCGTGCGGCACCGAGTCACCAAACGTGACCATTCGAGTGCTTTGGCCGGGCACGGCAATCACCTCTTGTATGTTGCCCACGGTGCCAATGTGCCAGTCGACAGTAGCCTGCCCTGGAGTCACGGCTGCTGCAGACACTGACGTTACATCAACCGTTACGCTGGTCGCTCGCGTTGCCGGGTTTTCCGAATATGAGATCGTCGCTTCCGGGTTCTCGATCTCAGCCGGCGGTGTAGCCGTGACGTCAAGCGCCAGGCTCGCGACACGCGATCCAGCGTAATCCACATGCACAACCCAATCCCCTGGCAATTCACGCAGCCGACCGAAGGACGCAATACTAAACGCACCGCCGGATGGTCCTGTGACCTCGGTCGATGCAACCGCATTCAGGTAACCCGCAGGACCAACGACGGATTGCGTCAGTGTTTGCGGGTATGGGCCGGTCGTAATTTGCCAGCGAACCGCCAGCTGGTCGCCGTCGGCAAACGGCAACATCATGTCGTCAAGGTCATTTGTAGTCGGCGAGTTTGGGTCGCTACCCGGTGCAAGGTAAAGGATGTCCGTCGGATCGGCCCCGAGTGCCAACGGTACGTATTGCTCCGGTGCTTTGTACAGATCCGAATAACCATAGAGTGCTCTACAAGAATCGATGTCGTCCTTGCGAACGTGATCAAGAGAATTGTAAGGATTGGCAAACATAATCGAGTGGTGATCACTCGAGTGTCCGAGCCCGAGGACGTGGCCAATCTCATGCATGAAAGTTGTGTTAAAGCCGATCAGGCGGTTGGTCGTGTCATCCGCGTTCAGCCCGGTCAGGTCAAATACGGCCGGATCCAGCCTTAGCGTGCCGTCGTTGTATTCGAAATGCCCCGGACCGGTTCGATCCTGAGCGCCGTTAAAGGCGGGTCCCGCAAGTCCCGCCCCCGCGATATCCTCCCACTGAACAACGACCTTATTATCGGTCAGGGTGTCAATGTCCGCAGCGTCATCGACCCCTCCGAATATGAAACGTACACCGCAGACTTTTTCCCACTCATCGAGCCCCGCCTGCATGCGTGCCACAGCCACGTTGTCGTCCGTGAAACCGCCGGGCGGAGTGCTGCCGAGCGGATAATCAACCGGATCCGGATCCGTATTGTAAACCCAGGTTACAGTACCGTTTGGCCACTTGCCGAAATTGTCCGAAATACCCAGACCTTGTATAACTGCTGCACCGTCGTCGTCATCAATAGCACCGCTCAATGTCAGCACTAACCCAGCGGACATGATGACGATAACGATACTGCGGAGAAAATGAGAGGAACGATTCATGTTTGGCCTCATTCTTGTTGTAATTGACGATGATGTGGGCGACGATTCCCTGCGGCAACTCGCCAAGCGTTGACCTGGAGCACAATCGCAGTATAGATCACGCAGAAATCAGGTCAATTTTGCGCTACCTTCATGCACTCAGAACACTAAAAAAAATACGGACCGCTGCATTTGCGAACCTGCTCGAATTATGCGTAATAAGCCGAAGATTTCTGGTTATTTTTCGCCAGTGGCGACATCCTATCTTGATGCGCCGCTAGGCTATAAATTCAAGAAGGTGCTGCGTTACGTTTCGCTCTATGGCATCGGGCGAACGTTGGTGAAGATCCGTGGGCAATTTCACATGCAGCGAAACTATGCGATGCACGGGGATCTCTGGGAGAATGCGTCTTGTCAGGACCCGCTACATGATTGTCGCTCTGTAGCTATCGTCGGCTGCGGTAACTTCGGCTATTCAGGAATTGCCTATTACCTTGCCAAACAATCGAAACGCTTTCTCAGGGCTACGCTGGATATTGACCCATCGCGCGCAGTATCGCTCTGCAAGGATTATCGAGGTGCCTATGCCACGACGAATCTTGATCGAATTCTGGACGATCCCGCAGTTAGACTCGTCTACATCGTCTCTAATCACGCATCGCACGCCGAGTATGCGATCCGTTGTATTGAAGCCGGCAAGCATGTCCACATTGAGAAACCGCATGTCGTCACGCGCGATCAGCTGAACCGGCTGCTCCTGACTCAGAAGATGCATCCCAAATCCATGGTGTTCCTGGGTTTCAATCGACCCAAGAGTGGACATTTCAAGAAAGTTCAGTGGGCACTCGGTGCCCAATCCGGCCCGATCATGATTAACTGGTTCATCGCCGGTCATGAGATCCCTGCGGATCACTGGTATTTTCAGGAATCAGAAGGCGGACGTGTGCTTGGCAACTTGTGCCATTGGACCGATTTGTCACTTGAAATGGTCGGTGTGAAGCGCGCTTTTCCCTGTGTCATCACGCCAACGTCGCACGCCGACGCAAAATCCGACTTCGGCATAGGCATTCGGTTCGCCGACGGTTCTGTCGCGGGAATCACTTTCTCCGTCAAAGGACATCTTTTTGAGGGCGTTCGCGAAGTGTTGCAGGCCCATCGTGGCGACACACTGGTCCGCCTGTGGGATTTCGAAGAGACCCTTATTGAAACTGTGGACAAGCGATATCGATTCAGAACGCGCCACAGAGACCACGGACACGGCAAAAATATTATCGATTCATACGAGAGCGCTTATCGGAATCTAACGGGAAACGCTACCAACATAAATTCTCTTGCGGCCACATCACGATTGTTCCTCGGCGTCAAAGAAGCGCTCGATAATGGCAAGAGCGTTACGATCGACCTTGACTATACCTCTGCGGCCGATGCTCGCCACCAGGGCTTCGATCGCAGTATCTCCGAGAAAGTAATCAGTATCAGCGCAACTGCGCCGCCGTAAAGAATAAATAGATACGGGGAATAACAGATAGGCAGAATGACAAACAGGTAGATCTTGACCGCAAAGAAAATGGCGGAACGGTTGGCCAGGAGCAGCATATCGAGCAAGCCGATGGCGAACGCGTACAAGAACGGTATCAGGATCAGTCCCGCCCATCCCCAGGCAAGCCAGACATCGGCCGGCAACCCCAGCGGTGAATTTCCGTGAATCGAGCCGCCCGTGGCCGAATGAAGAATATTAGAAAGCGACTCCCTCACTCCAGGAAGTATGCCGCCGAGATCGGCAAGCCAGGATTCACCATAGGTCGGCCCGATATTCTGCCAGACCTCGAAGGTGAGCAAATTCTCTTGTGGTGCCGCCAATAGGATTCGATCAAAGAGGTTCACCGAGATTTCGGCAATCAGCCCGAAGGGTGAAAGATCCGGATTTACCCGACCGAGGAGTACGGTCAGAAGACCATAGGCTACCAGCAACAGGACGATCGCGAGCCAGGGCACCCGCCGACGACCTGCGTCGACGCGGCGGCGCCGACCCGCAAATTGACTCGTGTAATAACTGGCAAGCAATAACGCAACAAAGAAGATCACGAATACGAGCCGCTGGCCTGAGACAAGCATTGCGATGATCGCAGTGCCAAATCCAAACCAAACGACCGGGCTGCGGCGAAATCCGGGCGTGATAACCATTGTCGCCATTATTGCTATCGGGATGATGATGTCGCGAAATTGCTTGACGTAACCTGGAGCCAGGTAACCCGCACTGCCGGCCGTTATCGCTTTTCTCGCATCCAGCAGCGTCGAATCACCGGCGAGTGACGCAATCGACAGCAGCGCGCCGATGATCGAATTCGAAAACACGGCATACACGAAAGCTATGCAGACAATCCCTGAGAGCAACAGCATGGCCTTGATCGAGAACTGCTCGATCTGACCTGAATCGGTACCTGAAAACTGCCGATGAAAATCCACGGGCTTGTAGAAACTGCCGCACATGAATACGAACAGAACTGCGCCAAGTAGCGCAGACGTCATTGCTACGAGACTGATCGCAGCAATTTCTATGGAATCCGGCCCGGGGTGCGTAAGGAAAACCAGAATGGCACCGACCGTGTACAGGCCAATCCCGAACAGGTAGGAATCCGGCAGGAAGGGACCCACCTGGCGCATTGCCGGTTTGATGCTCAGGTAACACCAAATGAGTACGAGCACCGACCCGATGAGTAGCAGCAATGTCATGAGTTCGCTTTATCTAACGACAGTACGCTTCGAATCCGCTCGCGAACCGGCTCCCAGGCATACTGCGCCTCATATATCTGCCTCGCAGAGTCGCACGCAGACAGAAATGCTTCTCTATTATTCCGCAATGCCCGCAATTCCTTACCCAGCGTATCGGCCTTGTCATAATCGGTAACGACCAGGCAATTTCGTGGCGACAATGTTCGACCAATCTGCATTTCGCTGTTGATAATCACGGGACGGCCCACGGCCAGCGCCTCGGCGAGTTTATTTGACGCGGCATAGCGGTTGATCTGCCGAGCCGGATCGTACAGAGCAGCGACAAAGTGGCAGCGCCGGGTCTCTTCCATGACGACATCATGCGCGACAAATCCGAGATAGACCACGCGCGGGTTGTCTTCGAGTTGGGCAACGATTTCATGCGCCCCGTCGCCCGCAACGCGAAGCTCCACGTCGGCACATTGCTCCGCGATCGTGATCAGCGCCCGGAGTCCTCGGCCCCAGTCCAGCCAGCCACCGAAAAAAATACGAATCGTCTCTCCATCCAGGTCGGGTGCCGAGAACCCGGCATCTTCGGGTGTGTTACGCACAATCGAGACTTTTCGCTGACACCAACGCGGCAAGGCGGCGCGACGAAAGTCTTCCGGAACAACAGTTGCATCGGCAGCACGCACACACAGCCCTTCGAGGACATTCAGCAGAAACGCGAATGCCGATGGCACGTTATACCGCTGCGCAAGATTGTCATGAATATTATAGATGAGCCGAGTGCCGTACCACATGCGATAAAGGATGGCTGCCGGCACGGTCTCGATGTCCGACGCGTGCACGAGCTCGGGCCTGTTCCGTTTGAGAAACCGATACAGGTCGCGATTAAAACGAAATATCGACGTGAGGTACAACATTGGTCGCCTGCCGCTTAAAAGCGGGAAGTGGCGTCCTAATCGAACAACATGCCAGCCGCCCCACTGCTCGTCCTGCTCGAGCCCTTCTTCCCGGAATGCGCCGCAGAACGTGGCTTCGTAGCCCAGTTCTGATGCCACTCCCATCATGCGCAGGACTCGGGGTATCGGCCTCGAGCCAACGCGGGCAAAAACGGCTTTACGGTTCGGGTCTGTCACTAGTCACCAGGACCGGCGCACCGAGCGCCGCCAGGCCGCAAACCACCATCACAAGACCTGAAGTCGCGAGAAGGAGATGAGTCTCACGCATGTCGGGGTTCACGACAGCAAGCATTACTGGTCCAGCGAGCGCGAGCGCATAGCTCACCGACTCCATCCACGGCCGCGCTGTCACTTTGTACAGATTGCAGGTGTTCATGCCGACAAAAAAGACAACGCTGGCGACCAAGATCTGCTTCGTCAACAACAACTGCTGCGGCTCGCTGTAAGCAAAAACGAAGCCTACTATTTGCGGCAACAGAATCCATGACACGACGAAGATCGCCGCAGCAATCAGAAAAGACTCGGCCAGGAATCGCATTGCGGCAAGTCGGAAAGAACTCGGGCCACCAAATTTCGGCAGATGCCGCATCCACGTCGTATAGAAGACCATGCCGAAAAATGTGCTGACAGATAAGGTCACCCCGATCACGCCGAGCACGTCACCCTCGTATAGCCACGTGAGCGAGAAACGCGGCGCGCTGGTCACTATGGCACACAGGCCAGCTGCAATGGCGAACCAGGCCGCATTGACGAACACCTGCCAGACTGCACGCGTAGTGGATCTGGACTCCTGCCGCACGGCGACTGTGCGATAAGTTCGATGACTCACGAGCATGAGCGCAACGAGCCCGGCGAGCACGAAAGCCGTCTGAATGGAACCCTGCCCCGAGTACACGGCTATTGCCAAGGCGCTGATCAGCAACAGAAGCTTGATTGCGTGCCAAATTGCAAAGGCTGCGATCGCATCACTCGTTTCGGACCTGACTTGGGTAACCGCGAAGTCGAGGTCGAGAAGCCCGTCGCTGACCTTAAACAGAATCAGGCCTGCGATCAGTCGGTAATCGACATGCAAGAACCCGGAAACCACTGCAACGACAACAGCGGCCAATGTAAGGCCAGACAATCGGGCGAAAAGATAGGTGCGTACATCTATCGTCCTGAATCTGTCCAACAATATGGATGTGCGCAAGCCCCAATGGGCCGTCGAAAATGCCGCGGCGCTGACGCCGGCGACAATGGTGAACAATCCGGCCAGTTCGAGGCCCACCTTCCTCGACAAGAAGATCAAAACGAGGACCGGCGGTAGCGCCGCGGCCACCTGGCCGGTGACGCTGAGAATATGTTGCTTAATCACACGTCTTTTCGTGCCCGGCGCCCAAATTGATGCAGCGACAAGGCCGCAATAATCCCCAGTAATGTCCCGAACAGGAGACTGGAAAATACGGTCAGCACGGGTCGTGGCGAAGTCGGCCTGACCGATATCGTCGGCTGACCAAAAGGCTCTGCCGCGAACGGCAGATTCGAACTTGCAACCATGCGCCGCTTTTCCTGTTCGGCAAGAATGTCGTGCAATGATTGGCGGTACTCGGTTACCGAAACACTCGCGAGTTGGTCCTTGAGGTATGCGACATAGGCGCTCGTGCGATCCAGCTCCTTTTGCCGTAGCGCTGAGTCCACCGCTTCATGAAGAACGGTCAATAGGGCCTGTGCAATCTCCGGTCGACTGTGCTCGATCATGATTGTCACGACCGGGCCCGATCGATCTCTCACTATCCTGAGCTCCTCGTCCAGGAATTCATTGACCGACTCGGCATTGGGCGGTTCCCAGTCACGATGTGGAGCACCAAATACTGCCTTTATGATTGTCGACACGCTTCTCAACAGCCCCGTGGGCTCGACCCATGCGTTGTCGTCTTCACTCCATTCTTCGGCAAAGAGCTTTTGCATAAGGTCCACATCTTTCGTGACGGCGGCCGACGTTTCTCTGGACTGCAGGCCCTCCAAATACAATTCGAAGTCGACCGTCTCGTTGGCATTGGGTATCGATAGGCCGGTCAGACCGGCGAGACCGCTGATTCCGGCTGGCAAGGTCGATGTCGCTGACGCCGTCGGCGTTACCTTTAGCGTCACCGAGTACTCCGGGTCAGCAAGATGCAGATAGATAATGGCGCACAGGACCAGCATCATTGGAGCAAGAATGAGCGCGCGCCGGTGCTCGCGCAGAACCGCAATGACATCCGACAGGTTGATTTCATTTGACGTCTGTTTGACCATCGCGGCGCCCGGGTTCTTGTTATTGGATAGCGTCTGGATTTATGCGACTGCAGCCGCGGCTGTGCCGATAGTATAGATTATTGATTCAAACCGGAAATATCGGAATCAGCCTGGGCCGCCGATAAACCTCTCAGGATCTCCAGCATTTCTCCTGCCAGGCGATCACGAGAATGCAGCTGCGCCGCGTCGGCCGCGTTCTCGGCGTAGCTCAGCAACCTGCCTGGGTCCGCTTTCCAGTCCAGGACGGCGTCAGCCAGCGCTTGAGGATCTTCCGGCTTAATCCATTCTCCAGCCCGGGTTGACCGAACGAGTTCTGCGGCCTCCCCGTCCGGCTGTACGATCATAACCGGTTTTCCCATGCCGAATGCCTCAAATATCTTCGACGGAATCACGGTAGCGAAGACCGGATCGTCCTTGAGGTGCACGAGCGCCACATCGCACACACTCCATAACTCCGGCATCTGTTCCTTGGGCATCGAGTCGTGGAACACGACATTGCTAAGCCGTAATTCCCTGGCACGCTCCAGAAGCCGCTGCTTCTGGGCGCCGTAACCGACGAGCAGGAAGCAGATGTCCGGCTCGCTTTCGAGCCGCTTTGCGGCCGCAAGTACATTCTCCAGCGCGTGCGCAAGGCCGTGCGTGCCCAGATACGCGACGACGAACTTGTCCGTCACGCCTAGCTTGGATGCCATCGCAGCCGAACGTGCCCGCGGCTGGTAGCGGGAGAGATCGACACCGTTACGGATGACGTGGATCTTGTCGCCATCGATTCCCCGGCGCTGCAGGTCATCTTTGAACGACTCCGTTACCGATACGATGGCTGCTGCCCGACGATAGAGGAATAATTCGAGTCTCTCGAGAAGTCGAATCACGGCACCTTTTTTCATCGCGCCAACCGTCACGATGGAGGCCGGCCAGAGATCCCGTAGCTCGAAAACAAATGGTCGCCATTTCAAGACGCTCAGCTGCCACGCTGCAACGGCTGCGAAAAACTGCGGTGACGTGCCGATAACAAGGTCCGGCCGCT
>Ga0224512_10003619_pt1 | contig 13491 bp, 10 predicted proteins | sample SF_May12_sed_USG_4_FD_169103 | JGI IMG/M metagenome (GOLD analysis project Ga0224512, IMG submission 169103) | Sediment microbial communities from San Francisco Bay, California, United States - SF_May12_sed_USGS_13 | ecosystem: Environmental > Aquatic > Marine > Sediment | place: USA...
CGGACTTTGGATTCCGGGATTATTCGGTCGTTACCATTTTAGGTGCCCTGCACTATCCATTTCCGACATCGGGAGTCACTGCCACAGCAAGAGTTGGCAAATTCCTTGCGAAAGATGAAGGAGTGCGTTTTGAACTTAAGCGGCGTTTTCGGTCGGGGACTGAGATAGGTGCGTGGTACACCTACACAAATGAAAAGGACATTACCAATCCCGGCTCGCCCGAACGACCCTATTACGATAAGGGCGTCTTCATCTCGATTCCACTGAGTTCGATGCTTACGAAGGACACGCAACAGCGCGCAACATTGTCGGTTTCGGACTACACGCGCGACGTGGGGCAGATGGTCGAATCCCCGGGCGATCTTTACCGTCTGTTGGAGCGGCCGCTCATGCTGGACAGCCACGAACACACTCCCCTGACGGATTTCGCAAAATAGCCACAGTCGCATGAGCTTGTATCTGGGGCATATATCGTTCAGTACAACGATAATGACACCTGAGTTCAGGCTTTTTTAAGATGGCGCTTGGGGGATTTTGGCTTGTCATGCGTCGGGATCGGCCGGTAATATGCATAACGCTGAACTGACAAGACGTTAGAATCATAAAGACACACGAGGGTAGCATGGTAATTCCGTTGCATCGCTGGGGTGCTTTTCTGCTTGTCTCATTGCTTTGGTTCCCCCCTGCGTCCTATCCCGCCGGCCCGGCTCCCACAAAGGAGCAATTGCAGCAGTTTCAACAATTGCCGAAAGCCGAGCGCGAAGCGATTCTTCGTTCCCTCAAGGGCAAGGAACGTGATTCAGTCGACCAAAGGTCATCCAACTTTTCTGAAATACAAGATTCGGTTATTTCTGGCCTGGATTCTGCTTCTGATATTGATTCAAAAAATTTGCAACCACCGCGACTGAAGCCTGGCGATACAGTTGTCATCCAGATTCGGCGTGCGCAGCCTGATTCAGGCGACTTGCCAAAAACTGAAAAATTATTCCCACGGGATAAAGACGCATCAGAGAATATTCCCGATCAACAGCTCTACGTGCTGGATCAGTTTGGAGCAGTCTTGTTCGACAAGGCCGGGCGTATCGTGCTCAGGGGTCTGAATGAATCCGAGGCCGCACAGCGCATCATGGCTGAACCGGTGTTCAAAGGGCTCGAGGCAACGGTGAAACTGTTGCCGGTCGAAGAACCTTTAAAACCCTTCGGTTATGATTTGTTCTCAGGCGTTCCCAAAACCTTTGCACCGGGAACAGATATCCCTATACCCGCGGATTATAACGTCGGACCTGGCGACACTGTGCTGGTGCAATTGTTCGGCAAAGAGAATGCGGAACATGAACTGGTGATCACGCGTGACGGCGAAATCCTTTTTCCCGGCATCGGGCCCATATCGGTCGCTGGCCTGACATTCGCCCAATTGGAGCGGCAGGTTCAAAACCGGGTTAAGAAGCAACTAATAGGTATGAAGGCCTCCGTGACATTGGGCCGTTTACGGTCAATTCGCGTTTTTATCCTTGGCGACGCTGAACGGCCCGGATCTTATATTGTCAGCGGGTTGTCTACGTTGACCAATGCCCTTTTTACCAGCGGCGGCGTCAAACGCATCGGGAGTCTCCGCGATATCCAGCTGAAACGTAAAGGCAAGACCATATCGAGCTTGGATCTTTATGATTTACTGCTCCGTGGCGATAACAGCGGGGACGCGCGGTTGCAGTCAGGCGATGTCATTTTCATTCCACCCATTGGCAGAACAGCCGGAATTGCCGGCCGGGTCCGTCGCCCCGCGGTATATGAGCTGAAAAACGAAAAAACCGTTGGCGATTTAGTAGCGATGGCGGGTGGACTGGCTCCCGATGCCTATCTGCAAAACGTGAAGGTAGAGCGAATCCTGGAGAACCGCGAACGGACCTTGATTGGTGTGGATTTGACACAGGAAATAACAAGAAATACCGAGCTACGTGATGGGGATATCGTAAAAATATATTCTTCACTCGAACAACTGAAAGGCATCGTCAAACTTGCGGGGCAGGTTCAACGTCCGGGTAATTTTCCCTGGAAGCCGGACATGCGTATCACTCATATTATTTCCTCGGTATCCGATCTTCAGCCTCAAGCCGACGCCCGCTATCTGCTGATCAAGCGTGAGGATCCGCTGGACCACAACATAACATTTCTCGACACGGACCTGATCGCCGCTCTGGAGAATCCTGATAGTGCGGCCAATTTGCTGCTTCAACCTCGGGACGAGATTCATGCATTCGACATTCGCGCCAAGCGCGAATCATTGATAAAACCGTTGCTCGAGCAAGCCAGGGCGCGATCTGCACCGGATAATCCCGTGAGTGAAGTTCTCATCGAAGGCGTGGTGCATCATCCGGGGAGGTATCCGTTATCATCAGGCATGAAAGTCAGCGATTTGTTGCGAGCCGCCGGTGGTCTCACAGACCGCGCCTATACCATGGAGGCCGAACTGACACGCTTTACCGTCATTGACGGAAAACAGCGTGAGTCATCGAGAGAAACTGTGGACATCGCAGCAGTGATAAAGGCCGACAGGCTAAAGGACTTGGCGCTGAAGACGCATGATCAATTGATCATTCGCCGGATTCCGAAGTGGGATGAGGAGGGCGTGATAGAAATCGCCGGTGAAGTGAAATTCCCCGGCAAGTATCCAATCTCTCGAAATGAGAAATTAAGCGATGTGCTCAAGCGTGCCGGCGGTCTCACGGATCAGGCCTATCCCAAAGGCACGCTTTTTGTTCGTGATTCGGTACGCGATCGGGAACAAGAACATCTTGAGCGGCTCGCAAGTCAGTTAGAGCGCGATCTCGCGATTCTGAGCGTGCAAGAATCGGAAGCTGGTGTGAAAAAGGAAGTCGCGCTCGCGGAAGGCCAAACCCTCCTCCGCCAGCTTCGAACGGTCAAGGCCGCCGGCCGCACGGTAATCAAGCTGGATGATTTGCTGCAGGGACGTGAAGGCTACGATGTTGCAGTACAAAAAGGGGACAAGTTGTATATTCCGCGGCGTCCGCAAGAAGTAACTGTACTGGGAGAAGTTTATTACCCCACGTCCCATCTATTCAATGAGAGCCTCACCGTCAATGATTACGTGAAACTCAGTGGCGGAGTGACGGATAAGGGCAAGAAGAGCGCCATGTACGTGGTACGTGCCGACGGATCAGTCAGCCCCCCAACCGGCTGGTTCAGCCGCAATGCGGAACTGGGACCCGGCGATACCATTGTGGTGCCATTAAAGGTTGACCAAGTAAGCGGCCTCAAGCTATTTGGCCAAATCAGTACCATTCTCTTCCAATTGGCCGTAACCGTAGCCGCTCTAGACTCGGCTGGTGTCTTTTAGTGCTCACTGGTTAGCGTGACGCTTTCGCTGCTGACACACCAGCACTCAGATTGCAGCCATAACCATCGAAACGATTAAACCAATATGGCCAAAGAACAGCCTCCAACTCAAACACCGCCGCCGCCATATTCTGGCTATCCACCCCCCTTCGTGGTCTACCCGCCGGAAGAACCGATCAACTGGAGCGAATACTGGCGGGTAATCGTTAAGAACCGCAAGCTCATCGGCATTGTCACCGCCGCCAGCACCCTCATCGCTTTGCTTGTAGCTTTCCTGTTGCCGCCAATTTACAGGGCAGAAGTATTGTTGGCGCCAGTGTCGCAGGACAAAAGTGAAGGCCTCAGCGCTATAGCCAATCAATATGGGGATCTTGCGGCTTTAGCCGGAATTAACTTAGGCCCCGGCAAGGACAAGACCGCCGAATACATCGCCGCACTCAAGTCACGAGCGTTATCTGTCTCATTCATAAATGAAGAGAATCTTAAACCAATTCTGTTTCCAAGAAACTGGGATAACGAAAACAAGAAATGGAAAGACAGCACCAAAATCCCTACAGACTGGGAGACGTTCAAGGTATTTGATGAGGATATCCGTACTGTTCGCAATGACCGGAAAACAGGGCTCGTCACATTGGAGATCGAGTGGAAAGACGCTGCCCTCGCAGCTAATTGGGCAAATAGTTTAGTGAAGCGGGTAAACACTCGTTTACGGAATGAAGCGATTGAAGAGGCTGAAAAGAGCATTGGCTATCTCGAAAAACAGCTCGTATCAACAAGCGCTGTCGAAATTCAACAAGCGATTTACCGCCTCATAGAGGGACAAACAAAAAAGAAAATGGTTGCTAGCACGCGGGAGGAATATGCTTTCACTACAATCGATCCCGCTGTACCGCCTGAAAAAATGGCTTGGCCAAAGCGCCTATTGTTTATCCTCGTAGGAATGGCGCTAGGGCTTGCGTTTGCGCTGATCGTAGCCTTCTGGCAATCGCGCCAGAAAGGGCGATAGTCTGAGCGCGCGTGAATATTAATCGACACCCCGGCTCTCCTTAAGGCATTGGGCGACTTCTCAGACTGAATCACTTTCCCAAGTCTTGTCTCCAAATCAACAAAGAAAACATAAGCCGATGAGGCGAGAGTCGATCGCGCGCCCTTCTGTACTCATGGGGTGGCGGAGCGGCGCAACAGCCGTTGGCAACGCGATGTTTATCAGTGTGCTTAACCAAGCGGTGAGCAGCGGCACGCATTTTCTGCTGGGACTCTACCTCGTGCGCGCCCTGACCCCGGCGGAGTTCGGGCTCTACGGCATAGGCTTCGCCATCTGCCTATTTTATGCTGGTATAGGCAACGCACTGTTTCTGACGCAAATGGTGGTCAATACGCCTGACAAACTTCAGGCCGACCGGCTCCACTACGCCGCCAATATACTGATGGCCGTGATGCTGTTCGGTGGATTTACTATAGTTTGCGCTTGGTTGGTTTTTTTAGGAGGGGAGTTGGGCTTGCCCTGGCGTGGCGACTATGCTGGATACGGCATAGCAGTAGTGGCCGCCTCGGTAACCTATTTGCTCAAGGACTTTTTCATCCGCCATGCCTTTACGGCGCGAAAGGAAGCTTGGGCTCTTGTGGTAAGCTGCGTGGTGGCCGCGACTTTGGCAGGGTTGCTGCTTTTTGACCATTACTCCGGGAGAATAATCACAGCGGAACGGGCGCTTTGGATATATGCGATGAGTCAGCTCGCGGGGGCCATTTTGGGCTTCACCTTGGCACGCTTGCCGATGCGATCTGTTGCATGGAGTCATGTTCATACCGATTTTCGAGAGGCGTGGCTAGGGGGTCGGTGGGCGACTGGCGTTAATTTGGCATATTGGTTGCGAACTCAGGCGCCTATCTATCTTACGGCGTGGTATATCGGTCCTATTGGGGTGGGCTACGTTATCGCCGCCAAAGTTTTGATTTCGCCCGTTTACATTATGGCAAATCCCATTTACCAAGTAATGATGCCGCGGATTGTCGAGCTTCGGAATCGCGACCGGCGCAAGATGTTGCGGATCAGTGGAATAACCACTGCGGGGCTGGTCGGTTTCGCCATCCTTTATTCCACTGCCTTACTAGGCGCGGTGGATATTATCGCACCCGTTGTTCTTGGGCCACAATACGGACAAATTGCCCCCCTCGCGGCTGCGTGGAGCCTTGTCCTGATTCTGGAACTTGCTCGCGACGGCGCTGGGATACTGTTTCAGGCGTTGAAGCGATTTCGCGACCTGATGTTGGCAAATGCAGTAAGCGCTGGTGTAGCAATCCTGTCCGCTGCGCTACTACTGCAGTTGGTGGGTGTTCCAGGTGCTGTACTTGGTGTGGCTGTAGGAGAGCTAGTTCTGATTGTGTTGTTGTGGCGGATGATTCGGTGTGAGCGCTCTTAATCCGTCAGTTGTTGATTGCTGTATTCCCCAACTACTGTAAGGTAAATTTCACAGCGCACATCCAAAATATCGAGTTGTTCGTGAATCTGAAGACTGTCATGTTTCTCGGAGTATTCGGGGCTACCGGCATTTCGCTTATGGGTAGTATAGGCGATATCCGAATCACTAGCATCGGCTGGTCTATTCCCCTTTTGATCTCCGTTTTCTCCATTCTTCATATTTCCAGAGGTATACCCAAGTCACTCATTATTTATTGGCTTCCGTGGGTTGGTCTTATTGTGATTGCCGCTTCAATGTCAGAGCACGAAAACGCCTTGCTGCGTGCGATCATCTTAATCACCCCTGTTGTGGTTGCGTGGGCTGCTTCACAGATGTCTTGGAACTATGTAGACATACTCCGCTATAACCAATGGGCGAAGACACTCATGCTTATCGGTGTGTTGGTCATATTGTTTAAAGTGCATATTAGAGAAGAAGGATTCTATGAAAGATCTATCGCAGCGGCCGAATCGATTACCGCCGTATTCTTGGCTTGGCTCTTTTATCACCAATTCGTGTTTTTCCGAAGCCGACAAGCTCTCCTCTTTTGGGTTATTGCGATCAGCATTCCTCTAGCATCTGTTACACGAATGGCAGCCGCTGCCGCCGTGCTTAGCGTGATGATGAGCTTTGCACCAATCGGGCGACTTCGCCGTCTTGGGTGGTCACTCCTGGGCTTGTCGATATTTGGCATCGTAGCGCTTACTCCCGACTTCGCGGAAAAGATGATAGGTGAGGGCAGTTCGTACGGAGAACTCTGGGAATCATTTGATGTATTGCAGACGTCGGGACGAATGGTAGCGTGGAGCGCTTTGATCGACGGCATACCCGAAGCCTTATTGCTTGGGCATGGCTCTAATTCAACGCAAACTATTCTCCAATCAAGTTACGACGCATTTGGTCATCCGCATAATGACTGGTTGAGGATATTATACGAATATGGAATAGTGGGTACGCTGATATTTCTGTATGCGGTTGTCATGCAGGTGACGCGTCTTCTAAGAATTGGGTCTAACGCAGTGTCGGTTGAACTGAAGTATGCATCCTACCTGGCTGCGTCGTTGTTTGCTCCGTTACTCCTGTTGATGGTTACAGACAATGTCATACTGTATTCAGCTTTCTTTGGAAATATGCATTTCCTCTTAATCGGTATTGCTCTCTCACTTAGTCGATCTGAGGCACAGAATGCTGCTTTTCAGCTTAACTTGACCAGCTCACGTGCCAGCGCCGCGATTGGTCGGATCGTATAATGGATACATAAGACCACATGAGTTGTATGAGGTGTCATGCGAATGAGATTATTTCGCTTGCCTAGTGGGAAGATGTCGTGAATTGGCCGAAAATAACCGTCGTGCTTCCGTCGTTCAACCAGGGACAATACATCGATGAAGCGCTATATAGCATTGTTTCTCAGGGATATCCCAACCTGGAGTTGATCGTAATAGATGGCGGGTCGACAGATAACAGCGTGGATGTGATTCGCAAATACGAAAAAAAAATGCACTATTGGGTCAGCGAGCCCGACGGCAGTCAGACGCGCGGCCTGATTAAAGGTTTTGCGCGAGCAAGTGGCGATATTCAATGCTGGCTCAATAGTGATGACGTCTTTATGGAAAGTACGCTGTTCGAGGTGGCGAGGTATTTTTATGAAAACCCTGAAATCGATGCTGTATACGGCGACGCCGTATGGGTGAATAGGACAGGCGCAGTACTTAGGGAACAACGTGAGATCCCTTTCAATCGCTTCATCTGGATGTATACGCATAACTATATTCCATCAGTTTCGATGTTCTGGCGGCGTGCGGTTTACGAGAAAGTCGGGGGTCTTGACCCTTCTTACGAGCTTGCCATGGATGCAGATCTATGGATTCGCTTTGCCGAGGTAGGGCGTATTGGTCATGTTCGCCGCACGTGGGCGAAGATGCGTTTCTATCCAGAGCAGAAAAATCGCCGGCTGCGGGCCGAGAGTGACGCAGAGGATATTCGTATTCGGGAGCGTTACTGGGGTGGTAGCTATCCTTCTTATCACACTTTAAAACGTGCACTTGCGTACGTTTTGAGAGTCGGCTGGAAAGTTATGACGGGTTGCTATCCGCTGGGTTATCACCGTTTGGAACGGCTGGAACGGCGGTAGTCGAGTTGCGTTGTCCATTTATTCTGAGATCCAAGTTTGGATGCCTAGCGGACCATCGCAACAAAAGAGAGTTTGCCGCTATCAAGATAGCGCGAGTAATGTGACCAGCATCTAATCAACTTTCCTTTAGAATTTGCATCAACTCATGTTGAGGATAATGGTTTCTGCATATGCCTGTAGCCCCTCCCGAGGCTTGGTGCCGGGCCGATGAGAATCCTATTGGTACACAACTACTACGGTTCGCTCGCGCCTTCAGGCGAAAACCGGGTCTTTGAAGCCGAGCGTGCATTGCTCCAGCAGAGAGGGCACGAAGTTAGTGAGTATGTTCGCCACAATGACACGATCCGTGCGAAGGGAATACGCGGACTAGTGCAGGGAGCGTTTGCCACACCATGGAACCCTTGGGCGGCAGCACACATGCGTCATGCCGTGGAGGCCTTTCGTCCCGAAGTAGTGCATGTGCATAACACATTTCCGCTACTTTCACCTGCTATTTTTTTCGCCATCGGTAACAAGGCGGCGAAGGTGCTAACTCTTCACAACTACAGATTATTCTGTGCGGCTGCGATACCGATGCGGAATGGACATGTGTGTACAGAATGTTTGGACCGCCATTCAGCATGGCCGGCCCTGCGATACGGCTGCTATCGCGGAAACCGTCTCGCATCGATACCGTTAGCTTTGAGTATTGAACTGCATCGGAAGTTGGGGACATGGATGCATCGAGTTGACGCTTTTATTACCCTAACCGATTTTCAGCGTGACAAGATGATTGCTGCCGGGCTGCCCGCAAATCGGGTCTATGTCAAACCGAATTTTTTCTCCGGTTACCCAGTGCCTGTTGAATGGCAGGAGCGAGGAAATTATGCCGTTTATGCTGGTCGCTTGTCAGCAGAGAAAGGTGTGGAGATGTTAATTCAGGCCTGGCTTTCGTGGGGCAGCCAAGCGCCGGAGCTGCGCGTGTTGGGCAATGGCCCATTACGTAATGTGCTTGAGAAGATGGTAATGGATTCACCAACAGCGAAGGTTCGGTTTATGGGACAAGTCTCGCGGCAGGTTGCTCACCAGCAAATCGCAAATGCGAAACTGATGGTCATGCCTTCACTGTGTTTCGAGGGATTCCCGATGGCCATTTGTGAGGCATTTGCGTTCGGAACCCCTCTTGCTGTATCAAATATCGGCCCGTTTCCTTCAGTTGTCCGACATGGAGTAAGTGGGATTATCTTCTCGCCAGGTGATGTACATGCTCTGGTGCGAGCAATGCAGACTATCTGGAACTCTCCAACTGCGTTGGAGGACCTGTCTGCAGGTGCCAGGGTCGCCTTTGAGCATCACTATAATGAGGTGGCCAATTATCAGATGCTGACAGAAATATATTCCAAAGCTATGGCCGCGAAACGAGAAGTGGTGAAGCATTAGTTGGGTGTGTTGCACAACCCGCTCACGTCTTTGGAATTGTTGCGCGCGCAATTGTGCATCAATTCGTGTGCTGATAGTCAAACGTTCATGGCAACTTATCTTGAACAATGTGGATAGCAAATCTATGAAGCGGGAACTGATTCTGGGTTATCCCTTAGTAAGTGAGGATGCAAATCGTTGCACGGACAAAATCATAGGGTGGATCGAATCGGGTGAGCGCAGCCGCTGGCTCGCCTGCCTCAATCCACATTCTGTCGAAATGGCGGAGCAAGATCCTGAGTTTAGACAGGCCTTGTGTGGGGCTGATCTTCTAGTTCCTGATGGTGTAGGCATCGTGCTAGCATCGCGATTATTACGCGGCAGGATTCGCAGTCGCGTGACTGGATCAGATATATTTCTCTCCATGAGCCGTCGGTTGGCAGAACGTGGAGGGCGCGTGTTTTTTCTGGGTTCAACACCACATGTGCTCGATCGCATTGTTAAAAGAATTGCGCAAGACTATCCGACTATCACAGTGGCAGGTGTCTATTCACCTTCTTTCAGTACGAAGTTTTCTGTAGCTGAAATTGAAGCCATGAATGCGGCAGTGAATGCTTCAAAATCTGACGTACTCTGGGTGGGAATGACCGCACCCAAACAGGAGAAATGGATCCATCAACAGAAGAAACAAATCGACGTCGGGTTTATCGGCGCGATCGGCGCTGTATTCGACTTCTACGCAGGCACGGTCAGGCGTTCTTCGCCTCAATTTCAGAGCGTGGGCTTAGAGTGGCTTCCGCGTTTGCTACAAGAACCAAAGCGCCTTTGGACCCGAAATATTATCTCCAATCCACGATTCGTCGCTAGAGTTGTTAGGGCTCGATGGGCGAAGCAATTCGCGCAGTATTAATTATCTTGTTGAGTACTCGGATTTGAAATAGCACTAAGTTTAGGAAACGTCTCGACGTGGAACCGATATAGTCCTCCGCGTACCAGGTAATCTTGCAGTAACTGCCATGTCAGCCGCGGGAACAGCTGGCTCAGAGCCTGAGCGTGCCGGACGTGCACGTGGTATCGATGCGTTCTGAGCTCGAGGGGTTGATGCTGCCGAGCAAACTTTATGCCATCGCCGCCGCGGGGCGGCCGATTGTTTTTAGTGGACATCCCGTGGGCGAGGTGGCGGTTTTGCTGCGGAAGGGACACTGTGGTGTCACGGTTGCACAAGGGAACTGGTCGGGGTTAGTGGACCAGTTGAAACGTTTTGCGAACGATGCGAACCTGTGTGCGGAAACGGGACGCAATGCCAGGGAGAAGTTCGAGCGACACTTCGATAAGCCGCTCGCCATGAAGCAATGGATGGATCTCCTGCGTACCCTGTCATGAAACGATAGAACTATGAATTCATTACTGGCGGGTGGAGTGGCGATTGGTGTCAGCTGTCTGCTTTTGTGGCTGCTGCGTCCGCTCGCACTGCGTATTGGGCTGGTTGACCAACCGGGCGAGCGCAAGCGACATAATGGCAATGTTGCGCTCATTGGCGGTATTGCCATGTTCTGTGGACTGGTTTTCTCCGTGCTCATGCTGGATGCATCGCTCGCTGGCTATCGTTCGTTTTTTGCGGCAGCAACACTCCTCATCATTGTCGGTATCCTGGACGACTTTCACGAGCTGCCCACGTGGTCACGTTTTGCTGCGCAGTTCGTTGCAGCGTTGATTATGTCCATAAGCGGTGGCGTCTTCGTGAACGACCTGGGCGCCATTACTGGCGGAGCCGCAGTAGAATTAAATATCTGGGCAATTCCCTTTACAATTTTTGCGACAATAGGTGTGATAAACGCCTGGAACATGTCTGACGGCCTTGACGGATTGGCTGGCGGACTGGCCTTGGTGGCTTTTTTGTTGCTCGGTATTGTCGCTTTGTCTGCAGGACGGTATACAGATGGCCAGCTACTGTTCCTGCTAGTCGCTGTGGTGGGGACTTTCCTGCTCTTTAACATGCGCTTTCCGCGACGCAAACAGGCGCTCGTTTTCATGGGCGATGCCGGGAGTATGTTTCTTGGTTTTACGTTGGCGTGGTTCGCGATTTCCTTGTCACAAGGAGAGAACCGCGCCATGACGCCAGTAACGGCTTTGTGGATCTTGGCGCTACCGTTGATCGACGCTGTAAGTATTTTGCTTCGCCGTATGTACACAAAACGCCCGCCATTTTCCGCCGCAACAGATCATATGCATCATATACTGTTGCAGTTAGGCTGCGGAGTTAATGCAACTGTCGGCAGTATTGTAGGTTCAGCATTAGCACTGGGCATACTGGGCCTTATCGGGCTTTACATCGGAATGTCTGAGCAACTTCTTTTCTTCGGGTTCTTGGGATTGTTTGCATCGTATCTTTGGGTGACCACGCGCATCATGAAGGGAGATAGCAGTACGGTGGAGCGTGTGTCTAAGTTAGGATATCGGCAAAAAGTCAATACACCTGCACAGAACATCAAGCCGTAAGCTCGCTTCCATTTAGCCATCATTATCTATAAAAACTCCTAGCTATAGGCTACGAGCTCTGCGGTGTGTAGCGCGCCACGGCAAGCGCGAGGTTTTCCGGTGTGCCGATGTCGAGGTACGGGTGTGTCGAGACATGCACACCGTGGACGAGCAGCCCCGTCTGGATAGCGGCGTGAATGATATCGCCGGCGTGCAGCTCGGGCGCATCACTAACGGCCGGCCGGGAGGCGAGGAATTCATGCATGAAATGCGTGAAGGCCGGACTCCAAACGGCGATGCCCCACGTGTAGCGGAGATCGGTTTTACCCGGCTTGATCAATATACGGCGCACGGCACCGCGCTCGTCCACTTCGACCATATCGGTCTTGTGCGGTTGGTCACCGGGGAAAAGTCCCAACACGATATCGGCCCCGGTCTGCTCTTGATGTTCCAGCAGGTGCACGAAGGCATCGTCCGCCGAAAACAGGATGTCGGGAAATCCCAGCGCCACCAAAGCGTCCTGCACGAACGGGTAGGCGTGATCGAGGGTGTAGGGAACGCCATCGGACTTGTCCATGACCAAATAACCCAGGCGCATTCCCACTGCGGCGCCGTCCTGGAAGCAGGCTGGAATATCCCATTTGCCCGTTCGCAGGACGATATAGGCCCGCTCGATCCCAGCACGCTGCATCTTCTCCAGGAGATAGTGACCGGCGGCCTTGGGTCGCAGTTCCTGGTCGTCCGGTCCCGGGCGAAAGCCGATCGGGTAGATTTCCTTGCTGCAGGGCAGGGGGCCAAGGCGGGTGGCGCGGCCGGCGGCGGGAATGAGGCCGATGATCTTGGCCGGCGTGCTTTTCTGGTTCCGCGTGTCGGACATGCCTTCGTTAGCGATCCTGCGCCTGTGCACGATGCCATTTCCAGGCCGTAGCGATGATCGCGGAGAGGTCGGTATATTTCGGCCTCCAGCCCAGCGTTTCTTTGGCTTTGCCTGCCGAGGCTACCAGTACACCCGGATCGCCCGGGCGACGTGCGACAACTGAGTAATTGATCTCGCGGCCGGTAACACGCTGTGCGGTGTTAATCACGTCAAACACAGAAAATCCCTTCCCATTTCCCAAGTTGAACGTTTCTGTTTTTCCGCCTAGCAGTAGGTAGTCAAGTGCTTTCATGTGTGCGTCGCAGAGGTCGGTGACGTGAATGTAGTCACGGATGCAGGTTCCATCCGGCGTGTCGTAGTCGTTGCCAAATATTTTGAGCGGGTGAGCCGTTGGCTGTAACGCGGATTTCAGCACGTTGGGAATGAGGTGTGTCTCCGGATCATGATCTTCTCCAATCCCGGCTCCCGGCTCGGCCCCGGCCGCATTGAAGTAGCGCAGCGATACGCTGCGCAGACCGTAAGCTGCATCGAAGTCGGAAAGCATTGTCTCCACCATCAGCTTGCTGCGGCCATAGGGGTTTATCGGTACTTTGGGATGTTGCTCATCAATCGGCGAATATTTTGGGATACCGAAAACTGAAGCGCTGGATGAAAAGATTAAAGCCTTTACATCATGCTGAACCATGGCCTCAAGCAGATTCAGCGTTCCCGCTACATTGTTCTGAAAATAAAGGTCTGGGCGCAGCATGGATTCGCCGACCAGCGACTTTGCCGAGAAGTGCATGACAGCG
>Ga0224512_10003620_pt1 | contig 13490 bp, 7 predicted proteins | sample SF_May12_sed_USG_4_FD_169103 | JGI IMG/M metagenome (GOLD analysis project Ga0224512, IMG submission 169103) | Sediment microbial communities from San Francisco Bay, California, United States - SF_May12_sed_USGS_13 | ecosystem: Environmental > Aquatic > Marine > Sediment | place: USA: California...
TGACGCCTCCAGGCGTAGGTGAACAGGGGACAACGGATCTCCACCAGTTCCGCAGCCGGCCGTCAAGGACACCGGGTCCGAGGAGGCGCTCGCCGCCTGGCCCCACGGCCCGAGTCGGACCGGCGGCAGGTTGTGGGGATGCTGCAAACGGTGGTCGTGATCTCCTGCACGAAAGCTCGGCGGCAAACTCGGGGCGCCAGACGCTGACAGCGAGCTTGCGATCGTGCTTCCGAGCCTCGGCGCGAGAGACCGTGGCCATCCCACCACGGCCCCGCTCGCGCTCTGAAGCGCGTGGCGGTCCTGGAGCGCCTCGGCGAGGCGATCCAGTAGGTCGGGCATGGGGCGACCTTGACTGGGGCTACGCGACAATAGGGCGCGGGACGCGGTTCGGCCAGAACGGCGGCTTGCCCGCTCCCCGGAGCCGCATTTCACTGGGGAGAGGCGAACCGGCAGCGAACTCCCGGTCGTCCGAGGGAATCCGGACACCGTCGCGCGCGTTCCCCGTTGTCGAAGGCGTCGGAACACGACCAGCGATAGTACCGCAGGACTCTCCCGATCCATCCGAGAGCCGAGCGTGTCCGACCGAGCCGCAGCTACACCTTGATGAAGATCCGCTTCCGGTACAACGCGTAGGCGGGAATGTAGATGATGAACATGTACATGATGGCGTAGGCCAGGGAGGCCAGCTTGGGCGGTACTCCAACACTGGTCATCCCTTCCATCCAGAGTCCGTTCAGGGATTCTCCCCCGACAACGGGCGAATAGAACACGACGGTGAGCATCCCGGCCAGCACATACGACGCGATGGCGTTCGCCCCATAGACCCTGCCGAGTGTCGTGCCTCGCGTATACCCCAGGATGTCCACCACCAGGATTGACGCCGCCAGCCCCATCGTGCACATGCCCGCCGTCCACAGGGTGTACGAACTCGTCCACAGATTCTTGTTCAATGGCATGAACCATCCCCAGGCTCCGCCGAGGAGATACATGGCAAAGCCACTGAGGAATATCCAGGTGAGTTTCTTGTATGAGTCTTCTCGCGCGAGGATCACTTTGCCGATGAGCATCCCGATGATTCCCGTGACGATCGCCGGGAACGTGCTCATCAGGCCTTCCGGGTCCCATGCCCGTTCCCAGAAGCTGCCCGGCACGAGCACCCGATCGAGCCAGGCTGTGATATTGACGCCGGGCTCGTAATTCGCGGCGATGAAGCCGTGTGACACTTGGGTGATCTGGCCAATGTCCAGCAATCCGCCGCTGGACTGGACCTGCCCCGAGGCCAACGCCTGGTGGATGACCTCATCAATGGGCACCGGCACCAGCGCCAGCAGGAGCCAATAGGCGATCAGGGTGAGTGCCGCGATCCACGCCTGCTGTTTCCAGTTGGTGTGCAAGAAGATCAGCGCACACACGAGAAAGACCATCGAGATCCGCGGCAGGACTCCCACGTACCGCATTCCCTCGAAACTGAAACTCGGCCAGAGCCAGAGGAACCAGCCGAGCAGCATGATCTTGATCGAGCGAGAGACGATCTTCCCGTAGAGGTCCTTCTTCGAGGCACCGGCATCCAACCGTTTCGTATAGGCCAGCGTGATGGAGACTCCGACGATGAACAGGAAGAAGGGAAAGACCAGGTCCGTCAATGTGAGGCCGTGCCACTTCGCATGCAGGAGCGGCGGGTACACGTGACTCCAGGACCCCGGGTCATTGACGATCACCATGAGGACGATCGTGTAGCCGCGCAGGGCATCCAGGGAGAGCAGCCGCTTGGAGGGATCGAACGATCCGGTCATATGATCAGATCACGTCGCTGGAGGAGTGACGACCGTCGGCAATCCGTAGTGCCGCGGGAATCAAACGCCTGCAGCTTGATGATGTCAACGAGTGCCACGGGTGCGGACCAGCAGCCCCGCCGGACGCACGAGCGCCGCGCGGATTTCACAGGTTCACGCCGATTTCACCCCACCTTCACACTCCACCCCCTTTTGTGAACCCATTCCTCGGATTACCACCATCTCGCCCATGTGGAGGAGGCGCGCATGACGAGAGACCCGAACGGCGGCGACGATCGCGCCACGTCGGAGCGTCGCGAGATCAGTCGGCGGGGGTTCCTCACGACGATGGGGACGGGCGTGCTGTCGGCCACGGCGGCCGGCCAACTCGCCGCCCAGCACCCGGAGGTCCCGGACGTCCTCGACGCCACGGAGCTGGTCAAGGTGGCGCTCGACATCAACGGGCGGACCCAGGACGTGCTCGTCGAGCCCCGCTGGTCGCTGGCCCACGTGCTGCGCGAGGTGCTGGAGCTGACCGGTACCAAGGTGGGCTGTGATCGCGGCGAGTGCGGCGCCTGCACGGTGCTGCTGGACGGGGCGCCGCGGTACGCCTGCCTGACGCTCGCGGTCGAGGCCGAACGCGCCAAGATCGTGACGGTCGAGGGCTTGCTGGCCGGCGAGGAGCTGGGCCCGGTCCAACAGGCGTTCCTGGAGCACGACGCCTACCAGTGCGGCTACTGCACGTCGGGCCAGATCGTGGCCGCGGAGGGATTGCTGCGGACCGACCCCGACCCCTCGGTCGACGCCATCCGGCACGGCATGAGCGGTAACCTGTGCCGCTGCGGGGCCTATCCCCACATCGTCACGGCGGTCCGGCGCGCGGCCGAGCTCAAGCGCGCGGGAGGTGCGCCATGAAAGAGCATCCCGACGCCCAGTACTACATCAGGGGCATCGAGCTTCCCGAGACGGAGGTCTCCACCGACCTCGAGCCGTGGGGCGAGACCCGCGTCGTGGGGAAGCCGCTGCCGCGCGTGGACGGGTACGAGCGGGTGAGCGGCACGGCCGTCTATCCGGCCGACCTCACGCTCCCCGGCATGCTGTACGGCGCGATCCTGCGCTGCCCCCATCCCCACGCGATGGTCACGGCGGTGGACGTGCGGCGCGCAGCCGCAATGCCCGGCGTCCGGGCGGCGCTGACCGCGTTCACGCCGCTCGACCGCGCCACGCGGCCGCACGCCGACATGATCCGCACCCAACTGTTCGATCCGCACTGCCGGTTTCAGGGCGAGGCCGTGGCCGCCGTGGCCGCCGAAACGGCGTACCAGGCGCGCGACGCGCTGCGGGCGATCCAGGTGCAGTACGAAGAGCGGCCGTTCCTGGCGGACGAGCGCAAGGCGCTGGAGCCGGGAGCGCCGCAGGTGCGCGATAGCGGAAACCAGGCCGGCGAGACGCAAGTCTACCAGCGTGGCGACGTGGCGCGGGGGTTTGCCGAGGCGGACGTGGTGCTCGATCAGGAGTACCGCAACGAGTGCGAGATTCACACGCCGATGGAGCTGCACGGCTGTGTCGCTCGCTGGGACGGCGACCGCCTCACGCTGTGGGAATCCACGCAGGGTGTGTACAACGTGCAGATGCAGGTGGCGGCGACGCTGGGCATGCCGTTCTCCCTGGTGCGCGTGGTGGGCCACTACATGGGCGGCGGGTTCGGCTCCAAGCTCCAGACCAGCAAGTACTCGGTGGTCGCGGCGTTGCTCGCCAAGACCACCGCGCGGCCGGTGAAGCTGGTGCTCACGCGCGAGGAGACGCTGCTCGCCGTGGGCAACCGGCCGGCCAGCAACATGCGGCTCAAGGCGGGCGTCAAGCGGGATGGCACGATCACCGCCATGCAGTTCTGGGGATCGGGCGCGAGCGGTTCGGAACCGGCGGGTGGGGTGTCGTTGCTCGACTGGCCCGTGCGGGACACCTACACGTGCGCCAACGTGCGCACGGAACTGACGGACCTCCTGATCAACGCCGGGCCGGCGCGGCCGTTCCGCGCGCCGGGACATCCGCAGGGCGCGTGGGCCCTGGAGCAGATGATGGACGCGCTGGCGGAGGCGATCGGCATGGATCCCGTCGCCCTCCGGGTCCGCAACGTTCCCACGGTGAGCCAGGCGCGCGGCAACGTCCCGTACACGTCCACCGGCCTGCGGCAGTGTCTCGAACAGGGCGCGGCGGCGTTCGGCTGGGACGCGGTGCGCGCCGAGATTGCGCGGCAAGGTAACCGGGGCACCGTCAAGCGCGGGGTTGGCGTGGCGGCGGGGCTCTGGGTGGCCGGCGGCGGCGGCCCGCCGAGCACGGCGGTCGTGAAGATCTTCGCCGACGGCAGCGTCAACCTGAACATGGGGGCCAGCGACATCGGCACCGGCACCAAGACGGTGATGGCGATGGTGGTGGCCGAGGAGTTGGGGGTCGCCCCCGACGCGGTGGAGATCGAGCACGCCGATACCGGCAGCACGCAGTTCGCCACCGGGAGCGGCGGCAGCAAGACGGTGCCCACCGAATCGCCGGCCGTGCGGGCCGCCGCGGTGGACGTGAAGCGGCAACTGCTGGAATTGGCGGCCGAGGAGCTCAAGGTCGAGGTGTCCACGCTGACCTTGCGGGACGGGAAGGTGGTGAGCACGCAGGATCCCGCGGTGACGCGGTCGCTCACCGAGCTGCAGGGCTTGCGGCGGCGCCGGAGCCTCACCGGGGTCGGCTACCGCGGTCCCAACCCCGCAAACAAGGCGGTGACCCCCTTCGCCGCGCAGTTCTGCGAGGTCGAGGTCGATACCGCCTCGGGCGAGGTCCGGGTAGTGCGGTTCGTCGCGGCGCATGACAGCGGGCGCGTGATGAACCAGCTGACCTATCAGAACCAGGTGTTCGGCGGGATCACGATGGGCATCGGGTTCGGACTCACCGAGGAGCGGGTGCTGGACGTGGATCAGACCGGCAAGATGGCGAACCTCAACTGGCACGACTACAAGCTGCCGACGATGCTCGACGTCCCGGCCGACATGACGTGCGTGCCGATCGACCCGAAGGACACCGAGTGCAACGCGACCGGGGCGAAGGGAATCGGCGAGCCCGCGACGATCCCCACCGCGGCCGCGATCGGGAATGCCATCTATCACGCGACCGGCGTCCGAGTGACGCACACGCCGGTCGACCCGTTGCGACTCGTCGCGGCGCTCGCTGAGCGCGGGGAGGGCTGAGCCATGCTACCGCCATTCAGCTACGTACGCGCGCAGTCGCTCGACGAGGCGCTCGCCCAGCTTGGGGCCAGCGACACGCGGATCTCGGCCGGGGGCTCGGACCTGCTCGGCTGTCTCCGGGACGAGGTGTTCACCTGCTCGAAGGTGGTGAGTCTGTCGCGGCTGGACGCGCTCCGCGGTATCCGGGACGACGGCCGCGGCGGCGTGCGGATCGGCGCGCTGACCACGATCGCGGCCGTGGCGTCCGATCCCGTGATCAACCAGCGCTACCCCGTGCTGGCGCAGGCGGCGCGGGCCGTGGCCAGCCCGCAACTCCGCCATCAGGGGACGCTCGGCGGCAACCTCTGCCAGAAACCCCGCTGCTGGTACTACCGCGGGGAGTTCCATTGCAGCCGCAAGGGCGGGAGCACCTGCTACGCCCTGGCGGGCGAGAACCAGTTCCACTGCATCCTCGGCGGGCAGGGCTGCTACATCGTCCATCCGTCCGACACGGCGCCCGCGCTCGTGGCGCTCGACGCGACGGTGCAGATCGCCGGTCGCGGCGGGACGCGCCGCGTGCCCATGGCGCGGTTCCACGTCTCCCCGCGGGACGACATTCGGCGGGAGACGGTGCTCGAGGCCGGCGAGATCGTGACGGCCATCGACATTCCGGCCGCGCCGCGCGGGTTGCGCAGCTCGTACCGCAAGGTGCGCGCGCGCGGCGCGTGGGATTTTGCGCTGGCGGGTGTGGCACTGGCGCTCCAGTTCGACGGGGCGACCGTGCGCGCCGGCCGCGTGGTCCTGAGCGGTGCGGCCCCGATCCCGTGGCGGTCAGAGGCGGTGGAGCGCGTGATCATCGGCCAGGCACTCACGCCCGAGGTGGCAGCGCGCGCCGGCGATGCGGCCGTGGAAGGCGCGCAGCCGCTCAAGCGGAACGGCTACAAGGTGCCGCTGTTCCGGGGGGTCGTGCGGGAGGCGCTGCTGGCGCTGGCGCAATAGGCTTCGTCCCTCGGCCTTCATCGACGGAGAACACCGATGGTGCTGCCAGTGCCCGTTCGTGGCATCGTGTCCGTCTGCGTATGGGCCGGTGTCTCGGCCGGGGCCGCCTGCGCTGCTCCTGAGACAGCGGACGCGGGCGCGTCGGGCGCCCTCCCGGAGATGACCGTCGCGCCGACGGCCGACTTCGCCCTCACGGGCGACGGATCGGCCCCGGCGTGGAAGAGCACCACGTGGGTTCCGCTCCAGCGGCGAGGAGACGGAGGGCTCGACTACGAGACGCGTGTCAAGCTCCTCTACTCGGCGACCGGCCTCTACGTCCTCATGGACGGCTCCGACGCTCGGATCACGGCAACTCTCACCGAGGATTTTCTCGACCTGTGGCACGAAGACGTCTTCGAGGTGTTCCTGTGGACCGACGAGGCCTACCCCGTGTACTTCGAGTACGAGATCTCGCCGCTCGGCTACGAGCTGCCCATCCTGGTCCCGAACTTCGGTGGCGAGTTCCTGGGCTGGCGCCCGTGGCACTACGAGGGGGAGCGTCGCACCCGCCGCGCGACGGCTGCGCTTGGCGGGCGGCGCGAGCCTGGGGCGACCATCACGGGCTGGCGAGCGGAGGTCTTCATCCCATGGGCCCTGCTCGAGCCGCTGCAACGCGTGCCGCCTCGGCCCGGCTCCCGTTGGCGGGCCAACTTCTACCGTCTCGACTACGACGGGGGAACCGCCACCGCTTGGTACTGGGCCCGCGTTGACGGCACCTTCCACCAGTTCCAGCGCTTCGGGATCCTTCGTTTCGCCGAGTAGGACGGTCGGTGACCCGTCGCCACGCGGTGCACCCCCGCCTTCGCGAAACGTATGAGTCCAAGGGATCGGGTCGGATCGGACAGTATCTCCGACGGCCGTTGACCCCTCGAGCAATCGATCCGTCGATCACTCGTTCAGCAGCATGCCCATGCGCGCGGCCACCTGCTGGTCGTAGATGGCACGGAAGTCCACGATGTCCTGCGCCAGCGGGACGATGCGGACGAACTCGGTGCGGCGCGTGGGCCAGGCGTCCAGCAGAGCCTTGCCGATGACCGAGCCGCAGTGGAAGACGTGCTCCCGCAGCAGCCGCAGCACGAGCTGCTCGTCCGCGGGCGCCATCGGCTCGGCGCGCACGTAGTCGGTGTTGAGGCGTTGCCGCCAGGTCGAGGATGGCGGCAGAAGATAGGCGACGCCGCCCGTCATTCCCGCGCCGAAGTTGCGACCGACGTCCCCGAGCACGATCACCGTACCCCGCGTCATGTACTCGCAGCCGTGGTCGCCCACGCCCTCGACGACCGCCGCGGCGCCGCTGTTGCGCACCGCGAACCGCTCGCCGGCGCGGCCGGCGACCAGCAGCATGCCCGCCGTGGCACCGTACAGCGCGACATTCCCGATCACGGTATGGGCGAGTCCGCGCTCGCGGATCCCGCGCGGCATGCGAATCGTGACAAGCCCGCCGCTCATCCCCTTGCCGACGTAGTCGTTGGCCAGACCGCGCAGGCGCAACTCCACGCCGTCGATCAGGAACGCGCCCAGGCTCTGGCCGGCCACGCCGAAGAGCCGGAGTTGGATCCGGCCGCGGAAGCCGCCGGCCCCATGCAGCAGGGCCAACTCGCCGCAGAGCCGGGCGCCGACGGTGCGATCCGTGTTGCGCACGGGGCGGTGCAGCACCGCGTGGCCGTGCGTGAGGATCTGGGGGCGGAGCTCGTCGATCACCTCTTCGTCCAACGTGCGCACGTCGCGGCGAGCCGGCGCCTTGGCCCGCTCTTTCGGGAGCGGCAACCCACGAGGCGCGCCCGGATTGAGGATCGGCGCGAGGTCGAGCGCAGTCGGCGGCGCGGCGCGCGTCCCGTCTTCGCGCAGCCGGTCGGTGCGGCCGACCGCGTCCTCCAGCCGCCGGAACCCGAGCGCGGCCAGCAGCGACCGGACCTCTTCCGCCACCGAGCGGAGGTAGGTCGCCAGCTGCTCGGGGGTCCCCTTGAACTTGTGCCACAGCGCCGGGTCCTGGGTGGCGATGCCCGCGGGGCACGTGTTCCGGTGGCACTGCCGGGCCATGATGCAGCCGAGGGCGACGAGCGCGGCCGTCCCGAAATCGAACTCCTCGGCGCCGAGGAGGGCCGCGACCAGAACGTCGCGGGCGTCCTGGATGCCGCCGTCCACGCGCACCCGCGCGCGGGCGCGCAGACCGGCGGCGGTGAGCGCCTGGTGGACTTCCGCGAGGCCGAGCTCCCACGGCATGCCCGTGTGCTTGAGGGAACCCAATGGACTGGCGCCGGTGCCGCCGTCCCCGCCCGACACCAGCACCACGGCGGCGCCGGCCTTGACCACCCCACAGGCGATGGTGCCGATGCCGGGCTGTGCGACCAGCTTGACCGAGACCTTGCAGCGGGGATTGACCTGCTCGAGGTCCCAGATGAGTTGCGCCAGATCCTCGATGCTGTAGATGTCGTGGTGCGGTGGGGGCGAGATGAGCGGCACGCCCGGCGTGGTGGAGCGGGCGCTGGCGATCTGCAGGGTGACCTTGTGCCCGGGGAGCTGGCCGCCCTCTCCGGGCTTGGCCCCCTGCGCCATCTTGATCTGGAGCTCGCGCGCGGCCACCACGTAGCCCGTGGTCACGCCAAAGCGGGCGCTCGCCACCTGCTTGATGTAGCAGTTGGCGCCGCGATCGCGCGCCTCGGGGGCGTAGCGGTCAGCGGGCTCACCGCCCTCGCCGCTGCTACTTCGTCCGCCCACGAGATGAAACCCGCGCGCGAGCACGCGATGGGAGTCATCCGAGATCGCGCCGAACGAGATGGCGCCGGACCCGAACCGGCGCAGGATCCCCTCGGCCGGCTCGACCTCCTCCACGGGCACCGGTTCCCGCGTGTCGAACGCGAGCAGGTGGCGCAGGTGCACGAGTCCGGCGCCGTTGAGCGACGGCACCGCCTCGCCCGCGGCGCGCCGCTGGATCTGGCGCACGCGGTCGGGTGAGAACCCGTGCAGCTCCCCGCTCTTCCGGAACTTGTACTGCCCGAGGTCCGGCAGCGCGGGCTCCCCGTCCCCGAACGCGCGGTCGCTCCGCTCCAGCGCGGCCCGCCGGATCTCGTCGAGGCCGGTCCCACCGAGCCGGCCGCCGATGGACGGGAAATAGCGTGCGAGCAGTGCCTTCGAGAGGCCAAGCGCGTGGAGGTTCATCGAGCCGTGGTAACTGTTCAGCGTCGAGATCCCCATCTTGGCCATGATCTTGAGCAGCCCGCGCTCGAGCGCGTCGCGGTAGTGGGCCAGCGCGTCCGGCCAGTTGGACTGCTCGGCGTCGTGCTCGCGGATCAGCTCGTACGCCCGGTACGGGTACACCGCGCTGGCCCCGACCGCGATCAGGCAGGCGACGTGGTGATCGCTGGCCACGTCGCCGGCCAGACAGACCAGGGAGACCGCGCTCCGGCTGCGCTGCTCGATCAGATGGTGGTGCACCGCCGACACGACCAGCACCATCGGGATCGGCACGAGGGTGTCGTCGAGGCCCTCGTGGCTCAGGAAGACGATGCGGCAGTGCCGCTCCACCGCCTCGGAGGCGCTGCGGCAGATCGCCTCGAGCCGGACGTCGAACTGCTCGTCGCGTGCCGCGTGGCAGGACACCGTGCCGTGCGGGAACCAGTCGTGCGCCCGCTGGAGCCAGCGCACCTCACGCGGCGACAGCACCGGGCCGGCGATGCGGATGGCGCGGCTCGGCGTCGGCGCAGACGACAGCAGGTTGTCCTCCGTCCCGAGGTACTTGTAGAGCCCGGTCACGGACGCTTCGCGGATCGGGTCGATGGGCGGATTGGTGACCTGGGCGAACGCCTGCTTGAAGTGGTCGTAGAGGCGACGGTCGCTGCGTGACAGCACGGCCGGCGGCGTGTCGTCGCCCATCGAGCCCATCGGTTCGCGCCCGCTCTGGCTCATCGGCACCAGGAGCTTCGAGACCTCTTCCTGGTGCCAGCCGAACGCCACGCGCAGCCGCCGGTCAAACCCGTCCGGCGGCAGCGCGAAATCGCCGAATTCCACATCCGGCCCGCCGCGCTCGAGTGCCGCGAAGTGCCGCACCAGGTCACCGTACGGCGCCGCGCGCGCCACCATCGTCTTGATCTCGCCGTCGCCCAGCACGCCGCTCCCGTCGAGTCGCACCGCGAAGATCTCGCCGGGCCCCATGTGACGGTTGTGGACCAGATTCTCCTCTTCCACGTCCACGACGCCGGCCTCGGAGGCCATGATGACCAGGCCGTCCGCGGTCAGCGTGTAGCGCAGCGGCCGCAGCGCGTTGCGGTCGAGCTTGGCCCCCACCACGTCCCCGTCCGTGAACACCAGGGCCGCGGGCCCGTCCCACGGCTCCATCAGGTTCTCGTGGTAGACGAAGAAGTCGCGCAGCTCCGGCGATACGTCGGGAATCCCGTGGTAGGGGTCCGGGACCATCAGCATCAGGCTGTGGCGCAGGTCGCGGCCGCTCCGGTTGAGGAACTCGAGCACGTGGTCGAAGCTCGCCGAGTCGCTCACCGCGTGGCTCGTGATCGGCAGCAGCGTGGCGAGATCCTCGCCCCAGAACGGTGCGCGGAGCTCGCGCTCCCGCGCCCGCATCCACAGCCGGTTGCCGCGAATGGTGTTGATCTCGCCGTTGTGTGCCACCAGCCGGAACGGTTGGGCGAGCGCCCAGGACGGCAGCGTGTTCGTAGCAAAGCGGTGGTGGAACACCGCCACGCGCGCCAGCCAGCGCTCATCCTGGAGGTCGGGGTAGAAGCGCTCCAACTGCCGCGGCGTGAGCAGGCCCTTGTACACGATCGTCTTGGACGAGAGCGAGCAGATGTACGTGTCGCTCTCGTTCTCGAGCTCGAGCTCGCGCTCGATGGCGCGGCGCAGGAGGTAGAGCTCGGACTCCACCGGCCGCGTCCCACCGGCAGGACAGGCCAGGAAGTACTGCATCACCGCGGGCATGCAGGCGCGGGCGACCTCGCCCAGCGCCTCCGGGCATACCGGGACGACGCGGCGGCCGAGATAGCGCATGCCGCGCCGCGCGGCGGCCTCCGCAAACGCCCGCTCGAGCGCCGGCTCCTCGCCCGCGGGCGTGAACGCCATCGCCACCGCCGGTACCTCGCCCTCGACGAGTGACGCCCCGACCTCTCGCGCCAGAATGTCGCGGAGGAGATCGCGGGGCAGGTCGGTCAACAGGCCCGCTCCGTCCCCGGTTTGGTCGTCGGCGGCCTTGGCGCCGCGGTGCACCAGGCGATGCAGTGCGCCCAGCGCCGAGGTCACCACCCGGCGGGACGGGCGGCCCGAGGACTCGGCCACGAAGCCCGTGCCGCAGGCCGAGTGGTCGGTCTCGTCGACCAGCGGGAACATCGCGCGGTCACTCGTCAATCGCGGCTCTCCCTCCCGCCGGCTGGCGCCTGTCGAGTCGGTGCTGTCGTCGGCCCCCTTCAGCCCCTGCCGCGAATATGAGGGTTGGAAGGGCGTCGGGCGCAAGGTCTCAGGGGCTCAGCGATGCGCCTCTCGCCGAGACGCGCGGGCGCCGCCGCCCGTCGTTGGTCATGACCACGTGGAAGATGCGCTGCCGCTCAAGCGGAATGGCTACAAGGTGCCGCTCGTGCGTGGCGTCGTGCGGGGGGCGCTGTTGGGTTGGCGGAGGGGCCGGTGGGCGCGGCGCCGTGCGGGGGTTGGTGGGGGGCCGGGGGCGCGGGCGGGCATCACGTCCGGGCCAGCGCGGCGTTCAGCCGATCACCTTCCCCACCAGCAGTCCGAGGAGGAGCGCCGCGCTTGCGATCAGGGCGACGACGCTGCCGTGCATGCCCGAGGATTCCTGACGCACCGGGGTGTAGTCCTGCGTGCTGCGGAACGTTACCGCCTGGAGGGCGGCGTCCAGTTCCTTCGCGGTGGAGAACCGGTCCCACGGGTCCTTTTCCAGACAGTGCATGATCGCGTCCGCAAACTCCTTCGGAATCGTGGGGTTGATGTCGCGGATGGGCACCGGGGCTTCCTTGACGTGCTTCTCGAGAATCTCCCTCGCGTTCCGCCCGCTGAACGGAGGCCGTCCCATGAGCATGCGATAGCCGAGGGCGCCCACCGAGTAGATGTCCGACCGGTGGTCGATTTCCGGCAGTGCGCGGGCCTGCTCGGGCGACATGTACTCGGGCGTCCCCACCACCGGTCCGCCCGAGGATTCCTCGACCACGTCGGTGACAGCCATGGCGGTCCCGAAGTCCATCAACAGCACCTTCTGGTGATCTCCCTCCAGGAATATGTTGGCCGGTTTGATGTCGAGGTGGACCATCTTGGCCCGATGGGCGGCCGTGAGGGCTTCGGTCAGCTCGCTGAGGATGCGCCGCGATTCGTAGGGCGGCAGTCGCCCCATCTCCAGCCGCGCCTCGAGGGTCGTCCCCTCCACGAACGGCATGACGTAGTAGATCAATCCGCCCCGCTCACGAATGTCGTAGATCGGGACGATGCCGGGGTGCCGGAGCTTGGCCAGGGCAATGCCTTCGCTGCGGAAACTCTCCACGTACAGCTTCGTCCCGACCACTTCGGGCCGAATGACCTTGATGGCCACCATCCGGTCGAGGCGCCGGTCCCGGGCCTTGTAGACCCGGGCAAAACCGCCCTGCCCGAGCCAGGAGATGAGTTCGTACTCGGCGCCGAGCACCTTCCGGAACCAGGCGTTGAAGTTGGCCGCCGAGGGTGGCGCCGCCGATTCCGACGCGTCGATGGGGACGGTCGCTGCCTCGCGATCGGCGCCGGCCGCCTCGGCGTCGTCGGACCCCGCGCCGAGGACGCGGGTGGCGTCGACACCGCCGTTGCGATCACCGCCGAGCGCGTCGGGGTCGTCGGGCCCCGCGCCGAGGACGCGGGTGGCGTCGACATCGACGGTGCGCTCACCGCCGAGCGCCTTGGCGTCCTCGGCGTTCGGCGGGACGACGATGGTGGCTTCGGGATCGATGGCGCTGGGGGTCGGCATGCGACACGCGGGACAGACCTGGTCGTCGGGGCCCAACTGCCGGCCGCAACCGGCACAGCGCGGAGTTGAGTCGGTCATGGTGCCACGAACCCTCGGGGCAGTCGGGCCAGCGCCCTGGTTGGTCTTCCCATCGCGTCCTGGAACGTACGCACAAGATCCTGGCCAGGGCGTGACACCGCAACGGTGCCACGCGCCGACTCCGCGGCGCACGCGGTCTCGAGGTCTGCCGACCATTTCACCTGCCTGAAGCTAGAGGTTCTCCGGCGTCGTGTCACGGTGAGTGATGTGAGGTGCATGCGCGGACGGGAATTGCCGGGCGGGACGGGTGGCGGTCGCGGCAGCAGGCCCGGCGAAGCATGCGGCCAGGTCCTGTGAAGTCACACGAAGGCAAATGGCCCGCGGCCGGGAAACCCCGGACGCGGGCCATTCGTGCTGCCTCGGCGCAGGTCCCCGTCGCAGCGGTACCTACCGCGATGCGGCGGTCTGCACGAGCATGATCTTGAAGGGCCCCTGCCCGTGCAGCTGAAT
>Ga0224512_10003622_pt1 | contig 13487 bp, 8 predicted proteins | sample SF_May12_sed_USG_4_FD_169103 | JGI IMG/M metagenome (GOLD analysis project Ga0224512, IMG submission 169103) | Sediment microbial communities from San Francisco Bay, California, United States - SF_May12_sed_USGS_13 | ecosystem: Environmental > Aquatic > Marine > Sediment | place: USA: California...
CCGGCGCCGGCCGAGGGTAACGCTACGCTGAGGATGCCCGCGCTCGCGGTTGCGAGCGGCCCGCAGCTCGTTCTGAGCGCCAGGGACGACTCCTCCGTTTGGAAGCACTCGTTGACCATCAGCTGTGTGATACCGAGCGCAGCGGCGTTCACGAGCAGCGACGAGGCGAACACCTTGAGCCAGGGGTACGGCTCCGTCTCCCCGGTCCAGTCGAAGCCGGTCATGTACCGGCTCATGTCGGCCTGCCGACGAACCGGCCCGCGCTTGGTCTCGATGAGGAGCGCACCCTGGCCCGAGCGCATCCCGTAGCGTACCCCCGCCTGTGACGGCGACAGAACCTCCACGCGCTGGATGTCCCGGAGGGGGATGCTCGAGTAGACGTAGGCCGGATCGGCCACGGGCACCCCGTCGAGAATGACGGATACGCCGTCGCAGTCCCCTCGGTTGTTCCCCGTTCGAATGGCCCGGTACGTGACGCAAAGGCCGGCGCCGCCCTGACGGACGTCGACGCCTGGCAGTGCGCCCTGTAACAGGTCTCCGAACGACATCCCGGTGCGGGCCGCCTGATCGATGTCGAGGGCGGTGATCTCGTTGATGGAGTTGCCGGACGTGAGCCGACGGCGCTCCAATTCGGTCATTGCCTCCACGACGAAGGGCCTGAGCTCGATCGCCTCGGTCGAGATCTCGACGACGATCGCCGTGGTCTCCTCTTCCGCCACCGTGATCGAGCGCTCATGTGTCCCGTAGGCCACGTGCTCGAACGTGATGCTCCACTCACCGGCCGGTACGGTAGGAAGCTCGAATACGCCGCTCTCGTTCGTGAGCGTGGGCGAGACGCCCTCGACCCGGACGATGACGCCCATCACCGGCTCGCCGGAGTCGACGTCGACGACGCGGCCGCCGACCGTGCCGAACTCCTGAGCGGTTGTCGGGCTCGCCAGCGCGAGCGCGGCCGTGAGACAAAGGATGAGCGAGGAACGCAACGCGGAGGCTCCTGCGGGAACGAGCGACGACAACCTCTCATACGCCTGGGCACCGAGCAAGTTGCCGCCCCGACTCCTGGCCGACGCGGCGCCGCGGGCTTCACCCGTGACGGGTACCGCCCAGGGACAAGAACAGAGCCACCCCCCGCCGAAGCGGAGGGTGGCTCGTCCATCGAACGCGGCCGAAACCGCGCACTCTGTCGCTACATCACCGCGACTCGATCAACCGACCTCTTCGAGGTTCGGGTTGAGGCCCCGCTCGCTGTTCGGAATATCGAAGCAGAGCTGGAGTCCGGTCAGGCCCGGGATGTTCGAAAGAGCCGGATCGAGACCGCGAGGGTTGTTCGTGAACAGGTCCGAGACCGCCTCGAAGTCGGGCAGCTCGAGATCCACGCTCACACCGTTTTGCGCCCAACGCTTCTGGTCGCCCATCGTGCGCCCTTCCATGAAGAGCTCGATGGCCCGCTCACGCGCGAGCATCCGGTAGGCATCTGCCGCGTCAACCGGGTCGGGCCAGGCCGACAGCGGGTTGCCGCCGAGCGTCGCGTCATTGGGCGAGTTGATGGTGGTGATGTCCGCGCGGAACGCGTTGATGATGTCGATCGCGCCCTGCGGATCACCCGGCAGCATCGCCTCGGCCTCGATCAGGCGCATCTCGCGCCCACTCGCCAACCGGATCGGCGCGTTCTGCCCACCATCGTCGTACTTCGTGTAGCGGTGCCAGTAGACCTGGCCGTACCCGTCGAGCGCACCGACGGCGAACGGCTGACTGCCGTATTCCCACTCGACGCGGGGATCACCCGTCGTCTCGAAGTACCCGGTGTTCGGGATCGGGAAGCCGAAGCCCCCCGTCTCGTCGTGCGGCTGCGGCTGCGTCAGGTCCGGCTGATTGCCGTAGTACGTCGCCCACATGCTGTAGGACGCGTACGGGGACCCCGCGACCGCCCAATAGAGGGAGTTCCTCGTATCGGCGCTGGCCCCGTCCGTACTGATGTTGTAGGACCAGCTGTCGTCGGTGACCTGGCCGGCGTCGGACGCCGCGGAAGCCCACGTGCTCAGTCCGTACGTCGCCAGAATCGCACGCACCTGAGCCCGACCCGCGTACGCGGCGAGCACCAGGTCGTTGTCGGCCGCCGTGCTGATGGCGGTCGTGAACTGCCCCTCCGCGCGGGTCAGGTAGTCCGTCGCCGCGAACGGCGCGCTGCCGTCGATCACGCCCTGGCAGTAGTGCTCGCCGAGGACCCGATTCGCGTACCCGGCCCAGATGTTGGCCTGAGCCACGAGGTCGGCGTCCACACCGCCCGCTTCCGCAAAGAGCTCGATCGCGGTCTCCGCGATGAACCGAGCCTCTTGAAGCGTGGTGAAGGTGCCGCCATCGCCCGGGCCGATCGAGCCGGCCTGCTCGTCCGCGTTGTGACCGTGCGCGCCGGTTTGACCACCCGGCAGGACCTCACGGGCCACGAGCGCTCCATCCCGGATGATCCCCGGATCGCTGGCGAGCGCAACCATCAACTGACGCTGCGCGCCGTTCACGAGTCCGACCCTGGACTCCTCCTTGACCAGGAACTCGTCCTGAATCGGACCGGGGTTGGTCACCTCACAACCGGTGGCGAAGACCGCCGTGACCGCCAACGCCGCGGTCATCGAAAGTCGTTTCTTCGTCATCGTATGTACCCTCATCAGAAGGTCACCCGCAGCGACAAGCGCAGCGAAATCGGAGCGGGGACCGTCTCTTCGAAGTCGTACCCCTGCTGCGGGCCGTCCGGCGAACCGGGGTCGGCGCTCGTCTCGGGATCCATGAACGGCATCTCCTTCATCCAGAGGAAGGAGTTCAGAAGCGCGACCGTCAGGACCGAATTGCTGACTCGGTCGCCGAACACCGCGTTCATCGGGATCGACGCGGAGACGCTGCGCAGCTTGAAGAAGCTCGCGTCCCACATGTAGCCCTCCTGCTGGCTCGTGTTACCGCAACGGGCCATCCAGATCGCGGGAATCGGGTCCTTGACCGCGATCGAGTTGTCGGGATCCACGTAGTACGGGTAGCAGATCGGCGAGCGCACGCTACGACCGATCGGGAAGACCTGCTCGTTCATGTAGAAGCCGCCCTTGTAGTCGCCGCGCGCGGAGAGCTGAATGCCCCCCGGCGTCCGGACCGTGATGCTCGGGCTGATGAACGTGGTGGGCAGGTTGGGCCCGTAGAGGTACTGGCTCGCGGACGTACCGTCGCCCTGGAAGTCGGGGTCACCCGGCTCGACGAACTCGACCTCGGAGAAGCTGCTGACGAGCTGGTCGGGGTTGGCCACCTTCTGGTTGCACTGGGCGCGCAGCGGGTAGCCGACCTTGAAGCAGCCCGACTCGAGGCTCGCGTCATTGAGCTCGAGGATCTCCGAGTCGTTCGTGCTGATGTTGACTCCGAGGTCGACGCTCCAGTCGGAGCTCTGGAAGACCGTGGCGTCGATCTGTGCCTCGATGCCCTTGTTCTGGATCTTCCCGATGTTCGTGAGCTGGCTGCTGGAGAAGCCCCCGGACGGAAGCTGCGGCACGAAGAAGAGCGCCTCGGCCGTCGTCTGGTGGTAGTAGGTGAACGACGTCGACAGGCGGCTGTTGAGCCACGAGGCGTCGAAGCCACCCTCGATCTCGGTCGTGACCTCAGGACCAATGTTGTCGTTGCCGACGTTCGATGGCACGAACGCCGGAATGCCCGCGAGGCCCTCGGGGCTCCACGTGCGCACGGCGTCGAATGCACCCGGAGCGCGACCGGACTGACCGAGCGCCGCGCGGAACTTCAACTCACCCCACCCGGGGTAGAACTCCTCGTCGGACACCACCCAGGAGGCACTCGCCTTCGGGTACGCCTGGAGACCGAAGCCCGAGCCGAACGCGCTGTTTCCGTCCACGCGCAGACCCAAGGTGAGGAAGTACTTGTTCGAGACGTCGAGGACGTTCTGGAAGAAGAAGCCGGCGTTCCAGATCTTCTGCCGGTTCTCGAACGCTTGTCTCGTGGCCGCCGAGCTGATCGTCGGCAGCGCGGCACCGGGGAAGTTCTCCCCGAAGCCTTCGATCTCGCGGATGTCGTCACCGACCGCCTGACCACCCCACGAGAACGTGCTCGCGATGTCGCTGCTCAGGTCGAAGACGTACGAGCCCACGTAGTCGAGCGTAAGCACGCGACTCTGGAACGTGTTGTTCAGCAGCGCGCCCTCGGGCACCTGCTCCCATCCGAACGGACGGAGGTTTCGGTGCTCACGAGCCGTCCAGTCGTAGCCGGCCACGAACCGGTTGGTGAGGTTCGCCAGCGGCGAGTACGTCAGCGTCGCGCCGGTGGTGAAGCGCGCGACGTCCTCGTTGATCTCCTGATCGAGGAGCACCGCGAGCACGTCCGCATCACCGGTCGCGAAGTAGTTGCGCTCCTGCCGGAACGCGTTCAGTGGGAGCGCCTGCGCGTTGTTCTGCTGCGCGGTGTTGGTCAGCTCCAGCTGCGTGAACGAAGTGTTCCACTGAACCTGCAGGTCTTCCGCCGGCGAGAACGTGAGGTTCGCCCGGGTCGAGTAGCTCGTCGAATGATCGTTCGGGAGCAGGCCCTGGCCGTCGTTGAAGGCGCCGGAAACGAAGTAATCGACTCCACCGGTGCCGCCACGAACGGAGAGCGCGTAGTTCTGCATGTACGTCTGATTGGCCAGACGACCGCAGCTCAGGATGCCCGTGCAGAGGAAGTCGTCCATGAAGGCGTACGGAGCACCCTGCTCCGGAACGCCGAACTTCCGGCTCCACTCCGTGCCCGTGCCGACCTCGGCGGTCCAGACCGCCGCGCCACCCACGCCGCGCTTGGTGAAGACCTGAATGACGCCACCCGCGGCCTCGGTGCCGTAGAGCGTCGTGGCGGCCGAGCCCTTGATGACCTCGATCCGCTCGATGTCGTTCGGGTTGATCTGGTCGAGCGGGCTCACGGAGATGTTCCCGCTCCGGCCGCCACGGCGGTCCGGCGGATTCGCGTCCGGGAGCGACGTGCTGCGAATTCGGACGCCGTCCACGTAGATGATCGGCGCTTCGCTCAGCACCGCGCTGTTGGCTCCGCGCAGACGAATGACCTTACCCTGGCCGGCGGCACCGCCACCGTAGACGTCCAGACCCGGCGCGGTCGCTTGGAGCATGTCCGACACCTGGGTCGGCTCGTCCGGCAGGTCCCCGACGTTGATCTGCGCGATCGTGCTTCCCATCTCGCGCCGTGTGGACGCGCCGGCGGTTCCCGTAACGACGATCTCGTCGAGACCGAGCGCCTGGGTCGAGAGCGCGAAATCCACCGTCGCGGTGCCGCCCACGGCGACCGTGACGGACTGCGTCACGTCCCCGAAGCCGATCCGCTGCGCGGTGACGTCCCAGGTGCCCGCTGGAACGTTCAGGACGATGAACCGACCGTTGGCGCGCGTCAGCGCCCCGAGGTCCTGTGCTTCCACGAAGACCTGGACCTCGCCCAGCGGGGCGCCGGTCGCGGCGTTCGTGACGGTCCCGACGATCTGCCCGGTCTGAGCCTGGGCCTCCGTCGGAAGGCCGAACCCGGCCAGGGCGATCGCGAGTCCCGCGATCAAGCCCAGCTTGGGCACGGTGCTGCTGAACAGACGTACGACATTCGACGCCATAGAGACCTCCCTTGAAAAGCCATTCGAGATGGTTGCGTCGCTTCAATGCCCCAAACTACGTGGGAGCATCCCGGAAGGTTACGACCGATGGCGATTTCCAGCAATGGCGGGGCCTAACCCTCGTTTTCCGGCCTCGACGCGCCCCGGTCCCCGTGGTCCCGTCGGGGCCGTCCCGAGTGAACCCTTGACGATCGTCGGGAGCGAGCACTCCGTCGCCCGCCGGGGTGAGCGATCAGCGACCCACTTCGCGGACGTCGCTGCGGCCACGAGGAGGACGCACGAAGGCCGAAACCAGACTCTCATGGCCATCGGGGCCGAGCGCGGCGACACCGAACACGTAGTCGTCGATCGAGATGTCGGGGAGCGTGTACTCGGTGACGTTGCCCACGAGGAGCTCGTGCTCCCAATCGGGCGTCCACGCGGTACGCCACACCAGCCGGTATCCGGCGGCGCCGGGAGAAGGCCGCCAGCGCATCGCGGCGTCGTAGCCGGATTCGCCGCGCCCGAGCATGGGGCCGCCGCCTCCGTTCACGTTCGGAGCCGCGGGGGCGAGCGCCATGGTGGCCACGCCCGCCACGTTCACGCGTGTGTTCTTCGCCAGGTAGTCGAAATCGACGCCACCCAGCGTGTCGGCGGGCATGTGCTGGCGCGAGTAATTCTCGCGCGATTCGCTGAAGCGCACGCCCGCGAACCCTCGCCGGTTGAATGCGGTGTGGTCGCCGCCGCGGCCGAAGCGGTCTTCTCGGGCAACGAGCCGAACCTCGTGGCCAGGCATGTATGCGGCCCCGTAACGGCGGATGAAGCGCGCGAGTTGGCGCGAGGGCGAGTCCATCGGGTCTTCGGAGAAGACGCGCAGGGTCCGGCTGTCGACGATTCCGTTGCCGCCGAGCGAGTTGCCGATGATGTCGTTGTTGAAGACGGCGTCGATGGTCCATCCCTCCCGCTCCGCCTTCGCCGCGTGGAGGCTCGCGCCGACCAGACCCTCTTCCTCGGCGACGAAGCCCACGAAGACGAGCGTCGCGTCGAAGTCGAGCCCGCTTTGGGCCAACACCCGAGCCGCCTCCATCGTCAGCACCGTCCCGCTACCGTCGTCGTTGGCGCCGGGCGCCGGGTTGTCGTGCCGCGACCAGTCGAAGCCCTCCCCCTCGACCTGAGCCACGGTGTCGTAATGCCCGCTGACGTAGATTCGGCGGTCACTGCGACCGGGGAGCACGGCGACGACGTTGCAGAGCTCGGCCTCTTCCGTGATCCGGCCCTGCGGCTCGACCAGGTAGCAATCGAGGCTCACTTGGAGCCGATCGCTGAACCCCCGCATCGTCTCGAGGATGTACTGGCGCGCAGGGAGGACGCCGAAATCGTCGCGGTCCGAGAACGAGAGGGAGTGTCGCGTCTCGAAGCCGGTCAGCGTCTCGAGGTATTCATGGAGACGATCGGGAGACACATCCTCCAGCATGGCTTCGATGCGGGGGTCCACGCTCTGGGCCGCGAGCGTCGAGGACCCGGGCCTCGCGGAGCGTCCCAGCAGCGGCGCGGCGAGCATCGCGAGCCCTACGGCCAGGGCCAAGCGTCCGCCGGTCCACGGGAGCCCAGAGGGCTGCCTTCGCCCCGATGCGTGGGTGCCGAGGTGGATTGGGATTATCGTACGGACGAGGGAGCCGATTGTACGCATGGGACGAAGCACCGTGGCTGGGGACACGCGCGCCAAGATGCCCGACCCGCCAGCGCATCGGCAAGGAGGCGGCGGTCGAGCCTAGTCGGCGTGCCGACTCCGGTAGCGCGCGGCCTTTGCCCGGTTGCCACACCGCTCCATGGAGCACCACTTCCGCCGTCCTCCCTTGCTCGTATCGACGAACCACCGTCCGCAGTCCGGCGCGGCGCAGGGGCGAAGCCGGGTGGGATCGACCGCTTCGGCGAGCTCCAAGGCCGAGCGGGCCAGGGGGTTCAAGAGCGAGAGCGGACCGATTCCTGTCCATCGAGGGCTCGATCGGCCGCCGGCCCGAGCGTCGAGCGGCACCGCCTCGAGCGTGACCCGGACCCGAGGCCGATCGCCGCTCACATCGAGGGAATAGGCCGTCCGGCCCGCACGCAGCGCGCGATCGATCGTATGCGCGGCGTCCGAGGGAAGGAGGGAACCGGAACGGGTGGCGGCGAAGAGGGCGGTCAGGGCACACCGTAGGCGTGCCGCCTCGTGCATGAGAACTCGAAGTCCGGGCGCGTCCCTGGGCACCGCGCTCAGCAGGTCCCGTCGACCGATGAGCGTCAACCAGCCGCGGAAGGAGTCCCCGTCGGCCAGGAGATCCCGTGTTGCGCCCCGACCGGGCTGGATCATCGTGTTGACGAAGTCGAGCCCCAAGATCCCGGTCGGCTCCAGCCCGTCGTGATCGATCGCGTCAGTCATGACCGTATATAGGGCCTTTCATCAGTTAGTGCAACGTGATAACCTGTAAAAAATATTTAGCCAGAAAATCTAGCCGAGACGGGGTCGCCCCAATTCTTCGATGGGAACATACTTAAGCATAGTCTTAAAGATTAAGTGGACGCTTAAGTGACAGCGGGTCAGGGCCAGCCGAACTCCTCGAGATCGATGCGTCCCGATTCCGTGAAACGCACATCCTCCTGCGCGAGAAGCATGCGCTGGAGTCGTTCGGCCCCGCCGCCACCGCCGCGACGGACACTGATCTCACCCCTCGCGTTCACGACTCGGTGCCACGGCACGTCGTGTTCGTCGGGCAGGCCCGCCATCGCGTACCCGACCTGGCGGGCTCGGCCTGGGAGTCCGGCGAGCATCGCGACCATGCCGTACGTCGTGACCCGGCCGGCGGGGATTCGACGAACGACGGCGTAGAAGCGATCATAGACGGACATCGAACCAATCTACGCATGGATGAACACATGACCGAACCGGATCCCCGCTATCCGACCGGGCCGTTCAAGAGTGCCGGTCGTCCGCTGACCGCGGAGGAACGCGCGCGACACATCGACTCGATCGCTGCGTTCCCCGCCCACATGCGCAAGTCGGTGGCGGATTTGAGCGACGAGCAACTGGATACGCCGTACCGCGAGGGCGGCTGGACCGTGCGGCAACTGGTCCATCACACGATGGATTCTCACATGAACGCCTACCTCCGATTCAAGCTGGCCGTCACAGAGGACCACCCCACGCTCGTGACCTACGACCAAGACGCTTGGGCGACGCTCCCGGACGTTCGCGACCCCATTGACGGAACGCTCGACGTCTTGTCAGGCCTTCACGACCGTTGGGCGACCTTCCTCCGAGCCCTGGAACCGGCGGCGTTCGCACGCACGGCTCACCACCCCGAGGTCGGCGACATCACGGTCGACACGCTGTTGGAGATCTACGGCTGGCACGGTCCTCACCACGTGGCTCACGTCACGACGTTGCGGGCGCGGAAGGGATGGTAGAGGTCGACCCGATGGCCGGGCTCGTTCAGGAATTCGAGCGCAGAGACCTTCTCAAGGACGCCACGGAAGGCGTGGCGGACCACCTCGCCGAGGCGTCCAGGACTGTGTACATCGGCTTCGACCCGACCGCGCCTAGCCTGCACCTCGGCAATCTCGTCCCGATCATGGGACTCGTCCACGCGCAGCGGGCCGGACACACGCCGATCGCTCTCGTAGGTGGTGGCACCGGCCTGATCGGAGATCCTTCGGGGAAGACGCTCGAGCGACAGCTTCTCACGAAAGAACGAGCAGCAGAGAATGCGGAAGGGATCCGCGCACAGCTCGAGCACTTTCTCGATTTCGACGTGGGGACGAACCCGGCGCGGATGCTCAACAACCACGATTGGCTCGGTGAGCTCGCCCTCGTCGACTTCCTGAGGGACATCGGCAAGCACTTCTCCGTGAATCAACTCATGGCGAAGGAGTCGGTCCGTCGGCGGCTCGAGGATGACGAGTCGGGCATCTCGTACACGGAGTTTTCCTATGCGCTGCTGCAGTCGTACGACTTCCTCGAGCTGTATCGACGAGAGGGGTGCACGATCCAGATGGGCGGCAGCGACCAATGGGGGAACATCACGGCCGGCATCGACCTGGTCCGACGCGTGGAGGGCGTCAGGGCTCACGGAATCGTCTTCCCGTTGGTCACGAATACGTCGGGGACCAAGTTCGGAAAGTCGGAAGCGGGCAACGTCTGGCTCGATCCGGCGCTGACCTCACCATTCCGTTTCTACCAATACTGGATCAACGTCGACGATGCCGACGTGGTGCGTTATCTGAAGTTCTTCACGCTCAGGGACGAGCAGGAGATCGCCGTGCTGGCGGATGCGGTCGAGCGCGAACCGCACCGTCGAGCTGCTCAACGGGCGCTCGCCGAGGAAGTCACGCGGCGCCTTCACGGAGAGACGGGGCTGGCGGCTGCAGCACGGGCTACCGAGGCGCTCTTCGGCGGAGACATCGAGGGACTCGGCGCAGCAGACATCGCCGACGTCTTCTCGGACGTACCCTCGTCGGGAGTTTCGGCGGCCGAGCTCGAGGGCGACGGTACTCCACTGGTCGATCTGCTCGTGGGCGCGGAGTTGGCGACGTCGAAGGGAGACGCGCGGCGCTCCATTCAGGGTGGGGGTGTCTACCTGAACAGCGAGCGCGTTGACGACGTGGACCGCGCGGTCACCCTCGACGATTCGATCGAGGGCCGCTTCGTGTTACTGCGTAAGGGAAAGAAGCGGCATCACCTGGTCGCGGTTCTTCGCTGACCGCGGGACAAAAGAAGAGGGTCCGGGGCGCAGGCCCAGGACCCTCGTTCCGTGCCGGGTGTCGCGATCCTCAGTAGGTGATCGTGTACCCGAAGTTGAGACCCCAATCGAGGCCGAGCTGCGGCCCTTCGTAGTCGTGGTGCATCGAGTAGATCGCTTCGAACGAAAGCCGATGTCCGCCGAGGACGCTGGATTCGGGGAGCACGAGGGTGATGCTCATCGGAAGCATGGCGCGCTGACCCGCGAGCATCGCGCCCATGTTGTGGGGGTCACCGTCGACATCGAGGCGATCGTCGAAGCCGGCGATGTTGTCCCAGCTCTGCCAACGGCCGCCGGCCATGATGCTCAAGTATTCATTGATGTTGTAGGCCGCGTACCCATTGAACTCGTACATGTCACCGAGCGTATAGCCACCCGCGGTGCCCGCGCTGTTCGAGCCGACGTTGACCCTCATGCGGAACTGCGCACCCAGGGAGCCAACCTGATTCTGCACGCTGCCCGAGAGGGCAGCCGTCACCCCGAAGGTGCCGCTTCCCGGACGCATGTCGTACGGAAGCGGCGTCTGTGTGCCGGATTGCGAGGCCGTGGTGTCGGCGTACGTGGTGCTGGCACCGGTCGGGATGATCCCCCCGCCTTGAACGTTGAGCCTGTACGGCCCCTCACCGTAGACGGTGTAGACCGCGCCCACCTCCACGTCGCCGAAGTTCTCGATGCCGGTGCGAATGAGGCCGTTGTTCGCGATCGTCTCACGCTCCAAGACCGCGAATTCCCCACGTGCGACGAGGGTCAGCTCATCGGTGACACCGTACCCGATCCGGACCTGGTGCCGGATGTCCGACCGGGTCAGCGGGGCGTCGTTGTAGAGCGCCAGGGTCGTCGCGAGGTCCAGGGAGTCTTTGGCGAACCAGACACCCCGAGCGTTCATCTGCGAGAAGTTGTAGGTCAATTCGATCTGACCCATGCCGAGGGTCCCGGCGCCGAACATGCCGAGCGGACCGGCGGCGTCCGGACGATCCGAGCTCCACGTCCACTCTTCCGGACCGGACATCATCGTCTGCTGCGCGGTCAACGGGGTCGCGACAGCGAAGATCGCTGCAGCTGCCACTAGGCTCCTGCGAACCATGAGTTCTTCCTCCGGCACGGGCGGGCACTCAAAAGAGTGCCCCTAGAATGTCTAGGCGCGCCAGAATCGGGAATGAGCGAGCCGCGGCCCCCCCTGATACGGCGCGAGCACTTGAAAATGGCCATGCGGTCGCCGAAAAAACAAGTGTTTATTTCGGCGACTCTTCTTCTGTGACGCGGGTTATCGACGAATAATGCATCGCCGACCGCGCCAGCGGAATGATCTTCTATTTCTTGGCTCATCCGCGACGCACCAGCGGGGGGAGCAGCGCCTCTGGAATGCCGAAGCCGTCGACGAGGTGCACTGCGCACGCGGCCAGCTCCCTGCAGAGCGCGTTGACCTCGGCGCGGATGGCTCGACTCTTTCCGACCTCGATGTAGCCGGACTCCAAGAACCAGCCCCTGTCGGCCTCGATGCGCGAGAGTGCGTAGAGCGCGCTCGCGTCCGCAAGGAGCTCGGACATGCCCGGCTTCGGGGCGGCCGTGCACGCATCCTGGAACGCACTCAGCACGATGCGCTCCGCGTGCGCCTTGGCCAGCGCAACCAAGTGGTCCTGCACCTCGTTGACAGCGTCGAACGACTCCATGCCGTCCCTGAGTCGGGATCTGAGCCTCATAGCGGCCGAGCGGAGCAGCCGAGCCTCGCGGTACTCGAGCGCCGCACGCTGGAACGCGGGGTCTCGCAGATGTGACGCGTCCGTGCGGCGCGTGACCAGAGGATTCAACTCGGTCAGTGACGTTTCGGCACGATCACCGAGCACACGGATCGCGCGCCAGAACGTGAGGTCACCCATCTCCTCCTTGTAGCGCGACAAGAGAACCTTCGCCACGAGCTGATACAGGACCAGGTTCGCGCCTTCGAAGGTCGTGAAGACGTCGGTGTCCTCCTTCAGCGCGGCCAACCGGTTCTCGGCGAGATAGCCCTGGCCACCGCATGCCTCCCGACCCGCCTGAACGGCGTCGACGCAATGATCCGACGCGTACGCCTTGAGGGCCGCCGCCATCCCCTCCAACTCGGGATCCTCTTCTTGGATCGAGTCGGTGAAGCGTCGTTGCAGCGACCGAACCGCGAAGTGCAGGCCGAGCGTCGTGGCCAGCCGGGGCAGGAGCTCACGCTGCATGGCGGTATAGTCGAGAATCGGCCGCTCCTCTCCCCCCTGAGGACCGAACTGGCGCCGACGGGCCGCGTAACGGATCGAGATCGTCATGGCCACCTTCGCAGCGCTGACCGACGCCGAGGCGATGCTGACGCGACCGGCGACGAGGGTGCGTAACATCGTGAAGAAGCGCCGGCCCGAGCTCGTGATCGGACTCCGATATCGTCCCCCGCCGTCGATCTGGGCGAAGCGGTCGAGGAGGTTGTCGACGGGAACGCGCACCTGGTCGAACCAGATGCGGCCGTTGTCGACCCCGTTCAGTCCTGCCTTGAGCCCTCGGTCTTCGATGCGGACGCCCGGAACGACGGTCCCGCTGTCGTCGCGAATGGGAACCAGCACAGCGTGGACGCCGTGGTCGACGTCGTCGACGACGAGCCGAGCGAAGACCGTCGCGAGACGCCCGTGGAGTGCGGCGTTTCCGATCCAATCCTTGCCCGCCCGCTCGTCGGGCGAATGCACGATCAGCTCGCGCGTCTCCGCGTCGAAGTGAGCGGTGGTCTCCAGGTCGCGGACGTTCGATCCGTGACCCGTTTCCGTCATCGCGTAACTACCGGCGAGCGCCAGCGACCCGATTCGTTCGAGATACTCTTCGTGATGGCGTTTCGTCCCGAGCTGCTGGATGCTGCCCCCGAAGAGGCCGAATTGGACGCCGAACTTCACCAGTACGCTCAGGTCTCCGAATGCGAGCGTCTCGAAGGCCGCGATCGACCCGCCCGGATCGCCGTGTCCGCCGTACTCGGTTGGCAGGCCGAGCCTCCCGATCCCTTCGTCGGCGAGATAGCGGATCGCGTCGAAGACCCGCTCTCGATACACCCCGTGCTCGAGCCCGTGCTCGATGGCCATCTCGGGGGCGCTCATTAGATGCAGAACCCT
>Ga0224512_10003623_pt1 | contig 13486 bp, 11 predicted proteins | sample SF_May12_sed_USG_4_FD_169103 | JGI IMG/M metagenome (GOLD analysis project Ga0224512, IMG submission 169103) | Sediment microbial communities from San Francisco Bay, California, United States - SF_May12_sed_USGS_13 | ecosystem: Environmental > Aquatic > Marine > Sediment | place: USA...
TCCCCGATCCCGCCAGCAAGAGCTGCCAATCGGGCACGCCAGAAAGAAACCGAGTGACGTCCTGCCCGAGGGGCGACTCCCGAATCCGCTTCATGTCGATCCGAAGAGCAAGCTGGGCACCGGGGGGAATGCGGGACGGCCCGGCGATCGCAGAGGGACCCACCGGGATGTCGGTGTCAGTGTCGGTTTCGGCGTCAGCGTCACTCTCAGCGACATTGTCAGCGCGGGTGTCGGCATCAGGGTCCGTGCCGGCGTCGGTGTCAGTGTCGGCGACGCTGTCCGCATCCGAGTCTGGGACTCCGGCGTCAAGCTCTGGGGTGTGGTCCTCCGTCAGCTCGCCGATTGCCCGGTTTGCTGTGCTTGGTCGCGCCGTACCGCGTGGCGTGGCTGTGGCCGCCATCCCTTCGGTCAATCCGAATTCGACCTCCGCCGGCAGCGTCAGATCGAAATCGAAATCGAAGTCGGCGGTACGGCTTGCGACGTACCCGAAGACCGCCGCGTGCAGCAGCAGGGACGCGAGGAGACCAAACGTCGTCGAAAAGGCTTCGAGTTGTTGACCAGTGCGCATCCTAATGACACTTCGTAGCAGACCACCGTCGTGCGACGCACACTACGAGCTCGGATTTGGTTCCCCGCTGTGCTTTTCAGCACAGCGATGGCGGCGACTTGTGCGGCGTGTGACCTCGCCGAGCCGCTTGGCGATCGGGTCGAGAGAATACTGGAGCTGCCCCGCGATCTCGGCCCGCCGAAACGCGTGTTTGCCAAGCGGTTCGTGGCCCCGATTTGGAGCGCGCCCAATCCCGAAGCGCCGCGTCTCGGATACCTTCGCGCAGGCGCGGTGCTGCAGTCGACCACCTCGCTGCCGGTCGCAGAAGAAGGATGCCAGGGCGGCTGGTACGAGCTGGACGCTGGCGGGTTCGTCTGTTCCCAGCGCGACGTGACGATCTTTTCAGGCGAGAGGTTGCCGGAGCGCCGCGCACGTCAACCCGATCGAAGTGCGGTCATGCCGTACGAGTTCGCCACGGTTCGGAAGCGCACTCCGCTTTATCGTAGGTTACCCGCCATCGAAGAAATCGTGGAGGTCTTGCCCGAGGAGCTAGACGGCAGGGTCGAAGAGCTTAAGGCACAGATCGACAATCCGTTAGTGGTACGCGTGTTGGAGCCCGGGTTCTATCTGAGTCTCGACCGGACGTTCGAGCGGGACGGACAGACGTACTGGCGAACCCAGCAAAACGGATTCGTTCCGAGCGAGCCGCTTCGCCGCAAGCCGTGGAGCGAGTTCCGAGGGCGCCTCCTGGACGGAACCAACTGGGATCTTCCGGTGGCGGTCACACGCCGCGGGGAGACGACCGTGTACAGGACCAACGTTCGCGGCAAGGTTCGGGCGACCCGCGACTCTTTGAGCCAGCGGACATGGCTGCCAGCGCGATCGCGCCAGCAGTTGGGTGGTGACGTGTATCTCGCTGTCGGAGACGATCGACTCGTCCGAGCGGCGGACGTGCGCGTCATTCGACCCGCCGCCCCGCCGCCAGAAGTCGCGGAGGGAGAACGTTGGATCGATATCGATTTGGAGAACCAGGTCTTGGTTGCCTACGACTGGCTTCAGCCTCGATACGTGACACTCATTTCGAGCGGTCGACGCAAGGTGCCCCGTCCCGAGCTCGATTATCGAACTCCACGGGGTGCCTTTCGGATCCGCGCCAAGCACCTGACCGCCACGATGGATGACGACGAGCCCGGCGAGCCCCCGTACTCACTCGAGGATGTTCCGTACGTGATGTACTTCAAAGGCGCCTACGCGTTTCACAGCGCGTTCTGGCATGACCGCTTTGGTCGTCCTCGAAGCCACGGCTGCATCAACATGGCGCCATACGACGCCAAGTGGCTCTACAACTGGGCGGGTCCCGACGCGCCCCTCGGCTGGCACGGCGTGTACGCCACCGACGACAACCCAGGGACGTGGGTCTTCATCCACGGTGAGACCCGGTAAAGGGGTTTCCCCGCTTCTCTATTTGCTCAGCGCCGCGCGTACAGCCTTGAGAAGGGCCTGGCCGGAGGGACCAACCTCTTTGGCGATCTTTTCGGGGATGCCCTTTTCTTTGGCCTTGAAGGCGTTGCGCTCCGCGGCTGTCGGCTCGTGCACGTCATAGCCGTAACGTACGAGGTTCTTGATGAGCACTGGCTCCATCTGGCGCACCTGCTCGCGGCCCCAGGTGGTGAGGTCATAGGGGATGGAGAGGAGCACCTCTTGGATGTCCTTGGGCAGTGTGTCGAACCACTTCTTCGAGTAGACCACGATGCCCGGCTGATAGGAGTGCTTCGAGAGGAACAGGTTGCGCTCGTCGTCGTCCAGTCCCTGGTACCAGGTAGTCGCCATGGCGAAGAGCGGGGTGTTGTCGAAGCCATCGACCACTCCGGTCTGCAGGCTGGTCATCGTATTGGCAACGTCGATGGTGACCGGGCTCGCCCCGATGGCCTTGTAGGCCTCGACGTGGGCTACCGCCTCCTGCGACCGATAACGAATGCCCTTCATGTCTTCGGGCATACGGATGGGGCGCCGGCTGAAATAGGAGCGGAAACCGTTCTCTCCCCAGAGCGCGAACACGAGCCTGCGCTTGTCGAGGATCTTGCGCACCTGCTCGAGGACCTTCGGGTCGTCGAGCGCCTTGTCCGCCTGCTCAACCGTATCGAATACGTACGGCGCCTCGAGCACGTTGACCTCGCGCACGATCGAGCTGAGGCCGCCCACCGAGCCCGCAAAGCCTTGCATGCTTCCCGAGGCCACACGGCGCGCCAACGAGCGCTCATTCGAGCGCCCGAGGCGGAGCTTCACCTTGACGCGGCCGTTGGTCTTCTCTTGGATGTGCGCCTTGACCTTCTTGAGCTGGACCGCCCAAGGACTGCCAGGAGGCACGACGCTTCCGAGCTCCAACACGTATTCCTGAGCCGATGTCGGGACGGGTGCCGAAAACAGGAGGGATAGGGCTAAACAAGCCCCGACGACGACAAATCTACGCATTGAATACTCCTTGAAACGTGTGACTAGACGAAACTGCGATCGTCTCTATTCAGAACAGGTCGTCCGCGTCGGCCATCAAGATCTTGGCCTTCCTCTGCTCGCAGGTGTTTTCTGCGACGATCGCGGGAATGACATTCGGGTCCGTGTTGAGCACGTAAGAGAGCTCCTTGTTGAACAGGGCGCGATCGGCTTCCTTGATGGCCCACTCTTCCGCAATGAAAGTGTGCGAGCCGAGGTAGTTCGGGGCCTCCGCGATAGAGGCCTGGAAATGCTCCATGCTCTTGGTCATGTCGCCGCCCGAGAATCCTGGAGCCTTCGCGTAAAAGATGCCGAAGTAGCGATCCGGCCCGTAGTACCAGTACGTCGGCTCGTTGTTCAGACAGAACTCCATGATCGCCCGCACCTCGTCTTTGTATGAGAGCAAAGTTGCGAAGCTTTCGAGGGTTGCCCAACGACCTAGGTTCGATGAGCGCCAGTAGAGCGCGGGGACTGCGGATGCGTCGAGAACATCGATCGCTTGTTCGATCCGCGCGCCACTCTTCATCTTGTCGGCAAACGCCGGAGACATCGCCGCCAATGCGCGCTCGGCGGCTCTGGTGCCCTCTTCGTGCGTCGCCTTGTAGAGGTCGGCTCGCGACTCGTCGAAACGCAGGTGGCAATCGGCGTAGAAGTAGAGCGCGTGCGAAAGATCGGTCCACGCTTGAGCGTTCTTGGGATTGATCGCAACGGCCTGTTTCCACTTTTCGACGGCCGCGAGCGACTGTGCTTCGTCTCCACGCTGCAGCCAGGCTGCCTCGGCTTCGGCGACGAACTGTGCTTCCTGCGCCTTGGCCGACTCGTCGAGCACGACGGTTTCGGAGCTGGTCTCCCACGCTCCCTCACGGGTCGAGCCGCAACCTGCGACCACAGCCGCCATGCATGCCAGGGCAATCCACTGCCCGAACTTCAAGAAACTCGTCATTGCTTTCCTCCTGCTACCCGGCCGATACGGCAGGGGTAAAGGGGGGCATACCAAGATGTGTTTCGTGGTGTCAACGACAGGAAGACCCACGGCCCGCGGTTTGCTTGCGGGCCCGAGGGGCGTGTGGTACCTGCGCAGCTGAAAATTTGGTTTACCTACCTGGGTGGGCCGTCCTGGCCCGCCCATTTTTCGTTCCGGCGGACTTGGAAGCAATTGACCCACGCAACCGAACAGTTAGGAAAGACGCTCGCCGAGCTGATCGACCCCATTTGCCGTGCTCACGGGGTGGAGCTCGTGGAGGTACGCTATCAGCGAGAACGAGGTGGAGCGGTGATTCGGGTCATCATCGACAGGAACCAACCTGGTCAAGAAGATGGGAGTGGCGTGTCGCTGGACGATTGCAGTGGGGTGAGCCGAGATATCTCGACTGCGCTGGACCTCCACGAAGACGTTCTCCCTTTGGGAGCCTATCGACTCGAAGTCAGCTCGCCGGGGCTCGAACGCCCATTGGTCAAGCTTGCCGACTTCGCGCGTTTCTCGGGTCGCGAAATCAAGCTGCGGACGAAGACCGCAATCGAACGGCAGCGCCGTTTCCATGGCAGGCTGCTCGGCGTCGTCGACCAGGCCATCGAGCTCGATCAAGATGGCACCGTTCTCCTCATTCCGCACGAAGACATCGCACAAGCGAATCTCGTGTATCGATTCTCAAAATAGGTGAGTAGATGTCTACGCAACAAAGCACGCTCTCCCTTCAGCACGTAATCGAACAGGTCAGCCAGGAAAAGGGCATCGATGCCAAGATTTTGGTCGAGGCCACAGAGCAGGCGATTCTGACCGCAGCAAAGCGAACCTTCGGTCCAGAGCGGGAGCTCGAAGCGCGGTTCAACGACGAGACGGGGGCGGTTGATCTCTTCCAGTACATGACCGTGGTGGCGGCCGTCGAAAACAGCGAACAGGAAATTTCGGTCGACGAGGCGGTGACGCATGGACTCGAAGCCGAAGTGGGCGAAGAGCTCGGGTTCCAGATCTTCTACCTCCCGGAGGACCGCGAAAAAGCCAGGGAGCAGGACAAACAATTCGGTGAGCTTCTGAGTCTGGAACAGAGCCGGCGCCGGTTCGGTAGGATCGCAGCGCAGACGGCGAAGCAGGTGATTATTCAACGCGTCCGCGATGCCGAGCGTGAACGTGTCTATGCGGAGTACAAGAACCGCAAGGGCGAAATCATCACGGGCGTGGTTCGCCGCTTTGAGCGTGGCTCGAACATCATCGTCGACCTCGGGCGCGGCGTCGAGGCCGTCTTGCCGCCCCGCGAGCAGACACCACGAGAGAGTTACCGTCCTGGCGACCGCATCGTGGCGTTTCTCAAAGACATCGATCGCGAGGCCCGTGGCCCGCAGATCATCCTTTCGCGAACCGACGTCGGGCTCTTGGTTAAGCTGTTCGAGATGGAGGTTCCTGAGATCTACGAAGGGATCGTGCGTATCGTCGCGGCGGCTCGCGAGCCCGGCGCTCGTTCCAAGATCGCGGTGAGCAGCCGCGATTCGGACGTCGATCCGGTTGGCGCGTGCGTCGGCATGAAGGGCTCGCGCGTCCAGGCCGTCGTGCAGGAGCTTCGCGGCGAAAAGATCGACATCGTCCCTTGGGATCGCGATCCCGCGCGCTTCGTGTGCAATGCGATCGCGCCCGCGGAGGTCATCCGAGTCGTCATCGACGAGGCCAACTCCAACATGGAGCTCGTCGTGCCCGACCCCAAGCTTTCCCTAGCGATCGGGCGGCGCGGCCAGAACGTACGCTTGGCTTCGCAGCTCACCGGTTGGCGTCTGGACATCGTGAGCGAGTCCCGTTTCAAGCAGATCGAGGAAGAAGCGATGGCTGCGCTCTCTCGGCTCAGCGTGGACGAGGAAGTCTCTCGCTCTCTCTATAGGATGGGCTTCCGCAGCCTGGACGAGGTGGTCGAGGCGAGCGAGAACGAGCTGGCCTCCGTGCCTGGTATTTCGGAGGAGCAGGTCGCCACCCTTCGGGCCGACGCCGCCAACGCCATGGAAGACCTCCGCAACGAGCGCCTGGCCGCTACGGCCGAGCTGACAGAGGCCCCGAGCGAACGGGATAAGCTTCTGCTCGTTCGAGGGGTCAACGCGCGAGTTGCCGACCAGCTCGAGCAGAGCGGTTATGCGTCGGTCGAGGTAGTGGCGTCCGAAGAGGATACTGATCGATTGGCCATCAAGACAGGGCTCGGCGCGCATAAGGCGCAGGCTCTCAAAGCGGCAGTCGCGGAGTTCGTCGCAAGCGAGTGGCCGCCGGTCGAGGTGAAGCTCGCGCAGAGCATCGCGAAGGCTCAGGCGGAAGCGGTCAGGTTGGAAGCCGAAGCGAAAGCGGCTGCAAAGGCTGAAGCCGCCGCAGAGGCGGAAGCCGCAGCCGCGGCGGAAGCCGCAGAGCAAGCCCCCGAGGAGACAACCAAAGCGGGAGAGACCGCGCTCACTCCGGAGCTCGAAGACGAGGGCACCGTTTCCGGCGAGTCTTCAGCGGAAGAGTCGGAGGACGAGCAGGGGTAACGGCCGATGTTGGGCACCATGGGAAAGAACGAGCGAGGAAGCACATCGCAGCGCATGTGCGTAGGCTGCGGCAACCGTGCCGAGCGAGATGGGCTGGTACGTCTCGTGGTCGCTCCTTCCGCGCCATTCGTGGCGGTCGATCTCGGTCGTCGGCTCGACGGACGCGGGGTTTCGGTGCATCTGCGTCGACGCTGTATCCGCGCGGCACTGCAGCGTGGCGCGCTTGCACGAGCGCTTCGAGGCGTCGCGGAGATCGAGCCCGAGAGCATCGAGCGGATGGTCGACCAGCAACTCACCCGGCGTGTGCGTGGGTTGCTGAGCTCGGCGTTGCGCATCCGCCGCATCGCGGTAGGGGCCGAGGCTGTCCGCGCGGAGCTCGAGGCAACTCGAGGGGATCTTCTCGTGGTCGCAGAGGATGCTCGGGGCCGCGCTACGGAGTTGGCCAAGATGGCAACGGCGATCGGTTGCGCGACGGCCACTTGGGGGACAAAGGCGAGCTTGGGAGAAGCCTTTTCGCGCCAGGAGCTCGGTGTCTTCCTCGTGACGGACAGAGGCATCGCAAGGGCGATCCTGGAGTGCTTGGCGCAGATCGAGGCACTATCGGAGGATGAATGAATAAGGTTCGAGTCTACGAGGTCGCGCGGGAGCTGGGGGTCGAAAATCGCGACCTGATCCAGCGCATGGCGACCCTCGGGATTCAGGTGCGCAACCACATGAGCGTCCTCGATCCCGCCGAGGTGGACCGCGTCAAGCGTGCGCTCGACAAGGATCGAAGCGAGACCTTGGTCGAGGAGCGCATTCGACCGACCGTTGTACGCCGCAAGCGCCGCAAGAAGCCGGAGACCCAGGTGGCCCCAGGCGGGCCGGCCGAAGCCGCGGGGGCTCCCAGTGCCGAGCCCCCCGCCGAGACCGCCGCGCCGGCATCGGTGTCGGAGCCGCCACCCATCGAAACGCCGGCGGCTGCCGAGTCGGTTTCGCCGACACCAACCGCGCCCAAGCCCAAGCGCAAGAAGCGCGCGACGGAGCCACCACCTGCACCGGAGCCAGAGCTCCAACCCGAAGAGGAACCGGGGAGGTTCTCTCACGACCCGCTCCCGCCGGGGGTCATGCGGCGCGGCAAAGCCAAAGCGCCCGGTGCGGCACCGCTGTCTGAGGGCGCCCGGCGTCGCATCGTGGCCGAGCATGCGGCACAAAGGGAGCAACAGGCGCCCCGGCGTCGCGAGATCCGAGGGCGCTCGTCGATCGGACCCACCGGGCGTCCCCAGGGTCGCCCTGGCAAGAAGCGTCTTCAGCCCGGCAAGAAGCCTAAACAGACCGAGATTACGGTTCCAGGCGCGCAAAAGCGGGTGATTCGCATCGAGGACAACATCCAGCTTCAGACACTGGCGCAGCGCATGAGCCTGAAGGCGACCGACGTCTTGATGAGGTTGATGGAGCTTGGTGTTTCCGGGGTGCACATCAACAGCACACTCGATGCCGATACCGCGGCGGTCCTTGCAAGCGAGTTCAACTACGAGGTCGAGAACGTCGCGCGAAGCGAAGATGAGATCGTGGGCGACGCGCGAGGCCAGTTCGAAGACTTGGTAACCGATCGGCAGCATCGGGCGCCGGTCGTGACCGTGATGGGCCACGTCGACCACGGCAAGACGTCATTGCTCGACAAGATCCGCGAGAGCGACGTCGTGGCTGGCGAGTCCGGGGGAATCACCCAGCACATCGGCGCCTACCGCGTCGATACGAAGCAGGGCACCGTGGTTTTTCTCGATACCCCCGGTCACGAAGCATTCACGGCCATGCGCGCCCGCGGTGCCCAGGCCACCGACATCGTCATCTTGGTCGTGGCCGCCGACGACGGCGTCATGCCCCAGACTAGAGAAGCGGTGAATCATGCCCAAGCCGCCGAGGTTCCCATCGTGGTGGCGATCAACAAGATCGACAAGCCTGAGGCGAACGTGGACAAGGTCAAGAACGAGCTCGCAGCCCTCGGGCTTCAGCCGGAAGACTGGGGCGGCGACACCATCTACATCCCGTGCTCGGCGGTCACCGGGGAGGGGATCGACGACCTGCTCGAGAATGTCTTGCTGCAGGCCGAGCTCCTAGAGCTCACTGCCAACTTGAGCATCCCTGCCCAGGGCGTCGTGCTCGAGGCATACCTCGATCGAGGCAGAGGTCCGGTTGCTAACGTATTGATTCGAGACGGGACTTTGGATACTGGCGACTATGTCGTCGCCGGGGGAGCGTGGGGTCGTGTTCGCGCGATGACCGACGATCGCGGCAAGCAGCTCAGCCAAGCGGGGCCGGCGACCCCCGCAGAGGTGCTGGGTTTGGCGGAGCTTCCCGCGGCCGGGGACCTTTTCTATCAGGTGACCGATCAGCGTCGAGCGCAAGAGGTAGCGGGGGCGCGTAAAAAGCCGAGCGCCACTGGAACCGGGCCTCTTACCGGTCCTCGTGGTCTCGACCAGCTGCAGGCCCTCATGCAGACCGGGGATGTCCAGGAGCTTCGGCTGGTGGTCAAAGCCGACGTCCAGGGCTCGGTGGAGGCACTTCAGGGGGCGCTCTCGGACCTCGGTACCGAAAAGGTGAAGGTCAACGTCATCCACACAGGCGTCGGTGGCATCACCGAAAACGACGTAATGTTGGCGAGCGCCTCTCAGGCCATCGTCCTCGGCTTCAACGTGCGTCCGCAGGGCAAAGCCTCGTCGACCTCGAAGAAAGAAGGCGTCGAGATTCGCACGTACAACGTCATCTACGAGGCGATCGACGACGTGAAGGCGGCCATGAAAGGCCTCCTCGCGCCAAAGGTCGTGCAAGCTGACCTCGGCAAGGCAGAGGTCCGACAGACCTTTGGAATTCCGAAGATCGGCACCATAGCGGGCTGTATGGTTCTCGAAGGGAAGATCAACCGTGGTGCCCGGGCTCGGTTGGTGCGTGACGGGGTCGTCGTGTGGGAAGGACCGATGGGCTCGCTTCGCCGCTTCAAGGAAGACGTGAAAGAAGTCCAAGCCGGCATGGAGTGCGGCATCGGGCTTCAGGGCTTCAATGATGTCAAAGAGAAAGACGTCATCGAGTGCTACGAAGAGAAACAGGTCGAGGCCACGCTCGAATAGACCGAGCAACGGGGTTTCGAATGGTTGTGGGCGTCTGCCAAATCTCGCTTTCGTTACCGGGGGTCAACTCGTTGAAGGCCAAGCGTTCCATCGTCCGCAGGGTCCTCGATCGGACCGCCAATCGTTTCAACGTGGCCGTGGCCGAAGTCGGTCAGCAGGATGTGCATCGACAAGCCGTGCTCGGCTTCGCGGTCGTATCGGGCGACCGCCGGCATGCCAATTCCATGCTCGATTCGATCGCATCATTCGTGGAAGGCGCCGGGGAAGCGGTGGTAGTCGACCGGTCGACCGAGCTTTTGTCGGTGGGCGAGCTAGGGGAGTGGTCCGACTGATGGCGCAGAACAAAGGCTTTCGCAGAGCGGACCGCGTTGCGGAACGGCTCCGGAGCGAGCTCATGGACCTGCTGCTCCGTGGGAGCGTGCGGGACCCGGCTGCGAGTAGTGTCGTCGTGTCAGCGGTGCGCATGACCGATGACCTCAGCATCGCACGGGTGTATGTCCGGGTCCTGGAAGAGGTCGACGCCGACCGTCAAGAGGAGGTCGTCGACGCGCTCGGGCGTGCTCGAGGCTTCCTTCGTCGGGAGCTCGGCCAACGCCTTCAGCTGCGGCATGTCCCCTCTCTCGAGTTCTATTGGGACGACGTGGTCGACTCGGCGCTCCGCATAGAGTCGATCCTCGACGAAATTCGCGAGGAGCCAGGGTCGGCTGGAACGGAGGGTTCGCAGTGATCGAGCGCGCGGTCCAAATGGCGCAAGAGGGCGAGCGATTCCTCGTGGCCTGCCACCGGCGGCCCGATGCCGACTCTCTTGGCTCGGCACTTGGCTTGATCGCGATGCTCCGAGCCATGGGCAAGGAGGCGACGCTCTTCATGTCGGAATCGATCCCCGAATCGCTTCAGTTCCTCGTGGAGAACGAGAAGGGGGTGGGGTCGTTCGACAAAGGCGTTCGCTTCGACGCGACATGGATCATGGACATTGCGGCCAAGAAGCTGCTGCCTCCCGATCTTCCTGGGCCAGAGGTAACCGGGCCGCTCATCGTGGTTGATCATCACCATGCCCACGACGATGTAGGAGACATCGTCGTGCGGGATACGGGCGCTGCCGCGACCGGAGAGGTAGTGGTGAATCTGATGGAAGCCGTCGGAATGACCGAGCTTCCGAAGGGGGCAGCTACGCCCTTGTACGCTGCCATCGTGTCGGACACCGGCGGCTTCCGGTATACATCGACCCGACCGGACACTCTCCGTCTCGGGGCCAGGCTGATCGAGAATGGCGCAGATCCATGGCGTGTCGCCTACCAGTTATTCGAGCGTTGGGAGCCAGCGCGCTTGAAGCTTTTGGCCGAGGTCATCTCCACGTTGCAGATGGCGTTTGACGGACGCGCCGCGATCATGCGGGTCACGCGGAAGATGCTGGCGGACTGTGGGGCGAATGATGACATGGTCGAGGGCATGGTGAACTACGCCCGTCGCGTCGAAGGCGCTGAGATCGGCGCGCTCCTATGGGAGTGGCCGGTCGTAGAGGACGGGAGCAACCGCCTCGAGACCAAGATCAGCCTTCGATCCAGCGGGAAGGCCGACGTCTCTCGGATCGCTCAAGCGCTGAACGGGGGTGGGCATCGGGCTGCGGCCGCGACCCAGCTCGACATTACGATCGACGAGGCCGACGAGCGTCTGCGAGCCGAGCTCGCCGAGTACTTTGGATGAACGGCATTCTCCTCGTCGACAAGCCGGCAGGGTGTACTTCACACGACGTCGTTCAGCGGGTGCGCAAGGCAATACAGCAGCGGTCGGTAGGGCATGCCGGAACGTTGGACCCGTTGGCGACTGGGGTATTGGTGGTCGCCATCGGCGAGGGCACCAAGCTCGTTCCCTATTTGCAGTCCGAGGACAAGCGATACGAGGTGACAATCGCACTAGGGGCGGAGACGGATTCGCTCGATGCCGATGGGACGGTGACCGAGCGCGCCGAGGTCCCGTTGCTCGACCGGGAGAGAGTGTATGAGACGCTGGCGCAGTTCGTCGGGCGACACTCGCAAGAGGCGCCAAAGCTGAGCGCGATCAAAGTTGGGGGAATACCGCTTCATCGCCGAGCACGTCGCGGGGAAGACGTGCAAGCGCCGATACGGGAGGTAGTGCTCCTGGAGGCAAGTGTCGAGGGCGTTGGGCCGGACGAGCTTCGATTGAAGATCCATTGCGGCAAGGGGTTCTACGTGCGCTCACTCGCCCGGGATCTGGCGCGGGCACTTGGCACGGTCGGTCACGTGACGCGGTTGAGGCGCACTGCCAGCGGCTCTTTCGACCTCAGTCAGGCCCTCGACGGCGGTTCGATCACGGAGGAGGCGGTTGCCGACCACCTGATCCCTGTGTCGGAGGCATGCGGAGCGCTCACCCGGGTCGACCTTCTCGAAACCGGAGTGGAGCATGCACGGCATGGTCGGCGCATCGCGACCCAAGACATCTCCGGCGGTGCCTGGCGCGAAGCTGCGACCCACCAGCCTCTTGCGTTGTTTGGGCCGGACGGAGAGGTAGTCGCGCTCGGCCGTCGGCAAGACGATGGTGTTTGTGTCGTCCGGGGATTCGTTCGAAATACTTAGTCTGTGCTAGGTCCTCAGGGTGGAGTGGACGCGGACCCTCATCGTTGGCGCCGGGATCAGCGGGCTTGCGTGTGCGGATCGCCTGGGCGAGAGGGACTACATGATCGTCGAGGCGGAGGACGAGATCGGCGGCTACTGCCGGACGGTCAAGCGCAACGGCTTTGTCTGGGACTACTCGGGACACTTCTTTCATTTTCGCCATCCAGAGATCGAAAAAGAGCTCGTCGGACGCATGGACGGTCGTGTTCTACGGATCGAACGCGACAGCCGCATTTGGTACGCTGACCGCTTCATCGACTTTCCGTTTCAAAAAAACATCCACCAACTTCCAGACGCCGAGTACCAAGAGTGCGTTCGCGACCTGAAGGACAGGCCTCCCGAGCATGAGACGGCCAGCTTCGAGGAGATGTTGTACGCTCGGTACGGACGCGGGATCGCCGATAAGTTTCTCGTCCCCTACAACGAGAAATTATATGCCACGAACCTCGCGGCGCTCGACGTCGACGCGATGGGTCGCTTCTTTCCGCATGCGAGCGCGGAGCAAATCCTGTCTCAGACGGACCAATCCAAACGTGAGGGCTACAATGCGACCTTTACGTATCCCGAAGGGGGAGCCGTTCAATACGTCGAGGCGCTCGCGAAAGGGGTGCGCACCCAGAGCATCTCCCTCGGAGAGCGCGTCACCTCCATCGACGTCGCGCGGAGGGTCGCGACGACGTCCGAGCGCGATATCGGCTTCGACACTCTGATCAGCACGGCGCCCCTCGCATCGCTCCTCCGGATGTGTGGCATCGACCATGACGGGGAGGCGTTCGACTGGAATCGAGTCTTGGTGTTCAACCTGGGGTTCGATGCCAAGGGGCTTTCGGGAGTTCACTGGATCTACTACCCCCAGCGCGAACTCTGCTTCTATCGCGTCGGATTCTACGACAACATATTCGAGGCTGATCGCATGAGCCTTTACGTCGAGATCGGCCTTTCACGCGAGACGGAGGTGGGCCTCAAGGCTGGCGAGGGCTGGCTGCCGCGGGTGCTCACCGATCTACAGACCTGCGGCGTGGTCACCGACGAGTCGCTCGTCGCTTCGCATCACGTGTTGCTCGATCCGGCCTATGTGCACATCACGACACGCTCGATCGCCGAAACCAAGCGAACCAAGGCCCTGCTCTCCGCGCGCGGAGTCTATTCGATTGGGCGGTACGGTTCGTGGCGGTACTGCTCGATCGAGGACAACATCGTCGAAGCACGAGCTC
>Ga0224512_10003624_pt1 | contig 13481 bp, 12 predicted proteins | sample SF_May12_sed_USG_4_FD_169103 | JGI IMG/M metagenome (GOLD analysis project Ga0224512, IMG submission 169103) | Sediment microbial communities from San Francisco Bay, California, United States - SF_May12_sed_USGS_13 | ecosystem: Environmental > Aquatic > Marine > Sediment | place: USA...
CCGGCGCCGCGCCATGCGACACATCGAGAAGGGACGCGTGGTTCTCTTTGCGGGTGGGACGGGCAATCCGTACTTCTCGACCGACACCGCCGCGGTCTTGAGGGCCATCGAGATGGAGTCCGACGTCGTCATCAAGGCGACGAAGGTGCAGGGCGTCTACACGGCCGACCCCGCGAAGGACCCGGACGCGGAGTTCATCCCGAGCATCTCGTTCCAAGAAGTGGTGAGCCGTGAGTTGAACGTCATGGACGCCGCAGCCGTGGCGCTCTGTAAAGAGAACCAGCTCCCGATCATCGTGCTGAATCTCGGCGATCGCGGGGCCGTGGCCGACGCGATTCGTGGGGAGCGCGTCGGGACCTTAGTATCGTAGCCCAGACACCCAATCGGAGGTCGTGATGCCGACGGTCGAAGACGCCAAGGAACGAATGGACGCCGCCCTGGAGGCGATCCGACGTGAGTTCGCAACGGTCCGAACCGGGAAGGCCACCCCGGCGCTGCTGGACACGGTCCGGGTCGATGCGTACGGCTCCAAGATGCCGCTGAATCAGGTGGCCACGGTGAGCACGCCCGAGTCCAGCCTGCTCGTTGTTCAGCCGTTCGACAAGACGCTCCTCAACGACATCGAGCGGGCGATCATGACTGCGGACCTAGGCCTCAACCCGGCCAACGACGGCAACATCATCCGGGTTCCGATTCCGCCGCTCAACGAGGAGCGGCGCAAAGAGTTCGTGAAAGTCCTCCACAAGATGGCCGAGGAAGGGCGCATTTCGATCCGCCACGCGCGCCGGACGGTGCGTGAAGAGATCCACGCACTCGTGAAGGAGCACGAAATCGGAGAGGACGAGGGTCATCGCCGCGAGGAAGCGCTCGAGAAACTCACGCACGAGTACTCGGACAAGATCGACGAGCTGCTGAAGCACAAAGAAGAAGAGGTGTTGGCGATCTAGCTCGTCCGGCGCCATAACCCCGCATGAGCCCTGACCGACTCGATCGAATCCGCCAGAACGGTGCCGTTCCCACACATGTTGCCGTCATCATGGACGGGAGCGGGCGCTGGGCCCGCGTCCGCGGGCTTCCGCCGCACCTTGGTTACCGCGAGGGAATGAAGTCGGTGCGCGAGGTCGTCGAAGGCGCGGCGGAGGCCGGCATCGGCATCCTCAGCCTCTTCGCCCTCTCGACCGAAGACTGGAGGCAACCGGGCGAGGATGGGTCTGCGCTGATGGGCCTACTCGAGCTGTACGCCCGAACCGAATGCGAGGAGCTCCGGCGGCAGGGTGTCGAGGTACACGTTCTCGGCGACGTCGACCGGGTCGACGACTCCACGAGGTCCGCCATCGACAAGATTTCCAAAGCTACCCGCGGCGGGCGAGCGCTTCGGCTCAACCTCATGATCTCGTATGGCGGTCGTGAGGACATATTGAGGGCGACCCGCCTCATCGTCGACCGCGTCCACACCGGAGGGCTCGCCCCGGAGGAGATCGACCAGGGCGTCATCGAGGCTGCCTTGTTCACTGACGGGCTCCCCAGCCCGGACCTCCTTATACGGACCTCCGGCGAGCGCCGCACCAGCAACGTCATGCTCTGGCAGCTCGCGTACACGGAGCTTCATCTTTCCTCGGTCCTTTGGCCGGACTTCGGTCGAGACGATCTCTTCGACGCGGTTCTGGATTTCCAGGGTCGTGAGCGGCGCTTCGGCCGGGTCATGGCGACATGAAGGACCTCGGTACGCGGGTCGGTGTCGCGGCCATCGGTATTCCGGCGGTGCTCGGCCTGGCCTATTTGGGAGGGTGGTACCTGGCGCTGCCGCTGACCGCCTTCGCCGCGTGGGGAACGCACGAGGTAGCGAGGCTTTCGGCCAAGAAAGACGTTCACGCTCTCGAGTTCATCAGCGCGCCGGCAGCCGCAGCCCTCGTACTGGCTGCCGCCTGGTCGCCGACCTTCAGGACGTTCGCGCCCATCGGGCTCGGCGTCATAGGGGCGGCGACGGTGGCCGCCCTCGCGACTGCGTTGAGCGCGCGTGGGCCCGCAAAGAACCCGCTGGGGGCCTCGGCCGTGACGGGGTTCTCGGTCGTGTACCTCGGACTCCCTCTGGGATGCGCCATGCTCTTGCGTGCGCTGCCGGAGTCACCGGCCTGGTCGGTGCCCCCCGAGCGGTCGTCGGCCTCCGGGCTCGCGCTCCTTGCGTTACCGCTCGCGGCGACGTGGATCGGTGACGCAGCGGCATACTTTGCGGGCTCGACGTGGGGCCGGGCGAAGATGGCTCCCTCGATCAGCCCAAATAAGAGCTGGGTAGGATTTTGGGCGAATGTCGCGGGTGGCGGAGTCGCGGCCGTGCTTTGGGCTCTGGCTGTTGCCGCTCTCCTCCCGGATCTGCCGATGATGCCAATGCCTCTGGTCGGGGTCCTCGGCGCTGGTCTCGGCGCGACCGCGGTGGTCGGTGACCTGGTGGAGTCGCTGCTGAAGAGAGAGGCCGGGGTGAAAGATTCCGGGACGTTTTTTCCGGGCCACGGTGGGGTCCTCGATCGGATCGACTCCCTGTTGTTCACGATTCCCGCCGCCTACGTGGCGTTGGCAGTGCTAGGAGCCACGGGTTGATCCGCGTCGCGGTCCTCGGCTCGACGGGGTCGATCGGCCGTAGTGCGCTCGAGGTCATGTCGCGACATCGCGAGCGGTTCGAGGTGGTTGCGTTGGTGGCGAACCGAAGCGTCGACGAGCTCGTGGGGCAGGTCGAGGCGTTCTCCCCGAAGCATGCGATTCTGTGTGACAAAGGCGTTGCGCTTCCCGCGACTGGCCGGTCCACCCGTTGGCGCTCGGGACGGGAGGCGATGCTCGACGTGACCGCCTCCGACGAGGTCGACGTCGTGCTGAACGCCCTGGTCGGCGCCGCGGGCCTCGAGCCGACGCTCGCGGCCCTCGATGCTGGGCACCGACTCGCGCTCGCGAACAAGGAGTCCCTGGTGGCCGGCGGCGAGCTGGTCATGTCGGCGGCCGAGCGCGGAGGAGGTGAGATCGTACCCATCGACTCGGAGCACAGCGCGATTCTACAGTGCCTGGAGGGCCACCCCATCGGCACCGTCCAACGGGTCGTCCTGACTGCGTCCGGTGGCGCGTTTCGGGGCCGATCGATCGCCGAGTTGCGGGAGGTTGATGCCGCGTCTGCGCTGGACCATCCCACGTGGGACATGGGCGCCAAGATCACCGTGGACTCGGCCACGCTCGCGAACAAGGCGCTCGAGGTCATCGAGGCGCACTTCCTCTATGGCCTCGACTACGACTTCATCGACGCCGTCGTGCACCCTCAGTCTGTCATCCACTCCTTCGTCGAGTTCATCGACGGATCGGTGCTTGCTCAGCTGGGGTTCCCCACCATGGAACTCCCGATCTTGTATGCGTTGAACTACCCACACCGAGTGAAGGACCCGGCGTTGCAGACGTTCGATCCCGCTCGATCATCGCCGCTCACGTTCGAAGAGATCGACCACGAGGCGTTTCCGATGTTCGAGCTCGGGGTCGAGGCGGGTCGACGGAGCGGAAGTGCGCCCGCGGTGTATAACGCCGCCAACGAAATCGCTGTGGCGGCGTTCCTGGAGGACCGAATTCGGTTCCCGGAGATCGCTCTGACGGTCCGAAAGACGATGGACAGAGTCGGAGCCGAAGCCGTCCGAGACATAGACGACGTGCTCGCCGTGGATGCGGCGGCCCGATCCGTGGCGGCCGAGGTGGCCGGACGGCCAATAGGAACGACTTCATGACAGTACTGGCGACCGTCATCGTCCTCGGCGTGCTGATCTTCGTGCACGAGCTCGGGCACTTCTGGGCAGCGAAAGCGGTCGGGATCGAAGTGCAGCGCTTCTCCATCGGGTTGGGGCCCAGGCTTTTCGGCTTCAACCGGGGCGAGACCGAGTACGTCATCAGCGCCATTCCGCTCGGCGGTTACGTGAAGATGGGCGGCATGGACGACGAGGTCATGGAGCGGATCGAGGGCGGGGACGTGAATGCTCGCCCGCGCGAGCCGAGCGACCGCGACTTCGACTCGAAGCCGATCTGGGCACGCACGCTGGTGATCTCGGCGGGGGTCATCATGAACATGATCTTCGCTTTCGGCGTCTACGTCTTCTTGGCCGCGAACTATGGGATACAGGTCTACGACTCGACGCGGATCGGGATGGTCGACGATTCCTCGCTACCGCCCGGGACGGAGGCTCTGGGTAGCATCGAGCCGGGAAGCCGTGTCGTCGCCATCGGTGGCGAGGCCGTCGCGCATTGGGGCGATGTAGAGACCCGGCTCTATGAGGGGGACCCGGGGCCGGTCACGATCGACCTCGTGGAGCCGCAGCGAAGCGTGGAGATCAGGGTGCCGGTCACCCAAGCGGAGCGGCTCGCGCTCGTCTCGTCGGTCGCGGTCTGGCTCGAGGCGGGAGTGGGGTTCATTGCGCCCGGCTCACCGGCGGATCGCTCCGGCCTGGAAGTCGGTGATCGCATTCTCGCGGTGTCAGGTCAGCCGACCGTGAATTGGTGGGCCTTCGTCGATCAGATCGAACGTCGACCGGGTCAGCGGGTGCAGCTGAGTATCGAGCGTGACGGGAGTGCGCTCACCCGCAACGTGACACTCGACGAGGAGGTGGATCGACGCGCGGACGGATCCACCGTCTCGGTTGGAAAGATCGGGATCTCGCCTCCCTCGATCGGTTTGACCTACGACCAGATCGGACTCGGCGAGGCGCTTGAGACTGGATACCGTGAGACCGTCGCCGTGACCGGTCTCATCCTCGGATTCCTTCGGGACCTCGTTACGCTCAACGTCTCGCCACGATCCGTCGGGAGCATCGTGACGATCGGCGAGTTTTCGGGGCAGGCGGCCGCCGCCGGAGTCGACACCTTCCTTCGGTTCATGGCGCTGTTCAGCGTGAACCTGGCGATCCTGAACCTGTTGCCGATCCCGGTGCTCGATGGGGGCCACTTGGTGTTCCTGGCCATCGAGGCGGTGCGAGGGGGACGGGGCCTGTCGATCGAGCAGAAGCTCAAGTGGAGCAATGTCGGGTTCCTGATCATCGTCGGTATCATGCTTTGGGCTCTCTCCAACGACTTCTTGCGGCTTTTTGGCCTCTAGTCGGTCTGTTCGGGTAGGTGTCTGACCGACGTGGTGACGCTCGCTTCGACGCGCTGGCTGTCGCTGTCGCCTGAGGGCTTCCCCGGAGCGGTCCGAGGCTCCCGAGGCGCGCTCCGCGAGCGTCACCACATCGGTCTGTCCGTGCAATCCGCAAACACCAGTCGAGCCGAAGCGCCGAAAGGGAGTCGCGGGGGTTCGCCCTGCCAAGTTCTTTGAGCAGGCGAATTCGGTGTACCGGCGGGTTTGTCGTTTCTGAAGAGCCCTCGCCGTGGCTGCGCCGGCTCGGCGTTGTGGGGATCCTCGCCGTGGCTTCGCCGGCTCGGCGTTCTGTAGGGGGATCCTCGCCGTGGCTGCGCGGGCTCGGCGTTGTGGGGATCCTCGCCGTGGCTTCGCCGGCTCGGCGTTCTGTAGGGGGATCCTCGCCGTGGCTTCGCCGGCTCGGCGTTCTGTAGGGGGATCCTCGCCGTGGCTGCGCCGGCTCGGCGTTCTTAGGGGGATCCTCGCCGTGGCTTCGCCGGCTCGGCGCCTAGAGGAGGCTGAGCTGGCTGGGGCCGGATCGGTAGCGTAGCTCTTCGATGTCGAGGAGGTCGGTGGGGTCGTCCTGACGGGCGACCTCGAGGTGTCCCTGCCACCCTGCCTTTTCGAGTGCGCGCCCGACGACATCCTTCGCGAGGGCGGGCCGGTTGCACTCCTTGGAGAGGTGCGCAAGCACGATACCCGCGAGACGTGGGTGCAGTAGTTCGGTGGCGAGTCGGGCTGCGGCCTGATTGGACAGGTGCCCGTGGCTCGAGGCGATCCTGCGCTTGACCGAGACGGGGTAGGGGCTGGTGTGGAGCATGACCTCGTCGTGATTGGCCTCGAGCACGAGGAAATCACACGCGGCGAGGGCGTGTCGTATCTGGGTGGTGGGTCGGCCGAGGTCGGTCGCCACCCCGACCCGGAGGCCTGTACACTCGTCGACCAGCGCGACCCCGACCGGATCGGCGGCATCATGGACCGTGAGAAAGGGCTCCACACGCACGTCGCCGACGTGGAACGGTCGCCCGACTCGATACTCCTCGACGCGCTCGGCCCCCCGAAAGAGCTTCGCGCATGCCGTCCGTGTGCGGTCGGTCATGTAGAGCGGCGTTCCATGCCTACGCGCGAAGACCCCGATCCCTGCGGTGTGGTCGCCGTGGTCGTGCGTCACCACGATCCCGGAGATGGAGTCGGGGTCTACGCCGAGCCGCTCCAGCCTCTCCGCGACGGACCGGGCACTGAATCCAGCGTCGACGAGTAGTCGGGTGTTGCCGGCCCATACGAAGATCGAGTTACCCCCGCTCCCGCTTCCGAGAATGGAGACCTTCACGACGACGGCCAGTCCCGCGCATTCCGACCGTTCATGACAGCCTCGTTCATTGTGCTCGGCGGCCGGCGGTTTCGGTCCATGCCTGCCGGAGGATCCGCGTCACGCCTGGGGTGAGTCCTTGCTTGCGGCGGGCCATCACGCGCTGCGCGGTCTCCAGGAACTTCTCGAGACGGTGGTCCCGCAGATCGGTCCCGGAGCCCCAACTGAACGGAGGCACGACCCTCGGAGGCATGACCCCACCGTACACGTTGCTGCCGGCGCCGATGACCGTACCCGTATTGAGCACGGTGCCGATCCCCGTCTTCACGTGGTCGCCCAGGAAGGACCCGACCTTGAGCATGCCCGTGTCCTTTTCGCCACCGAGCGTCCAGGCGCGAACCGTCGTGTAGTTGTTCTTCAAGTCGGAATTGGTGGTGAAGGCGCCCAGGTTGACCCAACGGCCGAGGTAGGCATGGCCGATGTGCCCGTCATGGGCCTTGTTCACGAAGCCGAGCAACACACTGTGCACCACCTCACCGCGCACGAGGCACACGGGCCCGATCGACGACGAGCCGACAGCCCCACCCAGAATGGTCGACTGGGGACCGACGTACAGCGGACCCACGATTCGGGCGGGCCCTTCCACGCGCGCGCCCTCCGCGAGGCGCACGGGTCCGTCCCGCACATCGATGTGCACGCCCGGCTCGATCTCGGCTCCCTCTCCCAACGAGATCATCCCATCGCCGATGCGATGGACGCCCGGCGGCGCAGAATCCTCTGGCCAAAGCTCCGCCACGTCCCTGAGGACCCGAGCGCCGTTCTCCGCAACCAGGTCCCAGAGGTGCTCGAGCAGCCGCCCGGCGACGGCAAGGGGCGCGCCATAGTCATCGGCCTGATCGGGGTCGCGCAGCCATGCGTCGGCGGGGGGCGGTTCCCCGGCCGGAACGATCCAGCCCGCGGTCTGACCATCGATGACGATGCGCCGCCGTTCGTCCGGAACGCCGACGGTCCCGAAGTCGGGTACGGCCCGGCTGGACAGGAAGACGCGTGTCGCGTCGTCGAGCACCTCGTCCGCGGACACTACCGGAGCCGCACCCGGCTCGTCGAAGCCGTGGAGCGCTGGGCGCGAAAGATACCCCACGCACGGACCGCCGAAGACGCGCTCGGCTCGCTCGCGCTGGGTGAGGCACCCGTGGAGCAGCTCTCCGACCGGACGCGTCAACGTGAGCGGCGCCCACCCGCGTGCCCTTCGATCGTCGAACAGGTAGAGTCGGAAGCCGCTCACGGGCCGTTCTCTCCCAACCGTGCCAGGAGTGTCTTGAGGTCCGCTGCCCGGTGGCGTGGGAGCACCATCGTCGTGTCGTTGGTTCGCACCACGATCAGGTCCTCCGCCCCGAATACCACTACGGAGCCGTCGCCTTCGGAGAAGACGATGTTGCCCGTCGCATCCACGAGGCGCCCAGATCCGAGCACCACGTTTCCGTCCGCGTCCGTCGAGCGCGTGCGCGCCAGGGCCTCCCAACTCCCGACGTCGTCCCACGAGAAGGAGGCCTTCACCACGCCTACCCGTTCGCTGCGCTCCATCACGGCCCGGTCGATGACGCTCACGGGGACGGCATCGAAGAACGACTCGTCGTCGCGCTCCAAGAGCGGAAGGTGCTCGGCGACTTCGGGTGCATGACGCTCGATCTCGCCCAGTAGCACGGTCGCCTTCCACACGAAGATCCCGGTGTTCCAAAGATATCCTTCGTCAACGTACCGGCGTGCCGTCGCCGCGTCTGGCTTCTCGTGAAACGCGGCGACCTCGAAGCCCGGTGCCGAACCCGCCGGGGCGAGCTCCGCGCCCAGCTCGATGTGTCCGTAACCGGTCTCGACGCGGCTCGGCTCGACCCCCAAGCTCAAGAGCAGCTCGTCGCGCGCGGCGATCTCGACCGCGGTGCGCACCGTCTCCTTGAAGGCTTCGATCGGGCGGATGAGGTGGTCGGCGTGGAGCGAGACCATGACCGCGTCTGGATCGAGGCGGGCCAGCTTCCACGCCGCCCAAGCGAGCACGGGCGCTGTGCCGCGGGCCTTGGGCTCGATCCAATACGCCTCGTCCGCGAGGTCGTGCAGCACGGTCCGGAAGGGAGCCGCCAAGTGCTCACCGGCGAGAATCCGGATCCTCGCGTCGGGGGCGAGCGAGCGAGCCCGCTCGACGGTGTCGACGATGAGGGGGCGTTCGCTGGCGAGCGGAAGGAGCTGTTTGGGGCGCTCGCGCGTGCTCACTGGCCAAAAGCGCGAGCCGATGCCGCCCGCCAGGACGGTGACCCAAGCCCCTACGTCAGGCTTCGCCGAGGATCTCTTCGATTCGGGCAATGAGCTTCTTCGGGCTGAATGGCTTCGTGAGGAAGTCGTTCGCCCCACCTGCGAGGGCGGCATCCCTGTCGGTGTCCTGGCCCTTCGCGGTCAGGATGATGACGGGGGTCTCGGAGTGTTCCGGATCGGAGCGAATCTTCGATAGGATCTCGAGCCCGCTGGCTCCTGGCATCATGAGGTCCAATATGACCAGATCGGCGTCCTCGACGGCGAGCTCATCGAGTCCGGCGAGCCCATCCGAAGCCGTCTTCACTTCGTAGCCCTTCTGCCCGAGAACCGCGCTGAGGACACGCCGGATATGAGGTTCGTCGTCCACGACCAGAATCCGTCCACCGGTCGGCTTGGAGGACCTTTCGGGCACCGCGTCACCTCACTCGAAGAGAGCCTGAAAGGTCGCCGGGGAACGCCAGCAGGCCGGGTCGGAGAGGGCGGACCGAGAACCGATCGGCATGGCTGCGGAACCTACCCGGGAAGGGGGGTTAAGTCAAGCAATTACGGGGGTTTTCGGGGTTGACCGCGGTGTTCCGCTCGGGCAACTTCCGCCCCCCGAGTCCCGGTCATCCGAGAGGTCATTTCAGCCGATGCAGAGCGAATCACGCGATCGCCTTCGAGCTCCGTTCTTGGCGGCGTCGGCAGCGGCGGTACTGGTGGCGTCGGCGGCGTGTTCGGACGACCCGTTCGCTTTCGACTGGAACGATGCTCCCGACACGGTTCAACTCTATTCCCTGGCTCGACCCGAGTTGAACCTCGTCAACGCGTTCAATTTCCTTCAGGGCTCACCCGTCCTCGTCGAGGCGCCGCAGGCCACGGGGTCCTGGGACGTGGCCGTAGACACACGTGCCGGCGAGATCGTGCTTCTCCCGCCGGGCGCGCTCAACGTCGTGGGTGCGGCGAAGATCGCGCCGCTCGAAGGGATGACGCTCGACGACGTGACGCGCGCACCGGCCGACACGCTCGTGTACATCGGCGACAAGCCCGTGCCCGTCCGCATGGGTACGATCTACGTCGTCCGCACGAATCGTCAGCGAGGGGCGTTCGGGCGCCTCTGCAACTACTACGCGAAGCTCGAGGCGGTCACGATCGACGTGGCGGGCGGAACCCTGACGTTCCGAGAAGTCACGAATCCGGTCTGCAACGACCGCGATCTCATTCCACCGCGCTGAGGCGCGAACGTGCTCGACATTCGCCTCCTCCGGGCGGAGCCGGAGGCGACGAAACAGCGTTTGGCCCGTCGGGACTCCTCGCTTCCGGACGCTGTCGACCGCGTGCTCTCCCATGACGAGGAGCGCCGCGACGCGATCGGAGTCGTCAACGACCTCAAGGCAGAGCGGAACGCGGCGTCGAAGCGAGTCGGCGAGCTGAAGCGAGCCGGCGAGAACGCCGACGAGCTGATCGCCGAGACGCGCGCTCTGGGCGAGAGGATCGACGAGCTGGACGGCGTCGTTCGCGCCTCGGACGACGAGATTCGGCGACTCCTCCTCGAGATCCCCAATCTGCCGCTCGATCGTGTCCCACGGGGAGACGAGGACGCCAATGAGGTGATTTCGACGTGGGGCGATCCGCCAGGCTTCGCGTTTGAGCCGAGGCCGCACTGGGAACTCGGTGAGCGGCTCGGGCTGCTCGACCTTCCCCGCGGTGCCAAGGTCGCGGGATCCGGGTTTCCGTTGCTACGAGGCGTGGGGGCGAGGCTTCAGCGGGGGCTGATCAACTACTTCCTGGACGTGCACACCGCGGAGCACGGGTACGAGGAGGTCCGAGTGCCCTACCTCGTCACTCCCGACTCGATGGTCGGCACTGGACAGCTGCCCAAGTTCTCGGATGAGTCGTATCTCACGGAGCGGGACGAACTTTGGCTGGTGCCGACTGCCGAGGTCCCGGTCACCAACCTGCATCGCGACGAGTTGCTCGAGTTCGACGAAGTGCCGAAGCGCTATACGGCCTATTCACCCTGCTTTCGGCGGGAGGCAGGCGCGGCTGGAAAAGACACCCGAGGGCTCCTTCGGGTTCATCAATTCGACAAGGTGGAGCTCGTCCGATACGAGCTTCCCGAGCGGAGTCTCGACGCGCTGGAGGAGCTGACGCGTGAGGCCGAGATCCTCCTCGAGCGCTTGGGCATACCCTACCGTCGGGTGTTGCTTGCCACGGGCGATCTCGGGCAGAGCGGTGCCATGACGTACGACCTCGAGGTTTGGGCGCCTGGTGTCGGGTCGTGGCTCGAGGTTTCGAGCTGCACGACGTTCACTGACTATCAGGCGCGGCGGGCCAACATCCGCTTCCGCAGGGCTCAGGGAGAGAAGCCCGAGTTCGTCCACACGCTCAATGGGTCGGCACTCGCGCTGCCGCGCGTGGTGGCGGCGTTGCTCGAGACCTACCAGGATGCGGACGGCAATGTCTCGCTGCCCGAAGTGTTGCACCCGTACGTGGGACGCGAGCGGCTCGCCCTTTCCAATTAGGAGCCCGTCCGAGTCATGGAGTCCGTGCATGAGTGACCGCGGCTGCTCAAACGCACGCATGGCGACGCACCCATGAGGCGCATCAAGTGGCCGATCGCGCTCGCGACGCTGTTCGTGATGCTGCTCGGGTGGTACCTGCTCTACACGCAACAGATCTTCCAGCGCGTCCAGGCAAACTCCGAGCTCCTCTCCCGCATTTACACCGAGGTTCAAGAGGGGCTCGTCTCCCAGGATCCCGCGCGGGAGACGGAGGCGCTCTACCAGCTTCAGCGGATCGTCACGGAGTCGGGCGTGCCGCTCGTGGTCATGGGGCCCGGTGACACCGTCTTGAACCACGTCAACCTCCCGTTCTCGGTCGACCACCGGACGCCAGAGGGGCAGGAGCGGATCCAAGCGTACGTCCGGCGCCTCGACGAGGAGCACGATCCGGTCGGCGACCCGAGCGGGCTGCAACACATCCACTTCGGCGATTCGGCCGAGGCGCGGAGCCTTCGCTCCGTTCCGTTCCTGCAGGCGACGGGCCTCCTGCTCACGGTATTCATCGGCTTTCTCGTCATTCGCTACCAGCGACGGGCCGAAAGCGAGAAGGCGTGGACGGCGATGGCGCGGGAGCTGGCGCACCAACTGGGTACTCCACTGTCGTCTCTCGCGGGGTGGTTGGAGGTCCTGCGCCTTCCTCACCACGAGCGCCCGGGCGATCTCGACGATCTCGAAATCGCCGCGTCCATCGGGGAGGATCTCGAGCGTTTGGAGCGCATCAGCCACCGTTTCGAGCTCATCGGCACCGAGCCCGAGCTCGAGAGCCTGTCGGTCCGTCAGGTGGTGCGCGACCTCGAGGCGTACCTTGCCGCACGCATCCCCCGCATTGCGCGGAAGGGCGTCGAGCTGATCGTCGACATCCCGCACGGGCTTCCACGGGTACTGGGTAACGAAGTGCTACTCATCTGGGCTCTCGAGAACGTCGTCAAGAACGCGCTCGACGCCCTGGCGGGCCGCGGCGGGAAGATCACCATCTACGCTCGTGAGGTCGGGGGCGACTGGGTGAGCCTCCGCATCCGGGACACGGGTCCAGGGGTCGATCCTGAGATCAGGGACAAGATCTTCGACCCCGGCGTGACGTCGAAGGCCGGCGGATGGGGGGTCGGTCTCGCCTTGTCCCGACGAATCGTCGAGGGCGTGCACGGGGGCAAGATCGAGCTCCTCGAGAGCACCGAGGGCACCACCTTCCAGATCCGACTCCCCGCGGCCGATGCCTGAGACGAGCACCGCCATCCATCTCGACGGACTCAACCCCGAACAGCTCGAGGCCGCCGAGCACTTCGAAGGACCGATTCTGGTCCTCGCGGGCGCCGGATCAGGCAAGACGCGGGTGCTCACGGCGCGGGTTTGCAACCTCATACACCGGCACGGCGTCGGCCCCGATCGGATTCTCGCGGTCACCTTCACCAACAAGGCGGCGGGTGAGATGCGAGAGCGGATCGGGCGGCTGCTCGGTTCTGACCCTGCCGGAATGTGGGTCGGCACCTTCCACGCGATCGGCGCGCGGATCCTCCGTCGGCACGCCGACCGTCTCGGCTGGGATCGCACGTTCAGCATCTTCGATTCCGAGCAATCGTTGCGTCTGCTCAAGAACGTTCAGGAGTCGGTCGGGCTCGACCCCAAGCGGTGGAGCCCCAAGGCGATCCGCAACGAGATCAGCAACGTGAAGAACCAGCTCGTGGACGCCGAGACGTTCGTCGCGGACCATGAGGGCTCGTTCGACCTGTTTCTCCGCAACGTGGCGCGGGTCTTCCCGGAGTACCAGAAGGCGCTCGAGCATCAGAACGCGTTCGACTTCGACGACCTACTCATGAAACCGGTGCAGCTCTTCGAGTCGCAGCCGGAGTTGCTCGAGCGATATCGGGAGCGGTTCGCGTTCGTGCTGGTCGACGAGTACCAGGACACCAACCGGGCGCAGTTCCGCTTCGTCGAGCTGCTCGCGGGCCACCACGAGAACCTCATGGTGGTGGGTGACGACGACCAGTCCATCTACGGCTGGCGAGGCGCTGACATCCGGAACATTCTCGAGTTCGAGGAGTCGTTTTCCACCGCGCGCACGGTGCGGCTCGAGCGAAACTATCGGTCCACGGAGCGGATCTTGGAGGCGGCGAACCACGTCATCTCCGAGAACGTCCACCGAAAGGGCAAGACGCTGAGAACGGAGCGGAGCGGTGGCGAGCCGCTCTCGCTCGTGGAG
>Ga0224512_10003625_pt1 | contig 13481 bp, 7 predicted proteins | sample SF_May12_sed_USG_4_FD_169103 | JGI IMG/M metagenome (GOLD analysis project Ga0224512, IMG submission 169103) | Sediment microbial communities from San Francisco Bay, California, United States - SF_May12_sed_USGS_13 | ecosystem: Environmental > Aquatic > Marine > Sediment | place: USA: California...
CCAGCCCGCCGGACATCCGCGGGTGGGGGTGGAGATTTCTCGCCGGAAGCACCACCCCGTAGAGATCGCTCTAAAAAGAGCGGCCTTCACGCACAAAATGCCTGCAGAAACGCCCCTCCGGGCGTCAAGCTCGCGGACGCGGCAGGACAACTACCGGCTCGTCCAGTGATCCGATCGACCATCGGGGAAAGGATTCTCCCCGTCGCGACCCGCACGAATCGCGACGGAAGGAAGTGACAGGGACGTCAGTCCAGTGGACGGCACGGACGCCGTCCCGGACCCCCCAAATCAGAGCGCGACCGCTACCCCCTTGCGTTCGCGCTCTGAGTCCCACGACATCAGGTATGGCCCATGCTTTCACGCACCTCGCGCATCAGGCGCACCCCCCTGCTCGCCGCTCTCGGAATCGGAGCGCTCACCCTCATGGCGCCCGCGCAATCGCTTGCCGGACCGCTCCACTCCATCGCCACCGGTCCCACGGGACTCTCTCTCCAGTCCGGCAACTTGGTCGCGAGCCTCGGTGACAATTCGATCCGCACGACCGGACCCTTGAGTGCGGGCAACCGAGCCGGCTTCCGCTACTGCCCACCGTGGGCCAACTCCACGGTGCGAACCCTGAAAACGCGCTCGACGCGTTGGCACAGCACACCGCACGTGGGCTATCTGCGCGTGCTCGGCGCCGGCGGCGAGGTCGGCAGGATCACCGATGCCCAGCAGGCGTACCTGGACCCCGTTCGCACCGACTCGTGGAACGTCGACAGCCGCTGCGCCACGCTCGAGTTCTATGCGTCCGGCGCTCGAAGCCACGCCGGGATCTGGACGGCCCAAATCGTGGGCGCCGCCGTCGAGGACCAGCAGGGGCCGAGCGTCACCGGCGTCAGCGCGGCGCAGGGCTGGATCATGGGAAGCTCCACGCCCATCACCCTCGACACCGCCGACAACGGCCTGGGCCAGCAGCCGGTGTCCGTCTCGATCGGCTCGGTGCTCACAAACGCGGGAAACCTCGCCAGCGGCCGACGCACCGTCAACGCCGGCCTCGGCTCACTACCCGACGGCCAGCACGCGGTGACGGTCACCCGCACCGGCTTCGGCTGGCCAGCCCAATCGCGCTCCACTCAGATCAAGATCGACCGCACTCCCCCAGGCGCTCCGTATCTTTCTGCGACCACGACCGCATGGACCTACGTGCCCGTAGACATCTCGGCGCCACAGACCGCCGATGGCACCGGCAGTGGCTGGAAGGAGAATCAGTTCTCCATCGACGGTGGACCCTGGGCCGCGAGCAGCGGCCCGAGGCTCACGGAGAACGGAATCCACGCCGTCGCAGCGCGAGCCGTCGACCACGCGGGCAATGCCTCGGCCGCGAGGTCCCTCACGGTCAAGATCGACCGCGACAATCCCTCCGGCAGCCTTACCAAGGCGAGGCGGGTCGCAACCGGAGCCGCCGTCGCAACCGTCGCGGTCTCGGATTCGCTGTCCGGAGTGCGCGCGTGGACTCTGCTCGGCGGCGACGGCGCGATCCTCGCGACGGGGACCGGCCCTGGTCGGGAGGTCGTGATCACGGGCCTGCTCGGCGTTCACAAGCTGCGCCTGGTGGCTGAGGACATCGCGGGCAATAGTGCTGAGGTCGCGAGCGCGAACGTCGACTTCGGCCAGGGCGCAATGCGGCCGGCGCCGCCGCCCACTCTCCCGGCTGACCTCGGACCCGCGCCGCAGCCAACCAGGCTTGGAGTGCCGGTCACGGGCTTGGCAGGTGCCCGTGTCCAGAAGGGCACACCCCTTCCATTCTGGGTCCGCTCGATCCGTGGCGTCGGCCCCCGGCGTGCGTACGCCCTTGGCGGCAACGCCATCCGGCTGAGGCTCGCCGGCGTGAGCCGCCGCGCCCGGATAGGGAGGCGTTACGTCCCGCTGGTTCGTGTGACCGGCAACACGGGTCGTCGGGTCGTCACCGGGCGATTCACGACGACCTCCGGCTCGCGGCTCCCCTATCCGTATGTGGTCGTCCGGAACCCGAGTGGCGACATCGTCCAGACCCGCCGGGGTGGCAAGCGCGGAAGCTTCCGCCTCACCGTCGACAAGGCGAAGCCGGGGAAATGGACCGTCGCGCTCTGGGGACGTCCCGAGCGGCGCTTCACCATCCTCGTTCGGCCAGCGGCGCGATTGAAGACGTCGCTCAGGAAGACGACGCTCAACCGCCACGCGGTCCTCAAACTCACGGGACGCGTTACACCCGCCAAGGACAGCCGTGGCCGCGTGGTGCAGCTCCAATGGCTTGACGAGGGTCTCGACACGCCGAAGTGGAAGCCGATCGTCAACGCGCGGATCAACCGCCAGGGCAGGCTGCTGCTGCGCTACCGGTTCCGTCGTGCCGGCGGCTACTCGGTGAGAATGCGGGTCGTGGTGCTCGGGTCCCCCGGCAGCCCGACCCTCCGCACCGCTCCGCACGCCATCACCGTACTTCCCTAAGGCGACCCCTCGCCGACTCGGCGCGGGCGACCACAAGGAGCGCCAACGGAGCACCGGCTACCTCTCTGCGCCCGAGCCCGGATGACACATGCCGAGCATCTCTGTTAGAGATGCTCGGCATGTGTGAGGCAAAAACCGCCAGGTCGCGACCGAGGGCTGCTTTTGCAGTGGGTTCAGCTGCAGCGGACGGTCGACAAGCGGCGGCGGTCGCGCGCGCGTGGCCGAGCGACCTGTGGTGAGCTCCCGGGGTAGTAACGGGCAGGACGATCGCGAGGGGTCGATCCGCCGAGGCCGATGGGACGTCCGCAATACGTCCGTGGCAACGCGATTGGCGCTGTCGGTGCTGCTCGTGAGCGTCACCTCGCTCATCATTACGGCCGTGGTCGGGATCACCCTCGTACAGGGCTCGGCCGAGGACGAGAGGCAGGGACGTCTGCCTGCGGCGCGCTCGGCGACCGCCGCCGAGATCGAGGGCTTCTTCGCGTTCAACCAAAACCAGGTGGCCCGGCTGTCCAGCAGCGAGATGTTCGTCGATGCCGTGCAGGAGTTCTCTGCCGCTTTCGACGAGCTGCCCGACCCGGCCAGCGCTGCGGAGCAGCGCGAGCAGAGAAAGAGGCTCGCCGCGTACTACCTCGACGACTTTCTGCCCGTGCTCGAAGAGCGACGGGGCGAAGGGGTGCCGCCCCTGACCTTCTGGGTGCGCAGGGATGCCGGCGTCGCCTTGCAGGACACCTACATCGCCTCCAATCCCTTCCCCTTCGGCGAGAAGGACCTGCTTACCGACGGCGAGGACGGCAGCGAATGGACCGACGTGCACCGGGAGTTCCACCCCACGTTCCGGGATATCGTCAACCGGTTCGGATTCGTCGATCTCCTCCTGATCGAGCCGGAGACCGACACGGTCGTGTACTCCACGGCGAAGGAGCCCGACTTCGCGACGAGCCTGGACGCCGGGCCCCATAGCGGATCCGCGTTGGCCCGGCTGGTGGACGGCATCGAGGGCCAGGGTCGTCCCGGCGATGTCTTCGTGACCGACTACGAGATCTACGCCCCCTCTCTCGACGCCCCGGCGAGATTCATGGCCGCGCCGCTGTTCAACGGCGACGAGCTGGTCGGCGTGCTCGCCGTGCAGATGAGTACCGAGGCCATCAACGCGATCATGACCCGGAGCTGGCGTGAGCCCGGGCTTGGAGGGGTCTTGGGCGAGACCGGCGAGATCTATCTCGTCGGTCCCGACGAACGCATGCGCTCCGACTCGCGCCTGTTCCTGGAGGACCAGGCCGCCTATCTCGAGCGCATCGACGCACTGGAGCAGACCGAGGCCGGCGACCGCAAGCAGATCGAGTCCCAAGACACGACGATTCTCTTTCAAGAGGTGGACAATGACGCCGTCGATGCGGCGTTCGGGACGGACGATGGGCTGCTCGAGACCTCCAGCTACCTGGGGCGCGACGTCTTCACCGCCTACGAGCCCCTGAACGTCGAGGGTCTCGACTGGGTCATCCTCGCCGAGCAAGAGCGAAGCGAGGTGACAGCGCCCGTCGACGACTTCCGCACCGAGGCGTTGATCCTCACCGCGGCCTTCGTCGTGGCACTGACGTTCCTCGCGGTAATCTGGGCCAACGCGCTCATCAGTCCGGTACGCGCCATCAGCTCGGCCCTGCGTCGGGTGCGCCAGGGGGACCTCGACGTCGAGGTCCCCGCCCGGGGGGCGCGAGAGTTCCACGAGCTTGCGGACGGATTCAACGAGATGGTCTCCGATCTGCGCATGCGCCACTCGCAGGTGACCACGGCGACCGAGGAGAAACGGGCCCTGCTTCAGAGCCTGCTACCGAGCGCCGTAGCTCGCGCCGTGGCCGCGGGCGATCGCACGCTTCTTGACACCGTCCCGCAGGCCGCGGTGGCCGTGATCGTGATCGACGGACTCGGCGAGCTCGTCCAAGGTCGGTCAGTCGAGGAGAGTCGCGAGGTGGTCAATGCGTTGGTCAACGAGCTCGATGACCTCGCGGGCGTCAACGGCCTCGAGCGGGTCAAGGTGGTCGGCGACACCTACTACGCAGCCTGCGGCCTGGCCGCGGCCCACCTGGATCATGCCCCGCGCGCCGTGAGCTTCGCCCTCGAGGCCCGCGCCGCGGTCGGTCCGATCGGAGAGGCCGCCGGGCTGAAGCTGGATCTGTCCGCCGGGATCCACAGCGGCACCGTCACCGTGGGCCTCACCGGAGGATCGCGCCTGGTCTACGACCTATGGGGAGAGACAGTGAGCACAGCGCACCATCTCTCGCGCGTGGCGCGCCCGGGAGAGATCCTCGTCTCGGGTGAGACGCGAGAGCGCCTGCCGGCGCACCTGGTCACCGTGGAGCGAGATGAATTGGTGGGAGACCACACCGTGTGGGGGGTCGAGGTGGCGCACGTCACCGATACCGGCGGCGCAGAGCAATGAGCGAGATCCTCGACAGCTCCAGCGCAGTGTGGGCGATCGTCATCATCATCTTCCTGCCCGCGCTGATCATCGCGTTCGGCGAAATCAGCGAGCGGCTCCGCCAGCGCCAGTCCCCGTTCCAGCAGGCTGTCGCGACGGTGCGAACCTCGGTACTGCCGATACTCGCGGTATGGCTCCTGGTCGTGTTCGGCTTCGATGCCGACCCCGAGAACGCCGCCGTGCGATGGCTCGCGACGGCGCTGCTGGTCGCAGGAATCGTTGCCGGCGCCCAGCTCGCGCGCGCACTTTCCCGCGTCTCCCGCAGCCGCTCTCGCGACTCGGGCGCCCGCCCCCTGCCCGAGCTGCTGCTCTTCCTACCGCGTCTGGCGATTGTGCTGGTGGGAGCGTGGCTGGTCTTCGTCGAGGTCTGGGGCTTCGACCTCAGCGGGCTGGCCGCCGCCCTCGGCGTCAGCGCGCTGGTGGTCTCTCTCGCCCTCCAAAGCACCCTCAGCGGGCTGGCGTCCGGGGTGCTGTTGGTGAGCGACCGGCCCTTCAGTCCGGGCGACTGGATCAAGGTCGGCGACATCGAGGGTCGGGTGATCGACGTCAGCTGGCGAAGCACCCGAATCCACGATCGCAACGGCGACCTGCTCGTCGTGGAGAACAGCAAGCTCGCGGGCGACACCATCGTGAACTACGACGAGCCGACCCGGGTGCACCGGGTGGTCGTTCCGGTCCAGGTCGCTTACTCCAATGCCCCGACCCGAGCGAAAGAGATGCTGCTCGCCGCTGCCGCCGGCACTCCGGGCGTGCTCGCAGATCCCCCGCCCGACATCCGGGTAGTACAGATCGACGATCCGCTGATGGGCTACGAGGCCCATCTCTGGGTCGATGACTTCACCATCGCCCCGCAGGTCTCAAGCGACTTCGGCTCGCTGGTCTGGTACCAGTCCCACCGCCTCGGCGTCCCGCTCCCGAGCCCGGCCTTCGACCTCTACCAACACGACCCGATTCAGGAGGCTGCCGACGCCGAGCTGACGAGCGAGGATCTGGCGCAGCGGATCCGGCGCGCGCCGATCCTCGCGGAGCTCAGCGACGAGGACATCGAGCGCCTTGCGAGCGACAGTCGGGCGGTCACCTATGCTCGCGGCGAGACGATCCTCGCCGACGAGGCCGAAACGCGGGACCTCTTCGCCGTGTGGCAGGGTCTCGCTCGAATGACCGTGCCGGGTTCGGACGGCGAGGGCCTTGGCATCGTCGACCTCGGGGCCGGCGACGTCTTCGGCCTGACGGGGCGTTCGCCCCAGTACACGACCCCGGCCATCGTGGCGGCGAGCGACTGCGAGATCATCGTGATCAGCGCCGAGACCGCCGGTGCGGTCACCAGTCGCAACCCCGAGCTCGCCAAGGCCATCAACCAGCTCGCAGTCGCCCGCCAGCGCCGTCTCGAGCGCGTCCACGCCGGTCCGGCCGGCGCCTCGGCCTCCGCGTTTCCAGGTCGTCACTCCGGCGAATCTGGTCGGGGCGATTTGGACAGGGGCGGGCCGACGTGAGCATGGGCGGCACTGAGGGCGCCGCGGCGCCAGGGAGCTCACTTCCGCGCGTGCGCGCGCGAACGATCGTGGCTGCCGTGCTCATCGGCGCCTCGCTGATATCGGTTGCCGTGCTCCTTGCTTTCACTCTCGTATCGGCCGAGGAGCTTTTGAACGACACTGCTCGCGACGAGTTGATCGACATCGGCGACTCGCGCGTCACCCGGATCGAGGACGGCGTCGCCAGGCTGAAGGCCGAGGCGGTTACGCTCGCCGCCGACCGCGGTGTGACTAGGGCCCTGAAGGATCTGACCAAGGGCTTCAACCAGCTCGATGATCCACTCTCGCCGAAGCAACGCGAGGAGCTCATCGAGACCTATCGCACCGGAATCCGTCGGGTCACGCCACCAGGTGTGCAAGCGCCCTCGCTGGAGAGCCTGGTCCCCGGCGACCAGCGCTCCCAGTACCTCCAGTACCACTACCTGACGAAGAACCCGCTCCCGCCCGAGCGCCGCTCCGAGCTCGATAAGGCGCCAGACGGCTCCACATACAGCACGGCGCACGCGCGCCATCACCCCACGCTGCGTGCACTCAGGGAGGCGGGCCTACCCGGGGACCTGCTGCTGATCGACGCCGAGAGCGAGCACGTCGTCTACTCGACCGATAAGCAGGCCGACTTCGGCACCGGGCTGCGAATGGGACCGCACCGCGAATCGGGCCTGGCGCGGGCCGTGCTCGACGAGCTGCAGAACGCCGGCGCCGACCAGGCGGTGTTCGTGGACTTCGACGCGTATGCCCCCGCGGGATTCACCCCGACCGCGTTTGCCGCCGCGACGATCCGAGAGGACGGCCGCGTAGTTGGCGCCGTCGCGGTCGAGGTGCCCGTCGGCGCGCTCACGGAGATCACGACCGCCGACGGCCAATGGGAGGACACCGGACTGGGCGACACGGGTGAGATCTACATCGTCGGGCCAGATCGGTTGATGCGCAGCGACTCGCGGCTGTTCCTCGAGGACCCGCCTGCCTACCAGGAGAGGCTCGCCGACACCGACTACCCGCCCGAGATCGGAGAAGCGGTCGAGGCCTTCGACACCACGGTGCTGGTGCAACCGGTCGAGACCGAGGCGGTCAGGGCGGGTCTGGCCGGCGACGTGTTCGTCGGAGGCAGTCGTAACTACCTCGGTCAGGACACCCTCACCTTGGCTGCGCCGGTGCGGATCCCAGACGTGCAGTGGATCGCCGTCGCCGAGGTGACGACCGACGAGGCCTACGAACCGTTGACCGACTACTTCTGGCGCGTCCTGATCCTGGCCGTGATCCTGATACCGCTGGTCGCCATTGTCGGAGTGCTGGTCGCACGCCGACTGCTTCGGCCGATCGGGCGCGTAATCGGTGCCACGCGCCGGGTGGGTGAGGGCGACCTCGATATCGAGCTGCCGGCGCAGGGCAATGACGAGTTCGATGAGCTCGGGCGTCGCTTCAACGAGATGGTCGGCGAGCTTCGCGCCCAGTCGGTGGAGCTCGCGCGGGCCGACGAGGACACGACCGAGCTGCTGTCCGCGGCCCTTCCTCGGCGGCTGGTGGAACGAGTGAAGCACGGCGATCGCGAGGTCGTCGAGGCGGCGCGCAACGCGACCATCATCGCGATCTCGATCCGGGGACTTAGCGATGAGCCGTTGACCGAGCTCGAGACCCTTCGCGATCTCGGCGTCGACCTCGCTGCGCGACTTGACGCGTTGGCCGAGGAGCATGGCGTCGAGCCGGTTCACTCGGCTTCATCGCAGTTGATCTATGCGGCCGGCCTGGACACGCGAGAGCTCGAGGTGGATCGCGCAGCGGCCTTCGTGAACGCCGTCCGAGCGGAGGCGCGGGCCTTCGCGTCGACCCACCTGGTGCCACTGGAGTTCAGCGCCGGCCTCGCGGCCGGTGGGGTCATGGCTGGCGTCGTGGGTACGGAGCGGCTTGGGTTCGGCGTCTGGGGCGACCCGCCCCGGCGTGCGGTCACCCGCGAGGCTGTCGCGCAACCGGATCAGATCTTGGTGGATGACGTGGTGGCGGACGCGATCGGCGATGACTGGCCGATGGAGCGGATCGCCGGACTGATGAGCCTCACAGGAGAACCGCTCGCCTGCTGGGCGCTGGGCGAGCCGGCGCCTGAGGCTGTCGACGGCGACGATGTCAAGGTGCGCGCCTCCGACGAGACCGACGGGACACAGTGAAGTGGATTGCTCTCGCGCGACGGCGCTGCTGCAGGGCGCAGACGGCCCACCGACATCGCCGACCAGACGGAGGAATGGTTGGGGGACCGCCGCGGCCAGGTGCTCAGCTGGCTCCGCGCGGCGCGGCGTGCCGAGGACGGCCAACCGCGCTCGCAGCGGGACCGGCGGCGATACCGGACCGTAACAAACCGGGCCATTCCATCTGTCCTACCGAATGGAAGCCAACCGGCGTACCGGAAACTCGAAAGGGAGAACCATGGGTCTACTCGACAAGGCGTTCGACATGATTCCGAGCAATCAGCGGGCGAAGCTGCTGAGAGCGGGAATGGGAATGCTCGGCAGCTCCGGCGGCGCGGCCGGCCTTTCCGGCCTGCTCGGCAAGTTCACCGACGCCGGCATGCAGGACAAGGTCGACTCTTGGCAAGGCAGCGGCGAGAACCAGCCGCTCTCCGCAGATGAGGTGAAGCAGGCCATTCCTCAGGACGAGCTGGAGCAGATCGCCGACGAGGCGGGTATCTCGGTCGACGAGGCCGCCGAGGGTCTCGCGCACGACCTGCCGGAAGCGGTCGACGAGATGACCCCCGACGGCCAGGTGCCGGAGGGCGACGACCTCATGGACAAGCTCGGCGGCATCATGGGCAAGCTGGGCGGGTAGCAGCCGGGCTCAGCCTCGCCGCGGAGCGCCGCGAGGCTCGTTTCAGCGCCGACGCGCCCAATCTGCCGGCACGTCGGCGCCGCCCTCCCTCGTATAGCGACGCCCCGTCGCGAACCTGATCGGGTCGGGCGCGATCTTTCCGACCGCGAGCCCTTCGCCGAGCCGAAATCCGGTGGCCTGCTCGATGAGCGCAGGCGGAGCAAATGAGAACGTGCGCTTCAGGTGCTCGATGTCGGTGGTGGAGTTCATCCGCATCAGCAGCAGGTTGTCGCACTGCGAGAGCACGTTCTCGTGGATCTTCTCGGGACGCTGGCTCGCGAGGATCAGGTAGAGGCCGTACTTGCGCCCCTCGCCCGCAATCCGGATGGCGTGCTCGGTGGCAAGCTCCTGATTGGCGTCCATCGGGACCTGGGGGCAGATGTTGTGGGCCTCGTCGATCACCAGCAGCAATGGTTGGCGAGCGGCGCGCTGGGCCCAGAAGTGTCCCAGCGCCGCCGCCGAGGCGATGGCGCGCTCGCGATCGGACGGCAGGCTGCCAAGGTCGAAGACCAGCGCACGCCAGTCGTCGGGCAACGTCTCCCGGATCGAGGGCGTGTCCCCGCGGGCCCAGATGGAGAGTCCGGCAATACCGAGATTGGCGATCCGCATGCCCAGTCGGCGCTCGTCCTCGGCAAAGGACTGCCGTAGGCGCTCGATCAAGGCATCGATCGTGTAGTCCTCGCCGGGAATATCCTCGACGGTCCGAATGAAGGCGTTGAACTCCTCGGGATCGGCGATCGGATCGACGCCGAGCACCGTCGCCTGCTGGGCCGGCGTGAGCCGCCCGAACCGCGCTCGCAACGCGCTGGGCGCATCGGGACCGCCGTAGACCTTGATCTGGGACGCCACGCGCATGTACCGGTCAGCGAGCTCCTCATACTCCGCCGGATCCAGTCCGGTTTCCTCCCGCTCGCGCAAGGCTCCGACGTTCACGTAATCCGAGTTGGGATCGAACACCGCGATGCGGATATCGGTCTCCAGCAGAAGCTGCTCCAGGATGCGGCCCAAGGTGTAGGTCTTGCCCGATCCCGACTGGCCGCACAGGAACGTGTGGCGCCCAAAGCCCGACGCCGAGAGCGCCGCCGGAACACCGTCGATGGTGCTGAGCTCCCCGAGGTGAATGCCGGACGCATCCTGCGTCCAGCTCCCAAGATGGGCCGACACCACCTGCGGATCTGCCTCGACCACGGATGCCGCTGCGAACACGTCCGCGCTGGTTGCGCGTCCCGGGCCGTCGCCGTCCAACCGGCTGAGGAGCACACCTCGCCCTCGGATCTCCCGTGACATCGGCTCCGATGCGGACACGCCAACACCGCGCACGATGTCGACGTCGAGCAGCTGGCCCAGATAGCTGCGGCCGTCTCGGGTGTCGAGCTGAACGTAGCTCCCGATCGGGAGCGCCTCGTCCAGTGGCGCCTCGAGCGTGAAGCGCCGGCCGTCGATCGAGTAACCGTTGGTGGTCATGGTGGCTCCAGGGCGGTTCGCCGAGAGCTTACGGCGTCGGCGCGCGATGCCCCACCCGGTCGACCCTCAACGAGCCGTGCCACTCAGCCGAACGTGAAGGCGAACGCCCGCACGCCCGCCGGCAGGGCGACCTCGAGGCGGTGCCGCTCGCGCCGGCCGGGAATCCTGGCCAGCGAGTAGAGCCTGCTGGCGTCGACGGTGACCTCGCCATTCACGACATCATCGCCGCGGAGCCGTCCGCCCACCGGATCGCCGTCTATGCGCACTGCGACCTGCTGGGGCCCGGAGGTGCTCTCCATCACCAGGAAGAGGTCATTCGCGAGGAAGTTGAGGTGGATCGTCGCGCCGCCTGGCCCGGCCGCGACGTGCTCGGCCGCGACAACGGCTTCGCCGCGATAGGCCAACTCGTCCTCCCGTAGCCCGAATGGCGCCGCGTACAGCGAGACCCGATCGCGCGCGATCGGCGTGGGGCTCGCGAAGCGCGCGATGCGCTCATAGCCCAGGTAGGTCTCGGGAGTCTGACCGGTGCCGTGACCGACCTGGGGTCGTCCAGTGGGGATCCCGGAGCTGGCGGTTTCTGCCTCTTCGTCGACTCCCAGCAGCCTGCGGATGAGGGTTTCCGTTTCCTCATATGCCCCCTCGCCAACGTGCAGGTCGCGTACGTCGCCGTTCGTGTCGATGAGGTACTTCGCCGGCCAGAACTGGTTGCGGTACGCGCGCCAGGTCGCAAACTCCGGATCGAGCGCCACGGGCCAGGTGACCTCGAGATCGTCGATGGCCTCCTCGACGTTGCCCGGCTCGGCCTCGAAGGCGAACTCCGGCGTGTGTACGCCCACGATCACCAGGCCGTCGTCGCGGTACTCGCGGTCCCAGGCCCGGAGGTGCGGCAGCGTGCGCACGCAGTTGATGCAGCTGTAGGTCCAGAAGTCGACGAGCACCACCTTGCCGCGCAGCTCGGCGAGCTGGAGAGGCTCGCTATTGAACCAGGCGGATATGCCGCGGAGCTCCGGCGCCGGGCCCGCGTTCGGCAGACCGAGGTCGTCCCCGGCAGCAGCCTCGGTGCCACGGGCCGCTTCGGTCAGCGGCGCCGGCCCGGTCGGCAGGTCCTGCAACTCGGCCAGGCGGTCGCGAGCGGTATCACTGCGCTCCAGCGCCTGGATGGACGCCTCGTATCCCGGCACGTCTTCGAGCGCCGAAGCGGTGAGGCGAGTGTCCAGACCGGCGAGGATCAGGACCGCGGCGATCACCATCAGCGCCCCCATCGCACGACGAACCGGGCCGGCGCTCAACGAGAGCCGATCGACCAGAGCCCGCCCGCCGTAGGCGATCAGCACCAGCGGGATCGCCGCACCGAGGGCGTAGAAGAACAGAACGAGCGCCACCTCGACCCCCGCGCCGAGCGCGGAGATCGTCGCGGTGATGCCGGCCAGGATCGGTCCGGCGCACGGTGTCCAGGCAAGACCGAGCGCACCGCCCAGCAGCACGCCGCCACCAAGGCCGTCCCCACCCTTCGGCAGGCGGTCGGCCACGCCCGAGACCGGGTTGAGAGCGGTGCTCATTCGCCGGTCGAGCATCGGCACCAGCAAGACCAGACCGAAGATCAGCAGGCCGCCGATCGCGATGTTCCGCAGAGCGTCGGGGCCCAACCCGATACCGCGCAGTGCGGTGCTCAGGCCCAATGTGAAGACGGTGAAGGAGATCACCAGCCCGAGGCCGATGCCGATCGGACGGCGTGGGCCGCCGGTTGACGCCCCGGCGATGACCACGGGCAGCGCGGGCAATACGCACGGGGCGAGAGCCGTCGCAATCCCGGCGATGAACGCGATGAAGACCAGGACGAGCATATTCCGCCGGCAACGCTAGCTTCCGGAGCTTACGCGGCGCTTAATCCGCCCATCATCGAACAGGCGACTCACGGCGTCGGCCACCCATCAAGAGTAGTGCCACCCCGCGTAGGGGCGAATGCTGCACCGGTCGAGTCATGGCCTGAACGGCTCTGCCAAGACCCGCTGCGACGGCTGGGCGCTGGCCAACCGCGCTCTTACGAAATGCATCATGCCGCGAATGGCCCTCCGCGCGCGATCCGCGCTGGGTAGGTACCCCTGCATCTTCACGCACCAGCGCGAGAGCTCACGGGGTACGGGAGCACCAGCGGTCGCGATTGCAGCGCGCGGCGCAACAGCCGAAAACAGACGCGAGATAGAGACGCATGGCCGGCCCTCCGGCCAGCCATAATCCCGTGCGTTCGCCCGCGAGATCTCGGCGGCATCGGGCGTAGCCGAACCGCGGAATGCGGGGGGCCGCGGTGGCCAACGAGGCTCGTCGTCCTCCGCTACACGCTCCCATGAGGCCGACGAACCGGACGAGCGGGAACGCAGCGGCGTCGCCCTCCCCCCTCGAGACCAGCCAGGCGGGTTAGTAGTGGAAGCCGAGATCGACGGTACCGGCATCGCCGACACTGTCGGTGCGGGTGGTCCGCGTATCGAGCCCGAGGGCGGCGGCGGCGGCGGAGCCGGCGTCGATCGCGGGACTGTCTGAGCCTTGGCCGGCGGCCACGTGGCTGAGGTGGAAGTCCGCACCCCCCGCGTTCACGAACAGCGGGTCCGAGGAGATGTTCCCAGCGCCCGGAAGCACCGCAGCGTCGTAGTCGTTGTAGCTGAAGGTGCCAAGCGCGGTGTTCTGGATCG